>Ga0307517_10000165_pt1 | contig 107557 bp, 160 predicted proteins | sample 23_EM_MG_FD_194515 | JGI IMG/M metagenome (GOLD analysis project Ga0307517, IMG submission 194515) | Populus trichocarpa ectomycorrhiza microbial communities from riparian zone in the Pacific Northwest, United States - 23_EM | ecosystem: Host-associated > Plants > Roots > Unclassified... | reverse complement strand
TGGACTTGACTGGAGATGGTCGTGCAGATGTGATTGGTTTTGGAGAGGGCAATGTCTATGTTGCATACAACGATGGAAAGGGAGGATTTTCTCAGGTCAAGGCTCTGGTCAGCACCTTTTCCTACAATGATGGATGGGCTGTGGACAAGACCGTGCGGTACCTTGTTAACTTGGGCCGCAAGTAGTCACTTTCTGTGTAGCCGGAAGTCAAGTCGCACTAAAATGTAACTAGATTCGAAAAGTCCAGTGTAAAGTCTTGTATGTGTTTAAAATATTGAAATATTCGCTTCAACTTGAGCTTACATGATCATGGATCAATTCTAATTTTCTGGCCACACTTGCACTACCACAAGCCTACCAGGACATCTCTGCAAGACCACAATATAATGGGGACCAAAAAGATCGTGCCTGTTCTTACGCAGAAGTGCCCAAATCTCGACTAATTTTTGTTGACAATGACTCAAATGAGTGTCATTCCAATAAACCAGTGAACATTTTAGAACTTGAATGACAAATAATTACAGGAATCGCTGTGCTTCGCTGTGGTATACTTAAAACGCCCCAGGACTCTGATGCCGGGGAGATTCAACGGAAGCAAAATTCTCCTGCACCCCGAATCGAAGATTCCCTAGCGTTCTAAGTCCTTTTCCCTCAGCGCCGCGCCATTCGAGCTACCGCTGAGACTATCAAGGTTGGTCAAGTGATACTTTTTGAAAGGCGTACTGGAAGAAAATAATATTGTAGAAGGTTCTCGCATGTAACACAAGCTCCTTATTCGCACACACGTTCACCTGAGAATGGTGGAAGAACTTTTGGAGTGCGACTCGGACCACTATATGTGACGTCGAGTGAGAAACTTGCCAGCAATGCTTCATCATCTGACACCAATAGTATTTTTGACTTAGACAAATGACCATCGGAAGGCAGTAACAGGTGTCGGAGGAATTTTAATTCCAGGTCATCTGTTGGGTCCGCATGTTGCAGATATTCTTCCAGTCCTTCCAGGTGTGAACATTCCAAGATGTGCCCAGCAAATGACGTAGAAGGCAGAGGCAGTATATAGTGCCCACTCGAAATCTTGAATCCCCAAGCTCAAAACAGCAGAGACAGTGTTGAGTATCTCCCAGAAAATGACCACCAAAGTTATCACCCAAGACCGACCCGGTACGCAAGCCAACGTTGTCCGATGTCGTCCATACTGACCATATAACCTCTAGTACCCACCGCTAGCCCAGGCTTCGCGGATATCGTTGGATTTGGCGTAGACGGAGTTGTCATACTTCGTAACGGCTTCAGCGTTCAGACCTTTAACGCTATCAAGGACTTCGGTTACAACGCAGGTGGCTGGCGTATCGAGAAACACGTCCGCCTCGTCGCCGATGTAACTGGCGACAAAAGAAGCGACATCGTCGGATTTGGGGAAGATGGCGTCTTGGTCTCCATCAACAACGGCGACAACACCTTCACTCAGCCAGTTAAACTCGTCCTCAAAGACTTCGCCTACAACGCCGGCGGATGGCGCGTCGACAAGCACATCCGTTATCTAGCTGATATTCGAGGTGTCGGCCGATGCGACATCGTAGGATTCGGAGATGGTGGTGTCCTCGTCTCCAGGAATGACGGCAATGCCACCTTTAATCCCGTCTACATCGCCCTTAACAACTTCGGATACAATGCAGGCGGTTGGCGTCTTGATCGCCACCTCCGTTTCCTCGGTGACGCCACAGGAAATGCGCTTCCCGATATCGTAGGGTTCGGCGAGAACAATGTTTTCGTGGCCCGCAACAATGGCAACGGGACCTTCGCCCCTGCGCAGGCCGTCATCAACAATTTCTGCTACAGCGCAGGTGGCTGGCGCATTAACCAACACCCTCGCTTCATTGCCGACTTGACAGGAGACGGGAAGGTGGACGTCATTGGTTGTGGTGGTGCAGGAGTCTACGTGTCTTTGAATAAAGGAAACGGTACATTCGGTCCCGTTAATCTTGTCGTCAACAACTTCGGCACAGCTCAGGGATGGAAGGTCGATCAGCACCCCCGTTACATCGCTGATCTCACTGGTGACAGGAAAGGCGACATTATCGGATTCGGTGACGCGGGAGTGTATGTCTCGTACAACAAAGGGAATGGTACCTTCCAGCCAGCCAAGCTTGTAATCAACAATTTCGGCGTGAAGCAAGGATGGCAAGTCAACAAGCACCCGAGATATGTCGTGGACTTGACTGGAGATGGTCGTGCAGATGTGATTGGTTTTGGAGAGGGCAATGTCTATGTTGCATACAACGATGGAAAGGGAGGATTTTCTCAGGTCAAGGCTCTGGTCAGCACCTTTTCCTACAACAATGGGTGGGCTGTGGATAAGACTGTACGTTACCTCGCCAACTTGGAACAGACCAGGTAATCGTTCGTTCAAGCCCGCTGTAGTCAGAATCGAATGTGAAATGTTTTACTGTGGTATCAAATATAGTCACCAATGCAAGAAAGCAACGAATTTGATGGTTGCCGAACTGATTCAGAGTCTGAGATGCAGGGTACGATCATTTCTATAGATTGCAGAGTCGAAAATCTATATGTACAAGAGAATTTAAAATGTAGAATCCAACTCCCACCTAGTGCAACTGAGGTCCAGCCAACCTTACCTTCTCATGAACATCCTTCTCATATAAAGCAAATGCCTTCTGAAACATGCCTCCAAGCTTCCTCAATTCCTTCTGGAACGCCTCCTTGTCCGGCCACGCCAAAGAGGGGTTGAGCAACTCTCTCGGGACACCATCAAGGCTGGTCGGTATCGACAGGCCGAAGACGGGGAAGGTCTCGAACTCGGCCTTGGCAAGTTCACCAGAATGTACGGCATCGACGATGCGGCGGGTGAACTTGAGAGGGCAACGCTTCCCGTGACCGTATTTGCCGCCAGCCCAGCCAGTGTTGATGAGCCAACAGTCGACCTGGTGCTTGGCCATACGGTCGGCAAGCATCTCAGCGTAACGACCAGGCTAAATTGGGTTCTGTTAAGTAAATGGTAGTTTGACTGAAAATAAATGGAGACGCACGTGAAGGACAATAAAGGGAGCACTGTAGCAGGTGGAAAAGGTGGGGATGGGCTCGAGGACACCATCCTCAGTTCCAGGGGTTTTACTGCAGGTTTTCAGAAGAGTACAAATCACATAAAAGTAGAAACTTACGAGGTATACCCAGCGAGGAAGTGGTAGCTAGCCTGCTCAGGAGTGAGCTTACTAACAGGAGGGAGAACACCGAAGGCGTCGCAGGTCAACATAATGATATTCGAAGGTTGACGGTCGGACAAGCAAGGAATTTGGGCGTTGGGAATGTACTCAATAGGATACGCGCAACGTGTATTTTCAGTGATACTGACGTCATCGTAGTTGGGGGAGCGGGTGACAGGGTTGTAGACGACATTTTCGAGAATGCTGCCGAAGCGGATAGCGTTGTAAATTTCTGGTTCCTTCTCAGCAGAGAGGTTTATGCATTTGGCGTAGCAACCCCCTTCAATGTTGAAGACACCGGTGTCTGACCAGACGTGTTCATCATCACCAATGAGGAGTCGGTTGGGATCAGCAGAGAGCGTCGTCTTTCCGGTTCCTGAGAGACCGAAGAAGAGAGTGACATCGCCCTTATCCTTGCCCACATTGGCAGAGGAATGGAGAGAGAGTTGACCGAATTTAACTGGTTGAAGATAGTGCTGTCAAGGCGGAAATCAAATTAGGAAGTTTATACCAAATGCGTTAATGAGTGACATGCCATGACAGAAAAGACGCCCTTCTTCATCTCCCCCGCGTATTCGGTACCAAGAATGACCATTTCCATTCGCTTGAAGTTGATTTCCACGGATGTTGTGGAACTCATACCTTTGGTGAAACGGTTAGCAGGGAATTGACCGGCGTTGTAGATGATAAAGTCTGGCTCGCCGAAGTCGGCAAGCTGCTCCTCGGTGGGCCGAATAAGCATGTTGTGCTAGATCATCAGGTAAGCTTTGAATTCAAAAGATAGGATAAGCAAGATTTACCATGAAGAGAGCGTGGTAGGCTCTAGCGCAAATAACTCGGACTTTGATGCGGTACTTAGGGTCCCACTGAAAGAAGAGTCAGGTGAGACCATATGAGTATACGGAAGCAGCGTACGCCAGCATAACCATCGAAAACGTAGACGTTGTCACGGGTGTTCAAGTAATCGATGGCACGCTCGCGATTGATTTCGAAAGTGTCTGAGAAGGGGGATTAGGAGAAGAGATGGAGATCAGCAGGATTGGACATACGCTCGTCCATCTTGATGTTCACAGAACCCCACCAGATATCGTCCTTGCTAGTTTCCTCGAAGACGATACGCTTATCCTTTGGACTGCGACCAGTCTTCTTGCCAGAGAAGTTGATCAAAGCCCCAGAAGAGGAAATGATGGCACCCTCATTACGGATGGCATCCTCATAGAGCAGGGCGGGGGCGGCATTTCGTTTGATCTGGATGCGGTCCATGTCGAAACCAGCATGAGAGAAGTACTCCAACTCACGGCCAACAACTGTTGATGATGAGCAAGCACACGACAGTAGGGGGATGATACGTACGGGCGGAGTGGACCTCATTGTCGTGTGCCTGGGCATAGTGCTTGTGGAGGATATGGGGGGTAACGTAGGGGGTGTAGGTGGTGTGGTGTGGGTTGACCATGTTGTCGTTGTTCTGTCTGGGGGGACTAAAGGCCTATGCAACGATTAAGGAGAGATTTATATGATCCGAAGGTCCGGTTCAAAGCGTGCGAATATCCGAAATACGAGACTTACCAAAGTGCGGTGTGTGAATTGGAGGAAACGTAGTCGGAGATGGGGGTAACTGGGGGTGGAGGGCAGGAACAGGACAGGCGCCAGTAGCCTCCGATTCATCCCGAAGAGAATGGCCTCTACCAATCTCTGGATTCACACATCACTCGCCTCCTCCTGCAAGACGTCCAAAACATATCCAGAACATACCGGTATCTCCCGTCCTCTGATCACTCAATCACATGTCCTCTGTATCCACGCTCGAGGGTCCATCACACTCACCCGAATGTTCCGATGCTGCTGCACATGACCAACGCGTCTCAGACGATGGCTACGTCCAAAGTCCGCGTTTTGGGGGCACGCTCATCTATACTCAACCACGAGTTCCCTCCTTTCTACGCTTGCTACTTGCTTAAATCCCTTGGCTCCAACGCGTCGGTGTCTCCTTGTCTCTTCCGACTCTTTCATTAATGTGATATCTTAGAACCTACATTGGGAGCACACCAGACCCCCCTCGCAGAATCAGGTACGCTTTCTCAAAATCGAATACCAACCTTCAACTGAAATATATGCGCTCAAGACAACACAATGGTGAACTTCAAGCTGGTGCCCGTAGGACCGTCTCTAACCGACCCTGGGAGATGCAAATGATTGTTCATGGTTTTCCTTCACGGCTGGTACCCAATTTTTCACATGTGATTTACTTAAACCTGATGTTGTCTTCAAAGGCTGCCCTGCAGTTCGAATGGGCATGGCAAAATCCTCACAAATCCCGGCATTTTCGCGAAGCGGACGGACGTATCTTTGGAAATCGTAGGGCGAAACGTGTGGACAAACTAATCAAGTAACCATCACTTATTCACGTTGTATAATTATTCTGGTTCACGAGCTATTCAGAATTGTCCGCACGATGATCGCCAGACATCCCTTCAACACTTGGCCTCTCCACGTCAAGCTTTTCACAGAAGAGGCAGTTAAAATATGGGTAGCTGCTTCGGCTGCAAAACATGCACCTGCTATGCCACCGGGGTTCATTTGTTCTATTGAACTGGAAGGTGTGGATGGAAAGTCTGGGCTTCGTGGGTCTGGAAGGAAAGGTCCCATAGCTGTTAAGGATGGTCAGATACCTTGTTTTGTCTATGAGTCAATTCTGGCTTATCTCTTCTCAACAGCTGAATTCACATACGCCCATCTTGCAAAACACACATCACTTTTAGCAACTCGACGACGATTGGAGTGTAACATTTGCCATAAACCGATAGACAGCTACGCAATGGTGGGTATCCATTGGATCTTATTTCTTACTCTAAGCTTTTCCCTCTCAGGAGCCACTCGAAGCAAGCTTATGCCCATCCCTGCATTGTACCGCCGTGTCGCATCTTTCCTGCCTTTCTCAGCATTTCCTCACATCAGAAGGAGCCAACAAGCAAAACAAAAATCAATCCGAGCTTATTCCTCGAGGTGGGAGTTGTAAGACTTGCGGTAAATACATACTCTGGGGGGATATCATCCGAGGGTCGTATCGCCGTTTCCGGGCCATGCAGAAGAACCGAGACGGAGCTGACAATGAAGATGACCTTTTTGTTTCTGATGAAGATGAGTTGAGTGAAGCAGATGAAGACGGTGGCAATGCAAAACCCATCAAAGTGAAGAAGAAAAGCCCCAAGAGGAGGAAGTCTGTGGACAAGAAGTCGACGAAAAGAGTTTCATCCAGGAGCAAGAGCAGCAGCAGCAGCGGAGAGAGTTTTGACTTTGATAATATCTCATCAAGCTCGCGAAGCGAACCGTCTACGGTACGACGGAGAGGCCGTCCATCTAAAGACATTCAAGTAGTTTCGTCCTCAGGATCGAGGAAGCGAGCGGCCCGGACAAAAAGTATTGAATCCGTTCGTCGACCTCCAGGACGTCCACGGAAAGAATCATCATCTGCAGCTGGCATGCATTCAACTTCGGTCGATGCGTTCGGGTCGAATTTGGAGGCAGAGGGTGGATCAAAGCGGAAAAGAGGCCGGCCGAGAAGTAAGGATCCGCCCAATTCGTTTCCCATCGCCTTTCTCGAGTCGTATTTGAAGAGTACCCATAAAGGCAAGGCGAAAGCCTCCGACGGACAAGAAACCTTCACAATGGATGATCTCAGAACAGCTTTGGAAAGCCTCGAGGATACACCCAAACGAAAAAAGGGTTCACCTTCTGGAACTTATCTGCGATCTACAGTTACCAACACAGACAATCTTGTTAAGAGGCAACGCAGTCGGCCTAAAGAATCTAGCAATTCTAGCAGCGCAGGAGAACCTGCTAAGAGGAAACCAGGGCGACCTCGGAAAACATCCTCTATCGCAACTCTTTCAAAAATCAGCAAGCGCGGTCGATCTCCTGGCTCGACGAGTGCAGCACTCCCCGAAATAACTACTGTCAAACCCCTAGATACCTCTCCAGTTATATCCAGCAGCCCTACTACACCAGAAATCGTCAAAAGAAGCCGTGGCCGACCTCGTAGCGATGCTTCCCCTTCATCGAGCAATTCCACACTCATGCGAAAGCGTGGGCGACCAAGAAAAACCGACTTGACAGCTTCATCGACTAACGACGTTATAATAATATCTGGATCCGAGTCTGATAAACGAAGACCCGGACGCCCACGCAAAAATATAAGCTCCCTATCACGGTCTACTATCAGCAATAGTGTTCCTTCCAAACAAAACATATCGATATCTGGATCTGGGTCTGATAAGCGAAAACCCAGACGTCCACGCAAAGAGAAACATCCGCGATCATCACTGCCAACCACGGGCAATCGTGTTCCTATCAAACAAAAGGCGAACAGAACCCCTGGCTTGATACCGTCAACTTCTTCAGCCAACTCGAAGTCCACCATCTCGTCCAAAAAGAAAATGCACACCCAATCTGTTCAAAGGGATTCAAGTTCAGGTGAATCTTTTGACTTCACCGCGCTTAGTGACACGGAAGCTAGTGACGAGGGTTTCGACCTATATCTAGCGCGAATTGCAAAGAAATTGAAGAATCAAAAAGTCTTTCGTCCATCTGAACCTTCAAGAGCTTTGGAAGGGGATCTTCACAACGTTGTTTCTCCTAAATTTCGCTGGACACCTGATACAACGGCAGGCGGAAAGGACGATCCACAGACTGTAGTTATTTCAGATTAACTCCAATTTTGTGGTATTTATTCCTATACAATGAAAGCTTTCATTCTGAATCCGAATCTGAATCCGAAACCAAGAATGAATCTGCTTCAACATCAACAACAATTTCTCGTAATTTTTCCAAATGTGAATGGTAGAGTTTGTGGCAGTGGGTAAATTTCAGCTTCAAGAGTTCAGCTTTCCGCTCGTACCGCTCCATGAGGCAGTCTTGTAATTCTTCGACGATACGCGATTTTTTCTTACTGAAGTCCCCTTCCTGAATCCAAAGGAACTCGAGTGCGGGAAATGGAACGGAATAATAGTCAGAGGATTCATCAATGTTTCGTGACAACTCCTTGATGAATTCACCAGTACGACCGGTATTCAGGGTTAGTGTCGTGATGTTGAACAAAAGAAGGGAAGGGAAGATGTTTTCAAGTACCACCTTTCGAGGAGCGGTTACATCTAAATTGGGTGCAACACTAGAGCCACTGCCAGTGCCATCACTCCATGCTTGTATCGTGATGCAACCAAAAAAATCATCCCGAATGTGGAGGATGCTGTATGATAGGGACGGGCCCATACGAGAAAGAAACGCCGAAAAAGTTGATAGTGCATCAATATTGTTTGTAATGTTGGTCAAGGCAAATCTGAGATTCGCTGTCGGTGGGACGGTAATGCGGGATAGGATATTTGAAACTTCCTTTATATTTCTCGACAGGCGCAAATACTGGAGACTTGGAAGATGGATTGGGTCCATGAGACGAGTGGCACGATCGGGGTCAATTGCGAAAGGAAGTGAATCTTCCATGTCAAGGACTTGTAACGCAGCAAGCCCACGGAGCATTTCCAGAAATCCGCTCAAAGGAGGTCGGTTATAGATCTTGTGGACCCTTAGAGTCGTCAAGGCTGGGAGAGACATTGAGAACCAAGGGCCGTCGCAGTATTCAACGTCGAGTATTCGGAGGCTGTCTGTCTCCACAACGTCAGTTGGGAAAGTGGCAAATTGTTCATAGGAACCCAATTGCAAAGAATGCAGTCGAAGAGGGTGCTGTAGGTCCCCGAACAACGCCGCCAATGAATAATTGATGTTGATAACGAGTTCTCGGATACGCGAGGCATGCTTGGTGAGGACCAGCTTCAATAACGACATGCTGGCAGGCGAGTGATGTACTAAATTGCGCCCGCCTTTCAACAGAATAACAAGATCGACAGCCTTCGATCTCTCCAACAAAGCAATTGAAAACCTTCCTCCGACCGGCATTATGACCCGCCAGAGCTGAGGCGTAGTCAGCCCCACAGATCTCCACGATCGGGAAACATGTGTGAAATAGTAGAGGGGAAAAGGGAAGTCTTCTTCCAATGTTCGAGTGTGTCCGGCCACAACAAAAGAAAAAACATTGGCAAGAATTTCAGGAGGTACCCTGGATATCGGCATCAACTTATTTCTTTCTTCATTTAGCCCTCTGATGCACTCCTGGTGGTACGCAATCCTTTCATCGTAGATACGACTTTGAGCGGCGCAACTCCTCAGATTACCTGATGCAAATGTGAGTATCGATTGAGGCCAGAGCATTGAGCAAGTCAATCCCACCTTCCGAATCCATGTCGATATAGTGAAAGTAAAGGTGTCACTTGTATTTGTAAGCCACCAACTAACAGATTAGCTCGTAAGTATGTAGTCAGTATGTAAGTCAATGTAATACTTTACAATGAAATAAAGGTATACAAAAAAATGAATTCAATAAACACTAAACCTTTTAAATCTTCAGACGTTCAAGTATCTGAGAGTGCATTACTTTTGACAGCGCCCGAACACCGTCAGCGTCGCAAATAACCCCAACCTCGATGGCAGCAATCTTGCTGGTTGCAAATTTGCCTGAGGACCGTGCATCCCTTACTGAGTTGGCAACAATCTCACGGAATTGTGGAATAGGCCGTAATATGAGACTACTTGTCGCCGAATCTGTTGTCGCGGAATCTGTGCTGGAGGAGTTGGATCCGAATAATGAATGCGATGCATCCAAAATAGTTATCCTCTGCTCGCTCATCAACCGAAAGTCAAGACCATACCTAAACAGACATGAGATACCTTCATTGAAAGTTGACTTGAACATACTTGAAGTCTCCATATAGTAATCGATACCACCCAGCCGACTTCGCAAAAATATCGAGCCTCTTGCCAGCTCCTTCACGCCTTATATCTTCAAGCTCGACAACAATGGGCAACGTTTCCCGAAGCAACGTCACAAGACGGTGTAATGACTGAGCTAGCTTTCCATGTCCGTGTCTCAGTATGTGTCGAAGGAAAGGCTCTGCTTCTTCATGAGGATTAAAAGCGTCGAAAGGGACGCCAACATCCATTGCGTCGGGTGGTCGCACTCGAGAAAACTCAAGATCAAAATTGCCACCCATGGATGAAAGTTGATCCTCGCAAGAAATGGATACAGCATAATCCTGTGCGACTGTTAAACAAAAATATATATAAGGAGAGCAGAAACCCACCTGTGCATATGCAAATTCCACTGTCTGTAGGTCGAAAAACAGCAGGCGAACATCATTCCATTTCATTTGTTTGGCCATCTGTGCAACTGTAGACGTATCGTCGGTGAAGTGCCATGGCACTCGAAATATCCAACATACCTTCCCTCGCGATGACAACCATTTTTGATACTCGGGCCCACTCCTCCAAAAACTCGTCGACGCAACTGTTAACATCTTCCGAAAGAAATGAAACAATGGCTTCTCTTGTATCGTAAATTATCCTTTTCGAAGGACGTATCACGGCGCTTCCCATCCCCGTTTTACCCATGGGTTGTTGCACGTATTTGAGTTTGACACATGTAACAACGCGGGCCTTTTCGTGCGACCACCAGTTAAGCGGTATCACCCTGATGTTCGGCATCGCCGCCTCAGCAGCAGGGGCACCAGATAAAATGTGCTCTGACTGCACGCAAAGGGCTGGAACTGAGTTTGCTAGTGATGATTGTATAAAAGAATGCCAGGCAGAAGGAACCAGTGACTGGGTCGGATTAACGTGCTTGAAGGGAATCTTGCGCAACTTCAACTGCCTCTCCACATTCATAAAGGCAACTCTGGCACTGTAAAGGCATTGACGGGTTAACACGGGATATCGAAAGTCTAACTTACCAGCAATAATTGTAGAGTTCTTGCAATGTCCGTGAATCCAAGTCAAAGCTATCAGACATAATTCAGTTGCAGAACTCACGACTATGACTCCACTTGCACCCACCCAGAATAGCCCTTTTCAGCTCGGTATCCAACTGTTGCCTGTTTGGTTTTCAGCGGGGTATTGGGCTTAGCGTTGGGACTGCCAAAGGCTCCTGCTTGTCGAATTCGGTCCGAGTCAATCCAGGCAATATCTTCCATCACCATTGTCGCAATCATGGGGCCTTCGATGCCTTTGGTCGTAATCAAGGCATATTTGAATCTTTCATCAGTAATTACAATAACAAGATAATGATCTGGGAAATTGGCGAGTTGAATAAAGAGGCTCCTCCGTGCATCAGGACCAAGTTTCATCATTTCTGAATAATGATGGTGTAAGAAGGAATGAGCAGAAAGACGAGCAACAGACCCTCTTTCGACATATTCCTATGACGATAACTGCGCAGACCGAGGTAACTCGCTTTTTGTTCAGCAAAGTCGAGAATCGTCTGTCCGAGCAAATGATTTAGCAGCTAATCGCGACAAAAATCGTGGAACTTACTATGAGACGAAGTCGAATTAAGGAATCCAGTAGAAGAGTAGGATTCTCGTTGATTTTGTCTGAATACCCCGCAAACCGGGGTCCACGACCAGCTGCTGCCAAGTCACGGGTGTCTCTCATATTCAACTTGCCAGTCCTAGTATCTAGAGTAATGATGACGACTTCATCTCCGCACAGATGCACCTGCAGGGCCTGTGTTTTACCTGCAGAAAATTAGAGGGGTTGAAATTATAGCGAATGTGATTTATACCGTCAACAATCAGCTCAACAATCCCTGGAGGAGAGAAGATTTTGTTCGAGATATGACATAGTTGATTCCGAAAGCTTGTAAGAATTGCCTTGCCGTGAATCTGTATTACCTCACGAATCATGGATTCAAAGTCCAAGTTACTGGCATCCTATCATACCATCAGAGAAGGGTATATAACACTTTGTTAATTACTCACCACTCGCAGTGCATCGGGACCAAGGCTGACTTCACGAGGGTCAACAGGCACGCCAAATGCTCCTTTAGCAGCGTCCCAGTGGACAGTAAAATGTAAACCTTCAACTTCGTCCGACGTTGCTGAATTGCCCAACTTTGACTTGTGCTGTAGACGGGCTAACACTCGCTGCTCAGGTGTTCGTTCGGGACCCTTCGTATTTTTTGAATGACTTTCCACAATCGCAACAGTCAAAGTGCCCCCGAAAAGCGGGATTTGGGGTCGCTGACGCCCTGGTACAGGTAGTATCGGAGGACGACTAAACGAGATGTCAGTAGTCGAAAGCCGTAGTTATAAGTTTGACGCACAGCCAGTAAGTTACCTTCAAAGTCTTCCTGTCTTTCGACATTTCCACGGATAAATATTTTGCCCATCCTAATGACCGCATCCGTTCGGCCTAAAACACGTGTGAGTGAAGAATTGCGATAGCAGTGAACTCCCAACCTGATACCATAAAATTTCTAACTGATACGACAAGGACATCATCTCTGTAGGCGGTGTTATGAATAAAATACGGCGTCATCCAGAAGAAGACCATACGAAGGAAGTTGTACAAGCGGACTAGCGGTGCGTCTACTACACCCTCAGATAGTTGTGGTCGAGGCGGTGCTGGGACAATTGGGGCTTGAGTGCATGGGAATGGTGAATAGAAAGCAAGTCTGGCGTTGGCTTCATCGGTAATGTACTGTTTCATAAAATTGGTGGGCCTTCTCGGGAACTCTGACAGAAATGTCAAAATTCCGCCATATACTAGCACGAAACTGCCTGACCTTGTAAACCCGTAAGATCCCCTCCAATATTGATCAAAAATTCGACGTCGACCATGAACCAAGTATCGTCTCTGGTACTTCCACGTACACTGACCGAAGTTTGAAATAAATTCCTTACGGTGAACTGGACTTGACCATTTTCTGATATGAAAGTGTTTGGATGAAATTTAAAATAATGAAATGTTTTCCCGCCCTACCGATACGATAGTCCGACATCTCAACGGGGATTATCTCAGATAACCGGAGTCGATGACGAATAGCTTCTTCCATATCAATAAAGGTCTTGTCAACTTCTTCGTCTGTCAGGGGTATCGGTGGAATGCCCAATTTCTGCCTCGATGATTCAGCATGTGTTTGGTCAAAGATAACGACAACAACCTTGATGCAAGTAGGCAACCTCAAGTAGGAGCCCGTTGTCAGAACATCGAGTGAAGTTAAGAGATCATGATTCCGCAGCCTTTTGATAATTAATTGGGCATAATATCTTGCACTGGACTCCATACCTCGCGGGGTCTAACGCGTCTTTGGCATTCTTCAATGAGTGGACAACATCCTCGAACTGCCGGTTTTGGGTCAAGAGGAATGCAGTAATGTTCTAAGGAGAGGAATAACTTGTGAATTTTCACATGGAAGTGGATATAATGCTTACCATGCATTTCTGAACCGCGTTGGCGTCTCGAGACCACTTGGTAACAGCGTACAATTTCACAATCTGTTTCTTCGTTTTCACAACCCAATCGGCCAATGTACGTTTTCTAGCAGTATCTGACATATTGGGCATCCTAACCAATGAACTGATCAGCGCAAGGACGAGGAGAAGTAATGCAGATGCCAACGTTTCAGAAAGTTCCGATAGCTCTGCATATGTCGCCTGTACCACACGCGACAGCAAATCACCAAGGGCTATTTGACCATCGTTTACAAAAGGAAGTTCTCGTTCTAGTTCTTCGAGCGGGGGTTCATGGTCAATTCCATTGTGGATGCCGTTGGGGCCACCATTTTGAGGAAGGGGTGGATCAGGTTGAGTGATCTCACGGTCCATGACACGCTCTTAAAAGCATGAACGTCTAAGCGATTATCCGAAGTGCGTACAAGCAGCGGTAACGAGATGGAAGTTGGGCAAAAGAGAAAGCGTCTTTCTTGACAGCATCTCCGGGCCAAGCACACAGCGAAGCATGTGACTATTCCCACCCGGACCGCTTTGTACAAATCTTTTCAGCGCATGCGGTATGCATGATCTACGAGCAGCCATGCGAAGAAAATACTTATTATCAGCCAGGCGGATACCATCCGGTTCACCTTGGTGACACATTCCATGACGACGCCTATCAGGTCGTGCATAAACTTGGATATGGCCAGTCTTCAACCCTCTGGCTTGTACTGTGTCACATTCGAAGAAACGGCAGCACTTCGTCCAGCAGCGAGTTCATTTTACAGTTGATTGACAAGTTCGAACACACTGGACGTGCACCACTGTGTCATCTCTGAAGTGTTAGGTCCTCCGCTATCCTCTGACATTGAGGAGCTGTATCCTGATGGAGAGTATCCCATCGGTACAGCGAAACACATTTCGTCTCAGCCACGGCCTGGAATATCTTCATAGTTGCGGTGACGTCCATGGTAGGCGCTTTACCATCAATACTTCGTCTGTCTGATTGAGCACACCACAGATCTTCATCTCAAAAACATACTCGTCTATTCACCATCAATCGCCTCCTGGTCTTTTGAAGAAGAGGTATTTAGGACCTCCTGATCAGGCAGAGGAACCTGCACCATTTTCCCCACATGTTCCTGCATACATTGTCATGACTCCCGACCCGTCTCCTTTCTTAAAGCTCTGTCTCTCCGTTCCCTCGCGAGTGAACATCAGAATATGTGACTTCAGCGAGTCTTTTATATATAGTCCAGGAATCAAACGCAACCTGCCCCACCCGCGGTGTACGCCGCCCCAGAAATTCTGTTGGACGGCCCAAGCCCTGCATCTGATGTATGGGCGTTCGCTATCATTGTGTTTCCTCGTGTCTGGGGGTTGCTTCCTCTTCCCTTCCTACCGAAGCACCCCGAATGAAGTCCTGAGCTCAATGATGCTGTCTCTGAGAAATTTTGCGGAACATCTCTGGTTGGAGTGGGAAGAGAGTGGGCAGTAGGTTGCTGGTCCCAATTGCAAGCCTAGCCTACTTTGGCGAACTATGCTCTAGTCGCATGAATGAACAGCAGAAGACTCCCTTTGAGGAAGATGGTTGCTTATGAGCCGAGGAACGGGTGACGATGACTGAAGTGGTCGACGGGCTAGTTCCAGACACCTGGTTCAAGTTACTGGTCGACGCTGGAGATGTGGCATGAAAGTGAACTCCGAACCGATTCAGATTGTATAACGAGATAGAATCTAATTATTACATCCTCCATGGATTGAGTGGACAAAATCAACAAGGGGGCGAGCACAGCACGAATGTTATTAAGCAATCAGGTAAGAATTCAGCTACTTACCTGCTCAAGTTATTCATTATTGAACCTTGTCAATCAAGAATTTAAAGTTTTTATGTACTATGTATATTCCGAATTTTACAAGAGAATTTTTAAAAAAAAAAGATTTTTGGAGTGACAACAGCGAGGTATCAAGGACAAACAAACTTGGACGGTTTTGCATCACGAGTTATTGCCTTTTGATCCATGGATTACCTTCGAACATTGGGCTCTGCGGCAGTTTCAACACTTGTTCAGAAATCAGGGCTCAATCTTCCTTTTACGCTTGGTATAAAGCTACCACAAATTGAGACATGTTACACCCTGTATGATGGCACGAAACGGGTGGGTCTTCTTTCGGCATTGCTTTTCTGACTGTATAATGAAATTTGTTATAGGATGATGGGAGCCCTGTCTCAATCTTTGAATATGATTTAACCAAGAAAAACACAAAACCTTTTGCACAAAATGCCCTACGCAAACTTCGAAGCACACGACACCCTGATGTTCTCAAATTCATGGATGCAATCGAGTCAGATTCCACCTTATATATTATGACTGAGCGCGTGAGACCGCTATCTGCCGTTCTTCCGCAATACTCAAATAAGACTGCTCAAGTCCTAGAGGACTGGCTTTTGTGGGGCTTGCAAAGGATATCGGTGTGGATTGATTTCTCGAGCTGATATGCTGTTGAACTGACCCTTTTGTTTATTATCAGGTAGCGTTGGCGTTTATCAACGAACAATGCCTTTCAACTCATGGCATTGTGTGTGTAAATTCGATATTCATATCACCCTCTGGAGAGTGGAAATTGGGTGGCTTCGAGCTCCTCAGTAATCCCAAAGATAATGATGCTATTCTTTATGTGAGTGAAGAAGGGGGGTAGTATCGCCGTTTACTGAAATATATATAGACTTTGGGTGGTTTGCTACCCGGCTCATCAGCGATTGCATGCCCTGAGGTAAAGAAGTCAGGGTGGTCTTCCTTAAAGGAGTAGGTGAATTTTGTCATTCCAGCGTGTTAGGCTAAAATAAAGCAATTTGAAGGGCAGATGTATCAGCTGCAGATGCTTATGCATTAGGCCTTCTGCTGCATGCTGTGTTTAATCCTTCTCATCCCCCGCCTCCTACAGCGGAACCTCCTCATCCACCACCGGTACCATCATCGAGAGGAGCTATCCCCAATCCAGTGTTTGGCCCTTTCAAAAGACTACTCAACCCCAACCCTAAAGCACGTTTTAATTCAAAGGGTTTCCTTGAAGTTGGAATGACGGAAGGCGGGTTTTTCTCAAGTAATCGTCTCTTCAGAGTTTGTTCTGGCTTGGATAACTTCGCCCTCGCCAGCGAGGTCGATAAAGCCACTCTTCTAAAGTAGGTTTCATCCCCATAACGCTTTTGGCTATTAACTGACCGGAAGTTGAGGACATTGAAAGATTCAGCTTCATCCTTCCCACCTGAATTCGCTTCTTATAAAGTGCTCCCTTCTCTACTTTCAGCATTAGAATTTGGAGGAGCATCAGCTGCCACTATTCTTCCTCTTGTATTACTATTTGGAGAGAATGTCTCCCCCGATGAATACTCCAAATTGATTCTGTGCCCGATCATCAAGCTCTATGGAAGTCCCGACCGTGGAATGCGAGTGGTATTGTTAGAACACCTTCCGGAATACGTTGAGAAGCTCGACAAGAAGGCCGTGAGCGAGAAGATTTTCCCTCACTTCGTGAGTGATAATTGTCAATCAATGCATTATATTGATTGGATTTCTTCTTTTAAAAATCAACAGCAACTTGGTTTCACAGACACTGTTCCCCTTATTAGAGAAGTGACGGTTAAGTCCGTTATACTTTTGGCTCCAAAGGTTCGCTGCCCGTATAAAGCACCTGATATATTTAACACTATTCGTAGTTCACAGAAAGAATTCTTAATAACGACCTCCTGCGACTTCTCGCCAAGTCACAAACCGACTTAGAACCTTCAATCCGCACGAATACCTGCATTTTACTTGGCCGCCTTGCTCCATCCCTTGGCCACAATACTAAGCGGAAGGTTCTCATTCCGGCATTTTCTCGCGCACTCAAGGACTCGTTTGTTCATGCTAGAGTTGCTGGTCTTATGGCTTTTATCGCCACTGTCGACTGCTTCGACGTGCCGGACTTGGCTTCCAAAGTTATCCCGAGCATGGCTTTCAGTCTCGTTGATGAAGAAAAGTATGCTTGTCATTTTAAATTTTGCCTTCCCACTTCCGAACTATGTTCAAAGGCTTGTCCGTGATCAGGCTTTCAAGGCCTTGGAGATTTTTTCCAAGAAAATCCATGCTTATGCGACTGACATGGTTCGTTTTCTCGAGCGATTCCGCAGAATCCTCATTTATTTTTATTAGCCCGAAACTGCACCCAGCAAAGACGGAGAGCTGGCTTTGGGCAGCACTGGGCAAGTCCCAGTAGCATTAGTTAGTTCTGCTGCAGGGGCAGCAGGATCTTTGGCAGGTTGGGCTATTTCCAGTATTAGCAAGAAAGTACGTTGTGGTCTGTGGACACGATAATGTGCTCATTGTTCTTCAAAGATTACGGCCTCTGACATGCAGGCCCCCATTCTGGGATCACAGATGGATGGATCCAAGACCACACAAGTCTCTTCATCCACCGCTATGCAGAATCACATAGGGGAGATCACTCGGCCTACTTTCATTGTGGGGATCCAATCTCCGCCCACAATTTCCACTAGCAATAATGTGAAAGGCAAAGGCATGCAGCTGGGAGGCAAATCTCATGCGATCGCGGCACATGTGAACCTCGCAGTCCAATTGGCAGAAGAAGCTGCTGCATCTACTACTACATTGGAAGGAAATCTCTGGGGTACAGATGATCTGATAGATGTCAACGCTGACGAAGATGATTGGGGTAAGTGGTCACTTTTACACTCGAAAACGAAGAGTAACCTTGTTTGTAAGGTGGCTTTGAAACCGGACTAACAACTGTGCCATCTGCTTCAGAAAATGTTACCACATCTCCAACGCCGACGATTGCTTTAGAACAGCTTCCATCAAAACTAGTCGCGACACGGAATACGCAGCCCATTCCACGGTCTCCTACGGTTCCTCCATCGCATTCACAAGATTCCAGCTGGAATACCACTGATGATTGGGGATCCTCGATACCCCAAGTCAAGATTCCACCCACTCCGACACCCAACGCGTCAGTCACGATGTCTAAAGAAGAAAAGGCTGCAGAAATGGCCAGACGTAAGGAAGAACGCAAACAGGTAAAGCACACCACCAATGGGATGGGAGATTGCGATACTAATCGATTTGTTCTAGCGGATTGCTATGCTCAAGGAACAAAAGAAAGGGGCGAAGACTTGAGCCTTATCCAATTCATATATATTTTGGGTTTTCTTGTTATGATAGAAGGGAGGAATAATGGCTGGGAGGAGTAAATATAATCGTCTTGGTATTGCACTGAGACCGCTGCGTCTATCCCCTTGGTTCCGCATTTTCGGGAATATCGATGTGGGAGAGAATCACACTTTCGTTTCTTGCAGTTCTTCTATGGGGACTCTGATCAGACGTTGCCCTTGGGTAGATACAGATTGATGAGCATCAGCTTCACCCACTTCCCGGAGGCTATCTCTAGATGATACTGTACGACTCAATGAATCAGAATAGGTTCATTCGTCATTTTGAGTGCTCACGAAATTCGTTGAGAATCTGGAACATTTTAGGCCATTGTGCGAGAACTTGACCATGAACTGGAAGCCTCGAAGTTGGTATGGGTGGATCCTACAAGAGATGAAAACGCACCTTCTCCTGCATTTGCCATGATATCAAACTCTTCTCCTAGGGCCTCAATCCGTGCAAGATACAAAGCGCTTGCTCGTTCTAAGGCTGATACAGCATCATACTCCTTTTTCTTCTCAACAAGTTTCAAGAAAGCAGCCGACGAGCCCCCTTGCATCGCAGGGGCGACAGATTGCCGCATCATACTCTGCAATTGAAGTGATCAAGTTGTGAATCTTGTGATCACTCGGAGTGCGGCCCGGGCCCTCACTCTGTTTGACTTACCCACTCCAATGGCACGGTTGTTGGTCGCGGGGCGTCCTTTAAAGCCTCAAGGCCTCAATATTCAATGCTGGATCCCCAAGGGTTCACAACCATCCAACCCACCCCACACAGCAGTAATCTCCCTAAAGTGCGGGGTGAACCTCACAACCGGTCTCTGATCTTCAAGAAAGCGCGTTCGTGCCATTTAGAAGACACTCACGGCGTGGGTTTGTCATGCGCAACCCACAGAACTCTCGCCTCTCTCGAGCACCAGTATCTCCAAGACCTTACTCGTTTGCGTTTATGTCACGATGTTGCTCGAGGCATGCACTTTCTGCGTTTGTTTCATCACACATGGTGATGTCAAGACTGAGAATATTTTAGTCTTTAAACATCCCCAAAGAATAGTAGTCGCCAAACTCGGAGATTTCGGTTGCGTGCTGGACATGGAGGCCTCCCAGGCGGGACGGAACCGTGGAATGCTGGGACACAATCGAGAAGATGTTTTGCAAAACGGATATCTACTCCTTCGGCCTACTCTTCAAAGCTGTCCGGGAGCTCAAGCTTCAGGACGCGATACTTCCTCTGGCTGTGCAATCCAAGTGTACGTGCTGAAGCGATTTGTGCAGTCTTTCGCAACTCCCTGGGAAAGAATGCATCTGACAGAGACCTCGTCCCCGTCCTGGCCGCCTTTCGTCAAATGGGGACTTTGGAATAACATGTATGCCACGCTTCTCTATTCCTTTAGTGTTCCATTCTGAGTTTGTGAATGGTCCATAGAGAACAGAGTGAATCAGTCCTCATTGCTGACACTCAGCATCGCGACCTCATTTTTTGGATGCAAAAATACTCCAACTCTCACTTACCTTCAGTTGGTACTCAACAGGTCCTTTTTTTATCTGACTTGTAGCACCACAGGAATATCTACTGTCGTCAAAATATTCGATTGTGCCTGATCAATGCTGTCAGCTTGCATACCCACTGCGGAAGCTCGTGCTCGATGACCTTCATCGCCGCGCTTCCGAGGCACAAGACAGCGCTAATACTTTCTCACTTACTTGTCGAGGAGTCCTGCGCCTTCGCGTTTTTGGTCAACGCTGTCCGACAGGGAAGTGTAAATGCAAAAGAGTTGCTGTACCGTTTTGCGCAGGGGCTTCACCAAGAAATACCTTGCGACATCAACATACAGGCTATTCTGCTGCTGGGAGGCTCTACCAGGATCTCCGCTCCTTGAATCCAGTCCTCCACGCAACGACTCTCCACGAGTTGCGATACAACGTGAGTGTATTGGTATTTAAAGAAGTTACATCACTTCTCTACCGCAACTCTGGACGCTTTCATCAATAGCGAGAATGGCCGAGTGGATAATTTTGTAGTCGAAACATCGGACAAGCAGCTTGGCTGGGTCCTGGCTGGAAGCTATCATTCTCATTGTTGACACTCCGTATATCACGGTCAGAAAGGACAACAACAATAATATCACAGTATTGACTGTATTTGTACACATTTAGAGAAGGGAAACGGCCACCAGAGGTGCGAAAAAACAGAATGTGCCAGCTGAACGATCCACTTAAGTTTCCGAGCCCAAGTCCGGGATGAATCATGAGAGCAGGCTGGAATTCACATCCGAGCTTCAATCTTGGTGTGAGAAACCAGTTTCATGACGCACCTGAAATACTGATGCACATATATTTATTCCCAGAGAAGACCCATGGTTGGTCAGGAGATTGGGTGTGTCGGGGACAACTCAAGCTCATCGCTATCCGACGAAGCCTGGATCTTCGCGTAGAGTTCAGCACAGGAGAACCACACAGACTCCAGGTCACACGGGTCACACAGGGAGTCACGGCCCCATGTCCATCCAGGGAGGGTTGTCCTTTTTCTGCTTGTATTAGCGTGCTGGGGGGGGGGGGTGGGGAGTGGTCGATGAAATGGCATTATGTCGTCTGGGAGATTGGGGAGCTGAAACGATGGCTGGAGGTTTCCATCAGCTTTGCTTGATGAGGTGTGGCTGGAATGGCTGATACCTTATGCTGAAAGTTGAATAAGCAGCGTACAACGGTACAAGTGCAGCGGAGTTCGAATTAGAAGACATGCCGAATGATGCCAGCACCGTGGAGTTTGAAAGAAGCAGCTACATCGCGCACTCAAGTTGGCTCAAGCCTCAAGGTAACGCCACTCAGCCAATGGTTGACTAGATCCGAAAATGGGGGGGAAGAAGGACTCACTGACGCTGCCATTCTATGAGTCCCATCCACCTGCGTGGTTACCCAAAATCCACAGTTCTGGAGACCTAGGTACCATTCATTTCTCTCGTTCACGACATGTACTGAATCTTTCATCAGGGTATCCTGGCTTCCACCCTCCTCGTCCTCGTCAAGATGAAGATGTTCTCACTACTGCTAATGTCAAGGATGGAGTGCAATATAAGCTCCCTATCTCTGTGAGTGGTCCAACTTTAGATTTGATCCTTGCAGCCCTTGACCGCCCCTTCAGGTGGAATACTTCAGTTACAATAAAATGATAAACGAAAAATTCATGAATGTACCTGAGACCATGTCGACGCTGGAAGGAATTATGAACGAAATCTTTATGCGTCGAGCCGATCGCATTCCGCAGATTCCGTGTGTACCATCGCTCTAACAGAATAATCTAATTTATATATAATTGTCACTGCCAGACCTTCCACCTTTAAGATTCCTGCAAGAGTAACCCTGAATGATGCGAAACGACAGGCTTGGTTTGCAGACCTTGCGAATCCAGATGTTCCTCTTCACAAACTGGGAAAGAGCGTCCCTCACGGCGCCAAGGGCCATGATTTATTGGATCTATTACATTCAAATAATGTTGCCATTTCGCGAGCCGTATGGTTCCTGCGTGTATTTGGTGCCAACGAAACGGTAAGTATAATTATTCATTGGTCCACAAGACACATTTCTCATTGTTATGCAGGCTGGCCTCAGAAATAAGCCAAATTATGTCCCGACTCAATACAGTGTTGATATGGCTGTACTAGTGACGACATACCTGCGGAAGCAAATCGCGGAGATCGCTTTGCCTAGTGCACCGCGCGCGGGTCTGAACATCAAGCAAACCTTTAAAGGTGTTTTGGCAGATGCTGAAAGTCGTGAAAGATGGTTGTCTCGCTTTTCTTATTGGTGTGTCCTTTAGGTATACTACGTGAGCTACCACCTCAACAGGCATAGCCTTCAGCTTCTGAGAACCTTCTATGCCGAGGACCTTGTCGACCACCGGACTTTTCTAACCTGGCTTATTCACCAAATGCTGACGTGTCATCTTGCTCAAGTTTGCTTCCTCATCCGCCTTGCCGACGAATATCTTGAGGACATTCTGACGAGCAGGGCTCTTAGCCGGCTGCTGGCTGAGGCTTGCTTGGCGAAGCTGCTTGAGGTTTTGTCCACAATCCCTTTGCCCCTCTTTATGGTCATCTCATCGGATAATTAGATTCGCACTTCTTATGCCATTGATATTCTCAAGGACACCGAGATGTTGCTGAAGATAATTCTTCAAGTGGGTTGTCACCATTCATCTGACGTGCTAATCGCCTCACTGAATCCGTAGCGTCTCTGCTTGGTGCTTCCTGATTCCCTTGTGAGCCCAAAGATGTGGAATACCTACGTTGATTTGCTGGAAGGAGTGCTCCTCGAAAATTTGATCAAGGCCAATAGTGAACATATCGAGAAATACTCCAGGGAGTTGAAACACGCTCTGTTTGAGAACTTCCTTGACGTGAAGCGAAGAAACGAAGCGATGGTTTTCAAGGGGCTGACCGCAGAATCTTCGGTCCAGCTTGTGACTGCTGTGTCATCCGTGAAGGTGAGCAGCAAGCAGCCAATGTATTGTGTTGTTATTGATAAAAAGTACAGCTTCTTAATTCTATCTCAACCGATACCGCCATAAGCGCCGTTACTTATTTTGATCAAGCTGCGAAAGCCCTTGATGACTTTAAGGTGAAGTTGGATATACTATTGACATGGAGTGTTACTCCCTTGCAATACGGAGACCATAGACCGTTCGCTGCTGCCACGCTAATCGAATCATGGATAAATCAGGCTTGTGATCGGGCTTGTAGAAGGGATACGGGTACTCCCAGCGAATTTCTGCAAGATCAACTTTTCGATTGGCTTGACACATCTGATGTAGCAGGGGAATCAAGCAACATCAGAAACGTAGCACTGCTCTATGGAAAACTTGTCCGACATCATGTTTTCTCGTATTCAGGCTACATTCAACGCTTGATTGCTCGCGCCGAACCAGGTTTGGCTTTCACGGATGTACGCCCACTCTCAAATTTATTCGTTCACCAGTTCTCATGAAATAACAGGAGGGTGGCTCCCGTCATCGTTTATTCCTCACTTGGATCCCTCTCTACAACGTTGGACCAGCTTTAATTAACCAGAGGAAGGTGATTCTATATGGTGCCAGAGCTCGGGGAACTCCTGAAGAATTGGTGGAACGAGAAATTCGTTGTGAAATACGCGCCGTGATACCTGAACTCTTCGAAAGTATGTGATCATTTGTTTGTGCCGCATATTATCTTGTTCATTCTATTTAGCCACGGCCCAAAATACTTGGGGCTCAACATCGAGTTTACTGGACTCCTGCAAGGTCTTGACTCGGGCGACCCGTTTTGAGCAAGTGCGGACTTTTCGGCAATGGTTTGTTCCCCACTTTAAAAGTTGCCTGACTAGGTGCATTTCTATCTTTAATTTATTTCCATTGACCATGAATCTTGCGCAGACGACGCATCGAGTATAGCATTCTATTCAAAGCCTTCCTCATTTCTGTTGAATTAATGGCATCTACTAAATGTTTCCATTCATTATTGGATGTGAGTGCTTCTTCTACCCCTTCGATGATTTTATTGACCTATCTGTGCTGTGCAGCTCATGATCTGCATGCTAGAGCAATGCACCGATGTCGATTCTATGAACGGTCTCATAGGAGTATTTTATCGCTTTGCTACTATATGGACTTGCATGGATGTCATGCCGACTATAGTGAAAGCCCTTGATGATGCACACCATGCGTGGAAATTGCGTGGTGTGCCGTCCCGTCCACTATTGACCCTGCTGATGAAATTCGACAATGGAAGATATCTTAGCGAGACCTCAAGAGAGCGGCTTGCTGCGGATATCTCGGCCTTTACAATGGTAAATATGTCATTGCCTGAAAGACATAGATGCTCAGTTGGTCATACTAGGCACTCCAACCCGATGTCCACACTCCTGTCATTGTTCCGGATTCTTTACCCGAGATTAGGCAATTAATCCAAGAGGTTGACCCAGACGCTGCATCAAACTTGGCGGATGGACTCTGGATGAAATACCGTACCTCAAGCGATTGGGGTTTTAAAGTTTGGGACAACATTATCACCAGTCTCCAACAAGTTCCAAGTATGATAGAAGATATGGATGGGCGGCAAGCATGCGCACTCCGATACGCATCTTTTCTTTGGAAGGTGGATCAGCATCTACAGGATGGTCTTGATGGCGATATTCTGCGATGGTTTAACGGTTCAGGAAAGACAGAGATCATTAATCTGGCTGAGACCTGGGACGTGCTCGTTGCCGTCCTCCTTTATCTTGCTGTTAACGGGGGCTTGAAAATAACAACCGTTTTGGAAGGCTTGGTATACCCCGCGTGGAGCATGGGCGGCATTGACACCCTTCCGGAGCATTATCTGGCTGCTGCAAATTCCCTTTGTTTTGATCTTCTGCTACGTGAGGATGCTAGTGCCAGGGCGTTACCTCCGAGGGATTTGTTCGAGGTGCAATCTCTCCGAACCAGGCGACAAGAAGTATATGAAGAACCTCACTTTTCGGTGCTCATTGCAAGCATTCCAGCGTTAATTTCGCTAGAAATCAACCCAGAAGTACCGGAACACCTTCGAGCAGAGTCCACCAGTCTTCGTTTTCGACTTTGCCAAGATCCTGGTTTTCGACAAGGCGCATATCGTGATCTTAACGTCATCAGGGATGCATTCGACAATTCACCTTTTCTAATGGACCAGGCCACATATTCAGATGACCTCTGCAAACGAGAAATAGCTGGTCTGAAAATGATCCTTTATGATTCTATCGACGGCAAGTCATCCCATTAATGCCCTCCCTGCGTTGTCTCACTGCGAATCTGCAGATACGAATCCATATGAGTGGCCCGAGGTCGAATCATTGCTGAGTCCATGGAAAATTGCAGCAACAACTATACAAATGCAGTTGCATGTAAAACAACTCGGTCGTGCACTCAGCCAGGACTCAACTGCAGAGGTCGCTTCCACAAATCTCAATAAACTATCTTCTATTCTCTTTCATCACACAAACACAGCGGACGAGGCGTATTACGTTGCAGAGATGGTCAAGGGTGCCGATGTGTCAGTCGCATCGAAAGTTCGTTCTGTTCTTCTACCGCCCCTCCCTCTGACATTCACACTGAACTAGTTTATCAACAATGGTTTGCAATGTATGTCCGAGATTCTATCGGAATGCACTGCTGAGTCCATAACTCTGGATTGCCTGCGGCGAGTCGGAGAATTACTTCGTGTTCTCGTACAGGTTTCGGAACCACTCAGAGACACTCCAAATTCAATTCCGACGATCGACCCTCTGGTCCAGGAAAAATTCCTGCAAGCCATCCTTAGTAGATTCCAACTTATGCAAAAATGCTCGATGGATGAAGAAACATGCTCTAAATGGAGAGATAGCCTGGTTCTACCTCGGCTTATCCAGTTTATACTTAGTTTCAAGTGTAACTGGTCACAGGAGTCCAAAGAATTATCAAAAGAGCTTTCAGGTGTTATTTTCGATATTCTCTTGGTCTGTTGGATTGTTCTTCTCTTTCCTGAAACTCGGATTCTCACCATTTTGCAGCGTAGTGCAGGCGAAGATAACCTAAACCTCAATCTATACCCTATACTGCTTGATACCCTCCTAGTTATACTTGACGGTAAGACCACTTGCTCAACTACAACCGTTAATTGTCCAACTGACGGTTTATCGTAGAACTTCCACATGATCCCAAACTCAACTTTGACCCTCATCGTCATTATCCCCGCTTTCTCCTTAATGACATTCCCACCGATATACCTCCTGAATACCGAAAACAACTGTCTACACTCTTGCAAGACCTACCTTCTCACTCTATTGTCACCGACCTCGTCAATAGCCACCGCGATGCGTTTGGAAACACAGTTTTCGAACAACCAGTCGTGAACAAGCCTTGGGAATGGATCGAGAATTTAGGTGAACCACCCTCCTCCGACCCCGCTGAAGAGGAACGTGAACGAGAGGAAAGAATGCGTGATCGTGTTGCCCACTTGGTTAAAAACACGAGTTCGATATCACTGGAGTACTTCGCTGCAAGACACACGGGTGATACTGTCAAGGTCGACATGGAATCAGAAAGCTATGCGAAATTGGAAGGTTTTACTCGTGGTTTTGAGGATGGCCTGTCAGAGAGCGTCTTCACTCGCGATTGGAGAGAAACTCGATTCGAAATGGAGAGGGAGCTCTCACCCGATATGCTCGCACGGTTGAAACGCGAACTGGATCCTAACGTTCTTGTGGTCGATACCGGAGGGAAAGAACCATCGTCGGTAAGGTCGGTGCCGCAGCACCAAAGCCCTACACAAAGCAAAGCTTCCAATGTTACCATTATTGATGCGGACAACATCCCTGACACGGCGTCGACATCCAAAAGTCAACAGACCGGTAAACGGAAGGCTTCCTCGGCCATAAGCGATGATGAGATAGAAATCATAGAAGGGGCCACACTTTCTATGGCCTCCGCAAAAAGGCAGAAGGCTAACAAGGCGCCTCCTGCAGTAAAGACAAGGACAAGAAAGAAATGACACTAAGTATTATGTTGTTTGCCATGCGCATATTATATGGGTTTGACTATGTATACTTTCATAATGATAATGAAATGCATTGCGTGCCGAATTCCGAAAACACCCACATAAATAGACCAGGAGAAGATTATGCCTTCTTAAAAGCAAAAAAGCCATCCCAAGGACTCGCAACAGGAGCCTTATCCGAATGCTTGGGCCTCTTCGGACTGCTCTCGCCCATTGCAGTGGTAATCATTCTGAATAAACCTTTCATGGCAAAAACTTCTATCGGTCGCGATGTCACGGTCTCTCGACAAGTGGGGCATGTATATTGTGGATGAGAGGGAAGAAATTGAGCAACGAGAGCAGTAATATGCGGGGAGTTGGCCGTATGCGGGTTTTGCATCAGATTTTGTGCGATGTTGTAGAGACCGGCCACGTTTTGATTCGATATCAGTTGGTTTGGGTTGTAGCCTGGGTTGACAGTCATGAATTGCGCCTGCGTCGCGCTAAACCAGTCTTGGATGCAGGATTGGCAAAACGTGTGCCCGCAATCAGGTAGACTAATAGGTGTGCATCAATTGACCCGCAGAGAACGGAAATAGAAAATAGAAAGCATACACGTATGGCGTCCACATTCTTGACGTGCATATCTCGCATTCCAGCTGATCGCTCAATTGGATTGCATCCTATTCCGGTGAAAGGAACGTTACTACTTATTGCGAAAGCGTTGTGGCTGGACATCAACTTACAAGGGTTATTTTCCCGTTCCCCGCATTCCGCAGCCTTTGAAGTTCATTGTTCTCTTCCCTCAGCTCGGCAACCTCCTTTGAGACTTTCTCCAGGTCCTTCTTCGACTTTGCGGCTTCCTGGAAACAGAGGCGGATTGAAGATGTTAGCCTCACCATGAAGATGTTGAAGGAAAGACAAACCCCTCTATATTGACTGATCTGCCTCCTGAAATCTGCAATAGCAGCAGGTTCCGGTGGCGGAACAGCAGTGGAATGCACCGCGGTTTGTTTAGGTCTTGGTGGCGGAGAGTCATCATCCGACGAAATTTCGATAATATCGATGGGAAGCGGACGGGATCGAGGCTTCTCGTTTTTCTTCTTAAAAGCTTTCTTGAATGGTACTGTCGATTCCGCATCGGAGGGTGTGAGGGAGATAATGTCAGTCGAGTGCTGGGTTGCTGGGGCATTTCGTGACTGAGAACGCGGCAGCGGTGGAGTGATTGACTGGAGGCGGTGGGTACGGGCTTGTTGGTTGGTTGAGCGGGTAACGGGCATGGAGATGGAGATGGTGGTGGTCAGTGAACAAAGAACGCGGAATTCAAAAACAGACACTTCCATTTGCCTTTTCGGGATGTTCAACTTTCCACGGCTACATGTTAGTATGTTTAGTACATAATGACTCGTGTCGGTTAAAGAAGTCTGGCGAAGCTTGGACCGGCAAAATCATTATTAGGTGTTACATGAATGCAATTGAATACGATTAGATCACTGGGATACATGGCAAAAAAGTCACTTTGAAAATAAATAGTCCACACTCGCATAGAACAGTTCAGCCGAGGCCATTGTACTGAGTCGCCAGATGTAAGCGAACAGATGAGTCCGCATGTCAGAGGAGTTGCGAAACAAAGTAACAAGGTTTAGATATTACGCACATATCGAGTTCAATCAGCTCCAAGTCCGAGTCATCGTCCGAGTCACTCCCCAAGTTCATTGCCTTAGCGTCGCCGGTTAGCTTTCCAGTAGTCAATCCCGGTGCCCGAAACGTTGTTCCTTGGTTCGTGTCCAGAGTAGTGCCAGAAGTACCTTCTTTAAGTCTTACAGTCATGTTGCCAGAACGGTCCTGATCACCACGAGAAGCCTGAGAGGCTGAGAGTCCCGTTGCCGACGAGAAATCGCTAAGCGCAGAGTTTTTGCACGGTCCTTGAGAACCAGAAGCGCCTTTGAAGCCCGTTTTATCTCTTCATTAAGGAACTTCAATCGATTTCTATGGGGAACATCGGCTACAGGAAAAGGCTTCATCCAATCATTTAGAGAGAGAGAAAAAGGGATAAACACACGCTTTAGAAAGAACCGCCGTCCATGGATATCCCTGCCAATTTTCTCGATCTGGACCAACTCACGATACAGGCGGACATGGTCGAGGTTCCTCACGATGGGGCCAAATTTATTGAAGGCGTCGATCTCGTTCTTGGATGGAATGCCCCCAGTCCGCTTCAATTCTTTCGCGCGTTTCGACGCATCCTTGTATCTCAGATACATTGTGCGATACTGCAATTGATGGACTCGACATCTTAGACTCTCATTATTGTCCGCTGGTTGCCTACATCGCGTGATTTCATCTTCCTCCAGAGTCGGGCATATTGGTCTCTTGTAGGGGTTTTCGTAGGGCTCGCCGAAGACCAATCTATGGTCCCTTCTACAGTGAGGGCCTGAGGGCATGAACGGGCGTGGAAAAGAGGTTGCAGAACCCATCTGATGCGATTGATCTCACTGAACTAATGTCTATATACTAAGTAACCCAAAAAAGTACATAGTTCCACAAAAAAAAACTGTATGCCAAATGGAAGTTGTCTACTATGAAGATGCAGTTATGTAATGGTGCTTATGTGGTATTTCGTAGATTGTCAATGCAGTCACGGATAACTCGGATCGTCTCGGCCTTGTCGTAAAGTAAACGGTTGCAGCCAACGTTATCACAGGTAGCCTTCCAGCACGCGATTGCCTCGGGCCAAATCGAGATTCCAGGATCAAGAATAGTGTCGCCTTTGGGCCGCTCGTCTATTTCCAACAGAATTCTATACTTGAGCTCCCTCCAAGTAGTGTAATTGATGATGGCGTTGCATTGAATGCAGTTGGAGGAATCGCCTGCTACGAAAGGAGGGTTGTTTAGCATGTCCTTTAAGCTACTGTACATTAGTCTTCAAGGGTAATTCTAGCAATGAGACTGACAGCTCACCAATCCTTTCGTGATCTGTGCAACATGAAGAGGTCAAGAAGTGCATCGGCAGAGGCCGTTTTGAGTGCTGGCTGGTGGACAGAATCCCAAATATTTAGGGAGAGTGTTCTTGTTGATAGGATCTTCGCGACTTCTAGCCAATTGTGTTTCCTTGCGATGGCGTACAAGCGGATTGGATCGTCAGGTAGAGAAGGTGATAGGAGACAAAGCCTCAGTGTGGACATGGGACCGGGCATGTCGTATTTTTCGGCGGCGTAGATGACGCTTTCCAACAAATCCAATGGGGTGATATCTGAGAACGGCAACCCGCACGCCATGCGGAAGAGTGGCTCGAGGACTTCAGCATCCTCTTGCAAGTAGATAATGTCTGACTGTCCACTGATGTTTCTTCAAAAATATAGGTCGTCAGGGAAGGCCAGAGCAGAACCTATTCGAAAAACATACTGTGGCAGAGTGAACATTGTCTGAAAGAAGCCGGATGTTGATTTCAAGGTAAACGAATGCACACGAAAGTGCAAAGTGGACTCCTTGCAGGCAAGAACGACGTCTGCTTCCTCCGATGAAAAGTCAGGGTGAAATTTCAAGGAAGATTCTGTCTTGCATGGTTCACTACCAAACCGTTCACGTTGCATCATCTTTGCGATTTGAGCTGGGTGAGTAACAGGGGGGGTCGATGGAGACAGCAGCAATACAGAAAAGCCTCTTAAATGGATCGGGAGTTTATGGTGTGAAGAACCCAACCTGCCACGAGGAATAAGAAACAGTGGAGGCACAGGTTTCAACTTTCAAAGGCTTTGTGTGCGTCGATCATGATAGACTCCGGTCCGGAGTATCCGTTTGGGTATCATCCTGCAGTGAGATGGCTCTGCGTGCTCTCCTGAGCCGCCCACTGCCACGACACATGTCGACTACAGCCTCAGCCCCAGCACGCCAGCGGCAGCTCTTCTTTATTTGGGCACCAGACAAGACGGAGGAAGGGACGTTTGAGCGACGTCTTTCAGTGAGAAGCAATCATCTGGAATCTGCGAAGGAGGAAATTTCAGGCGGCTTCATCCGTGCGTAGCCCTGAAGGCGTTTTCCAGGGACTCATTCATCTTCTTTGTAACAGGGGTTGCTGGTGCGGTCCTCACACCGGAATCGATTGCAAGCCCAGATGCATCGAAGAAGATGATAGGGTCTACCTTCATCTGCGAGGCAGAATCCATCGAAGAGTAAGGATTTCTTCTATCAGCAATGTGCACTGCTCTTTACCCTCTCAGAGTGAAAATGAAGTTTGAGAAAGATATCTACTTCACTTCAGGAGTGGTAGGTGAACCTCAGGCTGCGCATCCCAAGTCAAATCATTGAATAGTTCTTCAAAGTGGGATATAGAAAGGATGGTCATTCTGCCGTTCTTACCCGCAACATCTGTCCCATAAATTTTAATTCTCATGTAGCAGTTATTTAGTCAAGTGTATTTCGTGGGACGAGTCGGAGGTCCGGATAGATCACGCAGTTCTTTGATCATGAACTCTGCAATGACCTACCCTCGTCCAATTCTTAATTGTCTGCGATCCTCTGCCTCAAGGCATTGCGTTGCACCATTTCCAACTGCCCATTCTCTCCACCGTCCATTGTTCCGGCTCATGTCATCACTCCCTCAGTCATACGAGCACATCACCGTCTCCCGACCAGATCCTTCCGTGGTCTTGGTGACTTTGAACAGGCCTAAAGCTCTCAACGCCCTATGTGATGGGTTGTTCAAAGAATTGAACTCTGCGTTAGAAACAGCAGACAAAGACGACTCCGTTGGCGCAATGGTACTCACCGGATCTGAGAAGGCGTTTGCTGGTATGTGAACTATCTCAATGATTGCGGGCAACAAGGGTCTAAGACTTTGCTCCGCGGTTATTAGCCGGAGCTGATATCAAAGAGATGAAAGACAAGCAATGTAAGCAATTTTGTTATGAAATTACTGCGCAATTCTTATTCATTAGAGCAGTTGCCGATGTGTACAAAAATAGATTCCTGGAAGATTGGACGAACATTGCCCGTCTTCGAAAACCACTCATTGCTGCAGTGAGCGGATTCGCAGTAAGTACCAAGAATCAATCCCCACATCTGTTCAACCCAAAACTCTTCATGACCAGCTTGGTGGAGGCTGCGAGCTCGCCCTCATGTGCGATATCATTCTTGCCGCCCCAAATGCCAAATTCGGGCAACCAGAAATTAACCTCGGGGTCATTCCAGGAGGCGGGGGCACCCAGCGCCTCGTACATGCAATAGGAAAGTCTCGGGCAATGGAACTAGTTCTGACCGGCCGCATCATTTCTGCGAAGGAGGCCTCGGAATGGGGTATGATCAGTAGAGTTGTAGATGATGGTGCAGTCATCGACGAGGCTGTAAAGGTTGCCAAGGAGATTGCAACCAAGAGCCAAATCGCGGTACAGGCGGGCAAGGAAGTAATCAATGCTGGTATGTTCCCATGCTTGAATCTTCCGAGATTGGTCTCAATGGTGTTCCTTGCAGCCCATGAGATGTCTCTTGCTGAGGGTTTGAGGTTCGAAAGGAGGACGTTCTATGGCCTTTTTGCCACTCAGGACCAGAAGGAAGGTGTGTCATTGTGATACAGCGATCAATTCACTCAAGGCTAACCATGGCGACAAGGAATGAGCGCATTTGTTGAGAAGAGAAAGCCCCAATTCGGCCACTTATAATCAATATGAACGCAGGTTTTCACTCCAATCGCACTGCTACATACCATTTGTTCGGATTGTTGGTGAATTCTGCAATGCAAGCTGCCCGAAGTTATTGCCTCCATCGGAAGGCACTGCCAATCAGTAGTGCTGCATCATCATCAGCATGAGCATTAAGGGTATTATATACAAACGCACCCAATCCTAGACCAGCAAGAATCCTTTTCTGTCCAATTGAGCCAGGAGCAGCTCGTCGAGCTTGCCAAAATGCATATGCACCCGTCCCACCTAAAGCACCTGTCCCAATGATTCTACATGAAATGCAGTCGTTCGTCCCCGGAAGTGAATTAATTTGGTCAACTAGATTTCGGCGTTCGGGAGGGTATGTCATGTTCACTGACGGCACTGGGCAAAGAGATTATTTGCATCTGTTGGGAGGATATCTAAGTTTAGACTTCTCGAAATTTCTACTCGACCAATGCTTTCGTGTCAACGAGTCTCAACCCTGTCGAGGTACAAGCCGAGAGGTACGTATGTACACATCTCACTTGTTATTCATGTCTTAAATTCAACCTGTAGTATTGTTCGAAATTTTTTTGCAGCAACGGCCAACGAATTGCATTCATTTTCAAAGAAAATGTATGAGCTCCAGAAACTCGGAGGGTAGCGATGAACATCATCTGTGCGTTGCTGTATAATTATCGGTCTTATAGTTGACGTTGACCCGGGCTTTTAGGTCTGACCTACATAGACATGACGAATCCATCTTTTCCGCCTCTGCAGACTCAACATGGAACGAGATATTCCGCCAGGATCCCAGACCATCGTCCATCAAAGCATTTTCTTCAGAACCAAAACCCATTCGACGTCAAACCATAACGGAACGCGAAAGTAAAGTCATCACAGGGATGCTTGACATGATCTTCAACAAACGAAGCCTCGACCACGATGGCACAGACCCACCTGGCACGAGTAAAACCGAAAAAACAGGTTTCGGAGAAGGGGGCAACATTGATGACCTCGTTGGCAGACTGAAGCGGCATTCACGTCCATTGAGGTGGGCCCAGGAACCAACAGCGGACTTGTTGGATCAGAAGAAGGAACAGATGATGTCTTGCAATAGTGACAAAGAGCTTCTCCAATGGGCACAGCGGGAGATTTTTGACGAATCAAGACGGTACGAAGAAGCAGCGAGGAAAGCAATTGAGATTGCAACTCAGGAAAAGACATCCCTAAAACACCTGCCAAGTTTGCAGTCCCCCGTTTATCCTCGAGTCATCGCTCATCTCATGAGAACGTTCAGGGACCACTATGGTGACCCTAATCTCGCACTCTTCATCTTCCATCACACTCAGAAATTATCAATCATCTCATACGTCTTCGGTTGCTCGACCGAGGTGTACAACGAACTCATCAAGACGCGTTGGGATTGTTTCCGCGATTTGCAGGGAGTTTACAACGCCATTGACGAGATGAAAGTGAACGGAGTACCACTGGACTCGGTGACACAGAAACTTATCGAGACAATCAGACATGAAGTTGGTAGCCTGGAGTTGCGTCCTGATGTTGATCAAGAAGCTCAACAGACAGTCTGGGCGGTGCTAAACAAAATTGAACACCTGGCGGCCTCACACACAGAGAAAAAAGCAGAACCCAGGTTATGGGACAAGTGGAAGAGCGAAGTATTGAGCGAGGGCGATATAGACAGTGACTGGGCTTTTGACGACTGGCTACCGGAAGAAAGGGAAACTGCAACGCGAAAACGGAAAGCTTTAAACACTCGTAGAGCATTGTCCAGGGCCTAAGTCGGATGTTATTTTATCGTACAGTTAGTAGAACGTAATTAATTAAGGTAAATGGTCCCAATCGAGATTCAAGTAGAAAACCCAAGGTATACAAGAAAAGGAAAGCAGATAAGGATGTACACGTTTGGTTCACAATCACTGATCTGGGCGCCTGGATCTGTTTTTGTTCTTCTTCATTGTTGGCGCATGGTTAACTGCGCCAAGGCCGTGAACCGGTTTGTAATGGGGATCGATCTCATCACATCGAAGATGAAGCAAGAGATTGTACACGAAGATCTGTTCATATCTAGAACCAGCGTCAATCACTTCACTTTAGACAATGGGAAAATTGGAAACCGTACTGAGCATTCGTGAAAACAACAGATACGGAATCCGAATTACACCGTAGCAAGTTGGGGGCCATGACCAAAGCCAAATTTGCGGGTGTCATCTTCGTTACGCCTTGTGTTCTATCGTCCAGGAAAATTTGAAGAAAGCTAATGACGAAGAGAACGACGCGTCGGTTGATGGTTGGTAGTCGTTCTACAATCTGAATACATGCTTCGGGTTCTTTTGAGTTTTGAACGCATTCGTTATAGAGCTCGTCTGGAACGAGTGGATCACTGAGTTCTCGTAGCCATAATTTCATCAAGGAAGCTAGAACGTGCGGATCGTCGACTCCGTCAAGTTTGTAATAGCCTTTGTCAATGCGAAGTTTAAGAGCCGAGACTGAGTCGTTGTCGCCCGGTATGCGGAATATGCCCTCCGATTTCGTGCCACCAAGAGCAAGAATACCATCCGTAAGGAACGGGAGTATGATAGGAATCTTCTGGTGCGGATAATTCCTTTCCTGTAATCTGATGATGGCATCCAAGGATTCCCCAAATGTCGATGGGTTGAATGCAGCATCCTAAGAGCAAAGGTGAACAATAGCAGGCCAACACTTGATGATGTGAACCGTACCGATGCTGTTTCAATTTCAGCTACAGATGGAGGTTTTCCTCTTGGTCCTTTCTTAGAGATCGAACTAAGGCGGCGTAGGCAGTACTTTGCCATGACGTCCACCCTCCCTTCCTGGTGTGATGTATGAGTCTGAATAAAAGCCTGCAGGTAGGTCTCGAAATCCTTTGACGGGGGGAATGTGATAAGCAGAACGCAAAGCAGTTGCCAACCCTTGAATTTACTCTCCCTAACTCATGAAGATCAATCACTGGGTAAGGCAACATTGGCTCGAACATACTTGTTGGGATTACCCGTCAACTGTTTCATTACCTGACAATATATCTCATCCCGGAGCTCACCATGAGTGAGGCCTTCCATAAGGAGCCATCTCTCCTCTTCAAGTATGTTCACAGACGAACCCGCGAGCGACGTGGTTGAGGAGTTAAGCGAGTTGACTATGGAGATATGGGTGTCAGGTTGCAACTTGACATTCACTAATTTTTCCCGTTCGCGATCGCCCATGATATGTTGAATCACTTTAAACAACTTGACAACGTTCTTGTGGAGAGGCCTCTTAAGGTTGAGCAAAGGTTCTGTTAAAGGAATCTGAGTGTGGTGAGGTGAGTATGGTTTCGTTTTTCATGGTGATACGAAAGATTCCAGTCTTACCTTTTGCCATGTCATCAGTTGAGCAACAGGAATCTTCCGTCGGAAGATGAATCCCTTGCGATGTGTTGAGAAATACTGCATCGCATACGCTGATTCGGAAAACTGTTGAATGTCTTCAGCCAGAGCTTGTGGTAATATTGGATATGTGCTTATCGATCAAACAATCAGCAGGAAACCCACAGGCCACATTCAGCACTTACCCCGATGGAAGGGTCGTTAAAGATGTGCTTTGCATGTGTTGACCAGAGTCCACCATGATCGGTTTACCCGTTGCCCGATTTTTAACAGGACTCAATTGTAATGTTGCAACTGACATGATCTATCAGCCAAGTCTCTTTCAATCAGACATTGTACAGTACCATGGTTCGGAATAGGTGCACTGATTCCTTTGCCTGCCACTGTAGGGGGGTTTTTAGGAGGTGCAGGAATTCGTCGCACTGGTGAGCGTCTGAGCGGTGTATCCGGGATGGGCGTTCCCGAGTGGTCATTTGAGCTATGCATGGAGTGAGAGTCCTCGGTAGATCTTGAAATCGAGACGTGACCGTTTTCAGAGCGCGGGCCACTCATTTCCTCCAAAGCAGCATGAAGGCTCATGGGCTGTGATCGTGTCGAGGCGGATTTTGTCCTGGGTCGAGGTAGTGAGTCTGAGTTGTATGGTGGACCGTTTTTGGTTGACCTTGGAGGTGTTTCAGGATCTCTTGGAACTTTCAGCTTTCCGTTGCCGTCTTCCCGGTCGAAGATGAGAGAACGCTTCGATGCAATCGAAGGAGGATTAGAATTGTCTGTAGCATTGGGGGACCCTGGAATTGGTGCAAGTTGCACACTAATCACGGCTTGTCGTTTCGGACCAGCAGGGTATCTTGGATGCGTGGAATATTCACCTCCGGAAGATTTTTTTGTTAGAGGTTTGATCCCCTTGGAAATCTGGCCATGAGGGAGTTGTGAAGGTGATACGAGACTCTTTCCCTGAAAAGTGGCGTGTCATTCATGCTGCTACCCAGATTAAGAAATGAGAACATGGTTTACCTTAGAAGGTATCATTTTGGAGAAATGGTCAAAAGTAGACTGTGATAAACGACGGTCCATGGAATTACTCTGCAAAATCATTAGCCATGATCGTAAAATATTGCGGTACAACTGACCTGAAGGATAGATAATGGTATCACAAATCCATTGGGTTTCTCCCATACAGTCTCCCCAGTCTTTGTCTGGTAATAATAAGGCAGTCCACCCCTGGATTCGTCGCTGAGCTCCCACCACTCCCCGTCGTCACTGGGAGGTAATCTGGGAACGGACATGAAGAACATGAAAGGCTCTATAATAGAAGAATTTACACAAAAGTACCAACTGGGGGTTCCCAGCTGACTTCTCCTGTAGCAGGACATGCAAAAAATGCAGTCTGGCTCTGACATTGACCCGATCTTTAAGAACACGCTTTCTCTAAACGATCGGACATACCTGAGGATCAACTAAGGTCACCCAAAAGTTAGAGCCCCATCCAGCCTCCTCTCCCTCCTGTATGACATTAGGATTAGTTGGAGATCTCAGAGTTGACTTTCGTGAGCGTGGGGCTGGTGATCTGGGACTGGGACTAGTAGCGGATGTGGAAGGCTGCTGGACTGAAATAGTTGGGGTAATCGATGTGGATGTCATCTCATCACGTCGTGCGGATTCTCTAATAGAGTCATTTTCTGTCATGAGGTATACAAGGGATGGGTTGGGTATCGTTCAAACCAAGAATAGGAAGGAAAATGGATGAGGTATCCAGACGAAGGACGACCTGTCAATATTGACGCAACACCATCAATGCTTTGCCAATAACGGATATCCTACATTTCAATGCCGCTCATGGATCTAATAGTACCTACATGGTATCACTGTTCAGTTGCCTAAAGGAATTGATGCCAGATCGATTATTGTTATACCTTGGGAGAACTTATATTTAATGTTCTTAGGCAATGAAAAGGCACACTCTCAAAAAAGACTTTGTTTATGTGCCTCAAGTCAGATTTGTGATGATCCAAGCACTTATTGCTCGGTAAATAGGGTCCGACTTGCTTGGGAATGTGCGACGGGTGTGAATAGAAGCAATCTCAATCTTGGATTTATACGGAGAAACGCAAGCTTGATCATGACGTTGAACTGGATGACAGATACTGAGATAGAATCAGGCATTGGAACCAGGATCTACACAATTAAGTAAACTGCACAGTCAGTGCGAACCGGTTACCGGAAGAGTAATGCGGAGATATACAATCCGAGATGGTTTGGTTGAGACGTGAACCTGTCGGAGAGACCGCCGAATCTTCCTCCATCAACCATCACAACTGGTCTGTTAATGACTTCAATTGACTCGGACTGACAAATGCGAATGTGTTGGACATCACCTAAATACTAATCTGCACAAAGAGATATCAATCTTCATCCATATCCTCACCCCGTGCTTTTATCTGTTCCAGCCGTTCTTTCATCACCTTTTTCGCATTTTCCTCCGCAGCGGACAGATTTCCTGCTTTCGCAAGTGTCAGCAGAAGGGCTTGAACGAGGCCGACATGATTATGTCGGCGTAGGCTGTTTTCAAACTAGGGATCTGAGCCTGAGTCTCCGTTGCGAGGGTATCGGATATTGAACTCACCGCCCATCTTTCGCGTTTAGCATTTTCATTGGCTATTTTTGACAGGACATCGTTTGCCATCGATTGATCATCCGTGGCTTGGTAATGCTGAAGCTGGTGTTCGAGTGACGGCAGGGGGTCATCTCGTAAGGCGAGAAGACTAAACTCGAGCTACTTTCTGGGTGAGTGAAATTGAAAGAAAGTGACATCAATACGCACCGCGCCAACCGGGTATGTACTGATCCGGGTCTCGATCACCTCTCTGGGACAACAAAATGTGTCAGTGGGCACGGAAAGGGAAGTATAGTTCGCAAAACACCTTGCAGCTTTTACCCAGCCCTCCCCAACGTCTTCGAATCCTCCGTGTCGAAGCGGATGGCGTTGCAAGCCGTCGAGTTCATAGACAGCTCCCATCACGGGAAGGTAGACAACGAAATGGTAGGCATCCTCCGCCTTTTTTGGGAGGCCTAATCCGTCCAAAGAAAACGCATTAGGAGGGGAAAGGGCATTATGCATTTCCCGAAGCCAATCCGAGCTGGTTACGACAAGCCCACGAGTCTGTGGGTCCATTCCCGTTGTAAATTGGAGTAGGTCCGCCAGTTTCGGTCCGCATTCGAGTGATGGGATATTTCCGAGGGCGTTTAAAACAGCCAGAGTTGCACAAGCATTGTTGACAACTTGATGTGCGAAGAAACCAGGGAATTCGGAATCATCTGTGCCTGCACGCGAAGGTGCAGTCTGTAATGATGTTGGAATCCATTTGAACAAGAAAATCAAAGCCCTGAGAGGTTGTAAAGCAGCAAGCGAATCGGCGTCAAGAGAATACAAGTCGTCCACGATAAGTGGAACCCCGAGGGACTTGAGTAACTCGCTAACGAGATGGTTAGTGACTGTGTATGCCGCCAACAGGGAATAAATACGTGAATACCCCTGGATCTGATTCTGTTAGTTGCCAGCCACTTGTTTCATCGTCGGCAGACATGTTGTATATGAGGTGAGGTGGGACGTGACGCGTGTATTATAAGACCAAACAACTCAAAATAACGCCACGATCGCTCTTGGATATGGATCGTGACGCGCACGGGTCACCCGCACCAGCACCCACAGACGCGAAAGCCGCTAATCGGGCTCGATTCGAGCTCGAACTAGAGTTCGTTCAGGCCCTTGCCAACCCATTCTATCTCCATTCTCTGGCTCAGCAAAGTATATTGGAACAACCAGCTTTTATAAACTTCCTCAAGTATCTGCTCTACTGGAAGGAGAAAGACTTTGCTCGCTTCATCCAGTGTGTCCGTTTCTCAGTCTTTGACTCGCTTTAATTTGTTCAAGTTACCCTCATGCTCTCCACCATCTCGAGCTCCTGCAACATGCACAGTTCAGATCGCAGATGAAGAAGGATGAGTACCTCAGGGAGTTTCTGCACCAAAAGCAATTCGATCATTGGCGGACATGGTATGGAATCGCACCCCTTTCGGAGCCATCCCTGATCTTGAACAGGCGGGAACCTTCCTTGAAGTCCCTAACCGCTGATGGGACAGCCCTAACAGGGGAATCAGGCTCGGCATCGAGACCCGCTTGAGCTCGGCCAAAGTTAATCCCCTTCAAGGGCCCCAAACGCTGCAATAAGTAATATACCATATTCCGTGACCTACGCAAGTTGTTGCCACACGCTCATACGCTAATAAACGCCGGCAGATTGACGCTCATTGATTATGACTTCATGATTAGAGGCAGCTGGGTTTCGGAGAACATGAGCCGTGTCATCATCCTCTTTACACAGATCTGCTTCTACTGGCAGCCCAGCAAAACCATGTGCTCCTGTGCACCATCTACATCAAGCGAGAAACGATCGGTTTGAATGCTCAAATCAAGTTTCAATGATTTTCTTCTTTAACCATCGGTCATCGGACCGACAGATCAGAAAATAATTCGATCAGTGAATCAATAAATTTCCTGAGGTGTGAACCTGACGACGTTGCAAGCAACACTGCTCCTGAGTTGAACATCGTGGGTTTGAGGTGTGTTTTTCACTGAAAAAAAGGTGTGTTGCTATGCGGCCGGCACGTGGCTTGATTGAAACTTGCCTTCCACGGTCATCTCAACCCCTTGCGCCGATGGGTTATGGTATCAACAACACACCATGAAGCCCATTTACTGCCAAGTAGTCCTCGGAACGCGTATGAGAATCGCATTCACCTGGCATCCCTGACCGAGAAAAAGCGTCTCTGGTGGAGGAATGCCGTCATAAATATATTATTTATTGCCTCATGGTGTGTTTCGCGTTGAGGACTTGTCATGCGCCTGGTGCATTGTTTATTATAGGTTTTTCTTCGCAATGCTCTTATCAGTTTACAACAAGTGGATGTTTTCCAAGGAACATTTTGGATTTCCCGCCCCTTTATTCGTTACAGCAATGCACATGTTCATTCAATTCCTCCTCGCTGCAGCACTGCGGTATGCACAGCCAAAAACCTTCCGTCCTGCACATAATCCCACAATTGGAAATTACACGTATGTCTTTGTTATTTCCGATTCAGGTGTCTCATGTCCGCCCATTTTCTATAGGAAAAAGGCTGTTCCAACGGCCGTGGCCAGTGGCCTGGATATTGGTTTATCCAACCTATCGCTCAAGACGATCCCATTATCTTTCTACAGTGAATTTCTCGTGGATTGCGACAATAATTTAAGCTCATGTTCTGACAGCAATGTGCAAATCGTCGTCACTAATATTCGTGTTGGTGTTCGCGTTTCTTTTCCGATTAGAAGCTTTCTCCTGGCGTCTAGTTGCGGTTATCTCGCTAATTTTTGTTGGGGTTCTCCTAATGGTAGCTACTGAGGCAGAATTTGTGTTACAAGGCTTCATCCTTGTGCTAAGCGCAAGTGCTTTAGGGGGTCTTCGTTGGAGTCTTACGCAATTACTCCTGAAAAGCAAGGAGATGGGCCTTGATAACCCGGCGGCAACGATATTCTGGTTGGCACCCTCAATGGGGATTTCTCTGGCGATCGTCAGTGTCAGCATTGAAAAGTGGTCGACTCTTTTTCAGAGCAAATTCTTTCATGGGACGCAAATAATGAAAACAGGGTTTTTAATGTCGGCGCCAGGGGTAATCGCGTTCTGCATGATTCTGAGTGAATTTTAGTGCGTTGATTCGATTTCAATTCATTTCCGGATTTAAAACTAAGTTGCGAATTGACATATGCAGTATTATTCAACGAGCGGGGGTAGTTCCGATGTCGATTGCGGGAATAGCAAAAGAGGTATCTACCATCTTGGTGTCCAGCTGGTTTTTCGGGGACACAATCACCCTGCTGAACGCGGCCGGACTCTCGATCACCGTTTGTGGTAAGTGGGATTGTCTAATTTGTTTGGACTGGAGTTGAGCCGGGTTTCAGGGATCGGGCTGTTCACACATCACAAATATCGCAAATCAATCGAATCGACAGTACCCCTAGATGCACATGGCAACCCTGTAATTGAGGACGAGCATGGGCTGGCGGAGGAACGGATACCACTGACATCGAGTGATGACCGGGGATGACGGCGAGCTTGGGTGGGGTGGATGTGTATTGTATGTACGGGTGCTAAAAATGATTGGTGGGAGCCCCTGGACTCCGAAGTGAGACGGTGATTTTCATCAAATGATTGGACAGAAAATCGGCAAGGTGGAGGGCTTTCAAGCGGGCCGGGAATGAAATTTTGAAGCGAACCGGTTCGGAGTGATTGGTTCCTTTTGGGTAGATCGGATCGGAGCAGCTCAGCATGCCAACAGAACAAATAGAAAACCGAAGGCTGCCTTTTATAAAGCCACCACCAACATCACCTCCATCTCTCCTCCTCATTGTCATGGACGACTTCCAGATCATCATAGAGGACCCCCTGCAGTCCCAGGGCCACAAAAAGCGCCCAAGGCTCGTTACCTCCTGCGACCACTGGTACGCTTCGTCCCTCGTTTCCCCGATTATAGATCACCTATTCTCCCGACAGTCGCCTCAAGAAAATTAAGTGTCGCCAGCCCACCCCAGAGTCTCAATGCGTCGCCTGCACCAACGCAAGCATCACCTGTCGTTACCGTGATAGAGACCGATATTTTGCCGAGCGAAGCAGGGCAATCGCAGGGCCCAACTCGAGTGTGTATGCCACAGAACTCAGGCACGTCTCGTCCTCCGTCTCTCCTCTTTTCGATTTGTGCCAACTTTCCGTTAGGTCCGAGGCTAAGCCAGCGCTTGATGCGTTCCCCGTGGCGTCAGGCTCTTCCAGCCCGTCAATCTCGTCTCATTCAGATCCTCGCTCCAGCTCCCATTCCCCAAAGGTTGGCGGAATGGTTGCGCCAGCTGGTGATCCCCTCGCCCGATACACACCTTACCCCCAGCACCAGCACCAGCACGACTCCCGCCATGCAGTCTCCGCACATGCGTATGTTGATACCCATCTGAGTGACTCGATTCCTAATCTCAACCACAGTCGCAGAAACTCGTCCTCCATCTCGTCCTTTGATTCAGCTAAGAGTAACAATGGTCTCCCGTATAATTACCACGGCCACCCTCCGCAGATGCTACACTACCCGAATAATTCCAGGCCTAATTCGTATCAATCAGATTATCGCGGTCTCGTGCTTTTCGATTCGGAGAATCCTCAACGCCCAGAGTCAAATCTAATGGGCCACTTTATTCAAATTTTTTTCGAGATTTACAGTCACGAATTCTCCTTCCTTTCTTATAAAGATCTCCTCGGCGACGTCTGGTATCATCGCATCAACAATATCTTAGCAAATTGCATTGCTGCGATGGCTGTGAAGTCAGTTCTTCCTGTGCTTCTCTGATTTTTTGCACCTCTAATTGCTAATACAGGCATTCCAATCTCCCCGAACTACAAATGCCAACACGTGAACGGCATAATATCGCAGAGAACTATATAGATGTTGCAAAGGTGAATTCATATCTGCAAGTCGATTTTATGTTCAAACTGAGTTGCTCTCAGACCCTCCTTAATTCTGTGTCCCACATTCCTTCCTTGGATACTTTACAAGCCATCATGCTCCTTTGCTGGTTCGAGCATCATCATCATAGACTGCCTGGTAAGCTTATCTCGTCCCCCAAAATATGGCCAAGCTCAATGGTCCTCTTGCATAGGTTTCCGTACTTATTACGCGATGGCAAGTAAAATGTCTGCCGACCTCGCTCTCCAGAACGCCAACGATGAACTAATGAGCGAATACGAACGGAGTCGTCGGCAAGCTACGTGGGCTGGGATGGTTCAACTGCACATGACCGCCAATACATGTAAGCGTGTTCTTGACCTAAAAGAGTGATTCCGCTCAACGCAAAGTGTAGTTCGTTCATAATCAGAACCTTGAAGAATCATCTCATTAACATATTTATCTCCTTCGCATTTACTATTCTATTCCCCAGTAATTCCTTATTTGTTTGTCCCCTGTCAGCGCGTTGGTTTTTGAGAAGCCAAAAGTAGCCGGACCTATGTTTTACAGGCCATTATTAACGATTGCCTATAAATCTGGTGATGTTCATATATCAAATGGGCCTTGAAACAGATTCTTCACCCTGTCAACGCATCTGACATGTCTGACATAGAACCTGGGAGCAGACATGGCTTGTCCATGCGCAGCCCTGGTTCGTCGCAGATTTCTGGGTCCGAAGGGGCGACAGTAGACGTTGATTGTTTCATCTTCATCAACCTTTGTTTACCAAGAACTGCCAGTTCTATGTTCATAGCGAATTGGGAATCAATTGGACTGACATTTGAATGACACTCGCGTCCGACGGATCGTATATATAAGCATAAGGCTAAATACCTGGCTCCCTGGTTGAGGAGAGTAAAGGTCCAGTTCGGCATCTAATTAGCCGGATCAGACCCGAGTCATGGCCGCTGTTCCGGAGAGGCAGGAGAGGAGACTGCGAGCATGTCACTTCCGCACATTGTCCTGCTGATGCTTCTCTTTCGGTCCATATTTTCTCTCGTCCACCTTCCAATCAAGTTCCAATTCCAAATTTTACATTAGCCATGCGCTCAATGAATTGCAGTGCCTTGACTCGTGCTGTGTTACCTCGAGAGCCTAGACCCAATCCTGACACACATCCATGTGCGCGCCCGGTTCATATTGCTTTCCTACTTGGGTATATCGATGATCATCAAGGCGCCTAACTTTTCCATCTATAAGGATCAAGATGGCTTCGAGGTCGACTTTTGTCTTCAGTCTGCCCAGCTGATCATCCATGCAAATTTGGTCTTGTTCGACGCTCCATTTGTTGTGATGCTTTCATTTAGAGCGTCAGGCGGTGTAGAGCCGATCGAATGTTGCATAATCGTCCCTGCCGTTGACCTAATAAACGTACCTCTCCGCTCCTAACTCACTCGGTGAACTCTGGAAAACCCCTTCCGTAATGCAAGATGGTCTGTAATGACTCATCAAAGTTCCAATACAATTTACTTCACACCTTCATTGCTATTCGATGCAAATCCACTAATTTCTCTGTCTGATCTCTTCCACGCTGCACATCCCAACTCTATTGATCTTAACTGGTTTGCATATCTCCCGGATCGACTATGTGAATCATAGGCTACTTATGCCACCCTACCCCAAGTTTTCTGACCACCACCGCCTCCTTTCTTCACTGCGTCATGAGCAGCTTGCAACACGGTTTTCTGGTGGCTGGTTATCTCCGAATCGCTGCATTGTCTGTGACCACTTACGAGTGAGCACAATGCAACATCCCAAGATGTCTGATAACAAATTTCCTGAACCCAGGTATCTTTCAACACTTTCACTAGTGTGGGGAATTTACAAGGAGCACTGGACGGCCCGAAGGGTAACGTGAGCAGAGTACTTTTTTAGGTGTGCCAAAACTTATCATCGGCTTGTAGCATCCCCGTAATTCTCCTCGTTCTACTTCGGTAAGAATAACATGATCTGGCTGATTGCCCCGTGGAATTGATAAGGAAATCGACAGACTGACGACTGTGTTGGCGATTTCCTTTGGAGCCGTTTGTATTTTTATCTATCCGAAGCCGCATTGCATTGATGGAACAATCAGTTCGTTTTCTTGCATCAAGACTTCTCTCAAAAGTTATGCACCCGTTTCTATATTCTGCCGCCTACTTTTCGAGGTTTGTCGGCGTTGTATTCTGTTTCGGAAATAGACTGAAGGGCCAATAGTTATGCAGACTACAGTTTCACAAGCAATCCTGGGATATCGGTCAGTAATCAACTTTGTTTCACATCCCAATGCTTAATTATTTTTTTGGCAGTGCAATTAATCTTTCAAAGCAGTCCACTTATATAACTTACACCTTGATTGGAGCCTTTTCCGTGGCTTGTCCTGTATTTGGAATTCCACACCTACTTGGATATGAAGTGCTGACTACCTGTGAAAGCTCCAATGGGTTACCACTTTGATTGGCCGGAAACGTATGTTTCATTACGGTCTTGCGTTTCGTGACAATGACTATTTCCCAAATTGTAGCGACCATAGGATCTTATACGGTAAGTAGCCTGTCCGACTTGGTTTATCATAGCTTTTTAACTTTGGATCTGACAGGCAAAGTGCGTGTCATTTCCACCAGGCAAACGCGACTACGTTCTGAATAAATTTAGCTGCCGAGCGGCGGTCGTTTCCCCATTCCTTGGTACTTGGGTGGGCTACGCCATTGCAATCGGATATGACTTGCTTGCCACCGTGATATGTCTGTGGTTTCTGATGCGATGGAAAGGACAGTACCCCCTGTAAGTCTGTCACACCTTGGTACCGAAGTTCTATTGCTTACGGATCCTTTTTCCAGAATGTCGAATTTATTTACCATGTGAGGAGCCAGATAGGGAGTGTGATTCCTGTCCCGCTACTTATTCACAACCGGAATAGATTGATATGCCACGGCCTCGGTTACTTCCTCGTCCTCACGGGTGGGTTCCAAGTTTACGTTTTTATTTTGCCATGGTAATTGGACCACCATTAGGAACCAACCTCCTGAATACTATCATTTTCTTTCATAACTCAGAATATGAGGTAATGGCATGATTTCATTACTGTAGAACCATTCCCGTTTCTGATGGATTCGGTCGGGTTATAGGCTGCTGGGTAAGTGAACGAAGCCAGTCTTTTTTTCAGTGACTCAGATAAAGTGGGTTCCAGTGCGCCGTTAGGTTGCTGTATCACGATGATTATGTCCCAGAAACTTCTAACTCATGTGCAAAGTATGTTTGTCCTTTCGTTTGCCCTTGTTCCCTCTTGTTCATATTATCTCGTTTCTTAGCTTGTCGGTATAAGTATCTCGACGGATGTAGAGCAGAGACTGCAGTCTTCACCAGTCAACTTGGGAGCCTCAGAACCCAAACGAGTAGTATATCGCACGTCGTGGCTTAAACAATGTCCCCGGAACGCAACTGTAAATAGGACTTCTTGGCATTCTATAAACTCTCCTGATTCCTGAACCCATGTAGTAATTCAACCTAGATACATAACATAACTCGAAAAGATGGTTTTACTGATTGATGGTTGACGATCACCTAGATGGATTCATTATGGCACGATCCACGATTACGCGGGAAGCCAACTGTTATACAAGTTATCAAAACGTCATGATGATTCTCGCCGTAGTGTTAGCCGTTGCCATGGTAAGTCCCCAGGAAAGATTGTGTCTTCTCCTCCTTCACTGTCTCCAGGGCACCATTCGAAAAGGGATATCAGTTCTGGAACAGAGACACCGTATGGGTGAAACCTGGCATGAGGGTTTCTCAGTCGGCGCTTTTTAAGCAGTGTAGAGTGACAGCCGTATCTGTCTAAGATATATGGTAGGTAACCATTCCGTTGCTATTCGAGAATGTTATTTATGTTGACATCTCAGAAGATGACGAATAACAATACCTCTCCTCCAATGGCCTTTAAGCTGGAATCCTCATCAGCGTGCTCAGGGTCGACACCAATGTAATTAAATTTATTCTTCGGCCACCGCAAGGCAGATCTATGAAGTTCTTCGAATCGAGGACGCTTGAAGTCATACCCGACCACCGTGATTTTAACTGGGAAATGACCAGTGTATTCCCGGAAACGTGCGATGGAAAATAAGAGATTCTGATACGAGTCTAAGGCGAAGTTTTCGGTCGTGGCTCGTCCTAAAGGTTGTATCGTTGGAGACTGGTCGGGAAGAATTCCCCTTGTTTGGCCAAGTCGCAGATACGATTCTGCTTCTGTGGTCGAAGAGGTCATTTTTGTCTGTCCTCTGTAAAGAGATTCAGTCACTAACTTTCGGCGTCAGACCCGGGATTTCTTACCCAGAAAATATCAACAAAGACTCTAAGTCATCTCTAGCAAGTTCGACTCTGAGTGAAACGAAAATGAGAGACTCCACGCAATGCAATCACGGAACGCACCCTCTTGAAATATGCTCATAGAAAGCTTTCACTCTTCCAGATCCTTTTTGATACGACTCCAGCACCCAATCCTTCTCCTCCGACCAAGAGTTGGTGCCCGTCCATATTGAATGACATGGCACAATGATGAGATGAGTCAGGCGTTCTCGTTGCGTGGGCCGTTCAACAGTGCTCAAGTCGAGTGAGAATAATGGAAGAAATGGTCTGTGATAAGGAGTGGATATCCAATAATGAAGGTTTAGCAGAATTGAGATAGAAAATGCTCCAATAAGTAGAACGACGCCAAGGTTTGTCAGTCGTGATTGCTTTCTGAGACCGTCAAGGAGTTGCCTGCGAGGGTTTGTCGGTTTGAAATGTATTCTTCGGTGATATTTTGAAACTGCGGGTGGTGGAAGCATGAAGACCAGTGCCTTGAACAATCTTCAGGTGTAACACCAGGATAAAGGGGCTACGGTCCTATATTAGGGTAGAGTCCTGATTCAGCAATTCGCTGATCTCTTTCTGTGAATGGTGATGTGCGCTTGAACGAAACGACTCAGTTCAAGTGTGCATTTGGGTATGAGGGTACTAACTACGTAATAATGACCACTGCTTTGCTTTAGCATTTGTTCGATGTAAGTATTCTCTTCAATTCTCGTTTAATGGCCCACTTGACTGCCTCTTCTACATCCTCTGCAACATGCGTAGGCAAATGAGTAGGTGTGCCTTGAAATGGATCATAGATGCCAGTTTTGACCAATATCGAATCCCATCCTGCTGCATTAGCGCCCGCAATGTCTGATTCTGGGTTATCTAGGAAATGTATCGATGAGCCAATGTAAGCTTGGGGCAAAGGCGATATATACCTCCCACCATGTAGCTAGATAACAACACATTTGAAATTCAGATTCGTTGATCAACTAGGATTGAGATGAAGACCCACATTTGTGGAATTGGACAACTGTCAGATCCATAAAGGTCCTTGGAATGATGATCTAATAGTTCTTTTGCAAAATCATAAGTTGCCTTGGTAGGCTTCCCGTACTGAACATAAGGATACTCCTTTCCCGTAAGAGACTTGTCCAAAGGTGAACAAGAATTTAGAAGGTTCGATATGAAGAGCAAACCTTGAAGACAGCCTGGAAAGCGGTCTTGAAAGCGCCTTGTCCCAACCGTGGTTGAGGAAACTCGGATTTCCAGATGAGGTCGGGGTTGCAAAACACTAATTCAACATTCCGCTTGAGTTCATAGTCGTAAGGGCCTCCTATTATCCCTCCAGCCAGAATCACGTCAGATGCCACCTGCACTGAAATGCTGTCAGGTGAAAATGAATGATGGCACCGAATAAATTACCATCGAGGGCCCAATTTCTTGGATCATGGTAAACAAAAATAGCGGAGATGGGTGTCTTTGAAAAGTCGCATGGCTTGAATGATGGTTAGAGATTGGAATCGCGGTTCGCGGGTGGTTTACCTCAGCGACAGCCGATTCAGACTTTGACAGTGTGTGGAAAGGCCATACCCTGAGACCAAGTCGGAGAACCTTAGCAAATATAGCGATTTTATTCAGAGTACGCACGAAGGGTTCCAAGCCAGAACGTCCAAGGTAGTGTAGGCCCTCTTGTAACCATACCTAATGCAAAATGTGAATGCATTGGCTGTTCAGAAATAAGGGAACGGCCTACCCTCTTGCGACTTTCTTGATACTATCCAGCTTTCCGCCAAGGACGAGGATGGGCTTGTCCGCATACTTATCTGCAAATTCCTTCAAAATTGTATGTGCCTGACAGTATTGACTCGGACGGAGCTATGCATTCACCATGAATAAATCGAAAACCTTGCCAATGGTTATGTAACTTACTTGGACACCAAGTTGTTTGGTCAACTTCTCACATCTTTCGTGTTCCCCTACTCCGCCTCCGTTTGTCAACTAGTCGATTGAATTAGACACCTTGCGTTCGGGACACACACACACAAAACACATACAAGAATGTAGGGTATTCTTCTGTTGTACTGGTCACTCCTTCAAGGTATTGAGAATGAACAGAATACTCACATCTGGAGTGGGTTGTTGCCCTCTAGCATGTTCAGGGCTCTCTTGGCAGCAGGAAGAACATTCGGTCCTCTGATAAGGACGCCATCCTGTAGCCAATTGTAAATGACGACCGTACTTTGACAAAACGAGTATACGTACAATGTCGAAGACAAAACCTAAGGGTGCTGCAGCGGTTCCATACCGCCGTAATCCATGCAAGGCAACTTTGCGTAGTTGATGGTGAATGGGATGCCGACAAGCTTGAATCATAAGACTGAGTCCAAAGTTCAATTGCAGAAATTCAAGTTGCCACAAGTCCCACGACTCTCATCACTTGAACTGATACACTGGCAGGTACATTGAACATTCCCTTCCTGTTCATCGTGCTTTCAATGGTCAGTGAGCCGGGAGTTTGTCAAGACATCGGTGATCTCCGACAGTCCAAGTCTTACACTCGTACGACAATGTCAACTACACTCCTGTGCTGGGAAACAGCCTGAGACACGCCTAGTCATAGGACTTTTCCAGTTGAAATCGAGAACAATGCAATATGGGGTCGCGTGAAGGGTGACATTAAGGTGGAGAAAAAGCCTGAGTACGATGACATCGCTGCAGATGCTCTCGGAACGCGAATTTCGTTATGCTCAACTCTGAAAGGTCACCATGAAGCCTTCCCAACATAAATCTCTTTTGGGATCAGCTCATTACTTGGCGAGCATTCTTGCCACCGAACCACTCGACCCCATAGAGTCTGCGTTAACAGACTTCCCATTGGGACCATTATCCGCCACCTCCAATTGTAGCAGGCGATATTCTGACTTTTGTTATTGACATCTTGCCTTGCAACTGAGCGAACATTGCCCTTCGGTGAAATTCAGCCAGTACCGGAAGCCCAGTATCAAGTCGAGTTCTATCGGTGCTGTTCCAATGGCTCCATTGTGACCTTCCCTGAATATGGAACTGGATATGGACGGGTTGATTTCTATATTCCTGCCAAGGAATGGGGTGTGGAACTTCTCTGCAATGGGGACCGACTCGCAGAGCGTTCTGTCGCTTTTCAGATAATGGGTCATATACAACTACTCTTTCTTTCTCTGACTATATTATTCTTGACTGTTGTACAACATATCCTCAAGATTCACATCCAGGTGCGCATTTATATATACTCCTACATATAGTACAGCTATTAATTATTTGATCCTGATTTTCTCACATTAGGCCTTAAAAAATTGTACCATATTGTATTCATCAACAACTTCAGCGAGGTGATCATTCTAAACAACAAATTGGCTCGCATTACAAAATTCCAACTCCTGGGTTCAGCATAATTATGCCTCCTGTGATTCAAGTGTAATAAAATGCAACTTTGAGTTTCTTATGGCCATTTTGCGTCTTTCCTGTCGAGGACAGCATGCGAAGAGTTGACTTGCCAAGAGCCTCATCAATACCGTCATCAATTGTAATTTATCTTCCATCTAATTAATCCAAATTCAATTAGGTGTACTCCTGCATGAAGAGTTCTCGCCGAAGATCTAACAAGCATGCCCAGCCGACTGGGGATCTAGCTGTCTAAACTCCTGTCTGTGGAGCATGGTACGCAACTCGGGCGGTATTAGTAAACAACATAGTACCATAGGTGTCTTTATTGTAACCATTGTAAATAAGTAAGTTATTTACCTGTCTATTCCGCGGCGATTACCGGACCGTCGCCTATGTTTCGAGCCATAGTGAATGCGTCGCCGACAGTGTCGTTGGAAAGAGGGGACTATAGAATGCGCGCCCCTCCTCGCCGCCCTCCGCCCCTCCTTATTTTTCAAGAGCAAGCAGTAGCACGCCCACCTCCACGCATCCAACGCCACCACGATGTAAGCAGAAACATAACACTACTGCTCATACTCCTGGGAGCCGCTACTCTATCGTGCTTTGGTGCAGCGTATTATCTCTTCACAACGAGGTGGGCACATCGAACAGTGTCTCCGCTCTCGAACGAAACTAATGCGGGCTACCAAGCGAACGCCACGGCCTTTATTGACCAACTGCGCATATCCCCCAACCAAAAATTTCTGTCATACCTACCCCATAGTGGCTTCCATAACCAACGCATCGCTTTCGAAAATGCTCTCGTTCTTGCATTTGCGCTCCGTCGCACACTGCTTGTACCACCCATTCGTCTAGCAAATAAACCCATCCGTTACGTTGAATTTGAGACTTTGGTGCGACATCACGAACTGTCGTCGAAAATGGGTCTGCAGCATTGTCCTCTGGTCCACTCTTACCTATCGCGTCCTCTTGAATGCCTGGAATACTTCGAATCCTCTTATCTTCCTTGGAGTTGGTTGGTTGATTTATCCGCCCCAGCTCGTCATTTGCCACTCATCCAACTACCCACCGTTTCGCAACGCTGGCTCCACGAGCACTTCTATCTTAATGAGACCGATATTCACTACTTGAAGGACCGTTCTCCCTATCAATTTCGCTTTCTTGATACCAACACCGATTCACCCCCAACAAACGATCGCTATGCTCAGGATGTCGACTTTGTGGATCTGTCTGCTGTCAATGCTCGTCTCCTTCAACTCGGTACCCTGTTCGGTACTTCTCGTCTCCGCTTTACGAATCCTACAAATTTGGCTTATCAACGTACTGTTCGTCAAAGCATGATATTCATCAATCAAAACCTTTCCCGAGTCGCTGATTCCATAGCTGCGGCACTCAGCGACCATTTCCTGGCGGTTCACATTCGGATTGGTGATGGCACCTTCAAGGCTGATGCCGAACAAACGGTAAAGTCTATCTGGTGGAGTCTGCTGCAGGATGTTCTTGGCCTTTCGCCAGCTGAAATATGCCACTTGCAAGGCAGATTTTCTGGTCTTCCAAAGCTTAATTGCTCGAAAAAGTCTACTTGCACTGGCAATTGTTCCCTCGTCACCACTGTACCTTTGTCAGTGCCGAGGATACCGTGTCGCTTCCCCCGCCATCCCGAAGGACTGCATGAACTACTCAATATTCCATTGTATGTTGCAACTGACCTCCGGCACCCAGCATCTGACGATGCGCTTCACCTCCTGCGGCAGACATTTCCTTGCGTGTTCTTCTTAACGGACTTCCCTCAATATATTCAACAATTAGAATCAGTAACAAGTCCGTACGATGGCGTCCCACTTCAGCCCTTTCTTCTGCCATTTATTGATGCAATGGTTGCTGCCAAGGCCCTGACTTTCATCGGCACTCAAGGCAGCACGTTTAGTAAATTCGTCACAACCCTTGGGCATTTCTACCATGACTCGAATTAGCATGTATAATAATATTGGTTGACACTGCATTTGTGCCGCCCACAACCCATTGTGAAGTGCACTGCCCTCCTATGCTCGGCGACTGCTTCGGCAGCCCGGGTTGTCGTTTGTATTCAGTTTTGATGTAGCCTCAAGTACAGGTCTCGGGGACAGGTGACCCTTGTCCCTGGTACCCCATCCCATCCCCCAACCTTACGGCAATGTCGAGCATTGAAACAGCCCTCTCCGTTGCAAATGTCGACAGCAACGTCTCTCCTGCTTCTGGTCAAGCAGATGGAGCACTCCCAACTGCCTCGATTCCCTCCGTCGGTTTTGAGCAGTTCCTCAATCAATTCAGGAAGTACGAATCGGTCCTTGTGAGCGTCATTCACTTTCTTGCAGAAACTGGTAACAGATGTTCGTCAGGATCTTATGGTGAACGCAACCTCAGACGAAAAATTCAAGCAAGAGGTCGCCACCATTGGTCAATGTCAGTGTATGATCTGGCTCTCAAAATTTTACAGCGCTCATGAGCAATTACCATTCCAGGGTTCCGAGTTCTGTCCGAACCAGAGAAGAATGCTTCAGTACACTCATTGCTCAAGCAATGTTCTCAAGACCAGCTCCGCTTTCTGCAATCCATCATAGCGAGCATGATCAAGCCCGATGAAGCCAAGGTTACTCCAGGTAAGGGTACAAACCATAAAAACCGAAAATATGAGCTCACAATTTTACTCCTAGTCGCACAAGATCGACCCAGACTTGGCAAGTTGAACTTCCGTCCCCCGAGTTTGAACCTGCCCGAAATCCCTTTTCCCACCACTCCGACGCCCGACACCGCCAAAGAGTCGTCTGCTGTTGATGGGCAATCCAACGAGAACCAGCTGGCCCAAGCCCTTGGTCAAGCTGCACCTGCTGCGACCAAAGATTCCACAAATTCCCTCCCAGGATTCTCTGGAATCAATCCTTACACTCTCAACATGTTGGCAAACGCAGGTCTCTCTAAAGAAGCACAACTTTTGGCTGCTCAGCTGGTGATGAGCGGTATCGTTCAACCCACCGGGCTTCTGCAGCAGCAGCCACCATCATCAGCTAAGCTCAAGAAGGGTCCTTTGCCGACAAACAGCTGGCGCACCCCAGCAAGTGCCCGCTTCCCTGCAAGTGCTTTGAGGAGCAGTGGTTTGCGCCAAAGCAGCAGCCTTAAAAGCGCTGGCCTCAAGAGCAGTGGGTTGGCACCCCAGACGCCTGTTAGCGCTGGACTGGATTCCCCCGCCCTCGAGGAGTTCAATCCAGAGTTATTGAAGGATATCCCAGCATGGCTCAGGAGTCTCCGCCTGCATAAATACACGCAGTGTTTCGATGGATTAACCTGGCAAGAGATCGTCTTTCTTGATGATGCTCCTTTGGAAGCCAAGGGTGTCGCTGCCCTGGGAGCTCGCCGACGTTTATTGAGGAGTTTTGAACAGGTCAGAAAGGAAATGGGTATGGAAGAACCTAACAGTGCCACACCGACTACGAGCGCCATTCCGGTCCCCAAACCTGCTGCAGAGCAGCCCACAGTCCCTCACAGTGCTTTCACCCGATCCAAGTTATCGATCAATTCACCTATCTTCACGCCCACTTGGGAATCCAACAAGACTCCCAAAAGCGCCGTTCCTGTTGTCGTTCCCTCTCCAGAAGCGGAGGTAGGAGATGCCGCTGAAGAAGCTGAACCAGCTGTCGCTGAGTGAAGCGAATGTCACATTTTCTTCTCGTGTTTTCGGTTTTAAAGTCTCTTCCCTGATTCTATTCATGTGTGAAGGTTGGGTCGATACGACATAATGTATTGGGTGTACCCTTCAGTCTACTTCTTTAAAGCTGGTCTTGAATAAATTGCACAAGTCCATTTATTGGGCAGTTATTTGTCTCACATCATATTTTGATAAATCGTAAAATAAGGGTACATTGCAAACGACAGCAAAAGCAGAGCTTAACAATTAGACTGGTATAATCTACGGGCTTCCAGGATATTTGGGAATATCCTTGCGTTCGTGGTATAAATCATAGAGAGGCGACTCTCGAGTTTGTAAAAGCTCTGCTACCCTCTCGGCACCTTCCATTACACGGAGAAGATTACCACCAGTGAGACCAGCGAGTTCATACTGTGTCCAATTTCGTCGGTAGAGTTCCGCGATCTGTGTGGTATTATGCAGATGGATAACATTTTTTTTTCCAAACGAAGAAACAATGCTTACCAGCTCGGGATACTTGGAGACATCTTCCAACCCTTCAGATCCTGTAGACATTCCGTCAAAATCACTCCCAAGACCGACACTAAGGATCGAATAAGCAAGAGGAGTGAAGAAAACAAAATATACACACTGTTTCTTTCCAGTTACCCTTGCTATGTGTTCAACGTGATCCGCAACAACCTGTACGGTCGCTTTTCCAGGTGGTGCGAGGAATACAGGTACAAAATTGACCTAGCATAAATATCAACGATTGACCAGTCAGGGATTTTCCAGTCGTACCATAACGACTGCATCCGTCTTGTTCTCTCCCAGACCAACAAATTTGAGTACGTTGTCCGGAACATTTCGCTGGACATCATAAATTGCACGAGCTGACGAATGAGACCAAATAACTGGTGCTTTCGTGTGTTCGAGGGCCTGTATAGCAGTGTCGTCTGAAGTATGAGAAAGGTCGACAAGCATCCCCACACGATTCATTTCCTTGATCAAGAGGCGGCCTAGGTGACTGTGAAACCCAATAAATCAGCAAATGTTGCATCCCCATTGGCTAGAAAGTTGAACGCACGACAGACCTCCATGGTGAGGCTTTACTTTTTCCAAGAAACCACATGAGTCTGCAAAGGCATTATGGCATAAATGGGTAAGGGTGATGTATCGGACCCCGAGTTCATAATACTGTCGCATGACAGCAATAGAGTTGCCAAGTTGGTGTGCACTAAACATAGAAAGGAAGTTTGAGAAGATAACCCTAAATAATTCGGTCAGGAGCATACCCTTCGACCCCGAGAAGACTTGCAATCTTCCCAGCGACGATGGAGTTCTTCACATCCTCAGACGTCAGGGAAAGGGCGAATGTCTGACAAGACAAAAATTAATGTCAGGATTAGGTTGAAAGAAATCCAATGCTTCATACATCGGGATATTTTTTAATCAACAGTTTGGCGACGTCAATCTGCTCGAGAGTATCGCTTGAGATAGTAATTGAAATTGCAGAAAGACATATAGATACCAGTATACTTACCGAACAAGCCATGTGGGGTTAAGGAAATCTCTCCCAAGCGCAGCAGGGTCCGAGCACTTAACATAGGTAGACCTAAAAACATTGGAGAGGCAAGCTTCTTGCGGACAAATCCACTTACCAGAAAAATCCGCCGACCTTTCCTTTCCGTAAGCGAGGAATATCGACCTGTTCTGGCATTTCTTTCATGAGGTCAATGGCGGACACATTATTGGCATATTTGGAACGAGCAATTATGGGTAGATCTGGTCAATTATGATGATAAGAACCATTCCAGTTGAACCAAAATGAAGGCTCACCTATATGTCCATCCTAAAAGTAACCACACAATAAGTTGTAGAGGTCTGAAATTCAGAACAGACATACGATGACTGGTGCCTTGTCAAGAATAACATGTGCTGCCTTCATTGGATCCGTTGGGAGTATCCCCAGGGCAGACTTGATCCCATCGCTCAACACATCTTGGAACTTGAGCAGAATCACCAACATCAAGATGAACAGTAGCGTCAGGACGGTCCATACGGTCATGCGAGCCTTGGGGTTGCCTGTTGGCAGCGCGCCGCGTGGTCTGCGTCGGTTCGTTTCTTCATTATTTCCATTGGCACTAAGAAGGGGAGCACTTTCCAAAGTGTCTACGTGTTGAGTGGTAGCAGACATGGTTTTGTGGTATTCTCAGAAAGTAGTAAGTCTGGATCACTTCGGAGTTGAGATGAAAACGGGTAATACATATAATTAGCACGTCACTTCAAGTGCCAGTGGTTCCGAAGACTGTGTTCGTGGTCTGAACCAAACCATATTGCATTGACAAACCGTGCAGGATATGTAAATAAAATATTACACAACCACAAAATAGTACAACCATAACCTCATGCTTTTACCTTACCGATTACAGCGTCAGGAGCATATCTGGGTATGACCTTTGGATCGTGAAGCATATTGAACTCCTCCGTTGCATCACGTCCAGCATAAAGCAATATAGCTTTTTCGCCACCAGGATGGTCAGGAAGGAATTTGGTGACATCCAACACTTGTCCGTCGATGATCACCCATACATCACCCTTCGTATTGTGCTTTGCGACATCCTCAACGGTGTATTCGCCGGGTGATCCACAGCTAGCTGGGGTAGATGCTGGAGCAGCAGCAGCAGCAGCAGGCGAGGACGACGAAGGTAAAGATGACAGGTGACCAACGAGTGTGTTCAGACGGCCACCAGCTTTGGCGATAGCAGCGGATGTCGTTTGCAGGAGAAAGGCAGCAGCGGAGTCGCCAGACACACGGCCGAATACGACACAACCCAACAGCGACGATCCACCCAGTCGATTGGCACCGTGTACCCCACCTGCAACTTCACCTGCAGCGAAAAGACCAGGAATTGGCCTACTGCTCTTCTTGTCCAGAACCCGCGACTCTGAGTCAATTTCAAGGCCACCCATCGTGTAATGAAGGACAGGAGTCATGTTGGCAACATGGAAAAAGTCGTCGAATTTCCATTCGCCTTGGAAGAACTTCTTGCCGAATGGATCGTTCTGAGTGCGGACAGAGTGGTTGTAGTCTTCGAAGGTTTTCTTGAGGACTGAAGAGGGAATTCCAAATTCCTTGGCGAGAGCCTCGCCACTATCGAAACGCTTCATTAAACCACGACCAACATAGTGCTTGCAATGCCATTCGATATCTTTCGAGGCTTTTCCGTTGAGAACGAGGCGAATGGGATACTATTGAGTTCAAATTAGCGACAAATGTACCAAACCAACACTGCAACGCAAACCTTCTTGTTCTCCCAAATCTTGCCAGTGACATAATCACGGTGTTGTAATTCATCCACAAATCGAGAACCCGTATTATCGAGCAGTAAACCACCAACACCACGCAAAGCTTCTGCAGCCAAAAACTTCACTTTCGCATTTGGCTCATTAGGGTCGACAAGACCCGTTGGGTGGACCTGAACTTTCTCGAGATCAACTGCGTTGGCACCAATCGCCATTGCAATCTTGTGACCATCCCCAGTGCAATGCTCGCCATTCGTTGTGGGTAGATCCCAGTACTCCGGGCGGTGCTTCTTCAGCAATGAATCCTCGGTAAAGTCTGCCGCATAGCCGCCAGTTGCAAGGATAACAGGACCATGTGCCTGCTCTACCTTGCCATCCCTGGTGAACTCGACACCGATCACAGCGCCTGATTCATCTTTAAGGAGGTTGGTAACCCGTGCCTTCTTGTAGATCTTGACACGTTCTGGGTTACTCACGGCCAGATCTTCGAGGCGTTCCATTTGAGCATAGGTAATGACCTTATTCAAGCATGAAATTATTTATCACATTTCACCCAAAACCGTCAAACTCACCATTCCAGGGAATTGGGCACTACCACGGTGCGTTCGTGGCTGACTGTGGCCACCGAGACGAGAGACCTTGGATAGGTCGAGCCCAAACTTGTCCTGTAGCCAATTGACGGCATCCCCTGAGCGACCTGTGAGGACGCGAATAAGATCATCCCGAGCTAAATCCCGAGCCTGTCATCCGACAGTGATAAACCGGTTTGTCCGACAGGGTTACGGGAGCAAGAACTTACGGATTTCTTGGTATCATCAAAGAAAATCTTTGAAGAGTCGGGAATACCCAAGTCCTTTTGGGTATTCGTACCAGCGCCGTTAATACCTGAAGTGGCCTTTGTGGAATTGCCACCCATAAACCTTCATGAAAAAGAAAAGCAATGAACATCCACAAGATCCGTCTCCTTAGGTACACGTACGGTTGCTTGTCGAGCAGTAGAACATTGGCCCCTCGTTCAAGAAGAGTGTGTGCAGCAGAAAGACCTGCCAGACCACCTCCAACAACAATTGCCTGTGCCATGAGTGAGTTGAATAGTGAAATTTGAATGCTAGATGATGGAAGGAGACAGAGGTGAGTGGATGAATAAAACCAATTATCACATTGGCTGTTCCGGAGGGGATGATGGCATGTGATTTTCATCATCTGGGCCGGGCCTGGACTAAGTGTATTTTTGAAAGTCTGGAATTTGTCTAGAATCACTCTATTTCCTATACTTTATTCGCCCCATAAGCCTCTTGAGCAATTCCATGAATTACTTGGCAACTCCGTTCCACGGCCTCGGTCAACGAAATTTCTAATGTTTCCAATAAAACAAGATCTTCTATCACACCAGTCAACTTCCCATGTTCAACGTCCCCATCCTCGAAAATCCTCTTGTGAGCATCGACATAGGACGGCCAGACGATGTTCTCCCAGTATTTTGGAGGGTCCCGCCAGAGTGTGCCTTCTGGATCGGTTTGAACTCGATGAAGGAAAACGTGTCGCGCGGTATTGTCAGAGTTGGAAATGTCGAACAAGATTGTGCAACGCACGACGGATGAAATGAACAGACAAGACAGGGGAAATGGTTAGCATCAAGACGCAACAGCAATTATGAGGACAAGACGTAATCAACGGGCTGGGAATTCCCTACCTGCGGTATGATAGCCATGACGTTCATGCCGGCGTTTGGCTAGCACGTCATGCGGTACTCTCAGCATAATTCGAACGTCAAGCTGGTCAATGACTTCCTGTGAAGCGGCTAAACTTAAAATTCAAACAAGGGATCCAGGGTGTTGTCATACCTTGTACCAATAAAGTAGAAAACCGTCCACGAGAGCCCACACAACCTGTTCTCCTTCATTCTCCTTCTTTAACCTGGCAAACTCTTTTATCCATTTCTCCCTCACCATGTCATCGACTTTTATTTCCTTATGTTCGTTGAGATGATCATGGCTTCTATGATCTGGAGGTACTTCTCCTGTCTGCTTGATTGTTTTAAGAAAATTGACAAGTGAATCCCATGAGATTGCCCCTTCGGGTGCATCCCAGTCCTGGACGTTGTGCACAGGATGGATCGGAATGAGTTGTTGGGGCTATCACAACCAAACGGTAACCAAAAAGGTAGCAACGAGGTAGAGAGACACACATACTTGCGCAAAGTCCTAAGAGAACATATGAAATGACATTGCTAAACCACCAAACGAGTTTACTCACATCTTGATGAAGGATAACACTGTCGGGTAACAAACTGCACAGGTGCTTCGCAAGAGTAGTCTTCCCTGAGCATGTCGCCCCGCTTTGTTACATCAGAGTTCGTCTCCTCAGACGCAATTCGTGGCACACCTTATCCCTATGAAGATTACTTTTATCATCATGGATGTTTTCAGATAAGCGATGATCACAAACATGTCCCGTGACAGAGTCGCTGCCTGACGTCATGGGTCTGGCACATATAAAGTCACAAGTGTGCTGGTTGGCGACTCAACTCCATCGCTATGTATCGCCCAAAAATTTCTCAGTCTTTCCATATACCAGCTAGGTTTGGCAATACGGTGCCTCAGAGATTAAATTCTGGGTCGGTATGTACCTCTCTTTCATAAAGCTCGACAAGAACTGACACAACGGCAGGCGTTCCGCTCCTTCGTAACAGTACCTCCCCCTCCTTCCGGACAGCCCGCGCCCAATCAGGCAGCAAAGAAGAGCGGCAACAGTACCCTCCTTTATACTTTCTTAGGAGCTGCAGCCGTCGGATCTGCATTCTACTACTTTATGCAAGACCAAGATGGGCTTAAAGCAAAGGCCAAGGCAGACGAGGAGAGACTTAAGAGTCAGGCTCGAGATGCGGTTGATACTGTAAAAGATAAATCTGCAGAGACGGGGAGGCAGATAAAGGTAGGGGGCAATCATATCTCTCGTTATGACGGATAATTCTGATGGTGCACAGGATAAGGCCGCAGGCATCAAGTCGACCGTGGAAAAAGACCTTCGTGCTTCTGAGGTACGCGGCAAAAGCATCGGCGAGGACCTCCAATCCAAGTACGAATCCGCAAAGGGGACAACACGCGACAGCCTAAATCGCGCCCGTGAATCCACTGAAAATCTATATCAGGAGGCACGTTCATCTGCCGAGCACAAGACTCACGAGGCACGCGAATCTGCTGAGAAGACAGCTGCAGAGGCCAAGCAAGGGTGGTTCAGTTGGTTGGGATGGGGAAAGAAATAAGGTCAATTGATGGGTTGATGCCAAAAGGTGAAGAGAAGCACATGTACATAAGAACGAACTTTGCACACAATAAATATTCACGGAGTGAGCCAGTTGGAACTGGATATTGAGAACTGAGTCTTCAGTAAGGTGCCCTGCTGGTTTCGGGGTAAAAAAATGTTCCTATAGATTGACGTATGTTCAACGAGTTGGCGTGCAAGTTCAATGCAGAGATAACCCTCGTTGACAACTGTGCTTTGCAATTTCAAATGACCCTGTGAAACCGTTCAATTTTTTTTTTCCTTCTGACAGCCTATCAGACTTCACTATTGTGCAGGGTGCATGCACAGAAGTTTCTGCTCAGAAGGTGTCCAGGTTGCACTTATGGGGATATATGATTGATCGCATCCAAAAGAGGAAGTCCAATGAAACACTGGAGAGCAAGAAAACTTGGATGCTATATTAGCCAGAATCTATGGAGTCCAGACGCAGGTTCCATCGACCTAAGAATAAATATATCACTCTAGCCTGGGCTCGACTTTAACAACATGTAGTAGGGTGAAACCTGAGAACGCGTTGCGACGAATTACACATTCCTTCGCAAATACATCTAGAAACACATGGCTGCAGGTGACCAGCCTTCCAAATGTGCATACTTGTGTCACCACAACATATTCAGGTGGCCGACATGTGTACAATCGCGGGAGTGACAGTGTGGATTTGTTACATAATGCCGTTATTGGGTTTCTTCACAAAGATAAGTGTGTGAAGTGGCCATAAATAAAATTTGCCAATTCCCCAATTGTAGTCGTTTCTGATCGAACAGAGCGGGCAAGGAGAAGATGAAAGGCTATCATGATCAATGCTCTGGCTCTCGGAAACCGGACCGTCCAAAGTTGTCAACCACATTGGCAAGACTACGAGAAGGAATCCATCCATCATGGATTTCCAGGCGGGAAGAAGCGTGTTCCCATCAGAGCTGGCGTGTACTGGATCTCAAAGATCTTTTTTACCTTTTCTCTGCAGCCTTTGTCTCTTCTGCGGTGTCCCGTCGTTCATAGCTGTCTGTCATCTCAGGACACATTTCAGTCCCTCTGTCATTTTGACTTTCTGATTTAACAAGAGCCGTGCTTTGCTGCTTTTGCACTTCTTTCCCTCCTCCCCCATTCGACCATGCCCTTCAACCGTCGTGCTGGCCAAGGTGACGACGATCCGCTGTCAATTCTCATGCAACCCCCCGAGGGTGAAACACCGGAGGAGCTCCGGGCCCGTCTTATTGCAGAGGCTGAGGCAGAAAAGAGGTCTAACGCCATCGACGAGGAAATCAGCAGACAGAGGCAGGAGTTGAAGAAGTTCCCAAAGCCTGTTAGAGTGCTTCTCTTGGGTGCGTCATCCTTAATCCATTGTGAAAAAGTTTGAACCGTTTTGTACATAGGTCAGAGCGAATCAGGTATGTTTGAATGGCTTCGGAGTGGGTGTCATTGGCTCATGTATCGACTAGGGAAATCAACAACACTCAAGAGTGAGTTGAACAATGTCCACCTTTTTGCACCAGTCAATTGACGCCCTCCATAAGATTTTCAACTCTTGCAATCCCCCAAGGTGGATATAGACTGGAATATATTTCAAAGTCGCTCATGTCCACTTACATAGGCCTTCCGGAACGAACGCGCATCATGGAGGGCTGTCGTCCATCTGAACGTCGTTCGGTCCGTGAGACTCATTCTGGACACCATCAGTGAGGCTCTTGACCGATCCGGCGCATCCTCGCCCGCCAACTCTCCAACCGAAAGCGTGGAATCTTCCTCATCTCAGGAGATGACCCCAGAGCTTCTGAAGCTGAAAATGAAACTCCTTCCATTACAGCAAATTGAGGGTGTCCTCATTCGAAAACTTAACCCCATTGGATCCCATGAAACCGAAGGCACCCATCTCACGTCTCACCAGTCTGGTAAAACGAAATTCAAGGAAATCTCGGTCCATTCTACTACCCAGTGGAAAGTGGCGTTTGGTAAAATACTCGCTTCTAGGTCAAGCAGCGACGGTGGCGCTGACATCGATTGCACTAACCCTAATGACCCTGGAGTTGTGTTAAATGCTTGCGCCGAGGATATTGTGAAGCTTTGGAACAACCCAATCGTAAAGGAGTTGTTAGGCCAGCAGAAAATTAGACTGGAAGACATGTCAGGGTTGTAAGTGAATTAACCTGTCGAAAAAATTCCGTCAGCAATTTATGTTTTGCCGCAGTTTTTTAGATTGCGTGGATCGAGTCACGGCTTTACGCTACGTTCCAACCGATGGTACGTCTACCCTGACCCATTCAAACTATATGACTCAGGTTGTAAATAGATGATATCCTTCGGGCCCGACTGAAAACCCTCGGTATATCCGAGCACCGGTTCAATTTGAACGCTGGGAACATGGTCAGCCGTGATTGGCGAGTCTTTGACGTGGGAGGGGCTCGTTCTTTGGTGGGTTCATTTTTTCCACCGTCGGCGTTTCGGGTCCTGACTATTCTCTAGCGAGGTAATGTCGAGTAATTTCCTGGGAATCTGTTCTTGTTTGACACTCGGCGCAGCTGCGTGGGTCCCATATTTCGACAATATTGATGCAATCATTTATCTAGCTCCCGTGTCGGGTTTTGATGAAGTACGGTGATGATTTTTTGTGGCGTGGGCGTCATTCTCAAGTCTTTTTAGGTGTTAATAGAAGATCCTTCGGTTAACAAACTTGTAAGTGGCCACCCAACTTTGGAGTCTTAACAAACTCTTTAATATGTCTCCAGGAAGATGCAGTCCTTCTATGGAAGCACCTCGTTGGTAACAAACTCCTGAAAGACACTCAAATGGTGTTGTTTTTGAATAAACTCGACATTCTGAGAGGTTGGAAGACAAATTCTACGTTCCTAATTCCGTTGATTCACCACCATGCCGTAGCTAAACTCAAATCTGGGATGCGCTTTGCTGATTATGTGGTCTCATATGGAGATCGTCAGAATGACGTTACCACAATTACTCTGTGTAAGTGTGTGCTAATTTCACGCACGTCCTCTCTTATTTTATTTATTGCTAGATCTTAAACAAAAATTTGGTGAGTACTGCAAAAGCTAGCAGAATACAGTTGTTCATCCGATTCTCGTCAGGTAATATGTTTAGACAACATCACCAGGGGGAACAGCGAATTTTTTACTGCCATTTGACGGTTATGACTGTGAGTGGGCGTCCAATGCCGAAATAAGCATTTCTCTTTACCCTTTGCCATTACAGGACATTAAAACCGCTCAGAAAATTCTGATGAATGGTAAATAATGACAAAACAATTTATTGACCATTTCTCATGGATTCTTTTTAGTGAAAGACATGGTGCTGCGACAGAACCTCGCATATATAAGCTTGGTTTAGCTTAAACAAATAACTATTATATGTAACGGTAGGATGTGGATTGTATTCTATAAAGTGTCGAAGTTTTGACGCGATACAACTCCAGATTGAACTGTATTCTAGCTACTTTCTTTATAAGTAATTTTGTGCCATTTCATATTGGTACAGTTATATTCCTGGTACTTTTGAAAGGTATCGATGTATAGTTCTTTAACTTCGTTCTTAGAACACATGAATTTAATTCGATCGTCACGTGCCATTTCATAATCACGGCTGGCTTGCTTATTGCTGACAGTGTAGTCACTGAAATCGATGTCTGCTTTATCAAACTTTGTTTGCCTCGATGAGCTCACCCAAGTAATCTACCAAAGCTTCTATAAATTCGTGGTGCTCTCCTCGGTATCGGACGATGAGTGGACTGTGCACGTTGGACTCGCTGGAAAAGAAGGCAGATGGTGGCGTGGATGCTGGAAAGAGGAGGATGTATTACGCTTTTTTGTCCGTTTCGAGAACTTGCTTCGTGTGTGCTGTGATCTGACGAAGGTGCTATCACCGGATGAATAGGGATCAAAATCGACAGATACACTCCTCGAATCTTTTGCTGAGAAGCTAGCAGAGGTGTTCATTCAAGGTGAACTATGTATTAGCGATTGGACTTCAGACAGGGGTGCAGATATTAAGGTGATTGAAAGCTCGATCTCTTTCATTGTAGGGTCGTCTCATGAGCTAGAGTTTTAAAGTTTACGCTGGGACCAACCACCCAGAAGCCAGTGCAAATACCCCTTGCTGAGATGGCTTCGGAAGAGGCTGCTGCATATGCTACATCTGTTTTTACAGACGTACGTGTTGGCTTGAACAGACGGGGGTCGTTAATATTGATTCTTGGTCAATACAGATCGCGTTGCAAGCTCAGTCGAGGAAGTGCAAACTATATCCATCAACTACTGACTACACTCCGTCGTTGCTTTCTTATGCACCTGGCCCTGCTGATGTGCGTCCAACGTGTGCTCAGCCCAGTCAGATTGAATCAAGTGAACAATCACACCATATTTGTGCAACTTCACTAGATATTTATTTTGATGTAGGATCCGAACCCCATCGTGAAGCAGAGAAACCGCAATCGGAGAAACATCCTGTTTCTCCGGCAAAGAAAGCATCTGAGGGTGTTAATACCAAGTCCTCTCGAATAAGAGATTTCAAGAACGCAGGATCTTCGTTGTCCGGGGCTCCGGTAGCGAGTAAGTGTCTACCACATCACTAATGGACCGAGAACTTATGTGAATTGCATTCTGAAGAACCGATTGCTCCTGTGAGGACGCAAAAAGGAGCTTCTCTGGCGAATCCGAATAAAAAAGCGAGAAAATACCAGGCGATCGAGTTTGAGAGCGATGAGGAGTGAGATTATCAGAAATATTAATTCCTTAATGAGAAGAATGGAGCTGTCTTTTGAATACTTATACGTCACTTTTTGTTATATAGTCTGCAGCGTGGAGCAAGACATTCAATATGAGTCCACGTTCGTGATGAAGGTGTGAAACTAGCTGTGTGTCCTTTTCGGAATGATGGCATTTTGTGTTGCGGCGTTGATGGGACTATTAATGGACGTTGCTGTAACATTAGCGTCTACGTATTTCGCCCACTTGCAGTCATATTGCTCTTCACAAATGCTCCCTTTCTTTTCCACTTCAATTGACGATGGTTCGCAGCCCCAGCCTGCACAGTCTAGTGTGGAAAGCATGCTTGTCCAAATAATGCAAACCGTTCATCAGTCGGTCTGTGGTTTCTTGTTCCGCAACGTGTAGTTCCAGCTCATGGTCTTCTTATTTAGCACCAAGAGTTGGTCGAGCTTAAGCAGGAAACTGCAGAGCTGAGACTCGCGAATGCCGCTCTGGAAAGGCAGGTTCGGGAAAGTCTGCAGGTAAGCTATGACGGTGGGTGTCACCAGTTGTGCCACGTCTCATAATCTGTTTGCAGTACAACAACCTGTACAACTCCCGTAATGGTACTCCTGGCTTCATAACGCCTGCTCCTCCAAGCCCTCAACTCCGTGCTAAATGGACGCCGTTCTTGAACCACACCATACCAACCATTGCCACCTCGTCACCAGCCGAGTACCGCCCTTCGCCACTAGGCGACAATAGCCTCACCTCTTTCCCTTTCGGAACTAGAGACATTCCCGGCTTTTACGTAGTCATTCCTGCTGGTGGTGCAGGGACGCGTTTATGGCCACTTTCAAGGGAGAATCACCCTAAATTCCTCCTCGACCTTACTCTCAAGGGAAGGTCCTTGATCCAGGCAACTTGGGATCGTCTTATACCCCTTACTTCGCCGCAGCGAACGACAATAGTGGCCGGTCCAAGTCATATTAAAAGCATTCGAGAACAGCTTCCGGAACTCATTCCTGACAACCTTTTCTGTGAGCCAGGCCCGAAAGATTCTATGGCTGCCATTGGTCTTGCCGCAGCTATTCTGGCTAACCGCGATCCTGACGCCGTCATTGGGTCATTCGCAGCGGACCACATGATTTCTGGTGACGACGCTTTCCTCTCCGCTGTTGCAGAGGCAGTGGAGGTTGCCAGGAAGGGCTATCTAGTTACCATCGGTATTGCACCCTCGCATCCATCCACCGGGTTTGGTTACATCCGTCTTGGTGATAAACTTGGGATGAGTGAGGCGCCAAATGCCCGACTTGTCTCGAGCTTCAAGGAAAAACCGGATGCTAGGACTGCTGCTGCCTACATCGCCACCGGAAATTATCGATGGAATGCGGGCATGTTCGTCACGAAAGCATCTTTTTTGCTCGATCTCTTGGACCAGTACAGACCAGAGATAGCCGAAGGCCTTAGGGCAATTGCTGAAGTTTGGGACGATGAAACTCAAAGGCACGCACTTTTGAATGAAATATGGCCACGACTGGAGAAGATACCCATCGATAATGCAGTTGCAGAACCTGCTGCGGCTGAGGGCAAAGTAGCCGTCGTTCCTGCTACGTTTGGTTGGTGTATTCTGATTGCAATAAAACATATTTTAACATTTGTTTGATAGGTTGGGATGACGTCGGTGACTTTTCTTCCCTAGCAGATCTTCTACCCGCAGAAGCAAACCAGCCCCGCATCCTTGGGGATTCTCATTTGGGCAAGTTGACACCCTTTGCTATGTATGTTTGAGTGTGAACTTAATTTTTTACGTAGTCGTCACAGAACAGATGGCCGGTGGCATCGTGGTTCCTGGATCTGGGCGTTTGATTACTTGCCTTGGGGTTGATGACCTAGTTATTGTGGATATGCCCGACACTCTGCTTGTCACTACCAGAGCCCGCTCCCAAGAGGTGAAGCGGCTGGTTAAGAAGGCTAGAGACGCTGGTTGGAAACAATTGTTGTAGGGTATGTGCTTCGTTGATCAAAGAGCATTATTTTCAAGTAAAAGATCTTTTAATGGGCCGGTATTAATTTTCGTTGTTCGTTATCACCTACTTATTTCTTAGTACCTCGTAATAATTTCAAATCCAAGTTGTGGTAAATACCCGTCAACACAAGTTCAGCTTGTCCATGAGCAATTCGCTATCAAACGCTCAAGCTCAAGACCCAGTTAACTATGGTTCCGTACCTGGTAGTCGCCAGAGTGCCAGCAGCATTCCAAGGCTTTCTTCTCTGGCCAGTATCACCGGCACTAATCTCCAACGAGGATTGTCTGCAAGACAGGTACAGATGATCGCCATTGCAGGAACGATAGGAACCGGTTTATTCCTCGGTACAGGGAGGTCTCTGGCAGAGGGAGGACCGGCAAGCATGTTAATCTGTTATAGCACTGTCGGCTTCATCGTCTATGTCACTCTCTTGCTTCTTGGCGAAATGGCCACACAGTATCCCGTTGCTGGGTCCTTCAACGCGTACACCACGCGTTTTTTCTCCCCTTCCTATGGATTTGCGTTGGCATGGAATTACTGGTTTAATGATGCCATTTCGGTTGCCTCGGATCTGACTGCTGCTCAACTTGTGTTGCATTTCTGGGGCATCGAAAGCGCTTGGATCGTTAGTGTGGTGTTTTGGGTATTTCTTGTAGGCGTAAATGCATTGTCAGTGGGTGGATACGGAGAACTAGGTACCCGTTCCAAAATCAATACAAAATTGTCTGTTACTGAGCAATCACACAGAATATTTGTTGTCATCATTGAAAATTGTCACGGTTATCCTCTTCATTATTGTTGGAATAATCGTCAATGCTGGATTCAATACTGAACACAGAGTGATTGGTTTTGACAACTGGAAAATACCTGGTGCGCCTTTCGTCGGTGGGTTTGGGGGATTTGCTAGGGTGTTTGTCACTGCCAGCTTTGCATGTGAGCGAATCTCTGTGCTCAGCACATCGCCAAAACAAACGCTCTTTACTTAGTCGGGGGAACAGAAAGTCTGGGGATCACTGCTGGTGAGACCAAAAACCCAACCAAGAACATGCCGAGAATTGTCAAACTTGTTTTCTGGAGGTCTGCCTTACAATACTCAACTGCTTTCTTAATTGTCTGAACTTTTGTTCTAGAATCCTGTTATTCTACATCTGTACTATTATAGTAATTGGACTTAATGGTATCTCCTTCTTCATCCAAACTCATGGAATGCACTTCATTTACTGTGACTAGTGCCTTGGGACTATCCAGACTTGTCAAACAGAAGTACAACAACATCGCCCTTCACAATTGTTTTTACACAAGCTGGCTCTAGTCAGTCGAACACCATCACAACCCTATCTTAATAATAACAGTGGTTTTTTTAATGCAGACTTGGCTGGATCTTTCATGAACACAGTCGTTTTAACATCCGTACTGTCAGCCGGAAATCATGCAATGTTCGCTGGCACTCGAGTTCTTTATGGTACGTGCAGCACTATTGTTTCCTCGGATTTCGAAATTGATACCTGACAGGATTATCTCTTACCAAACCCAGACAGGCACCGATATTGTTCTCTAAGACAACCGCTTCGGGCACTCCTATATTCGCACTGTTAATGACAAGCAGTGTCAGTGCCCTGTGTTTTGCCAGTAGCTTTATAGGGAGCGGCGAGCTATGGGGATGGTTGCAGAATATTGTTGGTGTTTCCAACCAAGTTCGTATATGGGTCATTTTGAACCTTGCCGAGTTGTGATCTTTGTTCTCAAGATTGCTTGGTTGTCCATTGGCCTTTCGAGTTGGCGATTCCGCAAGGCTTGGGTTGCACAAGGACGGTCTATGGATGAAATGAAATTTAAGGCGGGGTGGACCTGGCCGTGGGGCCCACCTTTTGTGGTACGTATTGCGGAAGTATACCTGTTGCAATTCAAACACTAAATTTACACAGATTTGCGCAGTTTCCGCTCTTATTCTTGGCGAGCCGCTTTCCTTGATTTATTTGATTAGTTCTGACTGGAGCACCAAGTTCAAGGCTGGTCCTCGGTCTTACCAAATTTTTCGGCACTTGAATTCGTTTCATTCTACATTGAGATCCCCGTTATAGTTGTCATGTATGTGGCATGGCTATCATTCAAACGACCGCTTCAAGAACTACATGTGCAAGATCCCGCTGCAGAAGCGTTGCTTACTCCACAATCCAACCAGGCGACTTATCGAAAGAGTCATTGCCGATTCCATGACCTTGTGGACGTTGACAAAGTCGACCTACGTGCTGATGAGCATGATGAACCTGACGGCGATGACGATCGTGAACTTGCTGAGCGTTTGCAAGGCAAGAGACGATGGTTGTGGTCTTTGTACTATTGGCTTGTATGAAATCCTTCCTTCGGGTGTTCTGTACAGAGAGGTTCTCACATAGATACAAAGTAGATGCAAGGAACAATCTGTATATTCCAAACTTGATATATAGAGGTTCATATCTATCGACAAGGTATGACGATCTCGACACTGTCATTGGTATCCAGGTTTCTCGTGATATGAATTCCGCACAGTTAAAAGCCAGCAGGTTCACTCGAGTGGAGATTCAGACAAAGGACAACGTCATCCAAATGAAGACGAACCTCGGACTTTAAGAGGGACTCTAGGAATCGTGCATCGCTTCTCGTTCTCGATGTCGGTATTTCTGGCTGGAGCGTTTGCGATGGACGTCCCTATGCCTGGTAATGACGTTCCAGCCATCGAAGCGCCACCTGCCCAACTCTTCCACGACCGCAACACTGCGATGCTTTCCAATTTGGCAGTTCACACCTACGACAACTTGCGTTTTTCCGTTCGCCTGGGCGTCATTCAGGCATTCTCGGATTTGTATCCGAACATGTTGGAAGCGCTGTTGGACTAATGGATCCGCGAAAATCCAATCTCTCAGTGGCTTTGATAAACCTGTGTGCCCAGTGCGAATGTTTTTGGGAGGGTTCGGCAAAGATCGAAGGTCGATGGAGAGATCGGGTGGTGGACCGAGCCTTCCAAAGTGAATACCAAATGAAACAATATAAACCGTCGGAAGGTTGTTCTCCAAGGTGGTGGAACGGTTGTCGTTGACTGGGATATCGTCCTCGACATCAACCATGTTGTCAGTGCTAAACATCGATATTGATGCACAGCCACCTCATCTTTCACCTGTTTGATGACTTCCAACTCTCCTGTACTCCCTCCTCTGCCACAGGACCCACCCGAAAGGCAGGAGTCTATTCATTCTATTTTCGAGTCCTCTGGGACGTCTTTGACCGACACAGAACCATATGCCCGAAGTTCACGAACCCGGGAGTCTCTCAGGTCTTCTTCGTCACGAGGCTCCGGAATCTATGGAGAAATTACTCGTACTTTCAAGAAACTACAAACGCAGCTTCTGGACGAAAAGCGGCGAGCTGACGGTGCTGAGCGTCGGCTGGCCGAGGTGACAGCCCATCTAAAAGCTGTCAATGATGCCAGGTTGAAAGCTATGCAGGATGCAGCGCAAGCTAGAGAAGATCTAAGGCAGGCCGATTGTCTGTTTGACAGACTTATTTTGCTGAAATAACATGTAGACTCTATAAAATTCAACTCGATCATGCTCAACGCGAAATATTTCGAGCACAGGACGCCATTGGTATTGTCGATCGTCAGAGACTCTCGGCAGAGAAAGAAGCCGCAAAAAATAGGTCGAAGGCGCGCCATTTGAACGAAACTTTGCTAGTTCAGGCTGCTAGAGAGGAAGCATGGAGGGTTGGCCTGCAGGAGGGATTGAACAGAGGACGGAATATTGCGCTAGCAGAACTATCGGAGCCATCCTACGGTCCAGGTGATAACACTTTACTTGACGAAGAGTCCTCGCAGGAGTCTCCCGACACTGAAAGGGAAGACTTCCCCATCAATGTCCAATCTGCTGCATCCAGTGTGCGCACCAGGGCAGCACGGGAATCCCGAGGAGCTGGTCCTGTTCTTTCAATTGGTCCTCAAAGTGTACCTTCTGCGAGCAGGCCACAGAGCATGGCACAAAGTGTGAAAAACGTTGAGCCGATTAGGCCAGTCACCGTCCAAACTGTCATACCTACACCTCGTCTGGCCAGCGCTGCTCTTCCGATACCTGATAACTTCATACCTTCTCTAGATGCAGATAACAGGATACGCATTCCTCCCCCCTTCGAGTTTTCTAGAACACCAGAACGACCATCTTCCACCCCGCTTCCTCCAGAAGCTGAAAGAAGTATGGAAGCTCTTCCAATCCCACCACCTGAACACTCAGCATCTCTGCACCGCAGGTCGCGTCATAGACGAAATTCCTCGTCTGGCTCCTCGACTTTATCGGCCTTAGATATCATCAATGAACCATTTGGAGGGAATGTACGAACGCCGATGAGTGCCATACCCGAGGTTTCTAGTCAATACACAGACAGCCCACATCGAGGAGATTATGGTTTGCACCACCAGCCATCTTTCGTGAGATGATACTTTTATCTCCTTGTAAATTTTATCGAATTAACCCACTACTTTCAGAGTGGGTCCTTCCATCAACCGCAGCCGGGCTACGTCTCTTCCCCTGGCCAATTTGTGTTAGAGCAAAGGCCTACCTCTCGCGCAAGCTTCGGACTTTCTCACAAGAATTCCTTCCAAGAAACATCAAACGTCAGCACTCCGCCCGAAATTGCCATACAACCTCCTGTAAATGTTTTCTTTGTTCTTACAATTAAGCTAACCACACCATATTCACAGTCTCGCGATGGGTCATTTAAGACGGATTCACTGCATAGACGAGGTACAAGTAGCCCGGCTTCCCAAATCCGCATATTTCCACCAAACACTGGAGAAAGATCTAAGCCGTCTTCCGTAAGAAACGGTATGCCAGGAGGGTTGACAAATGTCGACTTGTTAACACCAACTGACATGGAGGCTTCGACCTCGCAATTTACCCGAACTCCAAGACGCTACAGTTCTCGACTTCCTGGGGAGGACGACGCGGTTTCGTCCGCTATGAGTGGTGGAACATTAACAACACCACCTGGCAGGTATCACGAACTTCGGCCTGAAGTTGGAGGAAGGGGAAGTGGCATGGGTAGACCGCCTAGTATGGGTCACTTTGGTCCTATGAATACGGCGGAATACGCTGTACCTGATTCCGCTACTACAGAGGACATGACCGGTATTGGGGCCGCGACTCAGACAAAGAAAAAGAAGGGTAGGAGAAAGTAAAAAATTCCTGATGTCTTCTACTCATGTATATCCACGGAACTAACTTTTGAACAACCACTGTACAACTAATGTAATTCAAAATCTTTATCAATGGGATGTTACTCGGTATTAAGGATGCTCAGCGTAGCGACTTGCATCGCAAGAATGAGAAACAATCGCTCAATCTCTGCGGCGGTCTTGGGAACGCTCTCTCCTCCGTTCCGATCGATCGCGATCGTCCTCTCGACGTCTCCCACTCTCATCACCTCTTCGTCCATGCTCATCGTCACGCCTCCTTTCCCTGTTCCTGTTATCGTCACGTCGCCTGTCCGGATCTGTCCCATGCCTTCGCCCATTCCTATCTTCCCGTTCTCGACCGTTTCTGTCACCGCTGTCATAGCGTTCTGGTGACCTTGAAGTGCGTCTGGAAGATGCACCAGAGCGGCGTGGTGAACGAGACCGTGCTCTTCCATCACGAGGTGTCGAGGTACCAGAGCGCTCCTGCTTTACGACAGGAATGTAGCGTTTATCCGGGCGTTTGTTTTTTTTATTTTTACTGCTTCCATCGTCATAGATCTCTTGCTCCTTGGCACCGATGCCAAGGAGAGCTGGACGGGCTGCAGGAAGGTAAGGCTCGACTAACCCCTTCCCTGGTTTTCGAGAAGCCGCAGTTCCTTCTTTCCAGCCCATGCCGCGTAAGAGGGCAGCCCCAAACTGAGACACGGGCACACGGGTATAATCCTCCAAACTGGCCTGGTCGGGAAGTTCATCAACATCTTGTTTTAGAGCATCTGCCTCTGATATAGGTGTCGGAATCACATCGATCGCAGGACCATCGTAGAGAGTCTCTCCCGTAGATTCCGCCAAAATTGCGCGCAAAGCTTTCTGGTCTTCCGTTTCAGGCTCCAGAGCCACCATTTCGATGTCCTTAGTTTCGTGATTGTCGAACCGGCTATCTGATATAGTGTCGACAACCTGTTTCTTGATCTGTAAGCCAGATAAAACAGGGCCGTTGTTGATCGTTCCACGAGTACCCAGACCCCCAACACTTCCATCTTTGCCTGTACTAGCGGATGAGGGTACAAATTGGCCAGCTGAGCGTCGCTTTCGAGCAAGTTCTCTCCAATCTTTGTTTTTCAAAGCGGGAATCACAAGGGCTGCGTTGGATTTCTTCCGTTCCCCATTAGCACTGGATCGATATGACTTCTGTGAGTTGAAAAACTGCATGTCTCTTGATTTAAAGGGCACACACCGCTGAGCTCCAAGACGATCAAAACCTGTGATCAGCTCATCCTCCTCAGCACCTTCTTCATCACTAGAGTCAACCACTTCGCCTCGGCGAGAGGGTGGGGGACGAGGAGAAGAGGTGGTACTACGCGCCAAAGGGCTGCCACTTGCAACCGAGTGATTTGTGAGGTGCCGGGGAAGCTTTGGGACCTTGAAAGATGACCCCGCATCAGATTCTGGGCCAGAAGATGTCTCCCTGGACACAGGAATTGGCCTGTGAATCGTGAATGACACTTTTGAGTCCATGGTTGGTGGTGTGTCGTGAGAGGCAAGAAGTGTGACATTGTTACATATGTGCCACCTCGAGTCATCCACCTTATGTAATTCTCGTTATTCTCTTTTACTGGGAGGCTAGATGTCAATGGTCATAAAGCCATCCCTCAAGCAGGGAGCTCCGTTCTTTTTGCGCCTGGCATTTGGCTATTCTTACTGTTGACATGATGTTAGTTCTTTATTTTTTTGACTGTTTACCGTAATTTATGTAACCTGAATTCAGGAAGGGTTGAGTACCGAAGGCAATGATGCACAAACCTTTCTGTGGTCAGAAAATCTTGCTCGCTATATCTTCAGCTGAAGAGAGTGATCACATTTCTGTCGGCCGAAAAGAAATTGCTAAAATATCGACGTAGAAGAGAGAAACAAGCACTAAGGAGTTCAAACCCAAAGAAAGGGACTCCACCGGATGGTCTGCACTTCTGTATAACAGGCGGCTGCTTTCGTTTATTCGTCTGCCAACACATCCCCGGTTTTTGATCTCCTAAATGCTTGTCTTGGAGAGCGTATCCTGGACGTCAGGTGTGGAAGCGGGGAAATAACTATGGTCCTTCAAGATATCGTGGGCAAGGCGCCTGGAGGTCTGGTTGTCGGCACCGATGCGGGTCAGATCGGATTAGAGAAAGCGAGTAAGAACGGCATGAAACACGTATTTCTTGCCGATGCGCAAGACCTAAAGCTTCCCGAAGTTATTTCTTGGGAGTTGGGACGCAGGCAAATTCGATGCGGTTTTCAGCCGCACTGGTGGAAACGAGACCCCTGAGGGGTATACAGAAAATCCTGAAGCCAGGCGGCAGACTGGCACCCGAGCTTTACAAATTGTATAGGTTCGTTGTTTCCATCCGCGTCGCTGAGAAGTGAATTCAACGGGCTATAGTTATCAGATCCGTGATACACTCGTAATGAGATCGAAAGGCCACGATGCAGAAGCACTCGATCCCCGTCCGCAAGGTGAATGGCGTACAGACTCGGAGTTGACCGCTGAATGTACAGATCTGGAAAGCGCCCGGTCGCTGATACCACACATGACAGAGTTAAATTTTCGAATCTTTAACTGGTTGAACCTGTTTGCCCGCCCCTCAGAAGCGACGGAAATATTGTCGGATCGATTGCCAGTGGTAACTGGTGGATAATGTATAAGTACAAGACTAGGGTCAGTGCTGTAGCAAAGTGGCAAATGAGATCAGGCTCAACCAAACTTGTAGAAAAAGAAAAGCATAAACTCATGTTTGCAGAAATGAAGACGCCAATTATTTAACACCATTCAGAGCAGTCGACGTTCACAACTAAGCACTTACAATACAAGGTGAGTTGATGAGATTTGATAAAATATTGTATCTACGTGGCAAAAGTGAGCAAAATTGGCACACATTAAAGAAGAGGAGTGTGGAAATGGACCATTTAATGTCAATACTAGCGGGCATGCAAAGGCTACGACGAGATGGTTAGTTCATATATAGTGACTTCACATAGCAGAAAGAAGAAAGAAGAAAAAAGAAATTGTGTTGGTCAACAAACGACACAACATTCGGATTTGTGCTCATTTTGTTCCATACGTCCACTGCTTCTCCGGCGATGATGCCGTCCATTCTCCGACTTCATTGGACCATGGCTCTCTACCCCGTCCCACATTAGCATGCTTGCTCGCGTGGCTGTCTCAAAGACATCATCAACGCCCGCCATCCTGAGTGCGGAGCATTCCTTATATGCCCGAGCACCAATCTCCCTTGCCTTTCGCTCGCCTTCTTCGGTTGTGACCCATGTTCGCGGGATGTCTGGCGAGTCATTATGATGATCTGGTCGCAGATCTGCCTTGCAACCAACAAGGATAACCGGGATGTCCGGCCCACACTTTTCGCGTACCTCTTTGTTCCACTAAACCGGAATAAGTTTAACATGAAGACGTGCAAAAAATAACAATGCGCGCCTTCTCATCAATATTTTCAAATGAATCACGAGAGTCTATAGCGAACGCGATCAAGATGACATGGGACTTGGAGTATGACATTGGCCGGAGTCCCTAGAGTGATTTCCTGTGAGCTGAAATCTACTTGAAGCGGTCGGGTACACAGACTTCGTAGCCCTCTTGACCACTATGTAGGGCCCAAGTCAATTAACGTGGCGGCATGCAGCGTAGGAGATACATACGCAGTATCCCATAGTGCCAATTGAACGGGTTTGCCATCCAATCTGATTTCCGCAACATAATTATCAAAAATAGCTAGAAGACAAGGCGATCAGCAATCGCGTCCGGCTTCCTCGGTTGGTAAGAAATCAATAAGGACGCACTGGGATGCTAGTAAGTAGGGTGATTTGAGTATCAGATCAGCACGAAATGGAGCGCGGTTGCGTACGTATTCGTTAGGGAATTCACCAAGAGCGAATGTACATAACAGAGATGTTTTTCCACAAGCACCTGTGTTGAGAAGATAAGCAAAACATCCAGAGTAATAGAACAATTGGGGACTCACCGTCTCCAACAATGACAAGCTTTCTTTTAAGCTGTAAAGAATGGGTAACGGTCAACACCATGTATGGACTCGAGGAAATGGATCTGGGAGACCGACCGGTTCCTGAGAAGGCATAAGCGGGGGATGGAAGTCGGATAAGTTGAATAACGGAAGACAAACGAAATAATTGGGCTATAGAATAAAAAGACAGAGACACAACCCAGAAGGAAGTGCAGTGTTGGGCACTGTTCACTTGTAAAGTACTGCGGAGTGTTGTCAGGTGTTAAGAGGACATTCTCCTGCCAAATAAACCTATTTTTACACTTTTGCTCGGAATTTTGACGCCGCCGTCCAGAAAATCGGATTGTCAAAGTCTGTTCAGATTGCTTCATATCACTAGAGATGGCCGATCCCATGGCGTGGAATAGCAATCTCATTCCTGTTCGCATTCTGTTGCTCCGAGAGGTCTCATATTGCCTACATTCATATCACAATTCATACCCCATTTTCTACATTCATGCTGCCCATGACGAAAAGGAATCCTGCCCGAAATACTGCACAAACCGGAGTATGACTTTTGCGAATTCGATGCAACAGAAGACTAATACGAAATAGGACAAGGATCAAAATTGAAGCATATTTAGAAGTCCAGCAGTATGCCACACAGGTGAGCAATATATGGCCGCACCAAAGAAGCCGAAGCTCCAAACATTTTTTGCGTCAGAGAAGCCGCTATACACGTTTCCTCTTCAACGGATTAGAGACCTGTTGACAAAAGCTACCCTGTTCAAGCGCAACATGCTCAGGAGTGTCCTGTTCGATGCCCAGGAATTCTTCGAGGTCTTTCGCCTCATCCGGCGGGAGAGCATCAACAGCCAAGTGCCAGAACCTGGATGAAAAGCGAGCATATAAACACCAGCACAACTGCAGCGCTAAGACAGAACGTCTGTCCACATACGTATTGAATATTTTGCGTCGGCGAACCCACTCAGCCCTCCACTTCGTCCAGTCCGCATATATCTGAGCGAGTTCCTCAGAAGAGATAGGAGGTGCTCCTGATCGCAAAGGTTGAAGATTCTTTGTCACCTGTTCGATCTTCGCGACACCGGTAACGAGCTTAGATAGCGTGAAAGGCACGAGGAAAACAGAAGCCACACCGATGCCCGCAGAGTTACGATTTGAGCCTCGATTTCTTCGTCAGTTAGGGTTGCTTTAATCTTGGCTAACTCTGTAGGCGAGTATATGCTTCTCGATGAAGGGGCTGCTATCGTGAGGATCTCAAGAAACGTTACCTGCTGCATAGGATTTGACTTCTCCGGAGAGGAGTTTGTTATCCTCCTCAAGTTTCGTGAGTTCGTGTTGGAATTCATTAATCTTGTCGTTTGGGAGCGAGTTGATCTTGGACTGATTGCAAACAAAGAACGTTGTCTTTCCTACTCCCAATCATCAACACACGTTCGTGCGGTTGTATCACCGTTAAACTCACCGTAAATCTTTTGCGTCAATTCACCCTTCTCCGCCAATGCTACCATAATTTTTTGGACTGCAGACTTTGAAACAGCACCCTTCAGATTAGCAGCGACATCCACAGCGCCATAAGGACGATTCATCTGCACAAAATTCAGAATTTAATCTGTTAAAAGAGGATTTTATACCCGTTTCAGGTATTCCAACACTTTGTCCTCCGCTACAATTATTATTAAAAATAAAAATAAATACTCGTTGAATTCGGTACATACCCTCTTGTCCTTTGAGGACAGGTACTTTGGCATCTTGTTTTGGTTTAGCCGACATAACTGTCAGGAACAAAACCGTGAATTTAAAAATCCGACGGAGGCCCGTCAGATCCCGTCTCCGCGTCGGAGCTTATGATCCTGACAACTCTTCCACATACTTTGTAGAGGGAAAGCGAATGAGTCCGAATGCATCAGTGCGGAGTGACAAACAATCCTTGCATTACATCGTTCGGTCTGGACTGGCTGGCGGGATCGCTGGGTGTGTGGTGTGTTTCGTGCCATCGTTGTATGTAGCAATCCAGCTGATACTTGGACAGGCAAAGACTGTCGTTGCACCTCTGGACAGAGTCAAGATACTCTTCCAGGCTTCGAATCCTGATTTCCAGAAATATGCAGGTAAGGGAGATACCCTGGCAACTTGTAATTTTCATGCAGTTGCCTTGTAGGGTCATGGAGTGGTGCACTCCGTGCCGGAACAGAAATATACGAACGCAGTGGATTCCTGGGACTATTCCAAGGCCATTCCGCTACTCTCTATCGTGTTTTTCCCTACGCAGCGATAAAGTTCATTGCGTATGATCAAGTCCACTATGTGAGCGTTATATTGGATATCTAAACCTATGTTGACATTTTTGAGTCCAGCTGCTCATGCCTAGTAGAGAATCAGAGACAAATATCAGACGATTCCTGGCTGGTGCAATATCTGGTGCGTTCCAGCTCTGAACCAGAAAGGGTTTCTGACTAAGAGGATTAGGTACGACTTCTGTATTCTTCACTTATCCTTTAGAAGTGATTCGTGTACGGATGGCCTTCTATACACGAAACCTAAATCATTCTTCTACGCCTTCTCGTTCTACATTCAGTCAAGCAGCACGCTACATGTATCACGAAGGCGCGGGCATTTCCAATTCGTCCATACTCTATCGGTTTCCTATCCTTAAATTCTATCGTGGCTTTACAGTCACTGTAATTGGCATGATACCCTACGCCGGGATATCTTTCCTGAGTTGGGGCTTCCTCCGTTCACGACTCCTCCCTCCACGTCACAAAGAGGCAACACCAATAGCTGATCTCTGCATTGGTGCAGTGTCAGGTGCAATCGCGCAGACGTCGTCTTACCCGTTTGAGGTGATTCGTCGGCGAATGCAGGTTGGAGGGATTACGAGTCCAGATAGGTGGTTGAGATGGGGTGAGACTGTCAAGACTATATGGCGGTCCTCAGGTTGGAGAGGTTTTTATGTTGGCTTGAGCATTGGGTATCTGAAAGCAGTGCCGATGACGGCTGTCAGCTTTACCGTGTGGCAAGGGTGCAAAAGGTTATTTAATATGTAAGTTCGGGCTTTCAATCATAGCATTCGTTGCGCCTTATTTTTTTTTTCGCCAGCGTTTAGATTCTGATAGAATAGAAGCAGGGATTTGCGGTAGATCCAATGGATTCAGAACAGGCCCAGCTTGTGCTTTCTCTTGGAATGAGTCGCAAAGCATTGCAAGGGTTGCTAGCGGTGGTGGGCTCCACAGATGGTCCACCCTTTGGCAATTCTGGTATCACGGAAAGGAATGGAATATAACGATCTAATTTAATTAGTATACACAGAAAGCATGATGATCATTCCCTTAACTCCCAACTTACACCACATCCACATCCACTCCCCTTTGCCTGTGGATTGTTCTCCACTCTAAAGCTACTTCCAATCAATTCCGTGGCAAAATCAATGGTTGAACCGTTCAGAAGTGATAGTGACACTGCGTCGACAAGGATATTCGAAGGTTTTATGCTAGGGTGACTGAATTGACTGCAAGGATATTGTCAGAATCTGCACATAACCGAGTATTCAAGAGTACTGACTAATCATCTGGAGAACGAGTCGTGGCAAGTTCCATTTTATATTGATAGCCATGACATCCTCCCGATTCAACAGCTACTCTGAGGGCGGCATTTGGATTACTTTCTCTCTCTGCGATTTTCATCAATTGCTAAATGCAAGGAAAGATCATCATCAGACATTAAAGATTGCCGACATACCTCAGCTGCACGGTCTGTAATTTCGAGGTTCACGCGTTCAGGAGGCATCAAATCCACATCCACCTCCTCATCTGCCATGTCGACTTGTGTTGGATGATATAGCACTGTTGTTGGCTGAGAGGGCAACGAAGAAGCCATGGATGCTCTAATTGTTGTACTTGTCGAGAGTCGGGACCGGCTTTCGTATTTCGAAGACGGTGTATGGAACATGTTCGTTCTATACCGGTATTGGGGATAATGCTGAAGGCGGGCTGCATTCTGGAATGCCTTTGCCAGTTGTCTTGTCGATGACATTGTCATTGGTCTTGGTGACGTTTCAGATCGTTTCTCAAATGTACTGTTCCACGTGACCTGGTTTTTTGTCCGTTTAACTCATAACTTAAACTTTACTAATACCACAGTACTCAATGAAACCGTTGATGAAGGTATCTCCGAGGTAAGTAATTTGCATACCTGGTGTGTAAATTGTCGTTATGGAGATTCTTGGAGTCGCAGAGTCCCAAAAACCGAACAATAATACAGTCAGTGTATCATTATGCCAGGCTCGACAGCCACCGCCGATGATTGTGTTTGAGAGCGGCCCAGAGTTAGGCCTTCTACAGCCGAACCGAACTGGATTGCGACGGTCTGGGGTTTACTTATCATCTGGTTTTGACAAAGACAGAGCACTGCTCAGAGAGTCTGAATAAGGATTATCATGAGACCTCTTGGTAGTTAGTTTCGACGAGCAGACCAACGTAAACATAGTTTTCTTACGTGAAACGAGCAAAGGCAGGACCAGTTTTCAATGTGCGAAATTGACGGAGATGCGATACACGGCAAACGGATATGGAAACAAGTCTCTTCTAGCGCCGAACACAGCTCAGGCCACACCTGCTCTTGTCTCTTGCCATGTTCTTGTCTTTTCCTGCTTCACGATACTACTCGGTTGCCTTTTGAAAGGAGGAACACCCAAGTCGTGAATTCACAACATGGTCAGGTCGACACTGAACCGCGCGGAAGCGAAGTACAATGTCACAACAGAGTGTCTGTGGCCATTTCGTATTCTTTGAGAGTGCATCTAACGGCTATTCAAGTCCCGAGTCTAGGTCTGCATTATGCTGCTGCCTCGGGTGATGTTGGACTCGTCGGGTACGCACTCAATCACGGCCAGCCGGTCAACTCTGTAGTCGACGGAGTCCTTCCTTTACACGCAGCATGCGCAGGTGGCAACTCTCAGGTTGTTAAACTTCTTATCGATCATGGTGCAGATGTCAACGCCCAGAGGTGAGGGTCTTCCAACCCATCTCACTCCGCTACTGACTTCCAAAGACTGCCGAGGAAGTATTCAAGCGAGAAGAATCGCGATACCTCTGTCCCAATCATTGGTGCAACCGGTTCCACTCCTCTTCACTTTGCGGCGGCGAACGGCAACACCGAGGTCGTCAATCTACTTCTTCTACATGGTGCCCATGCTGATCGTGCTGACAAGCATGGCGTGACCCCCGAGATGGTTGCTGAAGAAAATGGCTGGCTCGAGTGTTCGGCAATTCTCCGACGATGGGTTGCAGATAAGGATAAAGACCTTAGAGAACGAGAAACTCCCCTCATAATCGATGAACGTTTGGACATTTCGGCTTCTCCGCCCTCGTGTCGATCGAAGCGGTTGCACGTCAAACGATCTATGGACACAGCCTTTGCTATGCTGAAACCCAGAGAAACATTGGTAAAAACTCCTGACAGTTCCTTACTCTCATCGACCCCTTCATTCCCTCCCATCGACCCCAATGGCAGGCGTCCTTCACTCCCGCAAATCATCCCTCCAGCTTCTGCAGATACTTATCGAAAACAGAGCCCTGGACCCCGACCCCGATCAGCCGGTACTGATTCTGAACAAGATGAAAATATTCATGTTGTATATGGCAGAGGTGGGGCCGGTCGCAGACAACATGGGTCTAAATACTCGTTGATGACAATATTTAAAAGAGCTCACGCAGAGGAGGGATTGGATGCCACGCTGGCATCAGATGGCCATGGTAGCCCGGCTCTTGTTTCCGCATCCATCCCAGGTCATTCCGCTGCGCCCCCTCCCCAAGTACGCTCAGGTCATTCTTCGAGTTCTTCGACCCCAAATCTTCCAGAAACACCCATTCTTGCTCTGAATACGAACCTCTCGCACGAGCTTGCTGACCCATCAATCCGAAATGGTCGTTTAACACCACAAACAGTGCAATCTCAATCGCCACCCACGTCACTGCTAAACCTCCCTGACATCGTATCCCGGCCTCTGGCAGTCGATTTTCAACTCGCACTCTCAGAACAGTCGCAATTCAATGATGTGAACGTGAGAAACATTCCTTCAGGCCCCTTAATCCAACCCAGCTTTGATGACCAGGATCGATCCACGGTTGATCCATTGGTGTTTAGTGAGGTGTCAGATGAGTCGGAGAGGAAAGTCCAACCCAGTCCGAACTCGAGGCCAGGCATTTTGAGGGCACATAACCGCATGGCATCGAACGGTCAAGGATCTCCTCTTCCTAGAATGCTGCGTTTTGATTCTACTTCAAGTGTCGAACGCAGAGGGAAGGACAGTCTCCGAGGGATTCCTGTGCCTAATCGTTCCTCTGATGGCTCAAGTTCCGTCCCAAAGTCGCGATCACTGGCCACAGGAGATACCACGGGCAGTCCAGCCATGGGTACAATGGACCTACCTGTCGATGATGGCAAGCCCATCGATACCGGGGAGGGTGACCAAGACGAAAACTATGGACAAATGCTCACTTCCTCCACGCTGAAATTAAATGTGACTTCTATGCTGTTGCAGCGACCACGAGCCCTCTCTTTTGGCTCACCCTCCGATGCGGAGTTGTCGCCCATCGACAGCGTCAACGATTCCTCCATCTCCGCTCTGAAATCCGAGTTCCCGTTTAATATGGATGAGAATCTTTCTTCGCAAGACGACGTTGATTTATTACAAGCCCCTCGTTATCTCAACGTTCCCGCTATCCCTGTCCCTGACAAACGTGGACGAGGGGATTCCCTGAGCAGCAACAGCACTTCATCCGAAAACCGAAGTAACTCACACACTAGCTCGAGCGCTCGCGGGACTATCTCCACTCCTGGGTTATTGAGCGTCCTCGCATCACCGCTTTTATCAGATCAGCCATTGGATGTAAAAGATTTTGACCTTTCAACACCCCCCGACGATCTCTCGCCTCCCGCAATAACCACAACATCTAGCCAAAGTACGACGAGGTCCCATAGACCCACGGACGTTGGTGTCATTTCCACTCATGCAGATGCTGAGGCGTTGGTGCAACAAACTCGGCAGGACGTACTTGAATTCGCCGACAATCAGGGAATCTCGCCCATTTCCATAAGTTCTGGTCGTTCGCCATTAAGCGCTCGGTTAGCGGCGTATGGACAAAGCCTTGCAATTGAGAAAAAGTTGAGGGAAAAAAAAGAGGCTAGTGAAAGCCGTTTCCCTGTGCTGGAGGCAACCACTACTGAACTTCCCATCTTCTTGCCTTCGCCTCTGACCTCCCCCCAAAGAAGCCGAGATGTTATGGAGAGGCAGCATAGCCTTCGAGAACGTAGAACTACACCACGTCACCGACGGCCACCAAATGATCCTCGGAGACCTTCGACAGCGGAAGGGGGTGTGTACCATGATTACATTCGTCGAATAGTGACTGACCGTTGGGATTCTACAGTTACTTCCACGAAACAAGCTATTTTTGTCAGGGAGTCATCCCGTTCTGCTTCTGGGCAGACTCAAACACTAGCCGACGTCAAGAGGGATCTCCTCTTCGAATCTCCTTCACTCGATCGCGAAAAATCGCCTTCTCCAGAGAGCGTTCGTCCACCACTTGGGAGCCAATACCTTCAAGGAAACTACTATCATCGTGAGGAGTCATCTGGCCGGAGTGTGGATGGTGCCGATACAACCGAGAGCGATACGATCGAACAGATCATTGCGATACCAGTGTCTGACCCCAAGAAAAGTGCAGTGAAGCTTACCCGAATGGGGTATCCAGCTGAAGCAGCCAATATCAACAGGAGCACACCCCCTCCTCTGTCTACCACTCGTTTCGGTGCATTCAAGACCTTCGTGCAAACTCTGCGAAGCAAGACTTGAAGAAAGATCTCTATTTCAATCCTTTCATTTAAATTTTCCATTGCCATCGTGCCATGGTGAGTGTAACCTAGCGATGGGATGGTCTATCTTGTCATTGTGCTTTTGCCATCATTATTTTTCATTATACTTTCGTGGCTTTCGACTGTATCCAATTGTATATGTTGCCATACCATGCATTTTCTGTTACGTGTTTCTTTTCCCCAATTGTATTTACTTATGTTCAATCCCTGTTGTATAGTGATCGCAATTTTGTACTTAAGTAGGAGCACACCAATGATTTCTGTGTACACGTGCCAGTCACTGAAGGCTGTCAAACCTGTTATAATAATTTATTGCATTGTTCATGAAATGCCAAGGAGAGCCCGCGTCCAATTCTCGTCTCTACACTCATCTCTTGTGAACTTACCCATTTCTATATACGGACCTTTGCTGGAACGAGGTGTGGTAAGCTTGCCCAACTCGAATGCGGTTCAGTTCTCATTGTTCACCAGCGACCACAGCATTTGGCTGTTCATCTTTCTCTTGTGCAGAATAATGGTCTCAAGCAAGATTCCAAAGGACGGACAGAGGCGTACGTTGGGTGGACCGGCATGGCCTCTGCGTCTTCACTGGCCCATCTTCACTCTGGCGAGAGGGGGCTTGAGACTGTAGAAATAGATCCACAATTCGCTCAAGGCCTTGGCTTCGCACAGGAAGACGTTGTATGTAGTATTCTTTTAGTTCTTCTCTGACTTTCTGAGGACTTTTGATAGGTTGAAATTGGGCTTCTGTACGATCTTCCTCAAGCGAAATCAGTTGGGACAGAACCATTGACTTCTGATGATTGGGAAATAATCGTATGTGAGGACATTCTATTGTACGCCTTCAATCTGACATTTTGTACAGGAAATTCATGCTTCCCATCTCGAAAACACGTTGCTATCTCAAGTTAGAGTCGTAAAGATTGGACAGGAAATTGACGTCTGGGTTCTGGGACGGACACGTATCAGACTGAGAGTAAGTGAGTAGGAGTTCAATCTCTCTTTTTGCTTCCAGGCTGATATTCTCCATAGCCAGTTTTGACCCCGAGTCGAAGGGGGATGTTCTGATCCTAACCACGAACACGGAAGTTGCTGTTGCTCCAAAACAACATAAACGGAGAGAAACAGCATCCCAGCACTCAGATGAACAGTCACCGTCAGAGATCAAGGCTAAGAATTCGGAGAGATCTTCACCTCCGCACAAAAGTTGCTTTCTGAGGGTCCTCCCGGCCAGGTTATCGCCTACTCTCCCGGGGTATGCTGGTCCAGAGTTGCTAGCATTTGTGTCTGCGGAGACTCTGTCCGATCTACAAACTGAGAACGCCAATCTGGACAACTCAATGTTCCTGCGTGTTGCTCACCGAAGGTTGCCCCCTCCACCAGATCCATCTCCCGCCTCGAGCTCTGATCGCCCGGATCCTCCCAGAGAGCAACCCGTCCCTCAGATTCTTCATGCTGGTGGCCGCGAACAAGATACGGTGTCTACGGAAGATGTCTACCTGGGCGTTGCAAACGACATCATGACAAGTCATATCATATTTCCCGTAATGCCAATGGGTGTGGAAGACTGGGATATTGTCAGGTACTCTCTGCAGGTTACACTTCTTTATTTCTTGCTTAAATCTTTCTCGCAGCATTTCACTGTCATTAGATGATGCAGGAGTCTCACTGGGGGTCTCTGATAGGCAGAGCATTCCTTTTAAGTCTGTGATCTATACGAATCTTGCATGAGGTCTTTTTGACATCCTCATGCCTTCAGGAAACCGGAAAGTCGAAGCGCCTTGGTAGGCGTCGATGATGCTCTCGAACGTTGCCGCAAATTCGGTATCCAGGAACTTCTGATACAATCACTAAAGAAATCGTGTCATGGATGTGAGGGAGCACTCCTGTGTTGTCGCTGAGGCTCATCAAATGTTAGTTTCAGGGCTCCTTGTGACTGGTCGCTCAGGTGCAGGGAAAACCTCGATCGTAAAATTTGTGGCAAAACTACTTGAAGAAGATATCAGGACGTTGACGTGCAAGTGATTTTAACAATTTTTTTAAAAATGTGCTTATCTTCTTCTAGATATCCACTACGTAGATGTTTCTACACTAGTCCAGAAATCTATTTCGTCTCTCAAGGCTTGTTTTAACTATTGGTTCGACAAATGTTCGTGGCATAGACCAAGCGTGCTCATTCTCGATAATTTGGACAAATTACTGAGTGCGGAAGTCGAGGTGTGTGTGTGAACATTGCGATCCCCAGCTTGTCTGATGTGTCGGTAATTAGCACGCAGACTCTTTTCGTTCACGCCATCTTACCGAATTGTTTCTTCGAATTTTTTCCTCTGCTGCACGGACTGCCTCTCTCAACTCACGAGGGATCCTTTTAGTGGCTACATCCGACTCAACTGCGTCGCTCCATTCCCTGATCATTCGGATGCACACATTTAGGGAAATTGTTCATCTAACACCGCCAAATAAGCAGGCCCGACGAGACGTGGGTTTTCTGTCTACGCCTCCTGCCTTTACTCACAGCAATCCAACAGATCCTCAATAAGCTGGTTGATGAACGTCTCGAAGTCGCACGAGATATTGATTTATCTTCCCACTCACCTGTGAATTTCACTGAGTTATCAACTCAAACTGAGGGCTACTCAGTCTCAGACTTGAAGGATCTGGTGTCCAGAGCTATCCACCATGTGGCAATGCGATCAGTGGCCAAACCTTCCAACAAGGTTCGTATGCACCGTAACATAGGATCTTCCGGAATTACTGATCTGATTCCAGACCGAACTTACCCACGCAGATTTTGTGACTGCCCAAGTCGACTTTGTTCCCCTTTCTCTACGCGGTGTCAAGCTCGAAAAACCTGATGTCTCATGGTGTGACATTGGAGGTATTATCACCCCAACTCCCAGATCTGGGATATCTAATTTAAATCGTCAGGACTCAGCGAGACAAAACGCATGCTTCGCGAAACCCTCGAATGGCCAACCAAATACGGACCTATTTTCAAACAAGCCCCTCTCAGGCTTCGATCAGGGTGATTGTAGTTCATTGATACCCATTCTAGCATTTATGGTCTCCTACAGTCTTCTTCTATATGGATACCCCGGTTGTGGTAAAACTCTGCTGGCTTCAGCAGTTGCGAAAGAGTGCGGCCTTAACTTCATCAGCGTGAAAGGTCCAGAGATTCTCAACAAGTACATTGGAGCAAGTGAGAAATCCGTCCGAGATTTGTTCGAGCGGGCAAGTGCAGCGAAACCCTGTGTCCTCTTTTTCGACGAATTTGATTCGATTGCGCCGAAAAGGTTTGCCTTTTTGTTTTGAATATACTTGGTCGAGAATAGACTTGTGCTTGTAGGGGACATGATAGCACGGGTGTCACGGATAGAGTCGTCAATCAGATGCTGACGCAGATGGATGGTGCCGAAGGACTAGATGGCGTATATGTGCTAGCTGCCACCAGGTGTGTTTTCAGAAACACATTACCCTTGTCCCTTCGTGACAATACTTGTTTATAACCAGTCGACCAGATCTCATCGATTCTGCCCTGCTCCGTCCCGGACGACTTGATAAGTCACTTTTGTGCAATTTACCTACTGCAGAGGAACGGCAGGATGTAAGCCATTTTCCAGCATATAAATTTCTTCACTCTCATACCCCGAACACAGATTTTGAAAGCCGTTTCGAGAAGGCTGACAATTGCACCAGATGTCGTTTTCAGCGAAATTTCCAACAGGACGGAAGGTTTCTCTGGAGCCGACCTTCAAGCTCTGCTTTATAATGCTCAACTTGAGGTCGTTCATTCTACCATTTCTGATTCTGAGTCACTGGATGACAAGTATGCCCCCGAACAAACTCCGTTAGAGTATGTTGTTATTAGCCCTTCGGAAGGTAAATCAGTGATGACCAAGGAAGAGAAGGGAGCTTTGGAACGGAGAGTGTGTGCCTTCTTGACTCGTGATTTGTATTTGCTAATAAGTCGTCCCAGCTTCGTCAAATGATCATTAATTCCTCTTCTTCCAAAGGCGACGAAAGGAAACCAATTCAAGAGACCCCACGACAGGTAATTGGAAACCACAAGATGATTTATTTAATTGCTTAATCCCCACCAGAAGGAGATTGCAAAAACTCATATAGCAAGGGCTCTGAAGTCAACTCGGCCATCAATCTCAATTGAGGAACGCAATCGCCTTACTCGGGTGTAAGCATGGCTGTGAATCTTTATTACTTCGCATTTACGAATTTCTACAGTTATGAAGAGTTTATATCCGGCCGTTCTGCAAGTCACCCCGTCCCTGCTGAAGCTGGTGGTGTTGGCCATCGCTTGACACTTGGGTGAACGTGATGAGAGAATGAGATCTATAAATTAGGCAATGGTACATAGAAAAGTGAGTGCAAGAGAATATATGGCTGAATGATATCATCACACTATGCGTCATGTTGTGTGGACTTTAGTTTCCAGATATCAATGGCCTTCGTTGCCTCGTCCTCGAAAATGTTGAAAGCGTCTCGGATGTGCTTTTCTGTCGTTCGCTGAGCTCCAATTGACATCCTCATGCAATAAATTCCATTGATCTCCGTTTGGACAAGCATGATATCGCTCCTCAATGACAGCCGGGATTGGTAAATTCGATTCAGCTCGTTTAGTGACTTCAGGGAGTGACACTCGGATTTCGGTGCAACCCGAAATACGCTCAAGGCGAGTGAGGGTTCTGTCACGAGTTGGAGATCAGTTGACCTCTCGGTAAGTCCGACAAAGAGTTTGTTAAGGTTGATCCCCTGACAATATAATCAGATTGGTAATAAGGCGGACATATGACCTACCTTGCGTATGTGATTTTGAAATCCTTCGACACCATATGACCTGAGGACAAACCACACCTTCAAAGATCGGAATCGCCGGCCAAGAGAAAGGTGCCAGTTACGATATTCAATCACATTTCCTGTAAAGACTTAAGGTTGGAAATAATCTTCTGGAGAATGACGACATACCTGCGTCTCCTTCTTTGGTTCTCAAGTACGCTGGTGTGATGTCCAAGGCTTCGGTGAGTTTATTTCTGTCTCGGACCCAAAGCCCAGAGCAATCGAAGTTGACTAACCCCCACTGCAACAACTTGTTTAGTACGAAGTTCTCCGAGGTTTCGGTGGGCAAACCTTATGGAAATTGACACAGAACGAGTGCACAAAGGCGTTGATGTCGTCCAGATATAGATCCTTGCGAAGTTCAGGGCATGACAATGCGACTCCGGCCCAGGCAGCGTCAACGTGGACCCAGAGCGATGGGTAATCTTCGGCTGTTTCACTCGTCAGATTAATGGATTAGTTGGGATTTGCGTGTCCCCGACTTACCGACTTGGCGAATTTCAGCGAGGTTATCTTTGGCTCCGGAAGAGGTCGTTCCCAAGGTTGCAACTATCGTAACGTCAGTTAGATGTGTCGCAAGCATACAATCTGGGGTGTAGCTCACCTAGTATAAAAGGATGCAACCCATTTTGGATGTCTTCTTCGAGAGTTTTTTGCAGAGCATCGCCTCTCAAGGAGAGTCGGTTTATGAGTGTGACTTCAATTTTTCTCACTTTAATACCACAGACCAGACCAGCCTTCGCAGCGAGAGAATGCGTTTGCGTGGTTGTATATATAATCATGCTTTCAGTTTTGACGCCAGGGTGAGTTCTCTGGTATAGTGATCTCGCGCCAACCACGGCAGCCATTAGAGAATCATGGGCTGTAGTCTTGACACTGCGATCAGCACTTGGTGGTAGAATATCGATGAAACGTACCTGAATGACACCCCCACCCACATCGGAGGAGTTCAAGAAAACTTTATCTAACCCAAACAAATTGGCTGACCAATCCATGACGATGGACTCGAGTTCTGTACATGCAGGGCTGGACAACCACTAAAAGAGGGTCAAAATAAGTATTCACCAGGTGGAAATACAGACATTAAATCCTGGATTTGTGAAGCTTGAGGAGTAGAGATCACCCAAAATTCCTTCGAAGGTGCATGCAGCTGGAAAATAGCCAAAAAAGGACGGGTGTTGCCACTGAGTCAGACCTGTGTATAAGTCAAAATAAGTTTTCTGTTAGTGGGGACAGTAGTTTTTACCTGGGACAATGAAATTTTGAAAGTCATCAGCAATCACATGGAAGTCCTCCCCCTGCTTTGGTGGGGTTGCTATAGGGAGTTGGCGCAATCGCTGGTCAGCATAATCCAATACACCAAAGGGAACACCCACAAGGAACATGATCTTTCAAGTAACCTGGCTCGACTTGGGATACTACGGGTCTATCCTGCATGGTGTTGAATAACTCGCAGAGTTGGTCAATGGCCAGATGGCCAGCATTTCTGAATCTAGGAGAAAATAAAATATGGTCAATTGGAAAGGTCAGTGAGCCACTCACTGTTCCACGTCCATGGAGTGAAATTGGGAGAATGACGAAGGAGGCTGCAAGATGGTCACTTCGTCCGTTCGACTCCGATCTCCAATACCTCCCTAAAATTTGGCCCAAACCGATCGGAACAGAAAACAAGCATTACAAGAACTTGAAACGGCCTATTTTATTCTCTACTACTCATTATTGGCTAGATTCGTCCCGAAATGGAAGCTACCTTGCTGCAAGCGGATACAGGACGATAATATTGGAAGACCCCGTTTCCTCAGAGGGCAGTTTTTGTCCGGACAACTTGTCAGATTTGTCCGGATTGCACCAGCCTAACGCTCAAAAAAAAAAATTCTGTCTGGATTGTTGGATCTGGCCAGTTTTTCTGACCAATTTTCCTTCCAAATTTGGTACTGCGGATACATCGATCGATCTGTTTCTCCATAAGGGACTGATCGGCGAATTGGAGACAAATTCGAACTGGTCATGGCCGTCAAATTGTTGTAAATCCGTACCTTGGAACTTCGTCATTGCTTCGTCACTTGGTTTTATTTTACTTATTTCAAATTCTGATCATCACTTGAAAATACCTTGATCAATCCTTTTTTTTTGTTTTTGTTGCCAGGGTTATATTTTCACGTTGGTAGCTGTCAAGAGAAGTATGGAACTTGAGTGTTCCGATACCAGGTCTTCGGACTTCAAGCTGTTGATATACTCTTACATCCGAGTCAAAACTACATCAGGATTTAAATCAAGACGTATAATATTGGGATTTAGAATTACCTGGATCAGGTTCGATGTCGGCTCCCGCGACAGTGATGAACAGCCAACAAGTGTTGGAGTAGAAGACCTGATTTTTGAGAGTCACGAAAAGGAGAAAAAGATCGTATTCACTTGATAAAACCGATATACATGTGGACAGTGGACAAGATAACAGCAATGACTTCTTGATGACTTCTATGAATCACGGCTAGCAATATCCACCGTTCCACGAATTTGATAAATCTACAGTGTATTAGCATATATATCTGTATGACTTGCATATCAGACTATTTCTGTTGGAGGTGCATGTGGTACCAACAAATGTCTTTCACGGGGAAACCAAAAAAATCAGTCGGATTATAACATATGTCAGTTGATCAACATGCAATGGAAGCATGATTTATTCTTATAACAGAATCTCTCTTCTAGGTGAACTATGTTTGGAGGTTGAACGTTGAAGATTCTTCCAGAAAAAAAAACTCTCTCGTACTTTGGGGACCAAGTTGGGGTCTGACATGGAAATCAATCAGTCAAAACCTCATTCTTTCGAGATGCTAAGGACTTACCAACAGGACAGCTCGGGGAACGGAGAGATAGACTCTTTATTTAAAGCTTATATACCCCACGAATCATGACTATACTACAAAGTCGTCAGAGTATGCAGGTGTTGCCAGTGGCAGGGTGTTGGGTCACAAATGTTACAAGCTTGTCACGAACGTTATTTCCCACAGTTGTGGTTCACCACTGGCGACCATAATGCACAAACTGTTGTCTTTTGGTATGGGAATTGTTATTTATTAAGGAAGCGTGCAACCTTAACACCTGGAACAGTAAACGACGAGCCTCGCTTTGCTGCTGTCCTGCTTGTACTCGGTTCCCTCGTGCTTGCGCGCTTCACATTCCAGACCCTATCCGTCATAATCCAAACTTTAATCCTTCCTGGTCAGAATGTAAGGTGGTTAATATTTCGGGATAATCACGATCAATAAGTCTTTGGTTTTTAGCTAAAGCGTTTCGGTGCCAAACGAGGGGCATGGGCAGTTGTAACTGGAGCAACGGATGGCATTGGCAAGGAGTTCGCGCGTCACCTCGGCAAAGCTGGATTTAATGTTTTCTTGGTGGCACGCAACAAGGAAATACTTGCACAAACGGCATCTGAAATCGGTAAGTATTAATAACTGATTGCCAAGATTGTCAATTAAATTCAACAGAGACGGAGTATAAAGTATCTACCGCCACTCACTCAATCGATTTTGCGATAGCAGACGACGCTGCATATGATGCATTTACTTCAGCAGTTGGGGATATGAACATTGGTGTTTTGGGTGAGTCGAATTCCTTGAAGCCAGACCTTCTCATAGTTTTCCTGCAGTTAACAACGTCGGCAAATCTCATGCAATGCCGGTGTACTTGGTTGATACCCCACTAGACGAGATCAAGGATATTGTTAGCATCAACGTAAATGCGACTGTTCGTGTTACCTATGCTATTCTTCCAGGCATGATCCAACGGTGAATAATTGTGAACGATGTTGTATGTGGACTAATGTGGGATCCAGGAAGCAAGGCTTGATTCTCAATATTGGTTCAATGGCTGGCGCCGTGCCATCTCCGATGCTCGCCACATATTCTGGAACAAAGGCTTTCTTGTCTACTTTTTCCAGTGCCATCGGCGAAGAAGTCAGGAAGCACAATATCGTTGTGGAACATGTGAACACTTATTTTGTGGTGCGTCTTCTTTCTCATCACAGAAGTTGGGTGGTAACACTATTTAGGTATCCAAGCTTTCGAAGATTCGCAAGTCTTCGTTGATGGTCCCCAATCCTGGTCCATATGTTGCCGCTGTTCTTGGCAAAATAGGACTTGCATGTGGTGCTGCCTACAGTGGTCGTCCGAACACATCCTCTCCTTATTGGTCCCATGCCCTGATCGACTACTTTATCAGTTTGGTGAACATACCAGGCCTTTTTATTCGCTACACACATGGACTTCATAAGGATATCCGGAGGCGAGCATTAGCCAAAGCTGCACGGGGAGAGAAGAGAGTAGATTAATTATCACGTGTGCTTTGATTTGTTTGTTGCAGAGTGCAATGCGACTGCCGCGTGTGTATCACTTGGTAGACTGTATGTTCTCCCTTGCAACCTTACCATGAAGAGGAATCCTCGTACTGTTTCGCCAACGCCCACCGCATTTTCCGGGATTTCGAATTATCGTACTACAGATTCACATCGTAGGGATACTAAAGGCGTTCCGCCTGTTCCGAATTTCGATTACCGCTCCATTTCTAAAGAACACTATAATGAGCTAGGGAAGTACCTCGCAGGTTATCTTGAGAGAGGTGCGCCAGTTTGCTTGATATACCAAGGTGTCTGTGGATAACATAATCTAGCACCTCCGAACTCCCGTTCAACGGCTCGATCAAAGTTAACACGACTGACCATTCAACAATTCCACGAACTTTCAACAGATGTGTTTGATGAGTTATTAAGGAGAAAGACCGAGAATCAAGGTATCTTAAATCGTGTCGTGCTTGGCAACAAACTTTACTGTTGTTATAGTCCCTTTCCTTCCCGTCCGGGAGGAGTTTCATCCGAAACGTAATCAAGCACGCCAGAAACTGGCAACACTCCCAATTACTCGTTTTGAGGATCTCTCCAGTGATGTATACTACGAATTGGCAAGGCGATATCCGGAATTTCAGGAGGACGTGCGTGAATCCTCCCATAAACTGATGCAAATGCTAACACGGATGGAACTAGCCTCTTGATGGGAGAGGGTCCAATACCTCCAATTATGACGATTATCCTGCCCCAGATTTCCCTTCTAACCATCGCAATGATTCACGTACCTCGGGACGACAGTCTGCTGATCGACCGTCGGACAGTGGCTACGGAAGTGTTTCTGGTCGACGACCCTCTGGTGATAGACGCCGCCCTAGCGAAACGGAATTTTCAGGACGACGGAGTGAGGAGTCATTCCGCCGGCAAGAAGATATATTCCCAACTAGGGAGGATTTCTCTGCGGCACTGGCCTCTCGACGCAAACCTTCACAAGACATCACCGCTACCCGCCGTTACGACGACCATGACAGAGAATTTGTAAAACGACCTAGTCAATCATCACGCAACACTCCCGATAGCAGTTCTACTGTAAATCAGCATCCAACGCAAAGTACGACTGCCACAAGTGCAGTCATTATACCGACCAAGAGTACAATTGAAGAGGAATATATCGATATTCCGTATGGACGGGATGGAAGGGATAGTGGATTCGAAGAGCGGCATGGTGGAACAGGAAGCGAGGGTCATGCAGGTACAAGTGACTATTATGGCGCTTTGAATGTGCGGAGTCCGCCAGCTGGACTGGGAGGACTGAACGCGCGATTGACGGGTATGGATGACGACGAAATACCAGGAAGAGGAAGTGGGGACGACGCTTACGAGAAAGTTGACAGATCAACTGTTGAAAATCGATCTCCAGCTCCCAGCATCAATTCTCGGCTAACAGGTGCCCGGAGTGTAACCGACGACGCCCAGAAGTTGAGGTCGGAGTATGAGTATAAGATCGCTACGATGCAAATGCAGATCTCGAATTTGCAGCGGGACCTGGTTAATGCCACTGAAGCCGAGAATTTGTATCAGGACAGTGAAAAGCGGGTGAAGAAATTAGAAGAGGAGCTTTCCGGAGTTCGACAGGTGAATCTTTATTTTATAGGGATTTGTGATCGAAGACTGAGCTGTTTGAAGCGTGCTGAGGAACAGACTGCGTCGATTCGTATTTTACAAAAGGAGCTGGAGGATCTTAGAGCCGGTCGTGAACTGGCAGCTCGAAAGGCGGAAGAAGACCGGGAGGAACTTAACACATTCCGCGATCGTTGCAACAAACTGGAAGAAGAAATCTCAATCCAACAAAACGTGGTAAGTTGTTGGGCTAATCTTCTTCTCGAGATAACTAAACTGTTCTCAGGCTGATTCAGGAACTGTCGAACAACTCCGGGCTGATATGGAAGGATTGCTGGCTGAGGTTAGCGAGTTATCGAGAAGAAATGACGAATTAATGAGCGCAAAAGACGTGGATAACACCGTTATTCGCGATCTTGATAATCAAATGAAGGACTACAAACGCAAGTACGAGCTGGCAAAGACTGAACTACGGAGTGTCAAAGGTTTGTGTTACTCTGCTGCTTTTTCCCCTCGGATATAAATAATTGATCCATTTTAGTTACTTCCCAATTGTTCCTTCAAGCTCCAAAACTGAATGAGGACCAGCTTCCTGTAACAGCAGAAGGAGGAATCCTTGATATCCATGTCACGGCTTTTTTGTCTGCGATAGACAGTCTGCTCACTGCTGGACGTTCAAGTGCGCCTACTCGTGTCTTGACACCTATGAAGTCCGTTGTCAACGCGGTGACGAGCATTCTTGACGATGTGAAAGCGTTTGAAAGAAGATCACCACGCGATCGTGGGGATAATTCCGAGAGCGAAGCCCTGTCTTCTCTTCGAGAAAGATCAGAGGCCACACTTAGCAATCTCGTCGCCGCATCAAAAACCCATGCCTCAAGTGCAGGCATGTCCCCCGTCAGCCTATTGGATGCAGCTGCGAGCCATGTATCTGCGACAATAACCGAACTTGGTCGAACGGTCTTCATCCGAAAGGCAACAAAGGCAGAGCAGGAGCAGGCGTCATATGAGTATATCATGCCTAACGGACATCACTCTCCATCGCTTCGTTTCATTGGTGAACTATCAGGACATCAAAGCAGAGGAAGTCAATTCTCGACTTCAAGTCGTGGTGATAATCGATTTTCGGATTCGGGCTCGACTTCAGTGAAGAATAGATCCCATATCGATACTAGGCGGCGAACATCTTCGGATCACTCGAGTTCTGAGCAGACGAGTTCACCACCACCGATTTTTGATACACAAGGTAATTTGGCTGGGGTGGTTAGCGACGATTCAGCTCAAGCCGAGGGATCGGAAGACGCCTGGGCTGAATTGAAGGTAGGTGTCTGTATCCCACGAACTCTAATTGAGATTTGACGCACCGTATCCGTAGCCCTACCTCGAGGCACAAACCGAAGCGATCGTATATGCCATACAAGCTGTCTTATCAGGCGTGCGCAGCCCGACACCGTCAGCGACGCTAAATGAGAATCTCACACAAATCATAACAATTGTCTCCAGTATTGTTGCTGTATGCAAAGACAATTTGCCTCCAACATCTCCCCATCAAGGCAACGAGATCTTGCGCGAGTTGGATGAACATGCAAACAAATTGAGTGAAGTGCAGGCGTTGTCGGAGATGACCAAGGAGGCGAGACAGACGATGGCGAAGTCGAGCTTCGCCATTGCGAATGCGATGAAGGGCTTGTTGAAGCTGTGATCTTTCATATTTAGGTTGTCTTTTTGATTTATCCCCCTTTTAATAGTCCAATATCACATTCAGTGTATACATCCATGCGTCATAAGTTATATACCATTCCTTCATTCCTGTTCATTACAGTAGACTTATTTGAGCACATCGTTCTCCCAATTCCAATTAGAATTTAGCAGGGGAGGCGATGTATAAATGTATTAACTGAGTAAATCTCAGGATTCAAGCAAGTACCGCCACATTCCAAAAAGGACGTTTGCAAGAAAGCCGACAAGTAGACCCGTCTTCATGGGCGGTCTATGGCACCAAAAAATTAGTCTTATGATTAGGAAACAAATGTACAGAAGTCCTCACGAAAACAAGACATTTGATGTTTCAAGTTCGCTGCCGTCTTCCCAGAACACAGCGGGCTTCTCCTCATGCACCAAAAAGAAAGGCAAGAGAGGGAAAAAGAAGCCCATGAGAAGTCCTGGGAGACTAGAAGAATTGGGGAATGATGATGAGAGAAAAGCAGGGCCCGACTCTGTATCAGCCACAGAATCGATCCATTGATCTTCCAAAGTGCGAATGTGTTCGTCGTCTACAGTAATGTGAAATATATCTTGGTTGAATACATTCTTAAGGAAAAAGCGCACAATCTTCCTCTCCTGTGAAATGATGGTCCAGATAATTTGAAGATGATAGGCTGTGGAAATGCCGGCGTAGATTTTCAATATCTGACTGAGTAAAACCTACGGAGGCTAGCCTATCGAATCCTCGTATCGGTTGAATTTGTGTAGTCTTGAATGGTATAAACACAGGTAATGATCCTAATGGAAATGTTACGTTACCTGTAAATGGTCTTCTTCCTCTGGGTCATCAGGAGCCATGACTGGACCAACGGAACAATGAAACCACATCGTAGCAGGTTTCGCAGTAGTAACAGTAGTAACGGGATTGGCATTATTATCCTCTATTTCAGCGCGCTTTTGACGTCCCTCCAGAGATGTTAGCCAGGGATGAAGGAGAGTATCGTTTGTAAGTAAACGCCCCGAATGAATGAGTCTTAGACGACGGTTGAGTAGCTCTGGTCGAGCTTCTCGTATCTAAAACGCCTATTAACCATAGACAAGACAAACGAGCAGAGAGACGCACACGCCGTTTAACGTCGCGTGCCGAGTCAAGCCTGTTGACAGCGAGGTTCAAGTCTGGGACACCCTCTGTGAAGCGTATCAAAAGGTCGCGAGGTACATCTCGTTCTGGTTCTGTGACAGACTGCTCAGCATCGTAGTTGTCGTCAGGAGGTTCGGCTGCCCGTTGCTTGCCCTTTGCCTTCTCACTCAACATGAGTGAAGGTGATTCCAATTACATAATCCCTACCGTGACTAGTATAGCCGAGCTGCGGTATGGTCATCACTCTGCTTCAGCTTTGATAGTTCTGGCGCTGGTTCGTCGAATTCTTGTGCATTGGCCGGGTGCCAATCTGCTTTCGAAGATGCCATTGACAATCAGGATGATCATGTCCTGGCTTACTCTTCTCATGCTTGTGCAAATGATCTTAGCCTCCCCTTTCAAGTCGATTCCGACCACGTATGGCCTTGCAACATCTCGTGGACAGGCTCCTTTTGATGCCCCCGAGAACTCAACTGAATTTCGTACTTTGCAGCAATTGCATGAGGGAAACCAGAAAATTCGCGAAAGGCTAACGCAGACTAAGGCGATGATAGTACAGCAAGGTCTGATTCTATCCTTGTCTTCCTAAACATGAATTTTTTAACACGCATCTTGACGCAGACCCTGGTTTTATGTTCATTGGGTGCACGGACAACCGGTGCGTTTGGCCATCCTGTGATCTGCAAACCGAATTCACTGGTTGTAGGTTAAGCTCTGGTACCATCTTCAATGCCCCTGCCGGCTCCATTATCACGCATAACAACATAGGAAACCAATATTCCTCTAAAGATCCCAGTGTGTAAGTCTGAATAATCCTTTCATATTTCCCAACCGTTAACCTCCATGTGACACCAGGACATCTGCTGTTTCTTATGCAGTTGAATCATCACAAGTGCAACACATCATCGTCCTGGGACATTATGGATGCAAAGGAGCAGAGGCTGCCATCACAATGTCGCAAAAAGTCAACAAGTTGATTAGGACATGGATCAAACCTATCGCTGAATTGTACTCCACCTCAAGAAGGTAGAACCTAAGACAATATTTGAATTATTCCTGACGCTAACTGGGTGTTTCTCAGAGTTGAGATCGTACAGCTCCGTGACTCTAGGAAGCCCCATCGAGATCAACCAAACGGGATCAAGGAGGCACCGCCAAGCAGCAATGGTCCGTCTTTTCGTTTTTCGTGGATGTATCGCCTTTACCCCTTTCATTTAGCTGGTTTTCGTGCCCTTGTAGAGGAAAGTGTCAAACGCAGTGTGAGGGAACTCCATAATAACAGTCTCTTGGCCAAGGCATACTCCAAGCCCTCGACAAATACCTTTGACGTTTTTGTCCATGGTTTCGTCTTCGACGAAATGACTGGAGAGGTGATCAACCTTTCCGTTTCCTTCGGTCCTCCAGGCAAACCTATTCTGCACCCTCCATTCAGATCCCTCGCTGCAGCCCAAAAGTTCCGTCATGATAGGTACTATTGAGGTAGTCAAGAACACTAGTCCAAGTTTGCATGTAACTTTCTAAGAAGTTCAATTTGGAACCCTTAGAAGGGACCGTGATGACATATATACATGCAGGGGTGTCTCGAAGTTGTACCCGAAGAAAATGAGATTTAATGCGAATGATGGTATGTGCCTATTTATCGTGTCGTAAAATGTGCACATGTCTATAAAATGTATCCTTGTCTTTTAGCAAGTCACAAAGAACAGGTATCCAGCAATAATTACACAAGGAAACCACCCAGTAAAGATTGGATTTCACCAGCAAGTTTGCCATGGTCGACGTCCCCATGCAAAGTCTGGGTGTTCTCCATCCCAAAGAACCCGGTAAGACCATCCTCCTGAAAAGGCTGAGTATTTTCGTCGACCATAGGTTTGAAAGTTTCCCAAAATTCGGTAAAGTCCAAGTTACCAATCCCATTCTGAAACATGGTTTGGACGTCATCATTGCTAGCAGCGGCGACTAAGATGTCGTCCGACTGAGCGTTCAGATTCGTGAACTGCTCAAAAAGATCCAATGTGGTCGATGAGGAAAGTGGAAAAAACGAAGCATCGCGTTCCACGGAAAATAAAGAGGTGAAGTCCGCATTTGTAAGATCCATCGGCCTTTGCCTCTCTGCGGTTAAAGCAGCATTAGGAGAGGGGCCATCGAGATCAAACATGTTCATATCATCCACCTCGCTATCTGAAGTGGCAATGGGTAGATCCATATCTTCATCGTCTGTCCGAATTTCTGGGACGAGCATCGGGCTAGAGGGAGCAGGGGGAGATGAAGGTGGGAGGCCAGCCCAATGTTGCTTGACGGTGCGTTCTCCGCCATCATCATCGATATCACCTCCTGATTCACCAGTGGATTGTGAATAAGACCAGTCAACATCGCTGCTGGCAATGGGTAGTGAGCCAGGCGGACAGTCAAAGTCATCCAACGATTCCTCTGCCTCTTTGCCCGAATTCGAGTTACTATGCTCTTCCGAAACCACAGAATCTGCAGATGCTTTCGGCGAACTGCTACTCGACCACATAGGCAGTGAGGTGCCTGATCCGGACTTCGTTGGCGAGATTCTGACCTTCTTTCTGTTTCCAAGAGGGGAAGTCAAATACGACGGTGGTGTTCCACGAATGGAACCGCGAGAGGCAGCACTGCCGAAAAGGCTGCCACCTGCAGCGATTGGCGTGAAGAGGGAGCCATCTTCTTCCCCAGCAATAGATTGTAGTAGACTCTTTGATGGGGTCTTTGGTGTTTGGCGGGTAAGGACAGGCAGGAGAGGTGGAGACGACGGCCTTGCGGCCGAGACAAGTGGAAAAGCAATTACTGGACCATCACTACTCGCTGAAATGGGTCCTTGAGACAAGCCGCAATTTCTCCCAATAACGAACTGGGGTCGCGATGGCTGTTCAACAAGCTTGAGTTGTTCCACTGTTGTATCACTGGAATCTCCTGGTTTCGTTTTGCACCGCTTCGTGGGCAACTTTCTTCGAGCAGCGTTTCTCTCCTCTCTCTTCCTAGCTTCAGCTTCTTCCATGGCACGACTTGCCTCTTCTGATAGCCGCGGCATTGTAGCAGTATTCGTCCTTGCCCATTCCGGGACAACGTACTTCTTGCGTGCGTCCTTACCGCGTATGGGCGAGGAAGCAGATATCGCTTGGTGCTTGCGAGGGGATAAACGTTTCGAAGACGATCCAGATCCTTTATCATTTTCAGCATTGTCAGGCCGTTCGCGCGCAGGTGATGTCCACGGGTCCGATGGTGTCCTGTAGTAATTGACAGGTTGTCCCGGGCGTGGCAAATTTGCAACGAGAATTTTGGGATAATGTCGCAGACCATCAGGTGCTGGCAACGTCTCAGATCGCTGAAGACCTAAATCCCGGCGAGCATCGTGCCTTTTTATGGTTTCCCTATCTTTTCCCTTAGTCTTCCGTCCTGACTCCCTTTCGTCCATAAAATCGCTTAAAGTCCTCTTGCGAATAGTAGATATAGCTGTCTCCTTTGAAACATTTGCTAAATCGATTTCATTCGTCCGTGTGCTTGGACGTAGACTTTGGATAGACCGCTCCTTGGAAGAATTCAATGCAAAGGGAAGCGGGTCTGAGAATTTATCAAGACCATTTTTTCCATGGCATTTCCTTGAAACCGTGGGATTAACATTTTCTTTATCAAGGATGACGATTCCATCGCTATGCGAACTTGAAGATATTGGTAAATGGTGGCGAATGGTGGCTTCAGGAGTTGTGGGTTTAGACGATGCGCTGGGTTGTGTGTAAATGGCAAGCAGCTGTTTGAGGGCTGCAATGAGTGCCGCATTTTGTGGATTTTCAAGGGAGCTGTGACTCTGGGTTGAATCGATTGTTGATAACGTTGCCAAGAGTGCTGCTTTCGATGCTGTTGAATCAGCAGACGCACTGGAGAGCAAGCTGAGAAGGTCGGGCAGGGTGCCTTCACTTTTTTCGGTCTTGACTTGCAGATCTGTGACTATTTGCTGACTCTGATGGCGAATTAGAGGAGCAGTGGTGAATGGAGGAGGCCTAAGTTGTTGAGATGTTTTTTTCTTCGCTGCGGCATCTGGAGCTTGAGACGAACTGACATCGTTCTCGTTATCAGATGCGTCAAGAACGATGACTTCTTTCTGTGCCACTACTTGGCTAGGAGCGGTGCAATGCCCACGAGTCTTAATAGGTCTAGACCCTGCATTCGTTGACTTCGGCCGGCCTTTCTTTTTCAAGGGTCCAATATATGTGTCTGCGCTCATCAATTTGTCCGATTCCGTCACGGGAGTGTTCGAATATCGAGCAGCCTTTGGGGCCTTTGTTTTTGCCTTGCTGCGCAATTGAATGGACGCAACTGTTTCTCGAGTTAAATTCGGAGTTGACACGGACCGAGACAGGTTTGTCGATGATGACGTTCGATAGGATCCCTACACAATGTCAGCAAGATGACCCTCTGCAGCCCATTGGTACTTACATGAGAAGTTGGATACCAGTGCGGTGACACTTGGTTTGATGTCTCAGTTGTAATACTCTCTTGAGAACCAAACGGGGGTTGTAACAACGATGGCACATCCCAAGCCCTTTCCTTGACAGCCAACGTCTGGCCATCACAAAAGGTTCAGAAGAATAATTGTTGGGATAGCACAGATACCTCACCTTTCGAAGAGCAAAGACCACTTCAAGTGTTTCCTGCCCAGTGTGCTGCTTCCCCAACGTCCCAGTTACACATATAGAATCGCGGTCACTTGACATCAACGCCCAGGACATGAGCCCAAGTCCGACTGCTACCCCTGGCTGTTCAGTTGCGCCTTTGTTCAACCCAGTAGTGTCACCGTGTGTGTTAGAAATGTTTACAGGCGCGGGTGCTGAGTTCGACTCAAGAGGGTCCAATACATAAAGCGAATAGTCCAGTGTCGGGTCTTGCATCAGCTCTGGACTAGAACGACGTATGGTCTCGAGACACGTCTTCAGAGAAACGCTAGCATATAGAGCAGAGACTCGAGAACCATTAGGCAGTGTGGCTCGCAAATCCTCTTCTCGTGAAATAAAGGTGATGGAAACTGGCGTCAACGAACGAGCGAGGATGTATTGAATAGAGCCGTCGATGGTGTAAAGGATTCGGAGAAACGTCTTCCTTTCTGACATAGTAAAATATCGTGAGCCAGAATTGTTCGCCGTCGCCGTCGTCTGAGATGGTCTCGCAGGTGACAGCGAAATACAAGTTATGTGGTCAACGAACACTACGTCGACAAACAGCACCGCTGACAAAGCAGAAGATGCGCGACGCGTTCGTCACACGATCATTCACGACGCGTCGCGCTTGGATTACATCACAAGGGTATATACTACGCCAACACAGGCAATTCAACAATAATCGTGGCTCTACGTTCAGCAGCATTCGGGATTCTGATGAGGTTACGCGCCAAAACTGGAGGCCGACGCCCTTCGCCTAGTCGCACGCATGGGACACTCACTCCTTCAACTCCTTGCTGGATGATTGCCTGTTTCACGCACGTACGCGCTCCTCCCTGACAACCACAGTCCGGGATGCAAACGGATACATTTGGATACGGTGATGTTCTCATCTGGAAAGACTCGATTGCTGAAAAACGACGGGCAATGGACGGAAAAGCGAAGGCAAAGAGGATATCCACAGGAAAGGGGGATGGGGAAGAATCAATGTCTCTTAGCCAGACATCTTCGTCGTATGCCTTGATTGTGAGTGTGCAGATGGCGATGAGACCAATTGCATAACTAAGATCTAATTTCACTTAGCGAAGTGTGACCATATACAAGGACTTACGCAAGCCCGCGCTAGAGATGGCAAGGCATTTCAACGCATTGAGGGTCCGGGTGTTGGTCCCGATAGCTGGTGCAGAAGAGGGAATTACCAACACAATGACTGGGACAAGTCAAACACTGATCCAACTGGAGTCTAAGGAACTTACTCAATTGAAAAGGTGACAAAACGAATAGTCCAATAGCCTCCGATGCAACGGATTGCAATCTTGAGAAAATGTGTTTCTGACTTAATCTGATTATCGCGTCAGATACCACTATTCTGAAAATCACATTCTGGCGACAGATGACTTACGACCAAGCACACCGCAGGATACTGCAGATTTCGATCACGACGATTAACCATCCAAGCCCGTGTTGTTGAAATGAATCGACGAGGAATGCGCTGAGCGATAGGGAAGTTGAAGCCGTCAAGGCGATAAATACTCGAATAGGTGGTAAGATCTTTGTTCAGTTGACATCCAAGTGGGACTGACATACTGGTAAGGAGTGCCCGAAAGGTCGAAAAACGAGGCATCGCCCACATAGAACGGTGATCGTAGGGCACGAAGAGGCGTGCGGCTGCCACATTTTCGAGGCTGACCGCCTTCGCAGAAATGTTGACATAATTTAAACTTTGCACTGTGACTACCCTAGCCAAAAGTAACAAAATCCAAGTCACCGTTAAAAGATGATTGCTCGGCAGGCGGGCCGGAACTCTAAATTTGCGTGTCCACATCGTGACACTTTGCATCCAGCTTGAATGGAATTATCTTGCTGTCAGTCGACTGTTCTTGGGAAACGGAAAGCCAGACGAAAAGAAACGCTGGTACTACGTCTGACAAGTCCCATATCCACGGACGGCCTGTTTCCTGGCCCATCCGACTCTGAGTGGTTACCTCCAAACCCATCCAAATCCCAAATAAATTCGCCTATCCTTTCCAATGGGAATATTGTCGCAAATACGAAGAAGCATTATCGTTGCACATACCACACCTGTGGAAAAGCTTACTCTAAGCGGTCCCGGTTAGAAGAACATGAGCGCTCACACACCGGACAAGTACGTCTTGTCGGCCTATCTTCCTCGTTTTCGTGAACTAATTGCACAAGTTCAGAGACCATTTGTTTGCAAGACTTGTGGCAAATCTTATCTACGAGATACCCACCTTCATGCTCATGCGCGGTCACATCTTCCCAACGAAATGAGACCTTTCACTTGTGACAAGGAAGGTTGTGGGAAAAGGTTTTGGACTTCGCAGCACCTTCAGGGGCACCTCTCGTGGCATGACGGTGCAAAACCTTATCAGGTTTGTATATAAAAATCTTCTGAATACGGGGACTCATTTCGTTCCTTTAAAGTGCCAAGAAGAAGGATGCGAAGAAGCTTTCGCGAAACATCACCAGCTACGCGCTCATATATGTGCAAGTCATGCTCCTCCTGGTACTAAACCATACCTCTGCGAACATGGAGGGTGCTCAAAATCATTTAACACCAACCAGCACCTTCGTGCCCATCTAAAAACACATGACAGTGTGTTGAGCTTTCTATCTAACTCTCTGTCCGCCCCCATTTACAAATGATTTTACAGCCAAGCGTTATACTTGTGCCCACCCTTCGTGTCTTTTGGAGCCAGAAAATAGCCGCAGATACTTTTCTACCTGGTCCTCTCTTCAATCTCATAGCAAAAAGGATCACCCACCGACATGCCCACACCCATCATGCGAAGGCAAAAAATTTTCAAATCCGGGTAATTTGAGAGCGCATCTGAAATTACATGAACAGCGGAAGGCAGAAGCCGACCTGCAAAACGCAGATGAGACCGACGGTGAAGTTCCTGTGACCAAGAGGAGAAGGGGCGGCGAGTACGGACGTGACTGGAAATGCCAAACGAATGGCTGCGACAAAGACTATAAATCTGTGATTTACATCCTTTCGTTCACCAAATTACATTGCTGATACCTCATGGTGTCCTCAGAAAAAGGCGCTACAAATTCACATCAATGTCGAACATCAGGGCCGACGAGATTTTTCATGCAATCATGATGGCTGCACTCGCGCCTTTGCCTATAGGCACCTTTTGCAGCGTCATGTGGCCAAAGAGCATACATTGGAACATTCAACTGATCATTCTACGTCCTGCGAAGAGCCTGACACAGAACAAGAGGAAACACCAAATGAAGGAGAAGAGGACTTCAACATCGATCTGATAACTGGAAATCTATATGCCAAACAGGCTGAAGCAAATCTCAAGACCGCTACTGTTCTACGTTGCCCTTACCCCGAATTGGACGGCTTGATAGATCCAACTGAAGTTGAGACGCAAAGGTCCATGCCAGAGTCAAGTATCCCACGACTTTGTGTTTATGTGTTCTCTCGAGCGTATGACCTAAGACGGCATCTACGTTCCACTCATAATGTTGCCTTGTCTAAGGAGGTAGTGGACAGT
>Ga0307517_10000164_pt1 | contig 107744 bp, 98 predicted proteins | sample 23_EM_MG_FD_194515 | JGI IMG/M metagenome (GOLD analysis project Ga0307517, IMG submission 194515) | Populus trichocarpa ectomycorrhiza microbial communities from riparian zone in the Pacific Northwest, United States - 23_EM | ecosystem: Host-associated > Plants > Roots > Unclassified | place... | reverse complement strand
ATATTATTCCTGGGTTTCTTTGCCCCCCCCCCCCCCCCCCCCACATACAGTACTAAATTTGTACCCGGGTATTCGGCTTCTTCGCTGGCTACTTTGTGGGATGTACCAGAACATGGGGATTAGAGGTATATGTAGTTAATTATCTGTGCGTCTCTGAGCGACCATACTAAACTGGCGCTCCAATGTTCCAGCAAATGCGTATATAGTAAGTACTCCTTGCCTATTGTTATTGTTTATTATTATTATTATTATTATTATTCGCAGGTTTGCCCTTTTCCCCGCCTCCGCTCCCATCCGCGATGGTTGGAAGGTTCATGGATCTATTCGTCCGTCCTGGGATGTTGAGAGAAGTCCATCCTGCATTAGCAAACAGCGGGGGTCCCCGTAGGATACTGTACTGGTACAATACTCGAGTAGGGTACCCCGCTAAAGGAATAATGCCTCAATTCCTAAGGCCGAAGAGTCGACCGTGAGAAGTCTCGAAAAAGGATCTAAATATTTCTTTTAAAAATAGGCGGAATACGAGCGTATTAACAGGGGGGGGGGGGTATGGGTGAACCCCACAGTGTATCAGTGCGGATGGCCAAGAACAGGTAAAATCAGGTGATCTTTCATTTCTGGCTCATAATGTTAAAGCTTGTTTGAAAAGAACTGCCATTGCTTACTACCCAGACCCAAGCAAAAGGGCCAAAGTTTCGTGGTATGCAGCAGCGGCAGTCATTTGCAAAAGAGTTTCCACATTACGAGTACCGTACCCTTCTAGTGGAAGATGCTGTCGTAGCACGTTCCTGAGCTGGCGCTGTCCTACAGATTCCCGCGCATGGATGTGGGCTTTGGCCACGCCTGCCCCTGTTCATCCCACCACTGGCTTCCATACCAAAGTGGGAGAAAATGTGATTCATGTGAGGGTGTCTTTGGACCTTTGGAGTGCCATGCGCTTGGGGGTTGGCCCTTTCTGATGGTATTGACCCATGATGATTGATGGGTCCCTCCGCAATGGGGAACTGACCCTTTAGACGACAAAAGGGGACAAAAGAAGATGGCTGTTCCCAGAATAAATATTGGGGTAGTTCGTTCAATTGTGCTACTAATCGGGGAATTATCTGTTTTGCTAATGGTAGTGTGGAGCTGGTATTGGGAAAGTTTATATCAGTGGTATTCAGAGAGCTCTAGTGAGGGATAAGGTTATATAATAGGGTCACCAGGAAGAAAACGACATCGTTATAACATGATATACCGCGATGTGCTCATTGATTGTGTGAAAAGTCCTTGCGACTCATGTAAGTATCCATGCGATGGAGGTAGCTGGCATCACCAAGGTGCCATTAAATCGATATATGATATACATGAGGCGAAGGCTTCTCTACCGATGAGCTCATATTAGGAGAGGGGAAACATGAGAATCGGTATGATACTTGGAATATATAGAAGATGTGTGGATTTGTTCTTCATAATATTATGTGGTTTATTTCGTTTGCATCTGAAACTCATTCTGCCTGAATCACGAATTATCACTCAATAGCTGGGCTGAACCTACTGTGGAGAATATTGCTCAAGTGTGGGGGGAGTGTGTCTAGCGGGGACTAGTGGGGCTCGGATCATTGGCGCTGTATAGAGAAACCTCTCATAAATATAAGCGCCGTGGTCTCGGGCAATGAAAGAGGGCCACGGGACCCTTTGATCCTCCTTCTACCACCAGCATACCTCCCTCCAGTTCTCATATCCATCGAGTCTTTACTTTCTCTGTAATTTCCCCCAACCCGCACACTTTATCTCCAGCACATACACTCCCTCCATATCTGAGAGATCAGCCCCAACCTAGAGATAGTTGATTGCCCGAGTAAATACGTTATGACGCGATACCAGTGCAGCCTTCACCCTTTCCAGGTCGGAACCTGGCGGACAAGGAATAGTGATTAGTGGGTAGCAATCATTTTCACGATACACTACTTTGATCGTTTCCATTTTTCCTCTCGTTGCCACTCGCTCTGGTGGAGGTGGCAGCTAGCATAGTCTAAACTTGTCTTTGCGGGGTGCTCACTGAAGTAGTTGGAAATCGTGTTTGCGACCTGTTTGTTGGAATAAGCTCAGATATGTGCGAGAAGAATGGTATCATAGTTCTTTGGCAGCTCCAACTCGAAGGACTTCGATGACTTAGGGGAAGCAAGAAGAAAAGGTCTGATAGTTCAACAAATATAAAGAACGTCAGTGACCTCATCCTTCATGGGAAGAACCCCGCATCCTGTCCTCATCCCATAACGCACCTGATGGAGGTGAAGGAACCGCTCATAGGTGTCGGCGGTTAAAGATGTCGAGGTGTGTGTTGTCTATTGGAGGTATCTAGCTAAAGACTGCTTGTTAAGAGAAACTTCGGCATGTATAACCCTATACACCGGCCCATTCCCCATATGAGTGAAGAAAATAGCGGGACAAGCCTGACAGCACACAAAAATGTAGAGCTTTCACACATTGGTATCACCCTGGAGTTTGGCACTGGGGTGAAAATAATTTCATACACTTTTCCTCTCCTGGCTTTGGGAATGTGGATATCATTTCAGCTCCACCAGTTGTATTGAGTAGGGCTAGACTTGGAAATCTTCTTGTTGCCACGCCAAAAAAGTTCTTTTTGATGGTGTTGTTGGAGGCAATTTCAAACCCAGCAGATATAGAAAAGCATTCCTTTGACAAGAACTTTCTAAGATCTATGTAGGTAATTCCTGGAGGTGATCGAAACTGCCTGTGCAGTATCTCGAATTTTAAATATTGGCGGGTCATTGATGATTATTCTTCCGAATACCCTTGTGTTTTGGTGGGGAATCCCGTTGTCCCACTGTTTTCTTCACTAGTGGGGCCCCGGGGTACTAAAGCATCTTTCATACTTTTGTGCTCCTCGATATATGCTCTTGATATCTGGGTTCCCTCGAGGCTCCTAATACCACAGAATTCTATGATACTGCTGGGATTATTAAGCCATCATCATCTCTAATCTCTAATTCTACTATATCTCCCAAACTTGACCAGTGTGAAGGGGCCCGACCTATACGACAAAATAGCCAAATAATACCAAGGCGGCCTAGCCATCTCAGGGAATACGGCCCAATATAGGGGGATAATATAGAACAGGGAAATATCGCTTGTGGATTACGGAAAACAATACATCCAACCTCCTACCAGGAGCACCTTTCCACGAGTGATAGCCTGTGACCGATGATACCTAGGACCCAGTATAAGCCTATGGGTATCTCGAGACATCGCTCCCTTTCTTTTCTCCTCCTTTTCTCCTCCTTTTCTCTGCCCTGCCCTCCCCCTAAACCTACAGCGAACGCCTAAGCCTCAGTCCAATATCTATTTGCTCCGGTCTCTGCTCTCTTGATACCTTTCAACACAAGCATTTTGCCAGAAAGGTGATGTACTGCACTGACAGATTTTGAGAGACACATGCTATACAAGTTACAGGTATATAGAACCCGGATACTTGAGTCCGAATTTTGTATGGGCGGTCAGATGCGCATAGATAATTTACCATACGAAAGTTTTATCCTTTCCTGTACCAAAGAATAGTTTCATTGGGGATACTAGGCATGGAATTCGGGGAACGTTTGTCCTCTGACAATGAAAGCGAGTGGGAGGCAGAGCACAGGTATACACCGGAACCCCACCGTTCCTCGTTCTATCGATATCATGAGAGAGTATTATGATTGGATACCGACGTCCTTTTTTACCAGCTCCTGAACTGTTTATTTTCCGAAGAAGCAGTTAAAAGGCCAAGAAGAAAGAGTATCATCGGCCAGTTCCTATGGTCTAATGGCTTAGGAGACTGGTCGGCTAATTTGAAACAGGGACCATCACGAGTTCGAATCCGGGGGACAGTGGAGTAGTCGAGCATTAAAAATGCTCGGCGAACCACTTTTTTGCTGGGGGGTAGGTCTAGGGTTGGTAATGAATGCCCTTATATGCCCGTAACTCGTATAACTGCCCTCTAACATTGAAGGAAGTTGCAAAAGCAGTAGTGTTCTTGGTTTGCTCGCTGATTTTCTATTGTTCTGTTTTTTTATTTCAGTGTTTAAACCAGCAATTTTAAGAGCACAGCATGATTACAGTGATGATTCTTGTTTACAGTGATGGTTCTTGTGATAGAGTGCAATATAAAGGCTGAAGTCTTGCTAGTGTTCTGCTTGTGTCTAGTGATGAGTATGGTATCATATCCGAAAATACAGTAAGGGTCCGAATAATCAGACCTGTTCTAGGAGGTTAGAGCTGCCTCTATCGGAAAAGGTCTAAAGTTGTGTTCTTTTCCATTCGCCCCGGAGAGGCCAGACCTTTTAAAGTATTGGACTGGGGAGTGGATTGGACGCAGAAGTGAATCGGCTTATCTGTGAATTTTCTCACAAATCCTCATTGTGAGGAATCCGACAAAATAACCCCCTGAACTCAGCTTCAAAACAGGCCAATCTAAAATGATGTGGTATCATACCAGAAATATCTCATGCCCCCCCGAATCTCCTCTGCTTACGGTAGTCTTGTGGGTCAATTGAGATTTCCGGATTTCTGCTTTTCTGGCGCATTTTAAGTGATTCACTTCCCCTCCTGATCCACTTCCTGGTCTAATGCGTTGGTGCGTTTCCCTCCCTTTCCCAGAGGAGATCTTGGACTATGATGCCAAGAACATTGTCTGTTTATTCGAGTTTTTACAGTGTGGTAATTTCCACAAGCCATCTAGCCGGTGAAAGAAAGAGACCATCTCTTTTTCATATCCTTTGTCGGATACCGGTATATAGGGGGTCCGTATCAGCCAGTATAGAATACGGTGCCGGAAAGTTTCCACTCCGTACGTCGAGTTCCACGCGGTGGGAGAGAGAGAGATATCATATCATACCTGGCTTGGAGATCTATGGATGTGATCTTCTGATAGGGGCCCGGCATTAACCGTTTCCGAGAATTTGCGGGGGAATTTACCCATTTTGTGGGGAATTTATCCATAGCTAGAGTACAAATACCGAGCAACTGCCCGTACCCCGCCAAAGCGATCCTCATCCGATCCTTATCCCCATCGCAAACCTACGGAAATCAATCGATTCAGAAGAAAAACAACAACATACAAGCAGATACACATATTACAAGCAAATATGGCTGCAAGTACTTCCACCGGCCCAGTCACCGAACTCGTCACTTTGGCCCTCAACGGAGAGTCATATGAGGGGCAGGACACTCTCCTCTCCCAGTGCCCTCCACAGAACCCACCAAGCGCTAGCTACTGGGGCCTTCAACACGAGGACCAGGCTAAGCTCCACTGGGTGATAAGTACACCCACCCCCAACACCATCATACGCAAGGCTAACAATCTCTGCACCTCAACTGGCGTCAACTTTCAGACCACACCGACTTCATGAAGTCGGAAGTCTACAAACCCTTCACCGAACAGTTCAAGTTTGCCAGCATGGAGGGCACAAAAATCGTGCACGTCGAACTCCACCCCGATAGCCCACAAATTAGCGAAGCGCCCGTCACCGAATGGTGCACGATCACGCTCTCGGAGGGCACGGCGAGGGACGAATTCCTAGTCAACTTCAAGGAGTTCGAGAAGGGGTTGAGGGGGGAGGGGTATAGGTGGCATTCGGCCGGATGGGTTATCGAGAACCCGAGGGATTACTTGCTGCTTATTGGGTGGGATAGTGTGAAGGCTCATACGGACTGGCGTGCCAGTGAGATTGGCCAGACTGCTGTTGGGCACTTGAGGAAGGGGGTTGATGAGATCCATATGATCCATGTCAAGTATGGAGGGAAGTTTCGTTAAGTGGTTTTTTTTTCCTTTTCTTCTTTCATCGCTTGAAATCCAGGCTTGGAATCCAGGCTTTTTAGTGGCTAGCGTAGGCAATTGCAAAGGGATTGGTGGGTCGATCGACCGATTCATGAACTGACATATCATAGAAACCTTTACAGAAAAAAAGGAAGGAAAGAAGGGTAACTTTAACGCTTGATGGAGTGATTATTATTTTTCACATTCCCATGAAAACCCCACCCAACACCACCGCCGAAACCCAACAAGCCATGATAGTCCCGTACCCACTCGCCTCCGCCCTCCTAGCACCATTCGAAGCACCAGACTGGCTCTTATTTCCACTCGCGCCCGTCTCTGAAGCCCCATTCCCATTCCCGGTGGAACCCCCACCACTCCCGGAACTCCCGGTAGCACTCGGGCCACCCCTCGTCGTAGTAGCCGATGTCGAATTCCCTATCCAAGGATTAGCACTTCCCCCCCTTTCCAAACACGGCACTAGTGATGGGAGAGAGAGAGAGAGAGAGAGAAACTAACCATCCGACTCCGCAACAAAATATGTCCCCGCCTTCGCCAGCGTTAAGCCATTGGCCTCTCTCCATGCGGATACGTTGAACCCCATCCTGTCCTCCGGAGGCCCCTGCGGCAACCCCTGCAGCGCAAAGCCCTCCCTGCGCGGCTGATCATACAGCAGGAAGACATACCGATGCGGACCACTGCCCGGCGGCGGCCCCGGCGGTATATACGAGACCGGGGCGGTGGTGTTATCGGCTGTGATGTTTGTCCCGGTGAAGGACTGGATGCGTAAGTCTGCCTTCACCCAGTGCAGGAAATTCACGGCTGCGGGATTGGCGCGGGAGGGAACGTCCGGGTCTATCATGATTACGATGTACCGGGTGTTGGTGTTTAGGCTGCTGGAGTCGCCGAGGGCGAGGGTTGGGGGGGATCGCACGGCTGTGAGGTGGTTTAGTTAGTGGGGGGGAGGAGGAAGGGACGGGGAAGGGAGAAGAAGATATCGTACCATTCAAACCGAGCTTTTCGCCGTCGGTCACTTCATTTGCGCCGTAAGCTACGACCAACGAGATGGTGTTGTTATTGAAGCCTTTGGTGAATTGATCCGGGATTTGTGCCCACACTGCTGAGATGAGCAGTAGGATTGAGAAGATCATCGAAGGAATCATTTTGTTGTGTTATTGATGTACTGAAATTGACGAAACTAAAGGTACTTGTGAAAAATTATCACCGTCGAGAGAGGATGAAGAAGGAAAGGGAGAGGGAAGGTTTCATTCGTTGGTATGATAATAATAATATAAGAAAAATAGAAATGAGTTCCAAATGGTTTAGGGTACTGGATAGGGCTGTATAATACAATTCAAAGCCTGGCTTGACTGATATATATACGGTACAGGGCTCAGGGCGCTCTGATACATACCGCACTGTACATACACGCGTACGCTCGTCCATGAATGAAACACCGCTGAGAGGGCGTTCGTCACAGATATTATAAATCACGGTTTATTTAGAGCTCCCCTCTGACCGGGGCGGAGGTCGTGTGTGTGTGTGAAGCGGGGGAGGTTACATGATCCTGGTTGGGGTTTCAAAGCTTGTTTGTCAGACGGCTGGGCGGGAGCTCTGTTTTATGCGTGATATTGTAGATTTTGGAGGAAGGAGAGGGAATGGGGGAGTCAGCGATAGTGTAGTTGATATTGTATTTGTGGAGAATGGGGTTGATATGGTAGTCGTAATGGGCAGCGCCTCACGGGTCCTAGAGATCTTGGCTGTGTTGTGGCTTTAACTAAGGTGGGGGATAGCGTAGACCTCCCCGAGCGCGACATGTGGGTTAGTAAGGAATCTTCGTGCCTGCGCTATGGAGCACTCGTCCCAGGGAAGAAGTATGCGAAAATAACGAGGTTTGAGTTTGTATGGGCGCTCAGACAATCGCAGGCGTTTTACCATATACACTTGTATGAAGTTGTATCTTTTTAATCCCTGTTTCCGGATAATTCTTGCCTGGGACGAGTACCACTGGCAGGCGAAGGAGTAGAGTATCCAAAAACAGGTGTGTCGTGGGTTTGTATGGGTGCTCGGGTACCACTGGTTTCTCGCCATATATAAATCGTGTATGGGAGGACTTATTTAGAACACCGCACGGTACGGTACAGTACCAGTGTCCAGTTGAGCGTTCGAAACACAATACTTTATGCTTCGGCATATCCCGTGAGACGCTTTCTTTAGCCAAGCCTTATCGGGGGCATCGGATATTGTTGACGGGGCTTCAACTTCCAGTGTCGTTACGCTGAAACATTTTTCCCGAGCCGAGCTACTGTACCCCACCGGCTATGATGCAGTATCTCCCCCCCCCCAACAGCCGCCGAGTTCGCGAGGGGTCCGAATCAAGGTGCTCGCTCCGGGTCGCGGTCAATTCTCCACGGCGATTCCCGGCCTTGGAATGTTGGAAGATGGTTCATTGGTAGAAGTGAGTTCCGGGATAGGGTAGGATGCTCGCTCCCTCCGGCTTACCGTGTTCTGCGCACGCTGGTTATGGGCTGACGTTTGTGGAAAGGACCCCCATCTCATACCGTCCAATTCCAGCCCTCCTGTTTGAATCTAGAGATTATATGGAATTGCAGTCGTTTCACAAGCATCACCCCCATTCCGAGTTGTGTATTATAGTTTGCCGGGAGCGAAACTGTTCTCCTGGAACCGAGGCGATGGGGATGGGGATGCGGGGTAATGGCCGGATTGGTCGGATACTGTGTTTGCCCTTGTAATTCACTATCGGTCAAACAATGGGTGAAACTGTAATAGGTTAGTTGGGCAAGCTAATGAAATTAGTAACAGTACTGTAGTTAATGAGATCTAGTAAACCTAGCTCATCGCGCCGGGTAAACCATATTCCTTCTCAAAGATTTTTGTCTCTGAACGCCGAGATTAGGGGTTACATGAGTCCTTAGGGTATTCGATCTTGGTTACGGTATTTGTCCTTCCAGTATTCGCCTTTTCTCCTCAGAACACCTGCAGGCAATGTGTAAACTCCCGGCATTCGCTGCTCCGTCCTTGAAAGTGAGCGCCAAACCTAATGATGGCCCTCTGGAAAAAAACTTACCCCTCAACCTTCGATCTCGAGTGATCAACTATGAAGAATATATCGGCATTTACCAGGCTCGTTTATGACACAATCCACAGGTTTATGGCTGTTCGCAAAGGATGTCCTAGCTCGGAAGTGATTCGTCAGAGAACGGACCTGAAGAGACACCTCGAAGCCGTGGGAGACCCGGAGGTGGACTATTGTAATCCCATTTCACCTGTGAATCGTTGAAGAACCAAACATTCAAAGCGAGGGAAAGCCTGCTCTAGTATCGAGTTCTTCTTTCCCAATAACTCGATATAAAGGGTTTAGATGCCAACTTGCCCACCGCAGGATCCAACAATACTTGTATCTGGCGATAGGTGTCTGGAAATACCAACCAGAGAAAAGAGAAAAAAACAAAACCCCGTTTCATTTTTAGATATTATCATACTTTATGACAGATATAAGCATAATTCGCCCAGAAGTTTATTTGAATAATTTACCCCACCTCCTGCCTGTTTAGAGGTTACCATCCTTGCAAACATTGTGCCGAATTATCCCCCCCGCAAGCCAATTGGCATTCGAAACTTGATGCTCTTCTCTGCAGGAGCTCTAAGGGAGAACGGAGATGGGGTGAAAAACTGCGATTGCCCAATTCGTAATACTGGTAACCTCTGGGTGTTACCATACGCTCAGGACGAGTACCAGCTCAATACCACATTATGGGGTGAGAACCATCAGGGGCTGGCACGGTATGATACGTTCAAATAAGATTTTTATTGCTTTTGCCTCGGGATCGCGGTAAAAGGCCACATTCTGACCCTGCGCAGCCAGGGCTAAACCTTGCGGGCCTCTGATTTTGACGCGATTTTGGGGTTTCACCTCGGCCGTTTCTTATTTGGACGTGCTATGGTCGCGCCGCCCGACGGCTCTCGCCAGGTAATGCGGGATGATGGGAGTGGGGAGAACCTCCCGGTAGTTGGGCGGTCCCGCACAATACACCCTTCCTTGTACCCCAAGAACAATACCCATCAACGATAACAAAACAAGAGCCTTTTAAATGACTTTCGGGTATCTCTCTTGGGTCTTGTGAAAATTTATCACCATTTTTTTCTTACCGAATAGCAGGGAAAAGGCTAGCGAAGCCCTTCCAACGGCCAGCACTCCTGCTCTTGGATACGGCCAGAAGCTGTCCAGAGTCTCAGTATTTTAGTGGTGTGCAATGGCAGTGTGCGCATTACGAACGTCACGACATTGCGAGTTGTACTTAGGGGTTGGGGGCTTTGCCGACGCGGCTGTACTAGTGGGAAAACCTCAACCAAGCTTAAATAAGCTTCTGTGTCCTAGCTTCCCCCTGATGAAGGCCTACTAGAATCCTAGCTATTTCGCCCTCTCCCTTATTTGCCCCATCACACTTTATTCTCTTGCTTATCCAACAATGTCTGTTCAAACCATCATTAAGTTAAATACTGGCGCTGGAATCCCTTCTATTGGGCTGGGTAGCTATTCTCCACTATCCTAACTCTTTATTCAAAGTGCTGAGTGGTTATTCCCTTAGGAACTTGGCAATCCGTTCCCGGAAAAGTTCAGGCGGCAGTGTCCCACGCACTTCTAAAGGGCGGCTACAAACATGTTGATGCAGCATACTGTTATGGCAACGAATGTGAGGTCGGAGCTGGTCTTGCTGAAGCTTTCAAGGGTGGTGTAAAGAGGGAGGATATTTTTGTCACCACAAAGCTGTGGTCGACTTATCACTCTCGGGTGGAATTGGGTCTTGACAAGAGTTTGAAGAGTCTTGGTCTAGATTACGTTGACTTGTTCCTCATGCACTGGCCCGTTCCTTTGAATCCTCATGGCAAGCACCTACCCGTTCCTTTTGGGGCGTTTCCAGAGACTAACAAAGCGGGGTATACAGGCAACCACGACAAATTCCCGAAGCTGCCGGATGGGTCAAGGGATCTGCAGACTGATTGGACCTTTATCAAGACGTACAAGGAAATGGAAAAGCTGTTGTCTACTGGGAAAGCCAAGGTTTGATTCCTCCCCCTCTTTTTGCGCACTCTACGGGAGCTAACATTTTCTGCAGGCAATTGGTGTTTCCAACTTCTCAGTTCCCTTCCTAAAAAGCCTTCTCCAGCAAACCACTGTTGTCCCTGCAGTTAACCAGATTGAGAACCACCCATTCCTCCCGCAGCACGATGTTGTCGACTTCTGCAAGGAAAATGGAATTACCATCACTGCATACTCTCCTCTCGGCTCTACCGGCGGACCTCTACTCAAAGAGGAATCCGTCATCAGGATTGCCGAGAAGCACAATGTTGCTGTTGGCACAGTTCTATTGAATTATCACAGTAATAAAATCATTCCTTTTCCCGATCGGAACCCTACTGATTGGTGAATGCAGTCAACCGTGGGAATGCAGTGTTGGCAAAGTCAATCACCCCTAGCAGGATCGAGGAGAACAATAAGCTCTTGAAGCTTGACGACGAAGATATGGAAGCTTTGGATAATATTCATAAGGAGAAAGGAACAAAGAGGTATTTGGAACCGCCCCGTCCAAGCAATCTGAATTGGCGGGCTAACCCGAATATTAGATTTATAACCCCTCCATGGCCGGTCAACTTTGGCTTTCCGGATTGGAAACAGGACGTTTGAAGTGCAACTTAGACTGCTAGTAGTGTCATGCTGTTTTACACTACTTATTGTTGTATTTGTAATTAAAATGTAGTCTGGGATACTTGCCCTTCTAAGAGCGGTATCAAAAACTCAATATGAACGGACTTTTCAAGTTTCGCCCCACCCAAATGGCCACCGTCGGAACAACAGGCGTTGAGGCTCAAAAACCGGCCGATGGGACGTGGGGAAATTCCGAAACTAGTTATGAGGTCATGCGTGTATCACCCTCATATGCAGGCCGAAAACCATTGGGTAGTAGAGGCACGAGACCCCGTTGGAAGGAGCTGCACCACCCGAAATGGAATACTAAAGCCTGAGGTAGATGTAAGGCGACATTTTTCTTTAATAATTACTTGTAGAGTGCGGATGCCCGGCGATCCTTTAGTCTGGGAGCTAGTGATGTGGGGGGCATATTACCAGAAAAATTAAGTAAACCCTAAGAAACTTCCCCCCCGCCAAGACGGGTCCTGCCAGAGCTTGCTACCCTTTTAATGCTCTACCATTCCCCCTCTCTCTCGTCCTTCGTCATCATCGTCAACATCACAATGCCTCGCCCAACTGCTCTTCTCTTGGGTAAAATCGACCATGCTCGTAAAGAGTGGGGAGCTCTGTCCGAAGTAGCGGAGCTCAAGGTTTGCTTCTCTTCTTTATGTGTCCCACTTGTTGGAGGTTTCTGGCTGAATTCTCGGCTAGGAAGTCACTTCTGGCACGAGGGAGTCTATTATCCAGGACTTTAAAGATGGGAAATACGATGGTGTCGTAGCGATTTACAGAACCTATTATTCTGCTCAGGTGTGACCTCTATAAACTATATATTGCTGCTCAAACTAATCAGGACAGATCACTGGCCGCTTCGACAAAGACTTTGTCTCTCAATTGCCTTCCAGCGTGAAGTTCGTCTGCCATAACGGTGCTGGGTACGATCAAATTGACATTGAGCCCTGCACTGCTCGTGGTATTTCACCCCGGCTGCCCCTCCCCCCCCCCGTATTGGCTCATCTATACTAACCCCTTCCAGGAATTCTCGTAGCTCACACCCCAGGAGCCGTCAACAACTCCACAGCCAACGTCGCAATGATGCTAATCCTGCAAGCCCTGCGCAAAACGTACATGGCCGAGACCTCGCTCCGCAAGGGCACCTGGCGCGGTCAATTGCCCCGCGGCCACGATCCAGATGGCAAGGTTCTCGGCATCCTCGGCCTAGGTGGGATCGGGGCGGCCCTGTCCACCCGCGCGAAGGCCTTTGGCATGGAGTTAATATACCACAACAGGAGGGAGGCGGCGTACAACCCCGCCGGGGCAGAGTATGTGGCGGACCTCACGCAGTTCTTGGGTAGGTGCGATGTCTTGAGCATCCACATGCCGTTGACTGCGGGAACGAGGCATTATATTGGGAAGAAGGAACTTCTGGGTTTGAAAAATGGGGCCGTGTTGGTTAATACTGCGCGCGGGGCGGTTATTGACGAGGCGGCATTGGTGGAGGTGCTCGAGGCGGGCCATTTGGGGAGTGTTGGGTTGGACGTTTACGAGAACGAGCCGGACATTCATGAGGGGCTTATTGGGAGGGAGGATGTGGTTCTATTTCCACATATTGGAACCCTCACCGTTGAGACGGAGGCAAGTCACCCCTCATTCTCTAAAACACATCGGGAGCTAATAGGGAGGGGATGGGTAGAAAAAAATGGAGATTCTGGTTATCGATAACGTCTACTCTGCCTTGACCAAGGGAAAGCTGCTCACAGTTGTTCCGGAACAGAAGGGGAAAGAGGCGGAAATACAGGGTAATTTTCCGTCAAAAATTTGAACTGTGGATGCCGGGTAACAAAGTTTTTGTTCGATAGAAAACAAATAGACAATTCCAACAGAATAGACATTTCTAGGGTCATAAAGCATACTAATACTTGTCTTGGGCAAGGAACATCCAGAAAAAAGGGGTGGTATATTTTCTATTAGCACTAGATAGGCATAGAATCATTTTTCTACCGTATATCTCTTTAATACCTGATTCCGGGTGCTCCTCTCCTGGGCTAGCGTTCTGCCTGTCATGGTCAATCACTCGCTTGTGTGTGCGTCATAGGGAGAGAAGGTTGTTGGCGAGGGTCAGCCATTGAGCTTAAATACAACCGTAATTGATATATATAGTATACCGTGCTCCTCCAATTCAGTAAGCAATGCCCTTAATACCCCCCCTCCTATGCTGCATCTATCCATCTATCCTATCACCATCATCGGAGAGTCAAGGTACGGTAGCGCCCCTAGTCCTGGCAAGCGAACTCACAACACTTCCAGTAGCGACTAGGCTATACTTTTACGACATGCTCTTAAGCATTCTACTAGCAGCAGTATTCTTCCCATTGCCAAATTCATCCCATTAGCAACAGTGTAACCAGCATCTGTGGAGGGAGGCGGATTGTCCGAGCCAAGGAAAACATTGTTCTCAACGGGTGACTGAGGGCCCTAACCGGTGTTAATGCCGTTCTCGTAGTAGTTGTTGAAGATGTGACCCGTGCCGAAGCGGAACGGGGGGTCGCGAGAGTTGAGGTTCCGGAAGAAGTTTCCAATGTACGGTAGGTGACGGTCAATCCGTCCTCGTCCGAGTGCCCGATGAGCGATGCCTTCCGGCGGTTGTGCGGGTAGGTTAGTTGTTTGAAAGTGTGATGTAGTAGCATGCGTGTATTATGATGTCTAGGAGACCGTCACGGTAGTTCTATATGTAAAACCAAGTCTGTTAACACTGCTGTCTTACCAGCCCCGAAAAATGGGGGGTGGTTGTGGAGGGGGAGAAGAAGCAGCCCTCATCACGATCCTGATTAGACCTTAAGTCAGCGTGATCGATCCAGGTATTATTAATCTTCTGAATCCCGATTGCATCTCCCGTCCCCGTGAGCACCTACCTTCCCACCGTTAAATTGCGGATGATTACATTCTTGACGTCCTTCACTTTGGAGTCCCACGCTCTCCAGTGCAGCCTTGTTATCCGTACCGACCACCATCTTGTCGGCCGCCACGTCCACCGTGCCATTTCCCCGTGATCGTACCCTTTATGATGATGTTCAATGCTCTGCTCCTGCTAGCAGACGCGGTCTTGAGTGCTGCGGGAGAGGGAGTGGGAATAGTGGGTCCGCCCGAATCGCCGGTTGTGTCACTGTTGATGGTGGTGTAGCTGGATATCGCTGTTTCAGAGGGTAAGGTAGGCTTTTGGAGTGTGGAGGCGGGGGCCGCGGGCACTGCGGTGATGAGGGAGAGGAGGAGGAGGAGGGTCGCGGCGAACTTCATATCGATTGAATCTCGGCTGTTTGCTTTTTTTGTTCAGTGAGTGAAATGGAGGTAGAATTAAAGAACGAATCTTCCTGGAAAAGTAAGGAGTAGAAGTGAAGTGCTTGAACATTTGTGAAAAGAAAGAAGGAAAGACAGGATGAGTTGAAGATCCGGCCGTGAGAATGGATGGATGGTAGAGAGGTGCTGCTGGTGAAGTGGAAGAGAAAAGACAGCATTAGTAGATATGGAAGGCTTATCCACCTTGTTAATCGTGAGGATTTCTTGCTGAAACCAAACACAACGCCCACCCAGATACACAGTCAGGAAAGAGCAATCCTTCTCGGAGCTTTAGCACCAGAATCTGGAAGTTACAAACTAACGAACACGGCTGATCTCAAGAGATTTTACGGTATCGTACGAATATGTGCTCCTCCAATGCCAATATCATACCGTCTTATCAAACGAAACCCTCCTTCCCATCTCCACAGTCAGTCACTCGTTTCAACAAATCTTCAATCCAGACTACCACCCCACCGCCCCAGATATTACACAAAAACGGAAGCCATCCCTACAGTGCCAGAAACGACTAGAGAAAAGTGAGTAACACGCCCCCTGGCCAGAGTAGCAGGCGGCCCGCCCAAACATTGAATCCATCTATCCACCCCAAATTTATCTACCCCAACAATACCAACACACAAAAAAAAAAAGAAGACAAAGTGGACGGCCCCCCTCCCCCTCCACACCTCCTCGCACTCTAAAGTGTAGTAGTAGTAGTAGTACTTATAGCACTCAATACCAATACGGTAACACTCCACCAGAATATGCACGAGTCCCCGAGTGTAGTAGTGTACTGTATAGTACTGTACCTCCTCACACAAGTACCGTACGCCCCCGGGCATGAACGGTAACCACCACCACCCTCTTCTACCCAGCCCCACCTACCTACGAGAAGAATGGCATCCATCATCAACAACAAGTTAGAACCTGCACGAGTCCGTGGTGGGGGACCGGACAAAACGAACAAAGGGCAATTGATGCTGAACACCAGCTTCTTATACTCCATATCTATCTTTAGTAATCCCATGTCTCTTCACTTTCGCCTTCACTTTCCCTTCTTCTTCTTCTTCCCTTTCCTTCCTTCCTTCCTTCCTAAGCCCCCCTCTCTCTTCTCCAATACCTGTCCTCGTAATTGCCCGACTTTTATAAAAACAGCCGCTATTGCACATGTGGGGCGAAATCTTGATGCTCCGGGCGATTTTTTGGCCCATGGGCAGTAAAGTAAGTTAGAGAGCAGTCGTTTTTTGCAAAACATCAGGCAATTACGAGTAGGCTTACTTCCCCCCCCCAACGGCATCTCCCGAATCCAGATTCCTACAACGGGCTACAATGAATGCGTCGCCGTTCGAGCGTGAGTCTGGCACTGGCGAATGGGCTCAATGCGTCTGGATAATTTTCTGTGCGAATTTCTTAGTCGTTGTGCTCGGGTGCTCGGGGCTTATCATCTAGCTTATAGCATCGTACTATATTGTGCCGTCTTGCCAATATACTGGTAGGTGCTGGGGCAAGTGGCCGCGAGAAATTGGTTAATCGCACACGCGGCTGGATGTGCAGTATTGTACTGGAGTAAACTTGTATTGCATTGCATTGTGGTTTATGGTAATCCTGTTAGTCGCTACCTAAGGGCGAATTGGGAGAGTGGTGGTGACAGCCGCGAGGCCGTATATAGCGGCAGGATGCTATATATCGTAGTGGGAGTCGAATATTACTGGTGACTACACTTCGCCTGAGCATCCGGGCTATAATTAATAATGCTATGATATACTCGCTTCATACACGACTGCTCGAATATGATACAAGTCTACGAATACAAGGGCAGAAAAACTACCTATGATACCGAACTATTCGTCCTCTTTTTATAGATAAGGTCTAGGATTTTTTCATTTACTTTTGGGTATAATATCTTATTCCAAACCTTCCATAATTAGTATATTACAATATCGAGAAGAACCAAATTTTCCGCCTCCCATCCACTCCCATACACCCGGGAAAAAGAAACTGTTCATACAGGAAAAAAACCAGCCAACCAAACGCGAGTCAAAAAACGATTCAAAAAAGCAACCAAACCCGCACAGGGTCACACGAATTCCCTTTCAGTAGCAGCAGTCAGTATCATTGCGATGGAACTATTGGCACCACGCTCGGCCCAGCAGCGGATTCCTTCACTTCCATCAGCTCTGATTCTTTTGTTCTAGCCAATAATCCAGTTGTATCGTCAGTCTTGCAGCCTGTGCTATTACCGTCGCCGTAGGTTCGAAACTCTCGACTGCCGTCCTCATCGGTGATCCACTCGCCTTGCCGGGCTTCTCCACAATAATTCTGCCTCTTTTGTTCATCAGTTAATTCAGCAGCCTCGCCGGTGGGTGTCTCAAGGTAGTTCGCTACCACGGGCTGGATGCGAGTGTTCAGAGTTAATATGTGGGCATCACGATGTAGGGGATCGGCTGTCTGTCCAACCTCCTGTGGGTTGACAACTGTGCGGGTGACTGCTGAACGATGTAAAATTAGCCAAGTCAGGAGGATTTTCAAAATTGGGGAGAGCGTACGCTTTGAGTAGCTGGCTTCAAAAGCAGCATTGGCAGGTATGTCATGTGCTGGTTGACGTTAATTACTTGCTAGAATAGATCTTACGAAAAAAGAAGTTTGGACAGCAAGAGAATGGCACAACATACGCGTTTGGCCCGTTATAGGTGAATCTTGAGGGGTGAATTGACCATGGGCATTTCCACGACCGTCATCAGTAATTCGTAGCTGGCTTAATATCTCCTCTGTTCGCAATTCGTCTGACGCTGATGAATTTCGCTGAATGAATGACATCTGCTGTAACAATGGGGCACGTCTACGCCCCTCGACACCCTCTCCCCATGCAGAGCCTAGGCCGCCTTTGCTATCATCGTCTGGTGGTGTTGGAGGGGGTGTATCAACAAGGTGTGAACCCATCAAGGTTCGTCCGACCGATGGGACTGGTGTCGCAGGGGACAGTGAATTCGAGATCGCTATTTCGAGCGGGAAGGGATTAGCGAGATTTACCACAATTGAAACTCGAGCGGCTTACAATGATTTGAGTAATCACTGCTTGAAGTGGAGATATTTGTTGGCGATCTGCGCAGGTCAGTCTGCCGTTGATTCTCCTCTAACATCTCCTCTTCCTCCAATCGATCCTCTCCATAGTTTCGGTTTTCCGGCTCAGGGTCAGGCCCCATAGCCTGTAATCGGTGCACCTGACTGGGTCCCAGTTGCGCTTGAATTGGGCTACCGGTAGAAGCATACTGCGCTTTGCTCCGGGAAGCGGGAGATGGTTGGGTTTTTTCGCCCGCTCCGACTCCGACGAGTGCTTCGTATGGTAGCGACTGGAAAGATTGAAAAGTATGGATCGTAGCAGGAACGGTAACCGTCTTGGACTTCGAGCTCCGGCGGCAATTAAGTTTCGAAACGACCTTTCGAAGTCGTCTACCAAAAGACATGACGGTGATAACTTGCAGGCACTGGTCGATTCGCTAAAAAAGATAATCGGTTTCGGAGTCGCTTTGTGTGGAAGATTTGGGCAAAGATGCAAGTGAGAAAGATATTGGGAGGGGGTTAGTCAGTAAAGGACATAATCCCGCGGTCAAATGTTTGCCGTGTCAGACCATAGGCACACGTATCACGCATTGGTAATATATCATGTGTTGCATCTGCAAAGGAAAGAAAGAAGAGGGGAGGGCGGCGGGGGAGTGGTGGGGTGCCGGGGGGATCCGAGTGAGCCAGTTGGTGCGACATTGAATTGCCGGGTGTGTGCTGAAAGAGAGGGTATGATACTGTACTCGTACTGGTACTGCACCAGTTCCGAAAGGCAGGGCGAAAATAATCACATCACACATCATTCCAACCATTCTAACATGAGAATTCTACCGTACTCGAGCATGCGAGATGGGGAGTGGGGATTCTCTTCCCCAAACCGCGGACCAGAGCCCGTAAGATCCCAATTGACGGAAAATTCGCGCAAGATTTTGAGTTTTTCCTGCCCGTGATGGATGCCTGCCCCTGAGTGGCTACCCACGTTCCCCAATCAATGCTCTCGGATCGAAAGAACTCTAATCATGTGGAGTTATGGCGTTGCACAGAAACAGTAGCGAGCCCTGCGAAAGACCCGTGGCGGTGGCCAACCCACTGCACTCTCCATGCGGCGTCAGAGAGGTGAATGAAGGAAAGTCCATCGTTAGGAACCTTGGGTCAAGAGATGGCACGATATAATCACCATTTGTTGCGATAGGGTCCCGGATTCAAGGCTCAAGGTCGCATCTGAAAAATTCTCCATCATCAAAATGGCCGACGATAAGACGGGACTGATCTCCGTGGGCCTATTGTGGTCTGTGGCTTGCTCAGTCTCCCTCCTCTTGAAACGATTTTAAGCCTTGAGGTGTGGGCTTGAGGAAGCCAGAAGGAAGGATTTTCGTCGGAGTGACGTGAGCTGAGACGGGGTTTGCCGTCTATTCGGGAGTGGGGGATGGCTTGGCCGTGCTGGTGGGAATCCACCTATCATAATACAGAGAACACACACTCGTTTTAGCTTAGTAATCGAATAACTAATTTCTAAGCATGGCCTCACCGTAGGTTAATCCCTTGGCAAAGATCAATTAATTGGTATTGCCAAGGAAATTAACAGTAATGAACATGGCCAAGATATTCCCCTCTCTTAACTAGATTTTGGCCACCTCTAAACCATGAAACCTTGAGGCTCCTCTTTCTCCTGATCCATATGTAGGGAATCATCCACTCAATCATCTAGCAGAGCCGTGATTCTTATTGGAGTGCTGGTTGAAAATGCTTTGGGGGCTGAAGTCGAGCAATAATTCCCTAGCCAAGTACCATACTCTGGCTATTCGAGTACCAGTAGACGTCCTCACCATACCACTGTGTCGGAGGTTTGCAAACCTTATCCCTGTGAAGATCACGGATCAACCGATTGTGAACTCCCCCCGCTAGGCCCCTCTGCTCGGGTGTGTTTACAAAATTGGGAAACTATTTTGCCGATACCGCATAAATCTCTATAGAGACAAGGGATGTGTCCCCATTTCTATGGACCCCGTAACAATCGAGAAAATGATCGTCCAGATTTGTTGTCACGGTGACAAGATGACGGGCTTTGAGTAGCTATCCAACGGGGCAATCGCCAATCCAGGCATATACACCCGAGGCTAGGGAGTTCGACAGACAACAACACCGAGGGGATCCAGCCAACGGTAATAGCGGAATAAGGAGTGAGGAGGCAAAACAAGCGCTTCAAACAACTCGGTCACGGGGGTTTGCTGCGCTTATAGAAAAAAAATGCTCTCAACCCTTTCAGTCCCATGGAGTGATGCTCGAGTACATACCGGTAAAAATTCAAGCAACCACGGTAGTCCTGGATTCAACTGTCCATGTCTTTGTTTTTCTTTCCTGACAACTTTATCGCTCCGCCAGAACAGTCCCTACATTGCCACCCTTACAGTAGTCTCCGGTTTTTACGGACTACCCAGGTAAAGTCGAGATATCTACATCAGACTCTTTTGCGTTTACTTCAATCTTCATTGCTCGCCCACAGCCTTACTAGTTTATCGGGCGACTTTTGATTCCCAACCAACTTTAAATACTGCTGTATCCATCGTTTCTTCTGGAAGCCAGCTACCCGTCCAACCAAAACGCCGCACCTACCTCGATGGGCCGATGAAAAGAGTTAGTTCCTTTGTCTACAGTGCTAGCCCCTTAATTCCCTTTTCATAATCAATACTGAACGGTGCAACGAGATTTTTTAGCCAATGTAGCCGTCATCGACGCGCTCAGTTCTCTCCATCGCCGTGGAACCTTTACCCCCGGTCTATGGAAATTTTAGGCTTTCTCTGAGGTTTGATAGAAACTACTTGTATGGATGTGATGCCTTTATCCTATGGGAGTGAAACTAACGTCATTGCCCCATTTGGCCATCGTCATCACACTAGGGACTTGACCCTAGAAGAAATGCAAACTTCTCTACGCTTACAGCTTCTCCCCAAACCAAACACTTGGCACAATGCAAGCTGTCAAAGAAGCTATGAAAGGATTCATGTAAGTGTATAGTTCTGGGCGAAATCTTCCCACCTTTCCCCAATCGCCAGCAGCATACACTTCGATTCCCATTCCCATCACACCAAGTCACTCATACTTTCAAACACCATACTCGAAATCACAATTACTTCGAAGATTGCTACCGACGAAATTCTGAACGTCAAGGAAAGTCACCGCGATCAGAAGCACGATGTGGAAGTCCGTGAGACCTTTGATCTTGCCGTAGCCAAGGAACACCTTCAAATGGGAGTTGTAGAAGCCACGACCGCAATCGACCGCGAGCTTCACTAGGATCACTACCGAGCCAGAATTCAGCCTGCCAAAGACCACATAGTACTTCCTGAACACAAGCATAAGGCGCCCCCCATAGAGCATTGCGAGCACTAGGGTTTCAATGATTCTGAAGTCTGACCGGGCTTGCAGTTATCCCCACCATTCACCCGATCCACGAGAACATTGCTCACGAGCCACCTTCCTATCCAGCCGAGCATGATTCTTGGCAAGTATCAGTACAAACGTGCTGGGGGAGTTTTGTACGATAAGGAGGAAACGAGAGAGTTGTTTGAAGGTGAGCCCAGGCTAGGGATAGTGGTGGTGCTCGCTGAACTCATCCAAACGCGCACGGCCATGGCAATTAGGCTGATAGCCCCGGAGCCACTCATGGGCCTGGGAGGGTTATCCCTGCTCCTTGATTGGAGGGCGTTTATGTTGGAAGAAGGGAAAACGAGGATCTATGAGTTGCTACGTGTAGCCGTATCTTGGAAATGCTCGTTTTGTTATAGCGCTGCATTTCCCTATTGTGGAGGTATGTAGCGATATAATGATTGCACTCGTTGCAAGGGGTTAAGCTGATGGCCGTGTAGGGAAAATATTTGGCTTGACAGTTCCTTATTACCATTCACGCCTCCGCTCAAACAATCTGGAAGGAAGAGGAGAAGTGGGGGCATCATGATCCCTTCGGCCGACAAGGGGTTCTCCGATCGGTAAAATAGAGCCCCAGGAGCACTTCTTGTGACAGAACTTCTTGGTGCGGGGACGAAAGGATGTCCTCAAAGTTCCCCAGGAGAAAATCGGCCCCAAAGTCCTAAAGTCAGTCTTACCATAGCTGCCTATGTCATACCACCGACAAAGACGAACACTTGTCGATCCTACTCTACCTAGACTATATTGCGAAACCCCTATATATTAATTCAAGCTGCGGGAGCGATAACGGTTTCCCCACCAGCAGTTAAGCCATCCTAAATATACCCGTACTTGGATTCAATCGTCGCCTTCCCTTTTTAGCTCATCCGCAAACCTCCCGGCTAAATCCATAATCCAACTACAGTGAGAAAAAACGGAGACTTAGACTTGGCCGGACGGATGTAGAGCAAAGAAGGATTATTATTGTCTTTCATAAAGAGAAACGCCAGTGTGGTAGGTTTCGAGGCGCTACTAGAGTGGCTATGATTTCGAGTGATCCTCGGTGATTTCCTCGGCATAAGATGTCATGGCGAAGTATGTGCTTAGGGGTTGTTTGGCACACCGTCATTTGAGATTACCGTCATATCAAAATGCGTTTTGCTAACTATGTTTTGAGGAAATCCCTAAACGTGATTTTCCGACAGCTCTGTGCTAAACAGCATGTTATTTAGGAACTATCATTTAGGTTTTGTTAGAAAGGATGCGCAAGGAGGTATCATAGTGTTTTTCAACATTAGAATCTTATTTAAGGTTTGGTGGTAATAATAATCTGGGTTAGAGAGTTCGTAACATTTGGAAATTTCGCAAAACATGTTTCGCAAATGACCGTATGCCAAACACTGCTGCCATCTCAAAGCACAATTTGAGCACAAGAAAAGTGTTTCGGGATGATAAGCGCCTCAGGTGGGGGCTTACCAAACAGCCCCTCAGTATTTTAGAGGGGGAGCGGGTTGTTTGGCAATGAATCTGATTCTGCGGATTGATACGACCGAAGTAATGGTCTGATCCAGATATTGGAATGTAAGTATCGGTTCCCTCCAAGTGGGGAAGGCTCAAGGGGTTTCTGCAGCTCGCCAGAAGTGAAATACTTGGAGGTAGATAAAACGTCGTAAAAACTTGATAGCTCGCTAGATACCGGCAGGCCTACAGGATATAAACTCGATCTTAACCATCTCAAAAATATATTATATCCATAGACGCTCAGCTCCCACGATCTCATGACCTGCGGTCAATTGGCCGACTCCACCCGCCCCCTGTGTGTAAACCATGGAAGCAATCCTAACTAGTGCTGATACCAGTCATAAATGATCCTCTAAATGCTGCGGAAAACTTCGGAGCTCTAATTAACGCCTACCTTGGTACATTGTTTCCCGGCATAATACTGCCGAAATTATGCGGGATCAGCCCTATCCGTCGTGCCACTTCAGCCCGCATATATTGAATTCTAAAAACTTTCCGATTTCAAGCTGCTAAACCCCCCTTCCAGGCCTTTCACACCCCAAAATAAGTTACACCATTTCTCACTCGAAGCCTGAATTGATATCAACCGACCAGTGCGATACTTCAGCAGACCAGTCCTTCACCGCGCTGGTAAGCAACTTAGCCGAGCGAACACTAGTATATCGGTAGTACAGTGCGCCTATTCAGGTCGTTGGCTCTCACCCGGCTGCTTAGGATCGGGTGTTAGCGGTATTCTAGCAGGTGAGTTCGCCTTGCCTTTTATGTTGGCCTGGCTCATTGCACTGCACTACACCCTGCTGCTTGAGTGCCGAGTACTGTATTGTGTCATACAAGTATCGTTATTGCGCCAACTCCATTGATGCGCCCTCCAGCCGCTCAATATACAGGGCTTCTCGGAACAAACGTGACTCTTTCGGATCAACCTACCGCTCTATACAATGCGAGATTTCTACCATTACTCGCATACCGGTATCCTGGCCCCGAAGAGAGGGCTAATAAAAGAGTTGTCATACCGGTATTGGTCTCCACTTGCTGACTACTAGTAGGATGTCTACCACCAACGGTACTCGATTAATAAAGCTGAATGTAGCGCTGTGCTGACGCCGAAGTAAAGTAAGGAGATGTTTAGCCTATAGCCCTAACCCTGGGAGGGAATATATCATAACTGCAGGCCCCTGGGGTCCGTGCGGTCTCCTAACTCTCCGGATGAGGGGAAAAACATCCCCACCCCATCTACTGATCACAAGCCTCGGTGTTCAGAACGGCCGCATCTAAGCTTGTGGATTGCTTCTTATCGGATTCCTAGTATGATACTTCTGTATTTAGCTTGCTGAGTGCGGTCGGGAGGCCGGCGAACTTTGCGGCTTATGCTTGTCCCCGACAAGTATCATACCTAGCAAAACTTGAGCGCGAATAATCCTATCTATGAATAATGAACCTCAATCTTTAGAGCTTAACTTTCTAGGGCACAGTACCCGACCACATAGGCCGCTCGCGCCAGCCTGCCCTTAATTGGAACTGCGCATCGCGAACCTTCCATACGACCGTCACTCCTAAAGAGGAAACGATCCTATTATGGGACTGCAGGCCCGCGATAAACCCTTTCCGACTTAACACTTGCTTATGGTGATTGCCCTCACGAAAGAGTCATTGCTGTAACACAAGATAGGCGCCGGTACCAAAGTCGATAGACTATCTCCCGGAACCTCGAGAAAAGACCGACCGACAACTGGGTCAATCCTTGAGTTCGGCGCGGAGGTTCAGTTGCTGTCCCTGTATTTCTACCAAACACGGGCGCTTCTGAGTGTTGCTATGGTAGGGTGCAGCACAGCATACTCGAATAGCCCAAGGGATTATAGGATGGAATTGGGGGGGGGGGCATCAGTTAGTCTGACATACTCGGGCACTTCCTGCGAAAGGAATTGGTTAGTGAATCTCTGGGAGCACGCTGCCTTACCAGTATTGTGTACTGTACCATACATTGCCTACAGTTCATGGTGGGGCAGAGAGCGGAGGTCCCTCAAATGGATGGCATTAAACGACGTCTCATGCGCAACTATAAGCCATCTCGGACACATCTCTGGACCGATAAGTGCTTACTCCTAGGGTAATGACACAATGAAGCAGACCGTAAGTCTGGTACTGTATATCACTTGGGGATTTCTCATCGGCTAATCATGTGGTCCGTTGGTAGGCGTTCTCCTTGCGAATTCTCGCACTGGGCTGATGGCAGGGTTCCGCGAGAAGAGCTACCGGTAATTCGGGAGGCACCCCCCCCCAAGCCAAGTAACGTGCTTGACGGGGGGAGATGAGTGCTTCATAGTCTACAATTTCGTCACCACTCTTCGAGGCACTCCCTCCCCCTCCCCAAACTCGCCCCCCAGGCACGTTTTCTGACACCGGCCGCCGTCCAGATCCCGGTATTGTAGAGCACTGTGCCTTAACGGATACGGTGGGGTCAAGCTTGTCGTGGCCGGCGGGCATGTGCAACGCGCAAACTCTGCTGTAAAACTCCCTACCGATCACCGTGTTCGAGGGCGATTCTGGGCGGCACTTTGCTTCAACCTAGCCGTAGGCTAAGAGTTTCCGACTGGGAGCTTCACTCGCCTAAACAACCGAGCAACAACCGAGCCTATCGCTTAGATTGGATGTTTGGCCCCGCTCAAATTATAGGTAGAAAGCAGCTCGGCTGAGCATCATTTTACTGTCAGAGGTGGGGCACCCCACCACCACCACCGTTTACCCTTATACCTGGTTCTAATATAGTACGATAGTAGTCTGGCAATTAAGTACCATTAGCCTTGGGAGCACCCTAGCTTGCCAGGTATCATACCTCACTCAGGGACCTTTTTCCGCTCATCCCCGATATTAGCTTAGCTACTTTATTGCTATTGTAAGCCATGCAAGAGGAGACCGAAGGAGGAGCCCGACAGCCAGGGGCTAGCAATTTTAGCCCGGCGGAACGTGCCCACATCGGAGCAGAAGCAAAACAAAGTGCCTTGAACCGCATGCGTCATTAATGTGTGGATGGTACTTGAGCTCAGTGGAATAGAGTGCCGTACAGGAAATGACAGCGCGCAGCGGAATTCTGTGCTTGCTTACTTGCGCCTCCCATTCCGTTCCACCACCTGCTGGGGTAGAAGTTTGTATAAAGTTAACGCAAGGGGAACCACAAATGAAATCACGGCCTCCTTCCTACTGCATTCCTGCCACTCCCACCTGGTCGGTTGATCGCTTGCTGGCGTACTAAGAGTATCGTATCACACGGCCTGTAGTAATAACGGTTTGCACAAGCCCGACTCGGTCAAGGATATATCATCACTTTCAACAATGCGTTTGAACGGTCTTCATCTGCTCACAGCTTTGCTAGTAGACGGAGTTCAATCTTCCGCTTTACTCTGGAATCGTGCTAGGGGCGACCTTGGGGCGCGAGCTCTTACCTTTGATTATGCCAATGTGAAGGTTCGGGGTGTTAACCTTGGAGGATGGTTTGTGCTAGAACGTGAGCTTCCCCGGTTAATCTTTTCGTCCCCTCCATCTTTCGAAAATAAAACCAATTATACCTCGCGCTATCTCCTTCGAGTTTCGACATTTCTAACGTTTATTTCTTGTTAGCTTGGATTACACCTTCGCTCTTCGAGCCCTTCGGAGGAAGCGTGGTCGACGAGTACAACCTTTGCAGAACACTCGGAAAAGATGCCTGCCAAGCCACACTAGAACACCATTGGAGGTAAATTCCCCAGCATCAGTACAAATTTCGTCTTCTAAAACTTAATCACAAAAAAGCACATTCTACTCCCTAGCGGACTTCCAGGAGATTGCGGCTGCGGGGTTGAACCATGTCAGGATTCCCATAGGATATTGGGCAATTAGACCCCTCCCTGGTGATCCCTATGTTCAGGGTCAGCTAAAGCACCTCAACAACGCCATCAATTGGGCTGGTAGCGTCGGCTTGAAAGTCTGGATTGATCTTCATGGAGCCCCAGGCTCTCAGAACGGATTCGACAATTCCGGCAAGCGCGACTCTATCGAGTGGCAGCAGGGGGATAACGTGAAGCACACAGTTGAGACAATCCGAGATCTGGCTCGAATCTACGCCCAGAGCCAGTATAATAATGTTGTCACTGCAATTGAGCTCTTGAACGAACGTAAGCACTCCCCCCAGGTACGCACCGAAGTGAAGTCGCATACTAAGATTCAATTGCGCCAAAGCTTTCGGACCGAGCCTTGATCGCGGGAAGATAGAGCAGTACTGGAAAGGTAGAGTATTTTGTCTTTATTTAGTGGCTATATGTCTAACAGGCTTCAGACGGGTGGGGCACAGTCCGCGATTTCAGTGATATTGGTGTAGTTATCGGAGATGCGTTCTTCGATACAAAGTCGTGGAACGGATTCATGACCACCGGCTGGAATCACGTTCTTATGGATACTCACCACTACCAAGTATTTGATGGTGGCCAGCTCCTGCTATCCCCCAAAGAACACGTAAACGCTGCTTGTTCCTTCGGGCGAAGCCTCGTTGGTGTCGATAAATGGACTGTTGTTGGAGAGTATGTCTGGTTGCAAACCCGCTCTGGTTCAATATGTACTAACCATCTATAGGTGGTCTGCTGCACGAACGGATTGCACGAAATGGCTTAACGGAGTTGGGCGCGGTACCCGTTGGGAAGGAACTTTGGCTGGGGGCCCATCAAAAATCGGCGATTGCGGAAATCGTGTCCAGGGCTCCGTAGCCTCCTACTCTGCCGAGGAGAAAGCTAACACTAGGGCTTAGTAAGTTTTCTGGCATAGTCGATTAACAACGGCTCACCATTCTAACGGAATTGCCGTCACAGTATTGAAGCCCAACTCGATGCGTATGAACTCGTGAACGGATGGTTCTTCTGGACATGGAAGTCGCAAGGTTCCCCTGATTGGGAACTGCGGGACCTATTGGCTAATGGGCTTTTCCCACAACCAATTACAAGCAGAGAAGGCACATCCTTCCTTACCCCCTCTCCTGTCCTCAGACATCCGCTGACATAACCGTGGAACAGTCAACAACCGCTGTGGATTCTAACACCACAGAAACTTGGATAGTTGAGTTGTGTGCTATGTAGTCAAAAATTCCCCTCTCCGGAAAGTGAGAGAAAAGAAAGCTCAGGACACGTAGCACACGGTTCAATTATTCAAATTTCTCCTGTATTGCTATCCTAGTGATAGTTTGTATATTTCATTGCGTATCTTGGTCTTATATTTCGAGAACGCGACCGTTTTGTCGTGCGAGATGATTACTTAGCGCTGGTTGGGGATATTTACCGACTGCATGTTATGTAAACTTCTTTCTTTCCTTCTCCCTCCTTTTATTTTCCCCTGCAATTATATCAGATGCCTGGGCTGGCTTATCTCTTATTTGTAATAGTTATTCATTGAATAGAGGAGCCGAAAATATATGTTTTTTTATAACGGTACTGTACTCGTGATAGAAAGTTAAATCACACCGCATTGATTTGTCATTGATTGGGTAAATTTACTACTAATCCAAGAAGCTACAGCTACCAAGTCCAGGAGTGATTCCTGGCAATTCTGTTGGTGTGTACCCCGTCTGGGCGAGCAAGCCGGTACCTCTGAATGTACTGTATGGCCCCCCCGCAGAACAATGAGATTAGGCATCGCTCGGCACCATATGATTACAGTGCCTACGGCATTTGGTTATAACCAAAGTATCATACGGATTCTTGCGGCGACCTCGCTAGGAAGAGCCCCAATTCCACGGAGATCCGCCTCTCCCGCATTCTATAAGAGTATGTAGGCAACTATCCGAGAAACCCTCCCATTCCAATTCCTTTACTCCGCGCTCCAAGGGTGGTTATGATTTTGATAGGGCCCCAGTTTTGCTAGCATTGCACTAGATCTTGGAATTCTGCCTCCATCCCCGGCAGTTACGCACTATTTAAGGTGTCCACGCAAACTGGTTCACGTTATCATACAAACAACGAAAGCTCTATCAACACGCAAGAACCCCTAATCCCAGCAGCACCACCCCCAACAGGGTCCCAGCTTGGCACCAGGAGACAGGTTTAAAGCACCCTCCCTACCACGATAGTCTCTCCTACCGAAACACCCACTATTCTATCCCGCAAAAAAAAAAAAAGAGGAACACCTGAGTAGAAGAAGGCCACCTTGGAGCAAAACAGGTCGAAAAAGAAGAGAGAAGAAATGGCATACACCGTCCCATTCCTAATTAACAATGAGGAAATTACCTCGTCCAAAACCTTCGATGTCAAGAACCCCCTGGACGACAGCCTCCTGTGGAAATCCTCCGCAGCCACGGTTCAGGACGCCGAAGCCGCAATCCAATCTGCGAGCGATGCCTTCCGCTTGTGGTCGACTACAAAGCTAGTTAAGCGGCGTGAGCTCATATATAAGCTCGTGGAAGTCTTCGAGAGGAGAAGGCAAGAACCGATGGATAGCATGACGAACGAGACGGCAGCTCTGAGTGGCTGGGTGGATTTCAATGTCGATGCGTCTATTGGGGTGGCGAAGGACATTGCGGGCAGGGTAGTTAGCATTGCTGGAACTATTCCGGAAAGTATGGAGGAAGGTTCGTTGGCCCCATACCGGTACTGGTATCGGTACCTCACACTTGGCAAGAACGGTGACAGCTAACAGTTTAAATTTGGGGTATATAGGAAGGACCACGCTTGTACAGAGGGAACCGTATGGGGTTGTTCTCGCGATTGCTCCTTGGTAATGATGCTTGATCGCCTTTCTATCACTTTATCTAGCTTAACTATACAAGTGGTCTTAAGCTAACACCCAAATCCAGGAATGCCCCCATGATCCTAGCACTGCGGGCAGTCCTCTACCCAATAGCAGCTGGCAACACTGTTATACTCAAGTCCTCCGAGCTCTCTCCACAAACCCACTACCTCCTCGCCTCATTCTTTAAAGAAGCAGGATTCCCCCCGGGAGTTCTCAACGTCATCTGTCATGCCCGAGAAGATGCCCCCTTGATTACAAACACATTGATCGCTCACAGAGCTATCCGTAAAATAAACTTTACGGGTAGTACTCACGTGGGCAAGATGATCGCTGCTAAGGCGGGCGAACACTTGAAACCCATCTTGCTAGAATTAGGAGGCAAAGCACCCTTGGTAGTACTTGCTGATGCGGATATCAAAAAGGCCGCGGAGGCGGCGGCGATTGGAAGCTACATGCATGTTCGTGCCGCACAGTCACCCTTCCTACACTACATATCCGGAAATTTACTAAATCAGCCGTGTGAAAAAATCTAGTCAGGCCAAACCTGCATGGCCACAGAAAAGATAATAGTCCAAGACTCCATCCTCGAAGAATTCATCACTGAGCTTGCAGAAGCCACCAAACAATTCGGGGAAACCCAAGCACTGGTTCTCCCGGGTGCCCTTGAAAAACTCAGTAACCTAATCGAATCTGCCGTCAGCCAGGGAGCGAAAGTTGTAAACCCGTCAAAAGAAGCCCCCTCGAGGGTTAAATTCCCAAACCTGATCATCCGCGGCGTGACCAAAGAAATGGAACTCTACCATGAAGAGTCTTTCGGTCCGCTGGCTACGGTTATCACTGCTAACTCGGAGGAGGGAGCGATAGCTATTGCCAATGACACAGAGTTTGGGCTGAGCGCTGCGGTTTGGACAGCGGACCTGGCAAAGGGGTTGAAGATTGCGAGGAATATCGAGAGTGGGTATGTATATCTTTGTCATAATCCCCCCATATTAGCTGGCCGTAAGGGGTGTTTCTTTGGCCTTTTTTTAGAAGATGGCTAACGGATTGCCAGTGCCGTGCACATCAACGGAATGACGGTACATGACGAGCCGACATTGCCGCATGGAGGGATCAAGGAGAGTGGGTTTGGGAGGTTTGGGGGTTCGTGGGGAATCGAGGAGTTTTTGACGACGAAGACCGTTACGTTTATGAATTAGGAGATGAGGGAGGTTTCCCTTCTTGATGAGATTCAACAGAAGTCTTGCCTGGACCATGGTTCATGACCGATACCCGTACTGCGGAAAGTCGTATAGGCCATTACGAATTAATTACAATTGAATAACCTCTCCTCTTTCTCTGTGCCATTAAGAACTAGCGACTATAATATCTGCAAATCTAGTAGGACTCATAAAGTATCACTCATTTCTAGCCAGCGCCCAGCACCTCTACCCAATCCCGGAACGCCACAGTCTCATCCCGTTGCGCCGCCACCCAGCCCAACAACAGCCATCCCGAGATACCCACCCCGGAGGGGGACCGCAAGAGGCCCTGCACTTCCCGCCCTAGTTTCTTGGCAATCCCAACCGGCTTCCGACCGTTGGGAAACAACTAACGACCGTTCTCACTTCCCAACAGACATCGTATGACGCCACAAAGATGACCGCAATCTCCCCACAGCGCACCGGCAAAGAGACCCGAAGACTGGGGAAGAAAAAATCCACTCACCCACTCACCCACTCACCCACTCACTCATTCCTACACCAAACCACCAAAAACTCCAGACAGCGTATGACACCAGTACTGGTACTCGGACATTCACTTCCCTCTGACTACCGGTATGTACCAACCCCCACCCAACATGGCAATTCCTGCACCGCCGCCCAAAAACAAGCCCACCAAAAAAAAAAACAGTATCATGTACCAACAACGCCACTTACCACATTCCGATCTGGGGCTGAAGCTCCCCCTCCTCCTCTTCCGCCCCCACAGTTTTTTTTTTTCATCTTATCTTATCTGACCTGATTAGGTAGAAATGATTCACGAACAATCACTCGTGTACGAATTCCTAATTCGGAAGGAATAGTGGGGGGGGGGGGGGTTGGTGATGCGTTTTCGCTTCCGGTAAGCGAGGGGTTGTGTACCGTAATACAGTATGGGGGTGGGTAGGGGGGGGGGTTGGTTGGAAGTGTAGTTTTGACAGGTAGGGGAATTCGGCTTCTTGCGATTTTGGGTGGGTGGAATGCAGGGGGGGGGGGGGGAGGAGAGCTATTTTGGTACGTACAGTAGGGCTGTGCTAAGCTTTGTTAGTAACGAAGGAAAAAGGAAAAAATGGAAGGAGAAAAAAAAGAAAAATGGTTTGATGGGGGGGGGTGGGTGGAGGGTGGTGGAGGGAGGGTTTAAAGTGTAGAATGGTGGTGACTTTTTGGGACTTTTGTGGGGTGTTGGGGGAGTGGATGGTGGATATAGTTAGAAGTTGTACTCGAGTACTCGCCTATGCGCGCATAGGATGGGTTGGGAGAGGTTTGTAATGGTAATGCTATACGCGGGTTTGAATCAATGTGAGAAGGGACAGATGTAAGGGTGTAGCTTCGCCCCCTTGCTTTGTTCTAGAGGGGAATGTGGGGGGGGAGGGGGGAGTACTGTTTGGTCATCATGGAGCTTCACGTTACCGTGTGTTGCCATCTTGAAAGTTCCTTTTCGTGAGAACAACTGCCTTGTGGTAAATCCCCATTACACCTGGGGAAGGAAGAAGAAAAAGTACCTGCTAAGAGGATGGTTGGCGGGGTTTCCCAGCTGTGTTTGCCCACTCCACATCCAAAGCCAGGATGCATCATACCGCCCCGGACCCCACCACGTCCCAGGAAAGGAGCATGCGGAAAATACCAGATGCTGAATGTGTGATACGCACGGATTTTCCTCCATATTTTGTGGATCCCTGTGCTCGGATACTTCTCGCCTGGGACGAGGATACATACGAGTGCTCCCTCCAGCAACGATAGAGTATGGTACCCTCCGCCCAATCTATCACATCATATCAACCACGCAACAGCAACCAGAAAAGTTAGACCACAAACCAAGACTTCCTCCCTCCCTCCCCAAGAAAGGCAAATTATAGCGAGAAGAAAGAAAAAAAAAGAAAAAAAACTACCCTTCAGCGGTCTAAAAATGGAAATGCCACGGACCTCATACTACACTACCGTAGGGGCAGTAACCAACTCGGAGAGAGAGAGAGAGACATAGGCGCAATTCCTCCGGCTTTCACGGCACGTTTGTGCAGCACATTCGGCGTCATACTGCTTCTTCTGCCATGAGACTGACAGTACAGTATGATAGTTCGGTATCGTACCCGGGAATATGCCTCCGTATTTTGCGAGGTAGGGGTAGTTAACGAGCGAGATATTATAATCCTTGTCTTATAATACGACGGTTACTTGTGCAGTGCAGTGCAGTTAAAAAGACAGCTTTTTATAACTGCCAATGAAAAGGAGCTGCTGGCGAAGTGTTGGAGATATAATATCATGGTTGAGAAAGCGGTTAAGTGGCCGGAGAGATCCACTGACTGTCATAGCTTGGCCATAGCACCGTCGATGGAGCACTTTTCCCGTCATAGATACTATTGCTCGTATCGCTTCCTTGTATTCTGCAGTGCTGTCGCGCCCCCCCCCCCGCCAGCAACCAAGGAGGATATTTCCATCCTTGCGATCATACATCATCACTCGGGAAGGTGCCGACGGGCGGACAGAACTGGGGCTGAATGGCTCACATGAGTATTCGGTGATGCCTTGTGTTGTGCGAGAATTGCATCAGGACAGCGTACAGTATGGTTCTGTGCTGGACCTTGCCTACATACCATTAGTTGTAAATGCGTGACTAGAACCCAGAGCCATCTCTATTCTAGGAATACCATACACAACACACTCCCAATCACCGCATTCTTAACAAGTAACTTGCACGGGAAGTCTAATGCTCCGGGATTAATCTCCTGGATAATACTATCCTGGCGGAGACGTACGTATTGGTCAGAATTGCCCGCTTGTTTGTTTGTCTGTTCCTTAGGCATTAGTGGATTAGTGACAGCGATACCAAGTGCATTATTCACCGATACTCTGGAGCGAAAGTCATAGTAACTGCGCAAAAAAGGAAAAAAAGGAAAGAAAGGAAGTCTCTCAGCGAGTTAGTAAACCCCAGCGTAGCACAAACCTCCCGGAAAAAAAGACCACAAGCTCCCAAGTCTTCTCCACATTTATTTATATCCGTACTTACCACTCACTGCTCCACAAAATGCAATACCCTCCCCCCAAAGGTCCGCACATATTATCGTTAGAAAAAGTCCGGTCAGTCGGGTCCAACACAGACCGATCAGAGAGAGAGAGAGTGCGGGGGCTAAGTTTAAGACACAAAAATCTCTTTCCGGTCTAGCAGGTGGCTTGAAACCAGCCCCCACGCTTTCTCTGTGATACTGTACTCACTCGAGTTGAACTCAACTGGCAAGACGGGACTTTTTCCAAGGGTAGTAACGCGACGGGGACAAGAACAAGAACGAAACACAAATACAGTAAGAGCGTTTCCAACAAGCGGGGGGGGGGGGGCGGAAATTATATTCACCAAGAGTCACTCGGTGGAGGGATAACGGCACGCATGTATGTTAGTCGTTGAGATAAAGTTTTCTTTCTTTCTTTCCTTTTATGCTCGGGTGTACCCCCCCCCCCTTCAATTGACGTAGTCCATTTTTCTTTCTTTGTTTCTTTCTTTGTTCTACTCTACTTTCTTCAAGTCGTACCGTTGCGGTTTAGTATAGTACTATATTCGTTATTAGGCTTTGTTTGTTTGTTTTTGTTTGTTTGTTCGTTATTGGGAGGCAAAGTATTTCTTCGTTGATAAATAGATGGTTTATTTTCTTTCCTTCATTCTCTTTTTTTTTCTTTTTTCTTTCTTCCTTCCGGTCGCTTGTGTGACTGCTTGCTTACCTTTGTATCAATTGAATAAATCCCTTACCGGAAAATCTACCGGACTGCTATTGTTGAGTTGCTCCCTTCCGCTGTGCATGGTAGCGCGTTGCTACTAGAGCATAGCTGCCTCGATTACTCGGTCGATTCTTTTCTAAACTTCTTCCTGCGTACAGGGTTGTTAGAAGGGGCAGATTGGGGGGGGGGGGGGGTGATCTAGCCCTTAATGTGTTGGCTCTATTATACAAAGTATCTTCCCTCCTTGAATTTAGTATAGCAGGGAAGGAGAGAAGGCGTCGCTAAATGTCCGGGCATTGGCCAGTGCTCTAGCAAATCAGGATCCGAGTATCAATCGCTCAACGCCGAGACCAATGACAAATGCCCTGGATCATCCAGCTGAGCTGAGTCCAGTATGAGAGTCATATCATCACTTCATGACTCTCGCATGCATACTCACCACAGGCCTCTCTCTCTCTCACCGGGAGTAATTTAAGAGAGTGGTTTTCATACGCGACACGTGTATTGAGCACAATTTACGTAAAGCATTGGAATCGCCTTGTATTGTTTGTTTTTTTAACCCCCAAACCAATTACACATAACAGGAAACAAGGTACAGTACATGGTAGGCGGGGCGTGATACATTTGATGCATACAGAACAAGACTTTAACATGGGTAATGAAGCTTAAACAACGAAACAGAGTGAAAAGGTTACCACTAAGTTTGACTGCAAACCAGCAGTCAGGTGTAGGGTTGGTCAACGCTTTGAAAGTTTGGTTAGTTTTTGTTTGTTTTTGTCGGGAGTCCAGTTGAAGTACCTGCTACTAATCCCCGGAGAGGCCGACGCGGCGTCATGGCGGTGAGTCGGGCGGAGAGGAGAAATATAAAGAGAACCTTCGCGAGTACGAAGAGGTTTGGAAGCCGAGCCTTGTACCGGAGAGAAACGACTTTCCCCTGCCCAAGTGTTACGCTGGCGAGGGGGGAGTGCCGGGGGGGGTAAACGACCACCTGCCCCAGAGGTATCCTTATAGGAAGGCTGGGGACGTCCAGTACCACTATTTCCTTCCAAGTAAGTGCGCTTAGGGGGCAACAAGGGGGAAGAGTCGCCACCTGTATAAGGGCGGCGACCAGGCGGGAAAGGTTCAATGGGATCGTAGAGATCCCCCTTCCAATTTTCTCCCGGTTTACCAACACGGATATAAGTCCATCCATCTAGCGTAATATCCAACGGGGGCATACCGCCAGATGCAAGAATGGCACCAACATCTCTGTTAAGGATTTTCTGACTTTCGGCCAGTCCCAATCTAGGGCCCATCAATCCGAGCTCAACGGCTAATTCCCGAATAGCTTGCTCAGAAAAATTGCTGTCGGACTGGGCTATGGCCAGCTGTTTCCTGAGGCTTTGTACCTCGATAGTAAGAGCATCGCACTTTTGATTTTCTTCCATAACTTTCCGGCACAGGAGGGCCATAAGAGGAACGTCGGAAGCTGCGTCATTGGGGGGAGTGAAACCCGAGACATAGTCAAGTACTAGCTGCTGCTTATTGGCATAGTCTAGCCTAGGGGGTGTGAGCTCCAAGTACTTGGATACACGAGGCAGATCTTCCCTATTTGGGGTTGCAGGAGAGCCCGAATAGTAGGAGCTGGTTCCCGATTGGGAGGGCACGTATTTGTTATTAGAGGAAGGAACTTTACCCTCATCGCCCGTCCAAACCTGGCCGGGGGTGGAAGGCTTAGCTCTGTCAAGAGAGCTAAACAATTTAGAATTGTAGCTCTGTAAATGTGAATTCTGGTTAGTCCCAAACTGGTAACACCCCACTGGCTGTTCATGAAAATGAATGAATGAATGAATGAAATTGGAAAAAAGCAAATATAGGGCTGAATCATGGTGATTAACTGAGTAGAAACTATACCTTCGAACGACTAAAGCTGGAGTCTTGACCCCTACCAATACCAGTTCCAGGGCTCGACGCAGCACGAACCAAGGAGGAAGCGCCTGATTTATCCGCGGGTACCCAGCCGACACCCGATCGATAGATCCTATGGGTAAAAGGTGGTGGGATAGTCCCAGAATGGAAAGTTCCCTTGCCTCTTCTATTCGGAACTTCACTTGAATCGGTGCCACCTGTACCCCCCTTGTTGGAATACGTACTATATCTCATACGTCCTGTACTATTCGCAGTTCCAACAAACTTGGGAGGGCCGGAAAATTCAGAGCGTATCCTCCTATGGTTATAATTATCACCAGACCCGGAACCGGGTGCGCAAATATCTTGCTGAGAACCTTTTGGTTTCTCAACAGCACGTGAGTGGAAGGACGGGGAGCCAGATGATTCCCCTCTACCATAACCGCCTTTGAGCCGATACTTCCCTGAGGTGGGAGGTCTGGTCGGGTCTCCAATGCTGTCGACTTCCTCAGACTGAATAAGAGGTACTAGAGGCTCCTTTCTAAACTCAGTACTGGGGGTCTAAATATTAAAATATTGTTAGTAAAGCTCTTTAATATTTTTGAAGAAGCAAAATGCCCAGAAAAGTTTCCAAGTGAAACAGTGAGAAGGTAAGACACCGAGAAAATAAAATCCCACGGGCCAATCTCTCACGTCCACTCCCCTTTCAGCCGTTGGACTTAACCTTAAACATGTCGGGTACAACCGCCAACGGCTATCGGAAGAATGTCCGTTCGCTAACGCTATATTATATATAACATAAAGAAGTTTAAACAAAAACAAGAATGTCGGGGGAAAAAAACTTACAAACCAAGAGAGTTCCCCGTTGATCATTCCACTATCATCTTCTATCTCTTTATCTTTTCCCTTATTTTTAGTCGCCATTTCCGCTGTCGTTTTTTATTTCGATCGCTGCGGTAGTGTTGTTGTCGAAATTGTAGGATGGAGATGAGAAGGAGAGAAGAGGGAAAGACAAAGACTTATAAGCTTTGCAAAGGCAACGCCGAGATGTCTCCCAAACAAAGCCCCAAAGCGATTGGAATTGCTACACATGACGACTAAGCGTCAGAGCCATTTTGGCCATCTCGGTATACCTAGGGTTGAACATCGTGAGATCTTAAGAGGGTGGGAGTAAGGGCGGAAAAATGGTAAACCATACAACGGGCCCCTAACAGGAAAAGACTTGGGAGCGGGAGCTTGCATTGTCGTACGTATGTATGATAACGATATATTATTATTCCTCTATCAAAGAGGATTTTGGCCGAGGTGGCGGTATAGGAGCGAAATCTCAATTCCTTGCATCAAGGTTTTGCTTATATGAATGTTTATCTCACACCGAGTCTGCTGCGGTAGATTCCCGATAATCAGCCAGACCCAACCCCCACTCTCTTTTTTGGAATAATATATCTCAAACCTTCCAGGATACGCCTTACCACTGATGCACGAAATAGGGCGGAAAATTCAATAATCGAATCCTGGTACTGTAGGTCGAGTAGGGATTCATTACAAGGACCAGGTAGGTAATATACAGCACGCTGCTCCTGCTGCAAGGCTCGACCAAACAACCAGATATGAAGCCCCTATCGGCGATCCCTCACTCCAAGAAACAAAACGCAGAAACCCCCATATCATCCATCCCCTATAAGCCCCACCACCTTCATATACCTTGCGGTACCCCTCCACTCTCAACCCCTCAGCCAAATCCCATCTCTGGCAGCATACGCCTCTAAAAATCCAACAGCAATTGTGGCGCCAATTTCTCCAAATCCTCCACCTAGAAGCACTCCCCATTATGTTAGCAATTACCCTAACCTCGGAAGACGGCAAAAATTATTTCCAGGGAAAAAAAGAAAAAAAAAACTTCTTTTTCACACCTCCAGAAAAGCGCTCATATTCTTCAGCCCGCCTTCACCGCCCTCCTCTTTCCTAATAGCAGCAGCGCGCCAGATCGCCTCGCGTACAAATATCTTGGTATACTCCCGCACCACGTTCAACGCCGGTTGGGATATTCTAGTCTTTTTGTCCTCGAAGTTTTCCGTCAAGAGGCGTTGGATGAGCTGGGTGGAAAGTGGTTGCTGTTCTTCCGTTGGCATTTCGGGGGTTTTCGCAAGAGTCGCTAGCTATCGTTGTTGGGGGTCGTGCCAGCAGGGAATGCTGACGGACGGCAGATCGACGCTAGGTGGCGGAACTGGTGAAACGAGAGGTCTTACCAATATGAGGGGGGGATAAGTAACAACGAGTGGTAGAGGAGGACAGTTCAGTATTGTTGATTGGCCAGTGGTACTCGTCCGGTGGGAAAGGAGGGGAAATGCGAAGGAAAGGGGTGTACGATGCTAGTAATGGAATGGGAGGAGGTAGAAATGAGGGGGTGAAGCAGCTCCCGCCAGCAGGCTAAATCATCCCGTCCAAACCTACAGTCTAGCCCGCAGATGAATTGCCGTAACGGGGTTCACGATACCTTAATAGGCATGATAACTTGATATCATCGCAGGTTGACACGATCTTCGCCCTGCACCAAATCACGATAAGCATCTACTCAATACCGGTAGAAAGTCAGTGAACGGTTAATTTAGGTTAGCCTGCAAAATGACCCCCCGGTCTTGCAGAAAACAGCCCCGGGTATTCGCGCAACCCACAATCACATAAGCAACTGAGCTAAACTACAATAGGCATAGCTAAGCAAGTTAACGAAATGACGCGTACCGGTTAATGAAGTCCAGCAAGTTCAGCTCGCTCAGATGCTCCTCTTTCTCAACGTCCCCGAATGCGGAGATTGGAGGCATGAAGATGAGGCGGATTATTTGTACGAATTTTCACCGTAATTTAGGTTTTAAAATTTTTTAAATGATGGAAATCTTCCAAGATAACCATCCTGCCTATTGCTATCATATGAAAGATTGGATAATTTCCGTTTATGATACAGAAACCAATACAAAAAGGATCTCATCAAAACGAAACACACTCCACAAATGTGTGTAAAAAATAATGTACTGGTAGAAGAAGAAAAAGACCCCCTTCTCTTCCGCTCAGGCACCTGTTCCGCATCCAATCGCTTTCAGTGCGGATGCGCCGTTGAGCAAGAAAAAGGCCACATTCTGAATGCTAACCACCTCCGTCTGACCTTGACAAAGGAAATATGTACCCCGTTGGCTAAAACACCGCAAAATAATTGTACAGTAAACCTATAGCTATAGGACCTTACTCGCAAAGTGGGCACAAAGGTGAAAGAGAAGTATCCAAGGAAAAATAGCGAATGAAACCTCCCAGCCGTAACAAAGGGAAAATTTGAGCCGGAACTTGCTCTTGCCTACTCGGGTATGCCAGACATAAGTTCCGGTAAAAGAAAGGTGAACGAGTGAAGAAAAACCGTAGAAAGGTTACCCAAACACACAAACTCCGTTCGTGTAAAAATCCAGACAAAAAAGGAAAAAAGGCCTCAGCAATAGAAAGTGTAGACGAATACTCTAGTAGACATAACCGCAACCATGATCAGATGGTGCCTCCTATTTATCGCGAGGTCTTGCTCCTGCTGAAGAGATCGAACATGCTTCTCTTCTTCATTCTCTGGGCTGGCGCGGTCGCCGGACGTCCGTCATTCGAGGGCTTTGCTAGAATCGAAGGTAGCTCGGAAGGGACATCGTCTTCCACCGAACTAAGGTCTCCATTTGTGTCTACAAAAGTCGATGCTTGCTTCTCGTAGCTCTTTCTCTCTTTCTTGCTGGAACGGTGGCGTGACATCGACCTCTTGGTGCTCCTGTCCCTAATAATACCCGCTTTGTCTGCAGTGCCGGTCCTGGCAAGCTCTTCCTTCTCCATCAAATCCAGCATGGTGTACCCGCCCATTGCGTAGTTCGCAAAATCTGGGTCGACGAAACGAATATAGCCTCTGGCGACTTCAACACCGAGATTATTGCTGATCCAATCGCAGATCAGTGCCGCATTTCGCTTGTTGCATGTCGGCGAAATCATGTTTAGGGAAGTGATGGTCAATAAAAAGGATCCATCATATGTGCCCCCCATAACCATACAGGCCGAATGTTCAAGGGATACGCAAACCGCATCCTCAGTCTTTCCGTAGCGTTTGGCGACCATCTCGGACAAAGACTTTGCAAACTCGAATTCGTTTTCTAGCTGCAGATGTCGCACCATGTATGTCAGCACGGGTAAAGTACAACATGGGAATAACCGAGGAAAGAGAGGCGGCACAAGCAAACATAGAGGAAACCAAGAAAATACAGCGCTGTAGCATATGCAAGGCACCAAGATATTAAACAATAAAATGAATTCAAAATACGGGGGAAGAGGTATTTTCGTAGTGGAATCAGATACAGCTAAATGAGATGGTGCTTACAATGACGTTCGTCCGCAATTCAACCCAAACCGCAGAACTCTTGGGAACCACCGGGCCTGACTCCCGAACAGCAAATACCTCCCCGTAGTAACTTGCTCCCTTGATGGACTTTTTCCTGCCAAAGTCCCCTTTCGAAGACTTCTTGGACAATCCTCTTGTAGCGGGGGTATCTCTATCGATGTCTCTAAAATGAATGGCAGTTGGAGATCGTGTAGATTCAGATCTGCGAGTGACATCCCGGTCATCACCTTGGTTGAAGGACATGTTTGTGGGAGCCGGCGAAGGAGGTGTTCGACCAGCTGGGGGCTGGGGGATTTTCTTGGTCTGAGAGTTTGCGGATTTGACAGGTTCTAGAGTTGCCATGTCTAAAGTTATTTGTGGGGGTGGTTAGATAAAAAGTTGTTTTGCTGATGGAATGGATCGGTCAAGTGAGGGATGGGGAAGAAGGTTGCTTTAAGAATAAAAGTTCTCCTCTGCTAAAGTGGGCGTCCACACGAGCGATATGGAGGCGAGGCGTCGGGCACCGGGTTCGCAGACTTCCGAATTGCTATCGCAGCAAAAAAAGAGATAGGTAGGTTCTCAAACGCTGAGCGCCGAAGGCTTCCTTGTTTTTTCTTCTCCCTTGGAGGAGGCGGTAAGAGTGTCTTATGTAGGGCGGAAGAAGAGAGAGCGCAGGTCAGCTCTTATCCTGCAAATGGTCAATTGTCTGGGCGGTGGCTGTTCCAAGAACGCTTGATGCTGCGATCCGGATCCAAGAGCAGGAGTGGGCGAGGAGGCGCGAAAGAGGGTGTAGGGAAGAGGGTATGGGAGGGATGGGGGAGGGGGAGGGGGAGGGGCTGCAGTGGAGTGTGAAGGAAGGGAGCAAGCAGCAGCAGAACCGTGAGACAGCGCGGAATGGAAAGTGAGAAGCAGAGGCGGGGATGGGGTGGGCGCTGCTTTTCAATTACTCGAAGTACTGTGCTCAGTGCTCGACAGGTCTCACTTTCCCAGATCCCACTGAAACCAAGTTCTACGGCGCTCCTTGTGCCTCAAGGAACCTACACTAGGCCACCCATTTCCTCCGGGGCAGGGGCACCACTAACATTACCTCACATCCCTTCACTATTTACGGGCAATTATTTGGCTTAACAAGAAATTAGAGGTATTTGAGAGTATCAAAAATTAAATTTCAGCTAAACCAGTTATTTCGCTGACATCTGCTACGGGTCTGTGGCACGGATAACCCATCATAGCAAAGCTGCAAAAAACAACTGCATCCGCCGGGGGGGGGACAGTCCCAAATTATGGATTGCAAAATGCCATGACAGTTATCGTCCTCGCACCGTACCATGTCAAAGGCCAAGTACCGGCCCAGATGGAGGGAGTGCGAACATGTGCTAAAGCTGCCCTGATTGGGGCAAAGATCAACCCTTTGACATTGTCTCCCAAATTGCGGCAAACAAAGAAAGAAAAGTTGATGGGGTCTTTGCATCTATTAAAGTGGCCTTGGCAAGGATGTCTACTGCGGTAACTTGCTTGCACCGGCGAAACTGCTCTTTTTTTCGGTGCTACCGAACTGAGTGGCCAGGAGCCCGCTTCCGGCACTGAAGCCTCATGTTTCTTGTGTGTGAATAGTAATTATTCACTCGTAAATTTACCGGAATAGCATCGCAGGTTCAATATGGTAGGGCATCTGAAACCACAGTCGGCAGTATTATATCATACGCTAAAAAATTAAGAAATTCTGAGTTCTGACAGACATAGTAAGCTGATTTCTCTCGCGGGGCTCAATACGGTAGCCTTGATTATCCGTCTAGAAAAATAAGTAAGTTACTTGTATTGTGCCGAGCACTCCAAACCAACACAATTCCAACCATAACAGGAAGATGTGGCTCGGAGGAAGCAGTGCTCAGAGGGCACCCCTCTCTAGGTCTATGCTTTCTGATTTTCAATAAGAGCAGTATCCGTGGAGATGGCGAATTCTCAAATTGCCCATGTATGGTCATTTTCGAGGCCATCTTGGCCAAGCCCAACTTTTTCCTATGCATCATGTAAACAAAATAAGTTATCCATGTGGGGGGTTTACTCAAGTGCCCGGACCAGAGGCTATTCCTATCACACACAAAACTCCGGGGAGTAGGTACGGTGATCCGGTGAGCACGAATGCCGTATTCATCCCCGATGGGCCATGTGGATAGCAGGCTTTCCGGCCCTGTTTCCCCCTGCCTCCATGTTGCCGCCCCGGTCCTTCGTGCGGTCCCGAGGACACAAGGAAAAAAAATAAAAAATACTTTTCCAGGGTTGGGGGTGGGATTCTCCAGGGTTACTCCCTCCGTACCCAATCAACGCATAGATACGCCTCGTCGGATCCCGAGTAGCAAGCCACCCTTTACGATAGAACCTCCTCCCTCCCTCATCCATTTCACCGCAGCACAATAAATAATTAAATAAATAAAAATCAAGGAACTCGGAGGCACGAACCTGCAAAAGTGCTTCGGTATCACCGGTATTGAAGGTGCAGAAGATGCGCTTCTTTCATGCAATGCAATGCCATACATATGATACTCGAGTACGCGTACTAGCGTATAGTACAATACTTGTACTGTTGCTTGGCTATGGCCCGGATGACATGCTTCCTCCGGGTTTTGGGTTTCCAATCAAACCTCCAAGCCCTATGTTTCACAGTCTCCGCAAGACTCATCACCTCCACTGTAAAACTACTTTTAGTTGCTGAGCCGGGCCAAAATCCAATTGTTATGCTTGGAGTGCTTCGCTGAGGCTTCCCCGCCTACATAGGGAAGCAATATACTTCATCCACCCTCTACTCCAATGCACCCACCCCACGCTGCCACAACATGGCAGCCCGCGACGGTGTCATGCTGGAATGCACTCGAGCATACTTTATCCAACATCAACATCGTGCCCCGCACGGCTGCCTTCTCAAACTGCCAGCATAGGTTAGGTGGAAGGATGAAATTTCACCTAAAGAGGAAACTTTTTGGCACATTCACGGACAAACTGTAAGTTTCTGGAAATAGTGCACCACCGTTGGGGGGGGAGGTGGTGAAAAAACAATAGATCGGTCATTTGCATCTAGTGATCGGCTCTTTCCGGAAGCAAAATTATCACGGCAATGTGCGGCATCATATACCGATATCCTACTTACCGAACCGTTGTGTCTACGGTATTTATATGCAGGACCGTAAAGTGCGATAGAGTACTCGTGCTCTCGAGGCCCATAACTTACGATCTTGAAGTCGGACATCAACTGAAACGAAATTATGTAGGGTCTTGAAGCTCTGCTGAGAAGGTCGAACATTGCACGCGAGAGAAATGCACGTGCCAATACATTCAAGCTCACGACCCCGGTTTACCTGAAGACGCCTGGATATCCCACCGCTACGAGTACAACGGTGGAGTATCGTATAGATGCAGTATGGTGCCTGCAGCTTAGAGCCTACCCCCATGATATCCAGCATTGACCGACACTTTAGTTTGAGACAGCAACACCTACAAATAGAATCCTTAAAAATCCGTTCTATGAAGTTTACTAATTGGCTATTGGAACGCATTTACAGAGCCAGTTGCTTTCTAGCCTTCTGGCTGGGGCTGTGCTCGAGCACCGTACTCGAGTAGAAACCTTCAAAGTTGGTAGGGAATGGGGGCGGTGGGCTTGTGCTATGAGGGAAAGCTTTTGTTGAATAATTAGGCTTCCTAATTCGATACAGTCCGCCACCACCGTATTAGGACTGGCGTTCTTGATCTGAAAGGAGACTCAAGGCGAGTTCTGAGGTGCCGACACCATCCTTGCGCTGTAGGTACCCCGCTTGTACTGGACTTCCATGGAAATACAGGAAAGAGGAACCGGTGGATGACCACTACCGCATTGGCTAGCTAGGAAGGAGTTCGTGCCCGAAACAATCAACAGCAGCTCCCGACGTGGAATGACATACAAATTACAGGTTGGAACTTGGAAGTGGACCGTCTGGCCTACGTGGTAGGGCTGCGCTGCCGAAGCACTGAACCATTTTAATTAAATTTTCTGGGAATTTGGTTGCAGGACCATTGGATATTCCAATCGCGAGAAATGGCTCTGAGGATGGGCGTTCTCCAGCCGCTCGCAAAATGGGGTCCAGCTGAGTGAGGTTCTGCCGGTACCGGTAGCGGTACTGCTGCTATCGCTGATGTGGGCGGGAGGTATGAACCTTGTTAGATTCAAAAGCCAATCGCTGGGCCGAAACAGGGACCGCCCTCGTAACGACGGTACACCGAGTGTGGCGTAATAAAGCTTTACAACCCAGCCACCGGCTTGCGCCACAAGATTTAGCCAGCGGCCAGATTGTTGGAACCGTGCAGTGGGTGTATCATAGCACATGACTTGCCTGCGGTAAACAACGGTACTTGCTTTATTTTCCGTAGCTGGAAACAAACAAAGAAAACATCGTTATACAACCCTGTATCAAGAGTTTGGCACATTGCCTACATACCTAAAAATACGTGCATCTCACACATTTAAAGTTTGCCTTGCCAACTATGCTACTAATTACAGTAAAACCCCAATTATGGGATTATCTCTCCCATTCTCCATCCCTTGAACAAGGTCGCATGGTGAGATCTGGTACTAGTAGCCACTCTTATTTGGTGTGCTTGTTCTTAGGCTAGATGGGGTGAACCGAGTATAGCACTAATTGGCCGGTGTGTCGGGTATCGAGCTAGTTGCTCCATGCTACTCACGAATAAGCATCCACTTTGGCTGTGACGTGCCATTGATAAGCCTCATTATTGATAGTGTGATATTATCTGGCTGAATTATTTCCGAAAAGAGCTCATATACTCGAGTAATCGACCGGGATCTGTAACTCTCAGCTTACCGGTGTCGTTTGAAGAGACGAACAAGAGGACCTCTCAAACCCCAACAACGCGCTCGAATTTGGCTTTTTCCAGCTTGCCCCCGGTTACTTCAGAGTGCGGCTCTGGCGCTGGGAGCCCAGCAGCCAAACTTTTGGACCCAACCCGATAACCCTAACTCAGCTGTTAATATCACATCAACATCAACTCTTTCGACGAGACTAAACAACTCATCTTTGCCGTGTTCCCCCCCTCCCTCTCCAGAGAAGGAATCTTTGGAGTACCTTCAAGTACAGTAGTACACGACTCAATTATCTGAGATTCTATGGTGTTGTGGTCTCGTGCCGCGCTCTAAATGGATTATCATATGGTATCGGTACATTCCCTCACTCGTTACGGTTCACCCTCGAAGCGGTGCTATGCATACCCTCCCGTGGGCAGTCTCTCTCCTCTTGTCTCTCCTCCTTCCCTTCTCCAACAATGCCCCACTCAGTCCCAACCTTCACCAAAAAGCAAAAAAAGAGAGGCAAGCAAAAGAAAAAGCCTCCCAAAAATGGATGCATTGATGAGGTAAGTACCAAAATTCCCTCGTACGAGAGATGTGCACTTCTCAAGTAAGGGCTCGAAGAATTCTAGAATCTCAAACTCCTCGGCGCGAGACCAAAGAGGGGTACAGGAGAATGCCGAAAAAGGAAAGAAAGATGGGGCGGGAAAAATTAGTCGGTGGATCAATGTTGTCACCTCCCCGACCAGCCGCATGGCAAACCGGGTTCAGCCAGATTTAATGATAACCAACCATATGACGCAGCAGGGAAAACCCTGTTCTCGGTCCACTTGGACGGGATTGGAAGTGGCGGCGTGGTTGGTTGGTCCTGAGTGGGCTTGGGTGTTGGTCTGGTAGGAGAGCCTTCCCGAATGGCTAATGCTAATGGAGAAAAAATATTCTCCATCTGGCCACCCGGCAAGCTTGGAGATGTGATTGCCTTGCTTTGCCCCGATTTTGTCTTGTCTTGTCGCGTCTTGTCTCGGAGAGAAGTGGGGCAGCTAATCGAATCATGCCCAATACAGGCATGAGTGCCAGAAGTGATGGGGGAGGCGTGTAACCCCGCATCCCACAAACTGGCTTGCAAACATTGTTATCATTGTCCGAGTACCGTACGGTGCTCGAGTACGCATTGGGGTTCTAGACTCCAAATGAGTCTACGAGTACTTTGTGAACGGACTTCAAAAGCATCCGAGAACCCTGAAATGGCTTGGCGCCCCTCCGTCTCAAACAAGATGCGCCCAAACATTGTGGGTCTGGCTTTGTTTGCTCGTACAGGTACGCAAGAATGGCTGGCCACACGTTTTTTCGGATCCTTGTGGTTGGGGACTTTTCTCTTGCTTTTTTATTTTTATTTTTACAGTACTTTCCCCACTTCGGGTCTCCCAGGCTGGGCGGCTGCCCTATCTATAACCTAAGTCTAGAACTTGTACATACCACTACAACCTCTACTCATCCCTCCCTCGACCAGAAATCTCCCTCGACCGAAATTCGGAGAACGACACTTGTAGTGGGTGTTGGCGCCTTCTTCCGCCCCCTCCACGGGTTTGGGCACAAGGGTAGAAAGCCATTAACCGGAACAGACGGGATATATTTGGCTGGCCAACCTCAAGTAACTGTCCCATAGCTTCTTGCAGGGTCTTGTACGGGTACCGGTGCTTGCCTGAGACAAGAACAAACTTCCTCTCCACGACTTCTGGCACCATAGGAGGGAACTCGGACTCTCTTTTGCTTGACAACATTCGGATACGTCGCCAAAATGAGACACGGGGCGGAGCTCGTCAGTGGTGTTGAGGTAAAACAGAAGAATGAATGGTGCACGTGGGCCTCAGCCCTATTCGGGTGTGTTAGTAAAAATGGGAAACTATTTCTACTGGCCCCAAACAAATCTGTAGGGAGACAGGGGTTGTGTTTCCCGATTTTTATAGAAACACCCGAGTCTTTCGGCCACGAAGGGAACAACATTGCACAAAGGAAAGGGTTTTAACTGGGGCTAAGGCTGTGTACCACAGTTCCAGGGCAGACGCAGGTACTAGTACAGTACAGCTGGGGTAATATGTTTAAGCTTAGCTGCGCTCATGCCGGTACCACACTCAGAGGATACGAGTGCGGTACGGGTAGATAATGCGATTGAAGCAAGGCTGAGCCACAAGACCCATTGATAGCATTCCCCCGCCGGAGATCCAACACTGAGAGGGTAAGAAAAGGGAAAGCTAAATGTATATTATTACTATCTACAGTATTACAAGTGATTATCCACGAATATGTTTTCGTACAAAACAGGGATTATTCTGCTGGTGGACTACCCCTGCAGCATACGGAAACATATCCCCGGGTACTTGTACTGATTATCCGATCCGTGTTCCTCTTCGTCAACCAGTCGGACTAACTGCGATACAACTTGGAAATTGCTTGGGCTAGCGTACCAGCAAGTATTGTACAGTCTCGCCCTGCTATCCCGGACGGCTAAGATCCAAAGAATCCGTCGGGTACAACGGGCGATCCAGGACAACAGGACGGGTCTTGGTATAAAGAGATTTATAACTCTCGGAGGTTCATACGGGACAGCAGAGTTCCCGAATTATCGGGATCCGGGGTGGTGGGGCGTGACTGCAATAAACATTAAGGCTTGTGGAGACTGGAGTAATGAAGGTCTCGCTAGGACGGTAGAGTTGCTACTCCTGGTACGGTTTGCTGAATTTCCCTTCTTTTATCTTCTCAACTCTGGAGTGTTTTCCTCCCTTAGTCCAGAGGCGAATATTCTGGATGCCCTAGCGTTCTAAGCCTTTACGGTATATGCACTGCACTGCGCTGTGCACCTGCTTACTATAGTCGCCAGGTAAGTGGAAGTGGGAAGGCAAGCTTCAATAATGACCTTGTGCAAAGGATTTAGAACATACCCCTGCAATATCTCGTCTTGCTCGCCGCCAAATGTTTACCAAACTACCAGGGCGTAATTAAGGCCCGCTCTCCTACGCGCAATAGCAATAAGTGCCAGGAAACACCGAGATTAGAAAGATCTATGGTTCACCATATATGCGTGTCTGAGTGCCCATACTAAATTAGCACTATTATTTTCTGGTACTTCTTACCTGTTGTACGAAACTATGGGATCAAAAGTCAATTGTTAGGATCCGCCACTTACCGGACACTCACCCAGACGCAAAATCGCCAGATCGAACCACCTCTTTCCCCCTGGATTAAAGAGGGACAAACAAAAAAAAAGCAAACTTATATTTCCCCCTCCGCCCAGCCAGTCGCCGTATCGCGCACAGCATTGTCCCGACTTTTTGCTTGGGAAATCATTGTGCGCCATGTTTCACCTCACGGATAGCGGCAGCACCCGAGCTTACCGTGGGATCTCGAACAATTGAACTGTGAGTTGGGTAGTCCGAAATTCCCTTCTCGGGAAAAGGGGCGGAAAATGGTGGGGGGAAAAACGGCGACTAGTTTAGCCTCTCTTGGAGAAACATGAGAGAACAGGATAAAAGGTACCAGAGGAGGCAAACTCCAACGACATATTGTGGCGTACCACTCAATTATTTGAAATTCTACGGTATGTCGAAGGGGTGCCATCACATCTGGTCGGGGATGGGAGGTCCTAATACGGAAGAGCACTACAGTGGCATAGTGAGATGAAAAGAGCTCGAAGGGGCTTACCATTGAAGCAACTCGCCGCGAGCAAAGGAAGTACCGAAGCTCAAAAAACAGGGGGGTCGCGGATTCGTATTATACGGGGCGTGCATATTCGTGTGGCCGAGTTGAAGTTGGATACCGGTACTTTGTATGGGAATGTGCCACCTTGAGTGTCCAACTTTAACTTCGCCGCGCGAGTGCGCACGCGCTTTTTTCTAAATATCCGGATGCAAGCATAGTACCCTTCTTGCCTACTGCGAGTATAGATAGTCGTAAGTTAAATGCCGAAGGAATTCACAAGTCTTGCTATTACAAGAAAAAGATTATCAATTGACTGACCAAGCTGCCGTGGCCTAGCTGTAGACTACCGTGAAACGTGAAAGCTGCAGTACCGTTCCCGCTGTCATTCCGAGAATGTGGAGGGGTGAATTCAAGTCAGTTGGCTGCTACAGTACCACGGCGTCTCCGTAATCCTTACCATGGTGTCCCAGACCCTATGCTCGAGTACTATACTGTACAACAGCTCAAGGGATACGCATCTATGGAAAATGAGTTATCATTTGGCTCAAACTATTCACATGTGGTTTTCTGTGCGACAGCCGGTCAAGCCACGGACGGATAAGAAAAGCTTACTGCACTTTTATCTGGCATAAACTATCTGAAAATGAGAGAGAATTCTTTCGCCTAGCAGTGGTGCAACAATAGCTGCATTCCTAACCACTTACTACTAGATACAAGCACTGTACCTCCTCTAGGCTACCACTATTCCGGGAGTCAATTTCATTTACTACCGTACTGCTGAAACTGGAAAGAAATGACTGCTTACCCGAATAATAACACCAAAATTTCATTAACAGATCAGCGGGGGAGAGAAAGGAGGGGGGAGAGAACCTAACCCTCCTGTATGATACAAGCAGTATGGACAAATAAATCACCTCTTACCTGGTTCGCGTTGAGCTACTCTGTCCTTGGTTGGCAGAATCGGGGTGATAAAGGGATCTGCAGTACCTAAAGTGTATGACTTGCACAACTATGGTTCCGTAAAAGTCAGCGCAGCGGTACCGAGAATGCTTAGGCTTCCCGATATGCTATAGTACCGGTAAGTGTGACAGATGGATAGGTAAGATTGACAGATGACAGGGTAATGCACAGTACTCTACAGTACAGCACTAATCCCTGAAACACCTTGTGGAAATTACGACTGGGACCTTAAAATACAACCTAGGCACTTACAGGAGCATGGAAACACGCAATTTATCCAAGAGCCGGATAGTAAGCAAACATTCCAACAAAGTTTAATATCTCTTCCCCCCCTCTGTGTAAGAGTGCCCGGCGATGGTTTTTGGCATAACTATACCAAACATTTGTGATAAGGTGTGGGAAAGCATACGAGTTACAGGTATTACAAAAAAGAGGCACCAGAACACAGGGATTAAAAATAAGTAAATACCGATATGGCAAATCATCTTTGCGCACCTGAGCGCCCATACCAAATTGGCAACTCAAAATATCGGACACCTCTTTCTTGCCACCTGTAAACCCGGACGCTTGCGTAAGCCTCCGGTACGGGGTATCCGAAAACCTGACCCCGAGTTTAGTATGGGCTCCTCAGATGTGGGCAGAGAATTTGAAATACCGGCACACATTTTTGATCCCTGCGTCCGGGCACCGTGCGAGTACTGCACGTTACCTCATCATAAATTTACCTTCCCTGACATCTGTGTGAACTAATTTATTGCACTAACTATCTGTCAAGTTTCCGGATACCTCTCCGAATTCTATAGACCCACTCACCCAAGTGCGCTCACTTATCACATCACGTATCATACTCCGGAACATCGGTTTTCCGATCCATAATTCGGAGGTAGACAGACGTATGATGGGGGAAGAAAGAAAGAAAGAAAAAGAACCGATCGGAAGGGGGAAAAGAAAAGAAACCGAGTGCGGGACGATCAATCTGTCAATCCGTGGGTCAGACCATCATCTAAGACTTATCGGGGGAATAAGAGAAAGCAAGGAAAAGGAGGGGGAGAGGAAAAGAAAAAATAAATAAGGTAAAGTGGAGCAGAGTGCCCCCACCTTTATTCCTGCTGTCATACCCTCTCACTCGGAAAGTCGCGGACTTCTGCGATACCCCCCCCACAAGCTTCATCCGGGACAGTGGAGATAAAAATAAAAACAAAATAGTAATAATAATAACAATAATATGGAGAATAGAAAAAGTCTTTTCCGAAACCGTTATCTACAACACTGGAGGCATCTTCTTCTCGGTAGATTATAATCTAGATCAGATGTTGTGTTTTGCCACCTTTTCATTTCTTGCTCTGGGGCGATGATGGGTGGCCACCGATCTCCCTAAATTTTCGATTTAAAAAAATGATTTTTTTCTTTTTCTTTCAATGTCCTCCCCCGGACACGTGCGCTCCGGAGTGATTTGTGGGGACGGTTAAACACACAAAACAAAGGGGAAAGGGGGTATCATCGGTAGGAAGAGGTTGTGAGAAACGGACCCACAGGTGGTAGATGGATGGAGCTCATGCAGTGTTGCATTCGTCCTTGCCGGATAGCGACGGGATTGGATTGGGGGTGTGTGGTTCGTACTACGGAGATGTGACCTTTTGGTACATTTTCACATGCTTTTTTCTTCTCTTTCTCTCTCACACTTTCAACAGGGCTGGTTTATTGGGGAGGTAGTGGTGGTGGCGGTGGGGTGGGTGAGTGGGTCCTGTTTGGAGCTTCCTGCAGGGGTGGAGGAGGGAGGGAAGGAGGGAGAGTACGGTATCGTATGTGTGTATGTGTGGCTTCGATGGATTGGGTTTGGCGAGTGAGGATGTGTGACTGTAGATATTTGCTGATTGGTTTTTGGGACTGTGGGGGTTATGGTATTTGGTATCTGGTAAGTAAGTAAGTACCGGCGGTGGTAGTGCTGCTGTCGGGGGGGGGGGGGGGGGGGGGAAAGGAAAACGAACCGACCTCCTTATTTTTAATAACTCAGGCGATGTTCTTGTGATTATTTCACTGCGTCCGCATCGCCGGCGGAGACTATCTACAGTACTCTCTGGTTAAGTTACGCCCTATCGTCAATGCGCCCAAGCATATGCATACGCGCCAAGAGACCTTGAGGTTTGAAGACCCAATTACACTGCAACTTGGTGATGTGTTTTGATTTCACTAACGGCACGGGCATAGGATGGGACGAATCGAGTCGAGCGGGAGACAAAGGGGATCCGTCCCCCTCGAGCCTTATCCGCAGAATCGCATCTAGTGATATCCCTAAAGACACCGAGTGATTTGCGGCGTAAAGCCCAAGCTCTTGCTTCCACCGTCCTAATCCGCAGAAGGAAGGAAGGAAGGAAGGAGATAAACCTACAGAGACATGTTTCTCCCTCGCACTCGGCTTAAAACATGCGGTGCGGTATGAACGGTATTCTTGCTAGCACGGCACATGGCGGCGGCGGTGTGGGGTGACATGTGGGAGATGCTGCCTCGCTAAGTAATCGAGGTGCCAGAAGGATTAAGCTCGGTGTGGTATAGTGTATGTGTGTGTCCCTGCAGGCTCGGCTATCCCGCTTCGTCAAGATAAGGGTCTTAGCTAAATCGAGCTCCCTGGTATATGCCTTGGGCTACTTGGCCTTGCCTATATTAGTGCATTTCCTTGTGATAGAGGTCGCCAAAGGGACTGTTAGGGTTGTCGGTTATTAGCTGAGTTGTCAATATGAGTGGTTGAAGTTACATTCCGCTGCCTAATCGGGGAAGGGCATGTCGCTCCCTCGACATGGCCCCGGCTCTAGCTACGGTGCGAAGGATTATTGGATTCGGTCGGTGAGCAGTCCCACTCTTAGTATTTCTGTGCGAGTTTCCTCGTTGGAAGAAATATTGTAATCTGATGGACCCACGACGAGTGACTGGCGGTGAAGTCCGGTGAAGGAACACAGTCAACCGCCGTTTAATCCTTTGGAACATCAACTCTGCCATACCTAATCTACCACTTCGCGCCACATACTACATGCGCGGTTACAGTCCTGATGGAGACAACTCACCCCTACGGAACCCGCGGAAAATACTCGGCACACATCTCTTACCAATCGACGGTATAATGGCTCAAGATAAGCTGATGTACGTGGCATTCACGGAAACATAGGAGTGCCCAGTGATACGCTCTCTCGATGGCTCGATCTTGGTTCATCTCTTCCAATACAATTGGGTCGACTCCGGCGATATCTCCATTGTAGGTAGGTAGGAAGATTGTGCCCGAGTCGACCAAACCGCCTTGCGCAAGGCACCAGCCAGTTAAAGCTCTGGATTCCACAGCCGCATTGAAGCTCATATTTTAGCCTGAGTATGCTTGCGTCTATCACTGTGCTGCATGCTATACGCCTGCCAAGCTCCAACTCCAAGACTCAGCTTACTAGCCTCAGGATCATTGTCTCTCTCTCCGCTCACCTTTGAATCACATTTCCCGCCCATCGTGGTTTCCCAAAGTTCGCTTTGGACGTTTCCCCTGTTTCTGATCGCGATTTATGGAGGTGTGTTCCAGAGCGCACCTGGATGTTTACGAGACTCTTGCTTGGTCCCTCTGAGTAACTTATCCTCCCAAAATTTCCTTAGGTAACCCATGGAATTGCCGCCGGAATCCACAGTCAGCACGGAGCCTAACGCCCGTGAAGCGGCTGGGGCCAAGGCTCTCGAGCCTAGCTATCAGGGAGCACCTAGGGATAGAGCGTCAGCACCGTGCTGCAAAGATGCATGATGATAGGTTGTAATAGACGGCGCTGAACTACTCCACCCACTCGCTCGGCAGTCTACCACCCCCCGCACATCCCGGGTGCACGTTTGGGGTGAATGGGGAATCTTGAATCATGCTATTTCTCAGGATGGCTTTCACGGGAGTCACATGAATCTTCCTCTTTCACTTTAGAGTTGTAATCTCCACTTCTCATCCCCCGCTTTTTCTATCGAGATGTGCCGTGCATGCAGGACTGAGCGTTCGGCTATATGCTAGGAGTTTAAAGTGGTAGGAAATTTCAAGAGAGTGGGAGGGAACTTTTCAGATGTGTGAAATATGGGCGGAATTGGAGATAAGGTTCATCTCTTTGCGCGTGAGTGCCCACCTCATTCTTGGCGGGAAAAAATGAAATAGGATAAGGTAAGGGCCTTTGAAGTGAAGCTGGAGTTTGGTGTGTGATGGCTTTTGCGGTAGCTGTTTTGAGGGTGGGAATGTTGGTATTTTGGGATTGAGATACCGCGGAATTTTAAATAATTGGACTCTTTATCATGTCGTTCGAGCTGCTATCTTTGGTAAGGTCTGGGATCTTTTTTTTCCCCCTAGACCTTTGGGTGAGGCCGAGCCAATCACCTTTTGCTGTGCTTTTCGGTTTTTTAACTGGAGAAGGGAATTTTAGGACTACCCTCCCACGACACACGGCCTAATTTTTTGAATGGAGTTCTGCTGTACAGTGGGGGTTTAAAGCGCCTCTGAATTAATAGTTGGAGCAGCGCTATATCAGGAGACTTCACACATGAAGTTTTCCATATCTCCTCCCCCTTTTTATTCTGGTTTCTTCTGAATGGCTTCAAGTTGCTTTCTCGGCCCAGATAGGTAACTTACTGAAATCAAACTCTGCCCTCCCCCGAGCCGTAAAAAATAGGATTGATGAGCGCGGCTCCCTTTGATATGGTACTTCGTTGATGTTATTAGGAAGCTCTTTCCGATCCCCCGTGAAAAGTGCCATAGTCTTTGGGTGCGTTGATTGCGATTGACTTGGTGTTGAATGTATTCATGGAAGGTCTAGGCATGGGGGAATGCCTAAGATCACACTGTCAGAACTATCACCTGCAGGTTATTGTATGGGTAATTGCATCCGCAATGGGTAGTAGTGGGGTAGATACTATCTGATATGCTAGGAAGCCTTGTTCCTGGCATATCGCGACTTTTCAACTACGGTATTGTCGCCCCCCACGATAGCCATCTTGTTTTTTTTTTCACGGGAGCCTATTTTTGAATTGCGAACTACTCGGACTCCCGTATTAGCCCCATAATCTCACATCCAAAATTGAGGATATCTGAGAAGCAGGTCCTAGCCTCGTATGGTAGGTTAATGGTAGGGCATCAACTATCCTGAGTATCATATATTAGATATATTCGGGCACAGATTTTCTCCCCAATTGTTGCTAGTATCATACTATGTATGGCAAGCAACAAACTGACGAGGAAACGGAAAAAAAAGGAAACTGCTAGTGCGAAGCGAAAGTATATAAATTCCGGCAAAGCTTGAGAGTTGAGAATCTTGATCGGATGGAGATTTTTTTTGACCAGAGTTCTATCCAGTAGCAGCAATAGCAGTAGATGCTTCTGACCACCGAGCCCTTTCTCCATGGCATTCAACACATTGTAGAGAGAAGGAAATGTGTTTCAAGGAACCAAGTGCACAATCCGGCACGGGCGTTTTTGGGGAAATTCCATCTTTAGGAAATATCGCGTTATTCTAAACGGTATAGTCTAGCACTATATCTCAGAAAAGGCCAAAGACAAGAACCAAGAAGAGTGACCGTTCTCCCCTTTTCCCTCTTCGATACAGAAGATAAACCCCAGATTCCGAAAGCCATACAGACCACTTGTGCTAAAACAATTGATTAGCCTGTGATGATAACTATTGCACCAACCATTAAAAACCATCCCTCACCACGGATCACCTTACAAACTTCCCAAGTTCCTTCTCAAAAGTCGCACAGTGGTTGCTCCTGGTGTAGAGCACGATATCCATCCAAGACTATGATTATTAGGGCGGTGGATCTCAAGCTCCCACTAGAGATTGTCTGAATTTTTCTTAGCAACCATCCTTGGAACGGCCGGGGGGGGGGGGGGGTGGTTAGGAATATAAAACCACCCCCAGTATGATATATGAGACTATTTGAACCCTCTTCACACACTACAGAGCGGTTCGTAAAAAGGAATGCATTGTATCAGCAAGCATCACTCGGAAGCCGATGCTCAATAAGGGGGCCAGCGATTTACTCTCACAGTAAATCACTCGTGGCGCCATGACTAGCCTGTGAAATCCAGAGTCAACCCTTATAACATCCCATATTGCTATAATGAATCATAACAGAGTAGCCAATGTGTGCAAGTTTCCTACTACAGCGCAGCCTCCCAGAATTCTGAGATTTCATCATTCCATACTCGCTTTCATGCGAGTCCACATTCCCGGGTCAATGATCACTCCCATTTCACTACTCATGTCAATACCCATAGCAAGATCAATCGCCTCAATAATAATTGCGATGTGCCCCGGGAAATAGCTTGGTTGGGCACATCCCCCCGGGGCGGGTTGCGGTAGGATTTAATGATAAGAGTTGGTCCTCTAGATAGGCTCTTTGGATAGGTGGCTAGCCTGTGAGGTAGGGAAGTTGACAAACCCTATTAAGCATGCAAAGCACTCTACCTATCTGTCTTTTAAGGGTTTCCACACCTTCCCTTGCTAGGTGACTCATTCCCTTGGGGCAGATAGCTGGTAAAGAGATTCTAGTGATATTTTATGCAACTCACACTCTCAACTCAGTCGTAAAAGGATGAAAATAGGAGGTTAAAAATATCGGATTAAAACTAGCTATAGTGACTACTAACCCTATGGGTATAAACTAAGGTTAGGGGAAAAGCCCCATCTACACATTGTGAAAACCCAGCCAGGCTTACCCGTCCAGTCATCCGCAATCCACCCAACTGCGCCACTCTTCCCCACCACTCCATTAAATCCCTTTCAAGCGATCTCCTCCTCATAGCCTCAATACACCTCGCACTGGGTGTCCTGACTCCCCTGATCCAGGCAAACCACCACTAGAAAGCTCTCTGCGCCGGGCGCTTCCAAACACCATAGTCCACCATATTCCTCAACCTCTGGAAGAAGATGTCCATACCACGCAGCAGCGCGCGACCACCAAGAGAGAAAGAAAGAAAGGGCGAATGACTGAGACGATCTGTACGCTCCTGGGTTACGGCATCAAGGGTAATCGTGTTCAAATATCAATATTCGTCGTTGTCGCTATTGAGTTCTTCATAATCATTAGGGTCATCCTCTTCGCTGCTGTAAACCAGATCGCCTTCAACGCTAGTGCGCTCACCTGACTGCTCGTATCCGTAATCCAAAGGATCTTCGGCCGGGTTCTTCCCCTCGAAAACGTTTTTATCTTTGATTCCAAGAATCCTCTTCTTCCTTTTCAAACCCAGTCCCGAGCCCTCGGAACTGGAGAGCTGCTCCATCAAGCGCACAGCTGCCTCCCAATGACTCACCAAATCTTCATAGTCTTGTTTAAATTGAGGGAGTTGGCCAAAACCTGAGCGGGAGTTCGACAAGGGTAGTATTGGTATCCTTCTCACCGATTCCCCTGGATTGATATCCATATCTAGAGCCACATTTCCGTTTCCAAAATCCTTAGCTGTAAGGCTGCGAAAGCAATCACTGATGGGCCTCTCTCCACTATGGTAGACATGTCCCAAACCCCCTGAGTATTCTTGAATAGAATCAGTCCAGCTTACTGCCCTATATCTTTGCAAGAATTTCGCCCCGCGGAGGAGAGGGTTTTTGTTATCCTCCCTAGATGTGGAATATTCTACTCGAATTAGTCAGTTTAGAAAATAAAATAAACACAGGGTAATGACCATCAATAATGATCTCTCCATGCCCAATTCTAGGCCTCACATTTCTCCCGCACTCCTTAAAGTAATCAGCCTCCCACCTCATTCCCCCAATCACTTCCGGTGCTACTGTTTTGGGAACCCTCGAATCCACCACCGGACCATTGCCCGGGGCGCTACACATGTTAACTATCACCGTATCTTTGTGGGTGATTCCTAAATATCTGAGGATAGACGTTTCGTGAAGAAGATTTTCTCGTTGCCTTTTTACCTCAGAAGCAGAGGCATAATAAGGCTGCAGCGGATGAGACTCAAAATCGTTCGCTAGTGTCTTTTCAACACTAGTAATCGGCCGCGTTTCCTGTTCTAGTGGGTGTAAAGGTTTCGATCGGTATTGTGACACGCTATTCCAAAGACGAAAGAGCAGACCAGGTCGTTTCTTAAGCCTCGCCGTCCTCGGATCGATGTTCCCTTTCTTATAAACCTCGGATGCAATGGCTGCATCCTTCTTGGGGCTAGAAAGCCTTTCCGCGATGCTCTGTGGTAGAGAGAAGATAGAGATTAAAGGCACCATTTTTTCACTGTTTTTCTTAGAAGGGATGGTGTTGTAACGATGATTAGGTAGATTTTCTGAGAGTTTGAGCAACCCAAGCATTTTAAAGTTTATATGGGTCCACGAAAGGCCACGCACCTCGAACATGACGTAGGCAATGGTTTATTTACTCTACGTGGTACCGTCACCTGTACCCATGGTATGGGCGATGCCAGGGCAGTGGTATCCAGAAAGACTTTGGACACCTGTGCACTTCAATCCATTGCGACCAAACTTAATGCTACCGACTTGTTAGGAAGCTAAATTAAACCAGAAGGGTAATCGTTATCCACTCGGATTCAACCCTGCTCCAACTGACCTGCGTCTCCCCCCTCAGCCAATGAAATTTCCCACACACCTCTCCTACAATACCAGTATTACTCCTAAGCAGAGATCGTCCACGAGTGATTCAGTGTGAGTAACAGATAAGACTAAAGAGCGGACTAGCCACAGCGCGGGTCATACCGAGAAAACCGAGAAATCGAGCCTGGCTAGCGTTAGGATACTAGTAAGTATAGATGCTCGGGTAAAGCCCATTGTAAAAAAATGCCTAACGGCCCCCCCCATCTTAGCCAACCACCGCACTGAAGTCCATCAGAACGCACCAAAAACCCTCCCCAAATAGAGAAGCAACTATTGATTTGGCATAACCTAGCTCAAGCACTGGCACAAGGTGGATTGCCGATCACTCGAGCCAGCATTCCTCAGATGTGTCACATCGGCACAAACACGGACAGCCAAACCCCAAAACTCCAAGAACCGAATCCCACATTCGCAACAAGCAAGTTGATAAAATACAAGAATGGATCCCCAAGGAAGCCCAGGAAATAGGAGCACGCCAAGGGGGAGGCGAAGAGAGAGAGAGAAAAAAAGGAAGACGCTCCAAGCCGAAATTCAGAAAGACCACCCAAGCAGAACCCATCCATCCCCGAACCCAGAAACCAACAAGGAGCGGAGAGAGCAAGGGCGAGATATCAAACCTGGCCCAGACACCAACACGTTCCCAGTTCGGTCGGGCGACCGCCAGCTCTACTTGCTGCTTGTCATCCTCTTCCAAGCCTCATCCGGATCCGCGATTCTCTTGGGTGGAACGGCTGCTCTTGGTGGGGACTTATCTCTCGGAGGACTGCCGGCACTCAAAGTTTTCTAACCCTAGTGTTAGAACAAACCTTTTCCTTTCTCCTTCCTCCCTTCCACCTCTCCTTCGGAGAACCTGAAAGGAAGAGGGCACTCATACGTTAAGACAATTCTTGTACTGATCAAACAGACTCTTGCATTCATCCATGCGTACTTCCCCGACTCGATATCCTAGAGGAAGCCAACTCAGCGTCAATCCCGCTCCGTCCGTCCCACTCTACTCCAGCATGTGACACCCGTATCCCAGGGGCAAGCGAGCAAATGGGGGAGCAATACGTTCGCTATAACTCTTAAAAAAGCACGAATCGTAACGGCCTTTAGCAGCGGCGCATTCAGCACTAGTGTGAGAGCTGCCGGGCGAAGAGTCAAAGTATTCGTCAAAGGAGTCGTTGTCAAGAATGGACATTGCTTTGTTTTGCGTAACCGTTAAAGTCTCGCTCAAGTGTAGCGCGCTCCCCGCCGGAACAGAACAGAGGGATAAAAAGGAAAGTTCGATCAACGAAGGAAAAGTGAAGTAGCAGTCTATTCACTCAAGAAACAGAGAACAAGATCCTTCGGAGCTATAGAAGAGGGGGGGGAGGCAGCGGAGGTAGACAGGAGTTTGAAACGGAGGAAAGTGGGAGGAGGGTGGCACCAGTCCCACCCAGCACCACTCGAGTACGGTCGCAGCAGATCCTACAATGGGTGGGCAGGTTTTGATGTGGGGGTTAGCCGAATCTGGGGTTTGGGTGCGCAAGTGCAAGAGAGCAATCATGGTACAACGGACGCCAGCCCGATAGCCGACCAGCATGGAGCCACGACCGACTAAAGCCGGAACAAGCCGCTAACAACTATCACCAGCTTCTCTCAAAATAAAAAACCCTTCCCAGTGAAAAGTCAACAATCCCGTACGATGCGATATATAATAATAATATTATCATAGAAATAAGATGTTAATTCAGTTTTAGTTACCGACTCCCATGGGTGAATTCACATCGAAAACGAAAAAGAAAAAAAACCAGGACCATCGGCCATTCTGGTGGTTCGAGAAAATAGATATTGTCACACCACTCGCATGTTGATAGACAGACACACGCATGTGGATACAGTAGGCTATTCTCATTCTGAATTTGTTACTGGTATGGTATGGGTGGATGTGAAATGACATAGAAAGGAAGGAAGGAAGGAAGGATAACACCGATACTCCCCACAATCCTCCGACGTGGCTTCATATTGAGGAATTTCCCCGCAATTTTAGAGTATCATAGTCAGGGAATGGTCGTGTGTCGTGTGTTGTGTGTCGTGTGCTCGAGATGCAGCGTTCTCCGGTCAAAAACACCAAGGGTATGATGCAGCATTTTGGTAACTCATTCATGGTACAGTACTGGTAACCAATACTCACTATACCCTCCGCACTATCGCACTCCTACAATACCGGTATTATATCCACAGAAATCCACCCATGAACCCCCAGTGCCGACCCCAGCCGTCGCCGATGCTAGTACTATACCCGACCCGAGTGGGGTTGAAAACTCCGAATGCTCGCCATGGTGCAGGACCCCACCCACGAAACATGATAACCATAAGAAATAATATCACAATCACTAAACACTTGGGTCTACCATACACAAACATGGCACGTCACTACTACCAGAATCCACTATGCCAAACATCACCTCCGCATTCAGAACCGGCTGTGGCCAAAAGAGAAAACTCCGTAACCTCTCTACAAGTGCGTACAAAGAGAACCCTTCTGGAACAAGCAGAGAAATAGAGAATAGGAAATCCCCCAGCACCACCCTATCTACTGAACACCACGATCCCCCTCCTATTGCAACCCAGCCAGCCGACCGACCAACCAACTGTGGTTCCCTTAATCACACACAAAGCGCACACAAACTCGAGAACAGATTGCCAAACCAGAAGACATCGTAACAGGAAGAGGAAAAAAAGTGAAATAAAAAACTCCTATTGGAATACAATCCGCAAAGCAAGAAGGAACTGCCCAGAAACATGAGATGAAATCTATGGTATGAAGGCGACCATGATAAGACAGAAAATACACCTAACAAGAATGTTTTATCGGGAAACCTAAGGAAAAGATGACAATTACGCAAACGTAAAAACAGATCAAGGAGTAATTCAGAAACTCAACCGGGAAAATCTGGGAAAGAAATTCGCGTCAGAAAAAAAGGGAAATAATAGACACAGCATTCTTCACCATGGGTCGCTGACTCCAATCAAACAAGCCGGAAAGAGAAGGTGAGAAAAACCCCTATCACGATAAGCGCACAACCTCGAAATCTGTACCGTCAGTCAAGTGACAGGTTGTCAGTAGTTAGTATACACTCCAGTAAGAGCAAAACAGTTATAGTTGATAACTATAACTTATTCCACCCATCCCATTGTAGCACTACCAACTTCGCATCCAAGTTGAATTTACCTAAAAGGTGCTCCAGCTCCAATCTCGAGGAACACTGCCAACATAACTGCCGACCTTCGCACCGAGCCCGTCCATTGCTTTCCCACCTCCAGGGCCGGCACCTCTAACGCCCACATTCATCACAGGACTACTAGGACTCGGGTGGTTGTTGCTAAGGGTTGAGCCACTACTATTGCTGGAGCTCAGATAATCCGGCCTTTTAGCTTCGAGCAAGCGTGTGTAGTCCTTCCAGCAGTTATCACAGGCTCTTTCTTGATACCCTTGAATGTGAAAACGAGCGTTTTGGTTGAGAGGAACCGTGTGGGCTGTATGTTGTGCACAAAATACGTTGCCGCATCTATATAGATTGAAAATGTCAGTCCTCAAGCAACCAGCACTCTTTTCCCCACACGGAATTAAAAATGAAATATAGCCGAAACCCCCCAAGGCGGGAATCGAATTGCCACGAAGTACGGGGAGAATGCAGGAATAGTAAAATGGATAACAATGAAATGAAGCTCGACGATTTAAGCAAAGACGAAGCAGACAGCAAACCTACCGCCGACAGTGATGTCTCCTCAGAACAAATGAGAAATTCTTAACACACATAGCCGCGTCACAAGTCACGGCTTCAGCGTCAGGCTAGATGAGCACGCAACGCAAGTTAGCAATCACGACTGTAAAAACGCAAGTAAGCGAGCTAATAACGTAAGAAAGACACCCCCCACAGCCCATGTAGCCAAAGAGGCGCGCACCAAGCGAGAAATATATATAAAAAAGTTCTGCATCCCCGTCCTTTGATATCGACTTGAGAAATGCAAAGCGAGGGCTACCTCACCCACTCCGAAGGATGCACCTTACCCGTGGAGGACACGATTGGGAAGGGGAGGGAAGGGGGAGAAGATGAGAAAACATTCTTGCAGGTGTCAAACTATACCTTCCAGTGTCCTTTTCCCGGGGGGCCTGTAACCTTCCCCTCTTCTTCCAAACCAGCAATTCCATAGTCTTCCCGACCTAAATAACCATAACCAGCATTCCGAATATCCATGCCGTTCTTATACTCTCCGTCACCAACATAGTCCCCATCTACAGAGGCTGCAGAGCTTGTCGGTGGAGTGAGAGGCGAATTTTCACGCCTAGCGGGCCTCTCAATTGAACGGAGCACAGCGGGTCGGTAAAGTGGAGACTTTGGCGGGTGAAGTTGGCGGCAAGGAGCTGGAAGATGAGCCAAAGGCGAGGTCGGAAACGCATTGAACTGCGGCGGTTGAATCATTTGAGTATGTTGAGTGGCCGGTGGAGAGGTGTTGTTGGAATGCTGCACAGGGCGGCGCTGTGGTTGTAGCGATGGAGAAGGATAGGGCATTCTCGGGGTGTTTGCTGACTGAAAAGGCGAAATAAATCGAAGCTGGATCGACTGATAGATGGAGATAACGGGAAGGGTGATGAGGAGGGTGTCTCCGGAGCTTGTTTGTCGAGAAAATGACAAATGGCCGGAGGTTATGTGGGCTGTTGTAGTGGCCGGAATAAGGATTGGGTCTCGAGTTGGGGGGGGGGGAAGGTGGGAGGAGAGGGAGGAGGGACAAGACCGCTGCTGCCAACCAGCATAAGTTAGCCTGCTAATAGAGAACACGGCACCAATGAGGAACGAGTCGCCACTTCAACACGACACCAAATGCAATGCAGACTGAGGTGTACCCTATCATACCTGAATGTATGTACTTAAAAATGCCTTCTATTTCTCGTCACTTTCTACCTTGGCCGGATTTCAAGATGCGGACCCTTCAACCGACCCTGTGTTTTTCCACGCTCTATGTGTACCGATTTGTTTATTTATGTTTCCCCGAGTGCCGTACGTTCTCCACCGTCAAAAAAGCATCCGGATCCGAGACAATTGAATAACGGGTACAGTACCGGTATACGGGAATTATGCATTCGAGTACAAGTACGATACCGTATGTCCTCAAACCCACTAATAGAATACACGAAAAAAAGGGAAAACAAATTTCGAGGGGAAAAAAGAGGGTAGGGTGTTCACGACCCTGAGGCTGTTACAGCCGGGTGCGATATGTACGGTACAAGTAACGATATCAGTATGGGTAAGGACACTGGTATATGTATGTGATGGGATGAGGGGAGATTATAGCGGCGGGAACATAGGCTGCCTTGTGGCCAGACGGGGCCGAAAGTGCAGTTGACTTAGCAAGTGTGTGCAGACACTGTGGGGAACTGGGTTGAGATGAAGGGTCAAATATGTTTGATCCGATCAGGGTGGCTTCTCTTTCTTTCCCGAGTTGATGTCGCCGTACGAGTGGGAGAAGAAGGCTCCAGTCAAGGGTTCCCTCGTGTTCTCGAGCAGATAGAGCTTGTTGCTCTGTTGCTCGCGCTCACACGACAACGCCAAGGAAAAAGGAGATAAGCAGTACCAGTCCAGAGACGCTAAGCTGCAGCTATCCTTCAAGATGTCCTTTACGCTAACTTGATCGGATAATGGGTGCGAGATAAGGAATCCGCGTAGCCAATCATCGAGGTTGTATACCAAAGACTCGCTTCCCGGAGCGCCTGTGCTCAACCCGCAGAGGCCCAACAGCCCAGTCCAAAGCTTTTAACATCGTGAACACTGGAACGAGGCCTCTCCTTCTCTTATATTGGTTAGTGTTGTCATAAATTTACCAAATACCAGGACTTTTCTCGACTAAGCTGCCTTACAGTCGCACCCCGCCATAACGAGGGCCAAAAATTCGGAGTTTTTTGTTTGCTAGCGAGGTTTTGGAAGAAATTCCTTATAGCGGGGGCCATTGGAGCAGGGGTATAAATTCCCTGGGGGTTCATTCATAATAGCGAGGTTTCTCTTCTTGTACCCAAAGGAGAGTACAGTACTCGTACAGTCGCACCCCGCTATAATGGACAGCGTATAGGTGATAGTGCCCAAGTATCAGTGCCGTATTCTCGAAAGTTGTGTTGCGCTCCGGCAGGATGAGAAAGAGCGAGTTAGAGGCCAAGATTCCTAGTACTGTACTCGGGTAGGGTCAAAAAGGTCGGAAAACTTTCGGTGGCGAGACAAGGATTAGACGTGTTGATCATTGTTGATCATGGAAGGTGGGTGGAAAGGGGAGGACTGTTACATGATGCCATTAATCTGGAGAAGTTGAGCACAGTAATTGTCCATGCTGCATGTATTTGTGTACTGCGAAATTCTATTGAGAGTGCAGAGGAAAACTTTGAGACAAAGGGAGGAAAAGGAAGCAGGGCTTTTGGAACAGCAGTAGCCCTTCTAAGAGACCCAAATAAATGAATAGATTGAACTGCATACTGGCAATTTAATCATCTTTATAGTCATGTACAGGTGCCAGACATCAACACCTTTGATCCAGATTTCTGGTGTCCCTCAGGGCAAGATTTTTTCCACTGAAGCAACCGGTCTCCTAACTACCCCACCTGACCCTGCCGATCTTTTTTTCCGACCTTTATGACCCTACCCGAGTATAATGGATTCCGGTTCTTCCCTCTCCTTCTACTTTTTGACGACGATCTGCTCTGGTTGCCAAAACCAAAATATTGATTGTCCTCACGGTGCAACCTTGACGAAACACATGCGTTACCCGTAGGCCAAAGACGCTGCTGATGATCCCATAAAATTAAAATTAAATTCCACCTTCCCCCCGACCGAATAGTCCTGTCTCGGCCTGTGCTGTAATTGTAAATTGCCGCAGCAACCGATCGCGATCACTGGTGAACACTCAAAAAGCGGGGCAGGTCTCTAGCCGAGAAGTTGAGAAAGGAAAGGAGAACAGTGGACACCTCAGAACTAGATACCTGGACATACCGTAATGCTGTGTCCGTAAAATCGGAGGTCTTCCAAGTTTGTCCTAGAACTATCGCGACCTGACAGTTTGGATTGTCATGTTGTCTGGTCGAAGAAGAGGGGCTGATTCAATGCTGGACTCGAGCTGCCTACATAAAGGGATCATCTCAACCTATTACTACGGGTAGTGAGCACCCGATTTATCCCTGGCCATTTTTCGTAATACAAATACGGGTAGTCTACTCGAGTACGACAATGTCAGCATCATTCCCGGCATGATACTGCGCCCCACCGGCATCCTCATATATTTGTCGTGTCGTGGCTTTATAGAAGGCGGGAGGTCCTTCATAAATCAAGCAGGTTACAATCATTATCTTACGACCCATCACATCTTCACTCTTTTACCGTCAAGTGTTTCGCGCTTCAGAGACAGCCCGCCCACTCAATCATCATGCCGATACAATCGGGTACTAATCTCGAGCTATAGACCAATAGCCTGCCACCAGCGCATACCACACCTCGCGCTCACCCACCGGCTTCATAGATATAAGATAAACGAAAAAGCTTGGTAAAAGCTAACGTCACCGCAGGTTCAGCTACATTGGGAGAAACAACTGCACTGCGGCGCCATACTGGTAGGGGCTTGTTTTGCTTATGGGCACCAGTAGCCAAGGGATACATCAACCTTATCGGGGAGCAAAAACCTCGGCCTCATCTCTGCTAGTACCTCAGCTGCCGAGGAGGTACCGGTACCGGTACGGCACGGTTTGGCACTCGGGCGCTCGAGTGAATCAACAATGGCTAAGCTGCGCAGCAAGACAGTGCCGTACCGTTTACAGTTTCTCGGACTGTTTCCCCCTCGCGTATCGATATGCGCACCGTAGAGGACTGGCATACTGTAAGAACTCGAATAGAAGTTGGGTGTGCTGGGACGTCAGGTTTCCCTTTCTCAGCCACGCGAAGGGAAACACGGCAAACTCAGTCTTTGGTTGGGACAAAACAGAAGGAATATACTCGAGTACGCAGCACCTTATTGGGACAGGTAGAGTACTACAGCGTCCTATGATAACACATCCATCTTCCCTCCGAATTTTTATGGCAGTATCTTAGGGTTTCAAGCCAAATACAAATATGAACATCGAATGCAGTGGCACTATATGCAACAAGAAGGTTACACAGCGCAGAACTAGTACAGATTGATCCTGTCCCTTCAGAGGTAATTTCCACAGATCATAGCGTCCTCGTCAATTCGACCGCCTCCCCTTCCGATCTCGGTTTTGGCATTTGCCGCCAACGAAAAAGTACCGTGGCGCACAGACGCTCAAAATTAAGAGAGTTTCTGGCGTCAACCGTCTCCAACTGCGACCTGACGCCATGAATCAAAAGATGCTCAATCTCGAACTACGGTACCGATAGTCCAGGCGCACCAACACAAAGTGGTTTGGAAGACGCCTGCGGTCCCATTCAAATACGACGATCTTTGCGAGCACAAGTATGATATCAAAAAAAGGTCCCTTTCCAGCGTCACGATACACAGCGTTTCCTTGTCGTACCTATACTCGCACAAGTACTGTATGTGCGATGATACTATATGGCATTAGAACTAATGTCAATAAAATTGGATACGATCTGTGGCCTTTTGGAGATCAAGGCCTCGCCTTCGGAAGAAGACGTGGGATAAATCTCGGGATGGCAAACTAACATGGAATTTATGACTTGTACAACCAGCACGATATCTCATCTGTGTTTAATAGTCATAACGTATGATACTCTCTCTCTACCTCTCTAATCCAGCTTGGACATCAACAATGTTTCTTACGTTGTAAACATTGTATAAACGAGCCTATTTACTTGCGGGAAAATTGTTTTGGTGCGATGAATGAAAAAAACCACCAAAGTCTAAGGCCCGTTGCACCGTAACTTAGTTTGCGTGCCAACAGGTGTGCAGTCCGAATCATGAAATCCCCCCACCTCCGATGAAGCCCCGCCCCTACACTAAAACCGAAGATACCTGCACGGGACACACAACACGAAGTCTGTAATGTATTCAACCACAATACCGGTACTCGAGTACCCTCCCTGCCCTGTACCTGCTCGGGGGCTGCAAGCACGAACCCTAGCCCCGGAGAAGGATACCCCTTGCTTGCTGCCCCTACTTTTACACACATTGTACCAAATTGTCTGCTGATCTCCTTCACCCAGTCGCATGCCCGAGCAACAAGTTCCTGCTATGCTGCCTCGCTGACCTGAGCACGAACCCTCCGGTATCGGTGCGGGGCCACTGTCCACAGAGCGCCGGACACCCAAACGAGGTTCTGTTCCTTAGTGTCAGCGACAACAGAGCTCTTTTCTTGCCGGCTTGGTGGCACGATAGGAATTTAGGTCCGCCCCCTACCGTCTTTGCATGTGGCTAGTTTTGAGGCCAAACCTGCTGGCGTCCAATTAAAATCTGGGGACTCTCACACCCCTAAAGATGAGTTTATCTGCTTTGGGTGTTCATTGCTAGACTCCGGGTTCGCCGGGCCTAAGAGAGTTGCTGTGTCCATAAACACGGTTGGTGGGGGCTGTTATCTCCACCTCCTACTAAATTATTTCATGTTTATGGTACCGGTAGTGCAGGGGCGCCCGCTGCCCCCCATTTCTTACATTTCTCCTTTTCGGGGGCCTGTCTAGATTTGTTCACCGGTGATCACTCGTTATCATGGATCTGCATCAAGAAATACCAGCATTTTACTGCTAGAGACGTTTAGCACCACCTGTGCATCAGCGCTGAGCGCTGACACTTCTCTTGGGCAGTGTCTTTGGACTCATCCATCGAGCTGGACCACGAGATACCGGCATACTCCACCGGTCTATATATGGACAAGCACGGCGGGTCTGGAGTCGAAATTTCGTCCTTCTCATTACCAGCATTAACCTTGCAGCCGTTTGGTACATGTATATTGAGCCAAGCGGTACCTAGAGTGGCCTTCGGCGATATAAATATTACTAATTTTTATGAATATCCATTCAACCTTGCCAAATAACTATGTGGACCAACACTCTCACAGATGCAATAGATGCTGGTACCAGTGGATCGGTGGACCAACAAATGCTGCATCCTCTGTTACCCGGCAGCGAGGTACCGTATTGGTGAGCTTTATCTTATTGTAAGAAGACATTTTAACTGAGCACAGTGCGCACCGTGCTGCGATGGGCTTGCGATTCCATGACTCCAACACCTGTAGCATTAGGAGACCAGTGAGTGGGGCAGAGAATGCTTTCTCAAAGTCTCGGCCACTTTAACGAGGTGTGCATGGCTGTGGTCTTGTGTGGTACATACCGTTCTTGGCGCAATACTCGAGTACTCGTAGTGTTCTGGTTTATTTCGAAATGGCTTTTTTTTTATCGAGGATGCTCCCTTGCCTTAATATGGACTCTGGAGACAACGGGCATCGTTGCATCCATGAGGCCTTCAAGTCTGGCGGGAACCAGAAATTTCTCCACATTGTCGTCTTCCCTGGCACAAATACGGTAGTCTCCGCCAGAACGCGGCGCCGTTTCAGACTTGCGCGAGGGGGTGGAATCTCGGAGGTTTCCCTTGGCCTTTGTTTTTTCTCGAGCGATGTGATGGTCACGCACAGGCCCTTTAGCAATGAGCAGCGAGCACTTCGGCAACCACCTCTGGCTTCTGGTCATCTCTGGACAAAGGTTTCAAAGCCTTCGATATACGATGGCGGTACCGGTATAATATTCGTGCTGTGGTTTTCTTGAAACCTAACACGTGTTTATTGATCACGATTGGACAACGCGGCACACAGTGGAGATCGGGATTGGGCGGAATTCGCAAAAATTGAGGAACCCCCACGGATATCCTTGCTTGGCCCGATATGTTCCCCGATACAATCACGGAGCACTCGGGGACTTGTACACATACAGTCTAAACACACAGTCCCTACTGTTTGATCAAATCTCTGTAATTCTACCCTACAACCTAATCGATGGGGACTGTGTAATTGGGCGGTTCGTGTATTTGTTCCGCGATTGTATGTGTTGCCGTGCTGTACAACCCTGCTCGAGCACCGCCTTGGGCCTAACACTCGGATTCATTTTGTTCCCTAGAAGAATATGGTGCCAGAAGCCATGGAGGGGAAGTGTGTAACGTCTGACTTCGAATTTTGACTGGCACAAGGCGGCTAGACGAGGGTATTTTGAAGTTTAGAACCACGATAAATTCGAAATTTGCATGCAAGCTGCTCTGTAACGAGGGGGGGTTGTATACTTCCCCCTATCTATCGCTCCCCACACTATGAGCATTCATGGGTGGCTAGCGCTTTGAACACCTTATCTCAAGCCCCGAACTGGATGAAACTCATCCGATTGAGTTCCCCTCTGCTTAGAACTCTATATCTAAAACCCGCGGGGGATTCTCTCATGGCCGTCACACCTAGCGGCACTCGAAGTGGTTGGCTACATGTGGGGCGCAGTAACTTTAAACAGTTTTAGCTTCTAAAGTGGGAAGATTTGGTCTCGGCCAGGCGTCTTGGGCGATGCAGAAATCTTGTGAAAGTCGAGAGGATCGGCCGAGCGCTAGCTTTAACTGACTGGAGCAGATTCGCACCATAGCGGGAGCCCTGGCGAACGTGCTAGCCCTAAAAGTAGAACATATCCAGGCAATCCTTCCGTCTTCTTGATACCGGTATCTTACCTTCTCGGTCCGGCTCGCGGAGAGGGTTTTGGATGAGTTCTTTTCCTACAACGGAACATAGCTTGAAGGGACCGGGAGCAGAAGAAGAAAAAAAGGAAAGCTTAGAAAGGAACAAGGGGAAAAAAAATAAAAATAACAATATGAGATATTATACTTAAAGGTCTTTGCTGGCCCTATCTTTCTAGATTCAGTGTTCAACTCAACGTCTTTCATTTTCAGTTTGTCGCATCCTGGGGCAAGCCCGGTATCAAGACCGGTGAGGGTTTTTAACGCGTGATTTTGTGAGTACGATTTTTTCACTCATTTATCATTTTACCCATCAAGTGACCGAAGGGGCTTAACGGACTTGCTGGTTTGTCTTCTGACCGTCCAGTCTAGAGCCGATCTCGTCTGGAGGTTGGATCTTTGATGATTCACAAACACCACGGAAAGACTCTTCTGGCCTTCACTATCAATATCAAGCACTGTTGAGTTTTTTCTGCCTACGTTTGCTCTCGATATTATATTATCGCGTCCTTCTCTGGATTCCCGCTGCAATGGGTCCGAGAGACGCGGTGGGCACAGCTTCTTCGGCCGCAGACATGGCTCCCCCGTCTAGCCCGCCTTCTCTTCCGTTTACCGGCTACGGTGTCCGTAATGGATCCGGGTACACTGGTGGTATTAGAGAGGCTCTGCGATCAAGGGAGCTCTACAAGTATTTTCTCCTCAAATTACCCTCCAAGACATATTGGGGAGCTGATTGTTTGTATGTTTAAAGATATTATCAACCTCCTAGTGATAATTCATCTCCTACTCCTCTCTGCGAGCGATTAGATCAACAAAAGGTCGATGTCGGACCGGAGGTGGTATCTTCCGAGGACCCTACGTTATCCGCGTTTGCTCTCTTGACTGCAAACTTGTTAGACTGTAAACGGTCCATGATAAGCCTAGTCGACGATGAACTTGTGTACATGGTAGCGGAATCTACTCGTTCGCTGTCCCTAACCAAACCCTATACTCATGACCCTGGGGATGGTCTATGGGTTGGTGGGCGCATGACCATGCCGCGGGATGGAGGACTTTGTGAACGGACTATCTCGCTTGTGCCACCGGAAGAGCTGAATAGCGGAGAAGAATGTATCATGATCTTTGAATTGGAGGATATGGCTAAAGAGCCAGAATGGAAAGATCATCCGAACGTATCGAATTGGCCTTATCTGCGATATTATGCTGGAGCACCACTTCGGACTAAGGATGGTGTTTCAATAGGGAGCCTATGTGTGGTTGACGATGAACCCCGTCCCGGGGGTCTCGAGGAGGAGGAAAAGAGGACGATGGCAAAGATGGCAGAAATAGTGATGGATCACTTAGAGAGAGTGAGGGCTGAAAATGAGATGAAGCGAGGGAAGATGATGGGAGCCGGGATGTCGAGATTTGTGGCGGCAAATTTCCTGCAAGCTGGGGCTGAGTTTGGGGATATAAGAAATGGTGGACGCTTGCGAAGCATTGGAGGGAGCACGCGAGAGGAGAATCTGGTTGAGGGGGAGCAGCTGGCTTGGGTGGATGCTGTTTGGGGCCAGGATCACGGGAAGCGGGATTGTGGATATGATAAACGGGGGATTCGGCGCCAGCCGTCGGTGGAGTCTCACTGCAGTTGTAAACTAGACGCGCCTGACCAACACCTTCCTGGAATAGAGGACAATATCGATCCGCTCTCCCCCTCAGAAAAGCCGCGCCCAGGCGCAGTGTTGTCTAATCTCAAGTCTTCGCAATTACCGTTGTCGTTTCCCTCTCCTGATAGGGAGGACTTTGGCTCTCCCGAGTCTCCATTCCGCAGTCCCAGAACATATCCACCAGAATTATCTCGTAAACTCAGTTATTGCTCTCAGTCAACTTCAGGGCTTGCGACTTCAGGGAACACCTCCGGGTTTTTGGACACCAACACCTCCGCCCCATCCGCATCTCCTGCAGAACCTCTATCTCCACCAACTTTCAAAGAGCCTGATTATGGCCATCCTTCAACTCCAGACGCGCGGCCACGATATCGAGATGGCGATGATGTTGAAAATTCTTTCTTATCTACCTTTGGCCGGGCATCTGTGCTCATTCGGTCGTCGCTCGAAGCGGATGGCGTGGCTTTCGTCGACTGTGATTTGGGGAGGAACTATGGATTTGAGGCCAATCTGGAAGATGAAATGGGTGAAATGCCAAAGCCCGCAAGTACATATCGCGATCAGAGGCCATCGGGGAATCGCCGAAAGTCTGGACTCTTTGGTTACGCTACAGCATCTAGCTCTTCACCTACCAGCACATTGGGGGGTGAAGGATTTTTTGGCCATCGGGCTGGCGGAACTGAGGAGGACCTTCCTTTCTTTGTTGAGGCACTTAGCGAACCATTCTTACACTCCTTGGTTGATTGCTGTCCCCAGGGGCGCATATTTACTTATAGCAAAGGAGTTGACGGACAATGTGAAGCGGTGGAGCTAGAGTGCGACGCTGGATGCTTTGAAGCTGTGTCCAACGCCTCAGATTCTGGTTCCACCTCAATTCATTCGAGGGGGAAGAGGGTGTGCAAGACGCAGATAGAAACGCTAAAAAGGTTCCTGCCTGGAAGCAGATCTCTTGTTTTTGCCCCACTATACGATTTTGAGGGCAACCTTTTCGCTGTTGGGTTTGTATGGAGTAACTCTAAAACAAGGGTATTCTGTAAGGATATCGAAGGTACCTACATGATTGCATTTGGGAATAGTATTATGGCCGAGATTGGACGATTACATTCAGTCAGTGGTAAGTGTTCCGGTGTATATTTTTTGTAATTTCTGCCGTATCGTGGGCCCTGATAATTTTCTTGTTTTGGGGAACAGCGGATAGGGCGAAGGGTGATTTCATATCTTCAGTATCGCACGAACTAAGATCACCGTTGCACGGGATACTCGCCAGTGCCGAATTCCTGTCGGAAACCGACCTCGATAATTTCCAGCGAAGCTTTGTGGACACTGTGGAGAGCTGTGGGCGTACGTTGCTTGACACGATTAATCATGTATTGGACTTCTCGAAGCTTAATAGTTTTGATAATAGGTGGGGTGGGAGAAGCCGTGGTTCTTCTTTGAAGAAAGGGAGAGCAGTCGGAAAATGGAGCAGGTTAAACGGTAGATCAACCATGGGCGATGCCGGAGGAATACATCCTATGCAGGCGGGTGGTGAGAAAGACGATGGGGGTTGCGAGGGGAGGCTTAGATGGGCACGGGATTTCGCTAGCTCAGCGGCCGATGTCGACAACCTAACAGCGGACACCGATTTGAGTGCGATATTGGAGGAAGTGACTGAAGGCGTGTTTGCTGGCTATGAGTTCCGCGGTATTAGCACCCCTGGAATTATGGAGGATGTTGGAAAGGTCGGCGATTTCGGAACCGGTGGGCGGCAGATTGTCGGAACAAAGAATGACATTACAGTGATTATGGATATAGATCGACGGGAAGACGGGTGGGTTTTTCAGACACAGCCAGGTGCCTTGCGACGTATTTTCTTGAACTTGGGAGGAAATGCCATCAAGTATACCGACTCGGGATGGGTGAGAATTAAGCTTAGGGCCGACGATCTTCCACCTGATCTCGGAGATGACGATGAGAAGAGTTTGGTCACTTTGGTCTTTACGGATTCTGGAAAAGGGATTAGCAGAGAGTTCTTGAAAACCAGGTTGTTTACCCCTTTTAGCCAGGAGAACCCATTGGTCAGTGGAACCGGTCTGGGTATGAGTATCGTTCGGCAGATCGTGGAAATGCTCGGAGGAGAGATCGATGTTAAGAGCGAGCTTGGAAAGGGTACGGAGGTCACAGTCAGTTTGGTGCTGAAAAAATCTAATAGGAGAGCCCCAAGGCCTGATGGTTGCGATACTGGGGGGGAAAGGGGTGCTGGAGATTGGGAGACGGAGATTGAAAGTATCCGGAGGAAGGGCCGTGGCAAGAAGGTCCGGCTAGTTGGGTTCGACTCGCCACCAGAGGCGGACATTCATGCCGCTTCGATCTCTTATCTTGGATGTTCGTTTAAAAGATATATTTCCCACTGGTTTGGAATGACTCCTACTGGGGAGAGTTTTCCATGTGATGTCGGTGCAGATTTTGTCATCGCTCACGAGGGGCCAAGGGTAGAAGAACATCTCACGCGCCAAATCAAAGGGTTGCCTGGGATAGAGGGTGGCAAGCCTCTCATTGTCATTTGTTCCAACGCTTCGCGACATGAGACCTACCAATCTCTTAGCGGTATTAACGACGGAGGAATTGTATATTTTGTATCCAAACCTTGTGGACCTAGAAAGCTTGCTAGAGCGTTAGCAGCTTGTATCGAGAAGATGGAAACAACATCTCGCAATGCCAATCCCGACCCATTGCCGCCTTTGACATTACCAGATTTGGATTCCCCACGGGAGCCCACCATTGACGAAACAGGCACCCCTCCTGAGCTGAAGAGCCCGGGACCAGTAGGTTTTGGAAAGATTTCGTGGAGTCCGAGCAGTAATGAGGGCTCCTGTGATCCAAAATTACTGGCAGACGAGACCGAGACCGATTCCTGCTCAACATCACTAGACCCGGTGTGCCCGGCGCCGCTTAAGAAAGATGAGAAACGACCTGTGGCTCTTCACCGAGAACTTTCGACATCAAGCGCGAGCAGTACTGTTAGCGTGGGAAGTACTCTTGATGGCACATTTCCAATGGCCTTGATTGTCGAGGACAACCCAGTCAACCTCATGTTACTAGCTGCCTTTATGAAGAAACGGGGGTATCCGTTCGAGAAGGCGACAAACGGATTAGAAGCCCTGAGAGCTGCCGAGTCGAGGCCTGAGGGGTTTGATATTATTCTGATGGGTACTTATTTGCGATCTCTTTTCCCAACTTTAATTTGATGCTAACTGATAGTTCAAATAGATTTGCAGATGCCTGTTATGTCTGGAATCGAGTCCGCCCGTGCCATCCGGAAGCTTGAGAAGCAAAGTAGGACTAAAGGCAGTATAATCATCGCCCTAACAGGATTAGCTGCCGCCAGTGATAAAGTCGAAGCTTACGAGGCTGGGATCGATCTATTCATGGTGAAGCCGGTCAGCTTTAAGCAGTTGGAAAGCACGATGAAGGAATACGCATTGATCGGCGAAGGCACATAGAAACCTTAATTTTTCCTTTCTTTCTCTACCCCCCTCTACAAGTACACATATTCTGGGTTGTTCATTCGTGTTGCGATCTGTGGCGGTAAATATCGGTAATTTTGCCTACGGGTTGGTGGGCGTTCTTCTTTATTGGTGGACGGATGGAGTTCTGGGGGTTTTTGGAGATGCATGTACTCGGAACCCGTCCTTTTTGTCTTTTTTATAATAATATTATTATATTCCATATCGATATGGCTTAGGTTTATGTGATAGGTATATACATATGCGGCCTAGTCTAGTTCTTAATTTCTTCCTGGCTTTGGAATGCATTGGAGGTTTTCACAGTCTGCCCTGGATGGGTGCAATATATCATATCAATAGTATTGCCAAGGTTGTTGTCGCTTACATCAAGAGCCCGTGAAGCGCCCGACAAAATCTAACGTCAGTTTTAAACTGGAATCCTTTAGGGGGTCGTACAGTGGCCAATTCTCGGATAATAATATTATGATAATATATTATCTTGAAATCACTCTTATTTAGATTGTGCTTAAGGAGCACGGCTACAAAATCATACCCTCGAAGGCATAAAAGTAGGTTGGGGTTCAATTTCGAGATTTTTGTAAGGGAAATAAGCTCGCCAAGCCTTTCCATTAACTTTCTGTTGACATCACCTGGGTCTCTCTGCACAGCCGGCGGTGCTTGCCATGGCCTAGACTGACACATGGGCTTTCAAAGACTCGGAGGTTTTGGGCTTTTATCAACTTCTCCATTAAGCTGGAAAGGAAAGACAGAGCAGCTGAGGAACGAGGGTTTATGCCAAGTGTCAGAGCTGGCGGAAGCGGAGAGTTGACAGAGATAAGGAAAGTGGATAGTGGAGGGACAAGGAATGATAATGGGGTTAGTATTTTCACTTGTTCCGGAGCTGAAAGGATTGATGGAGGGGTTTGTGGTTATGCCTTTCCTTTACTATTACTGTAGAGTTTCATACACAGGCAAATGGGGTTATATGCTGAGAGAAATGGATAGGTGTGGGAGGCGGTGGAATGATTGAGATGATTTAGTTATTCTTATATTGACTTATGTTTTGTTAGTTTCGGGGTGATGACGGGTGAATGAAGTTTCTGATTATACCTACCCTTTGACACCAAGCACTAGCTGAACTAGAAGGAACCAGGTCCTGAATAATGGACCAAATTTATACTCACCATGGATCCTGAACTTCATGTGGTTCAGGATCTGCTGTATGCTTTTGTTGTAGTGGGATAGTAGGAGCTTGGGGTGCTTTACAATTAAATTCCTGGAATTTTGTAGTATCATACAAGCCGGAAAGGCGCTTACGGAGATTGGGCTCTTAACAAAACTAATTTCTTATCCTTTTTGCTGTTTAGGCTTCGTATGGGATCTCTGCGATCGTGAATTCAATGAGGAGTTAGGGCGAGCAGTGGAACTATATGTGTGGAGATCTAGGTTGACCTGAAATGGTGGTGTTATACCACGTTAAGGTTTGGCGAAGAGCACATTTTTGATCGTATTCATACCTTCGTGGGCTTTCATGGCCTACGACAAGCATTACACTTAGTATACTGAGCAACTCTATCGGCGAGTGAGTATCTGTGAGTGACACTGGTTGCTTCAAGGGGCGTCTACTTCGTCCGGCGAGGATCGAGTGGATTTTATTATAGATAATATGTATTTCCTAGTTTCTACGTGTATGTTAGGGACACCGGGAAATAATGTTTTCCTCTTATGCCTCAATAGTGTTGGCATAGCCGCCTTAGATACGGGGCTGAACTTGGCTGATTGAGGCGGCGGTTTTTTGAGTTTGGACAATGCCTAGGGGGGGATATGGTTACGTGTTTGGGTGTGGTAGGTTTTGTACTCGCATACGAATCAGTGGTGTACGGAGGTGACAAATCTACCCGAGTCTTGGATCCCTCGACACCCTTCTCACAACTCTCACTAGGCCAGAGTTGTGAAAGCATCCTTTACGAATTCTACTCGGATATCGACATAAGGCGAAGCAAATAACAAACAACACACAACCGATATTTTTTTTTGTTACGTTCAGGACGACTATCCCTTAGATACCGAATTAAACCACAGCATACAGGAGGGCTGATAAAGGATGGATTTTGAGTTGAGCTTCCAAAATGGAGGCTGTCTTGAGGGTCGAGCCATATCAAACGGGAATGAGCTGTACGAGGATGGGAGTGGATTGTGTCAGGATGCTATTGTTGGTGATATTCTTGTTCCTCTCCTCAAGCGTTCGGAGGAGGATCAAGAGGAGCTACCGGTTCGGACGCGGTGTGTGATGCCCACCTCAGTTCGTGAGTACAGGAAAGAGAAAGGCAAGGAGAAGGTGATAGCCTATGGGGAAAAACGTCCTCCGTGTTTGGTGGAGGGATTCGAACACTGGCAAGATGGGGAGCCCCTTTGCCATGATATATGCGTGAGTACATTTCCCATTGCATAAACGGGTCCAGCTTGTAACCTCTTGATTACAGATTTGGTTCAATACTTTCGTCGCTTCGTTCTTCTGTCTGGGGCCGTCGGGACTCTTCGTGTCCCACATGACGCTCAAATGTGAGCCAATGCCAGCATATAATTGTCCTTTTCCTAACTTTGGTGATCCTCAATTCGGAATCTGTAACTGGATGTGGGGAGGTTATGCAGATAGATTTGTTGATGTGAACGTTCCGGAAGAGGTGCAGAGGATTTTGGGAGATTCATCTGCGGCAGCGGTATTAACAACGAAGTTTTTTGATTTTGTCAGAACGGGGTATAGTGATCTTGTAGGAACTGAGGATTTCATAAGCGATTTACATCGCGGAGGGTGGAATGAGGTTCTTCAAAATCCGCCGAAGAAAAAAGAGCCTATTTCCAGCCTGGACGCGGATCGGCTCTCTACTGGGCACGGAGAGATGAGCACTTCAAACTCTGGTATGGATTCTCTAGGCAGTTGCTGGTGTTTGGAGTGTGTCGCTAATTGTGATCTTTTTAGACGGACCTCGGAGCGGGCAGTCTACCCAACCCTGTTACGCTATGGTACCGGATTACTCGAATCTCGGACCGTTCAGGCTTCCGAAAAATCCTAAAAGACTAGCCGGTCCCCCAGTAGCTGAATTCCAGCAGGTGTTGCACGGCAATGAGGAAGGAGCCGAAAGGGAAAGACAGTGTTCTCCAGGGCGGGCTCCGTGTGGTGCTTGGAACGAGTCCGACAGGACAAGGAAACGGAGAAGTATATTAGCACTCCCGAGCCCCTATCCCTCGGGGAGTTATCCATCTTCTTGGCTTCCTGTTTTGGATATCACCCAGGAGCGTGCCGAAGAGCTTTCATTGAGTTCTAGTTCAATATACGGAGCACTGGGTGGCATTAGATCTAAAGCAAGAGATTACTTACCCGGGATAGCCTCCGGAAGCAGTGCTCAAAGTCTAAGGACTATGAGGGGGCGGCTCAAGAACAATTTATTAATGCCTATTAACGACGGGGCGCAGTCAATTCGTTCTGGTTGCACATCTTCCCATACAGCGGTCGCCTCGAACGGCCCTCTTGGAATCCAGAATGGGCTCCTGGGATCCAGAATGGAGCAGGACGGGAGCTCTTCTTGTGTCGTGGGTAGTTCTGGGTTGGGATTTGGGTCTGGCCAATCTTTAAAAAACATAAGGGACCGGATACGGGAATATATTGGAACAGATAAATGTGGTTTCTGCCAAGAAGACTGGGTTTTGGGGAGATCCCCGGTAGTAGCAAAATCTAGGAACGATCGCAAACCGATATTGTCAAGGCTACCGTGTGGGCATTGGTTTCACCGAGTTTGCCTGGCTGTTTGCTTCTCACAGATAAGTTTGGCCGCCACCAAGCTTTGACCATTGCTGACTCTGTCTCACGATGGACGCAACTGCCCTTGTTGTAGGATGGCGTATTTAGGTTCGGACTGCTCATGGGCTAATCTGCTGGTTCGAGTGGGAAACAATCTAGGAGGATATCAGGGTGGTTCTGTCACTAGAGTTTCTGCTACGGAAAATATCCCTAGTGCGGGACGCATACGAACGAGTTTCGAAGAACCGATAAACGCAAGCTACACGAGGTCTAATATTTCCGGGAGGAACCTGAACCCGGTATGTTCTGATGTGATGCGATCGAGTGCTGGTTGGTCGACAATTACCGGAAGCACGCAACGGACCGTTCTAAGACGAAGGGGGAGGCTCTTGGAGCACCAATCTAATGATTATGTCACAAATGACAGTCTAGAGCAGTTTCATCTCGATGACTTCTCCCTTGGAAGTCCTCAGCCAGCAGCTCCTCCGAATGTCGACTCTTTCGAATGCGAGTATTGGGAGAGGTATGGCATAGAGATTGGCGAAGAGGGTGAAGGCGGCTGGAGAGACTTGGGGCAGTTTGTAAGTGAGGAGGTGGTTTTTGGTGGTCCTGGACATAGCGCATGGCCACATTCGAGAGCGTATATCGAGGGTGGGATACGTGGCGAACCTTTCCGGCCGGATTTACCGGGCTCGGTGTCGGGAGATGCACTGGTCAAAAGTACAGCTCCCTCAAGGCCGAGGGCTCTTTTGTTGGCCACTGAGTTATTGGAGTCGGTTTCCACGGATCTCACGCCAACTTCACCGACCGATTTGGACCTTTTGGATTCGGCCGTAGATATGTTGAACCGATTCATACAGGTGCACAGGGAGGCACACAACAAGGTGTCTAGTGGGCACACCAATATTTGCCCGGGAAGGAGGCCCAAAAGCGCAAGCCCGAGCGACCGGGGGAGCTTTTTCCGGGGGGCAGGGAATCAAACTGAGGAAGAGTCGGGAGATCACGGCTTATGCAGATATACCAATGCACACGTCATTACAAAAGGATCGAGCATTTCTAAATCCCAGGTGTTTAGCGCAGAAAATACTGAAACTGAGCCGATAGCGTCACTGACCGTAGTACCAGAAAGTCTTGCATACGCACGAAAGGAACAAGCGCGACGAAAGGGTCGATTCGGATTCTTAGCTAAGGGGTCTTCCTTCAACACTGCCGCCCCCGGATTCCTAGAATCTAGTACTTCTGGAATCGTGAGCCGCAATCCAGGCGGTGTTTGCAGTGACAGAGCTGTACCCTTGATGCCATCTCTGGCTGATACCAAACCCCATGCTACTGCGGCCGGAGGAAGTATTTTGAGCTCTTCCGGCGACGATCGGTTTTCCACAGATGCTATATCACCAGTCACGAGAATGAAGCGTCCATTCTCACCAGACATTAGTTACCCAAAGAGCCAAAAGATACAAGCACGAAGGATAAACCAGAAGGGATCTAAGATACCTGTTCTTGTTAAGAAGGCTGGAGGGCTTAGAGACACAGTCAAGAGACCCTGGAATGTCATTACCCCGATTCCATGGAACCGAGAGAATTCTCCATTCAATTCAGCGGTGCTGGCCTCGTCGTTTAGAAGACTTTTATCTGGGGAGAGGAGCCCGGGGGAGCGCGATGGTAGCCCCACCATGAGGAAGATTGTGCCCAGATTGCCCAACAAAAGTATGTGTTAATGTTACTGGGTCTTGATTTTTATATTGTGGGCCTATGAGTAGGACATGATAAGGGTTGGGTGTTGGAATTGCTCAAGAATCCCCGTACTTTTTCGATCGCGGTGTTTATTTTCGTCAAGGGGGCTTTTATCTGTATTGGTTACAAATAGAATGTCGAGGGGTTTTCGTCGGGAGATTATGGTATTCTGCTGTATGGTTTGGTCAAGGTGTGATACTTATGATAGCAGGCAGGATCTAATTAGTCCTACTGTACGCAATTATAATGCCCTGTGAAGCCAATACCAAAATTCCCTTGTTGATTTCTTATGTATGGATTAATGTGTCTAAGAGTTCGTGTGCCGTGCTGTACTGTACTAGTGCTGTGCTACTGCAAAGGTACCTGTGGTCGAGCTTCGGTGGTGGGGTTCGGGGCGCATGCCGATAAATTATTATACTTTATCTGACTAACCGGGTCAAGAGCCATGGAGATGCCCTCGACTATCTTTTAGCGCTCGCGAATCGCCATATTAGTGTGGCGCCTGTGCTACACTATATTAACTTCGCTCCAGCTTACTTGTCCTAGGTAAGAAGTATTTGAAAATACGAGTGGTGGGTTTGTGATACACACGGATTTTTTGCCATATATTTTGCGAATCCCTGCTTTCGGGTACTTGCCTGGAATAAGTACAAATTTGTAAGGCGTGGTGGCTATTAATTATAACCTGGCGTTTAGACTCTGGTCTCTCGTGGAATCGGAATCTGTAGAGATCAATGGAATCAGAGACTCCTTAGACCCTCGATAGAAGAGAGACCAAGATATCCATGGATACAGGACTCTATTGTGGTGTCTTGCTGCTACGCTAGGCTGGAGATCTTTCCGCGTTTGGGCCAAAGAATTTTGGTTGTATGATATGATATGATAGGAGGTGTATCTTTGGTGCGGACGTATTAACCTATTATACCTTAGCCCTTAGACCACGTCCCTATTATTGCAGCCATATCAATAAACTATAGGCTGCTCCCGCTTCGGCACTTTATAGTAGTGGTCTCGGTAGGTAGTAACACATCCCTACTATTCGTCTTGGGCAAGAAGCATCCGGAAACAAGGATTCGTAAAAAAACATGGAAAAAACATGGCAAAAAATCTGTGCGTACCACAAGCCCACCACTCGTATTTCCGGATACTTATCGCCTGTGGCAAGTACTTTCATGATCCCTCGCGCTAAGAGGTTCGGTGTCGAGGGATTATAAATCTTGGGATAAGAGTCGCCGTATACACCGGAAAAAGGTATATACCCTTTAGCGGCAGGTGTACTTTTACTCTCAATTTAGCCACTTCCTTCTCCCTTCATTCCCCTCTTCTTTTCTGCTAATTTTTTTTACTGGCGGATTTTTTGATTTTTTTTTGTTCACTTGATCTCGCAGGGTTTCTGATTATTCACTACTCCCTTCTGTCAATCGAATGTTTCTTGGGAGACGAAAGAAAGCCCCCCAACCGACTTGGAACGGGGAGGGTAGGCCGTTGGCTATGAGTAGTGGGCATGTACGGAATTATTCTTTGCCTGTGGCATCTTTTGTACCCTATCCGGGGTTGTCTCCTCGATCAGACGACTGTCGGTGGCCCAATCTTGGTAAAGAGGGGAAGGGCTGTAAAGAGGAGGAGGAAGAGGAGGAGGGAGAAGAGCGGGGAGGAGAGTATGGCGCCATTGTTCGGGAGGATCAGCCGGAGGACGTACAGGAGGTACATGCGGGATATATTCTCTCTCCTGCGATGTCTGGGGCTCAATCATCTGCTGTCTGCTCCGGCGCAGCCTGGATTTCTACCGCGGAGGAAGACTGTATAGAAGACGTTGTGCTTCGTCCAACGCCCCGGCTTGGGAGAAGAAACTGTAGTGGGAGGACTACAGCCGATGTTATCCCTCCACTAGATGCTAGGCCATTTGCTCCAGATGGCGCGTTCACCAATGCACACTCCGCAATACCGACCCCGCTTCAACTAAACCTACGAAATCCAACCAGACGAAGACCAGTCTTGAGGTCGGCATCGGCGCGGGAATCTCCACCACGGTTTGCGACTAGCTGCCCATCTCCGCCAATACTACCCCTACAGGATATTGGTAATGATTCACCTCACAATAGAGCGCCTGGACCTTTGCCGATGCGTGATGGGGTCAAGAATATATATGTCGAGAGACCACCGACGCCTCCGGAATCGGATGGTGATAGTTTCTTCAATCCCAGACCAGCCCCGAGACCTCCGCGTTTGGAGAGCCATTTGCAAGAGAATGCTTACTACATCTCTGGCCTTGGAGCTATCAATGATGGGAAGAATGGCCTCTACAGGGCTTTCTCCACCACCTCTTCGTTAGGCGATGACTCTCAATTTAATCATGTCACGAAGCATCGCAGCGGCCGTATTAGGGATATTGTGGATGGGTTGCCTGCATATGTACCTCCTACACCTGCGCTGGGGGCGGTGGATTCGGTTCAAGGGGATGTGGTTGTGCTCGGCGGATATAGGGGATCGGTGCTACGGGACCTGGCCATGAATAACCGGCGTGTGTGGATTCCGTTGAAGGTTGGGTTGAATTTGAGAAAGGTAGACCTGGAGGTCGGATTAGATCCGGAAGATGAGGAAGCAATGAAGGAGAGGATCGTTGCGGATGGGATGATAACAAACGTCGGGCCTGTGGATGTCTCGAAGCGCCTGCTGAAGAGATTAAGGTCAAGGGCAGGGGAGAATAACAGAGGTGTTCATGATTGGGGATATGATTGGAGGCTTTCACCAAAGCTACTATCAAAGAGACTTATTGAGTTTTTGGAGACTTTGCCATGCAATGCTGGAGCGCAACCTGGAGCGAGGAGGAAGAAGGGGCAAGGTGCTTTGGTTATTGCTCACTCGTTTGGTGGACTTATCACTCGGCATGCCATCAACCAGAGGCCGGAATTATTCTCCGGGGTTATTTTCGCGGGAAGCCCGAGCACTTGCATTGGTATTCTGGGGGCTTTCAAGAATGGGGATGAAGTGATGTTAAACTCTAAGGTTTTCTCTGCTCAGGTATGCGAAAAAATCAAAAACTTGCTCCACTTTTCGTGTGCCGTAGAGGAATTCTCACCTGGGTGGCATGTTCTAGGCAAATTTTTCATTTCGCACGTCTTTTGTTTTCCTACCTGAAGATGGCCAATGCTTTATAGACCGAAACACAGGGAGACAGCTTCCCCTGGAATTTTTCAATGTAGATACCTGGATGAGACACTGCCTCTCACCATGTGTTGCCTCCTGCCAGCCGGTCACACTGCCACGGAGCATTCATTCTTCGCCATCCCTCCCCAGCCTGTCGCCATCTTCAAGGGCGAGTTCAGGCTTATCCAGGGCACTTGTAGAGTCTCCGAGAGAGCTGCTCTCAGGACGAACCGATTCAATCCTTTCAAGCTCCAGCACCTCTGGGAGCACCCTTAGAGGAAGAACCGACTTGAAAGTCTCTGCCCCAGTAAGCATGCAGAAATGCACACTCCCGCTCTCGAAGACAATCCCCTACCTAGAGAGTGTGCTCTCCGAAACACTCAAGTTCAAACGGGGACTAGACTACGACCCGGCGAAGGACTCCATGGGGTTGTACCCGCCCATGACCGTGCTCTATTGCAAAACCATGGCGACCGTTCGCGGGGTATGGGTGGATGGAAAGGAGGGAATCCGGCAGTGTTCATTCGACGACTTGGCCTTTGGCGCCGGTGATGGGGTCACGTTGGCTACGCAAGCCCAACTCCCGCCTGGATACAAGTGCACTAAGAGAGTTGCGGTGGATAGAGGCCATGCTAGCTTACTCACGGATCTGGAGGGGGTAGGAAGGTGCCTGGAGGCTATTATTCAAGCTCGTGGGTGGTGAGCAAGTACGATATCGGGGCGATAGAAGGAAAAATAATAATAGATATGGCGGTGACTACGGGAGAGGAGGTTTCTCAGCTGTCGTCGTATGGTGCTGTGATTGTATTACATTTCATTGTCTCGGAGTCACGTGCAGAGGAGTTCCATATTACTATTATTACGATAATATTATTATCATCACCGTCGATTTAGCGGATCACATACAATGTTTTTCATCTTGCTACCGTTTCGTGCGGAATTGGAGTTAATAAATCTTCTAGTGCTAGTACTGTACAATATTCGACTTGCCAAAGCTTTATCCACTTAAGAAGATGGTGATGGAGTTTCTTTTGTTATATTAATGGTTTTTCTAGGCCATACCTTAGGGTGCATGCCGGAGTTTTCCTGTAGTTAAATACGAAATAAACTCACAGGATTTTACAAAAATACAAAAGCTTTATCCACTCACCGGCGAAAAGATAAACACCCCTTCCGCTTGGAAATTTATTTCTTGCCCGGTTCTGTAGGGCGAAGTGATGGGGTAATACCCCCAGTATCGTAGTATTATATATATAGAACGCTGTATTGAGGAGCGCGGGTAACAGGAAGCGCACGTGGTATGGAGGAGCGCTGAAGTGTGGACGTGTGTGGGCACACTAGGACATGAACGCATATGTATGGTGGTTTGATGTGTTATAAGCTTGCACTTCTTGAAGTCGCCGTTCGCTAGAAACCCCTAATAGAGAAGCATGCATAATATGCCTATTGTTGTGGAACAATAATTTCCGTACCCTAATTCAGATAGGTTTACAGGAAATACCACAGGAAAGAAATGCAGGAAAAAATGTTCAGAAGTATAAAAATGATAATAATAATAATACTATGCACATGCCAAACACACCACGGTTTATTTATCCTGCCCCAACCGGAAGTGCTTAGGAAAACTGAAAATACTGTGGTGTTTGTGGCGTGCCAAACAGAGCCTTGTTTATTTTATTAGCAGGTAACTGTGCTTGTGGTAATCATTACTGTGTCGTCCATGATGGAGGTGGTGGCGCGATCGTGTAGGCGGGGTGATAGGAGACGATGTTCCTGTGAATATTCTCTATGGGGGTTGCTAGAAGGTCACCTTAAGTAGTGAAAAGTCTACGTATATAACCCTATACATCCGTTCATGCCCTAGAACGTTCACTTGTCTATACTTCAGTGTTCCTCTATCCTATGTGCGCTTCTTGTTGCCAGCGCCCCTCCCTGCTCCTAATCCAACACTTCTACTACTGAGACCATTATATCATCAGCCACAAATGATCCCCCTAGAGCCCGCCAACCGGAGATTTACCCTGCTGCCTCGGCTAGTTAGGAGACCGCCAATTGCATACAGCGGCTCCTTGGGCTACTGTGTGGGTTTGCCGTCGGATGGTGTTTTGGGTTTTGGTAGGTTTACGTCTTGGTCATTGGGAAGAGGGGGGAGCTGGGGCGTTGTTGACACAATTGTGGGGAATAATAATTGTGCGGCTCTGAGGTTCCACAAAAACCCCTCTTTTCTTGAGCCCCGAAGAATTCCAAGACCTGTTGTTGACTTCCTCCATCATCCATCATCTACAACGCTCAAGGCAGCAAAAAGCAGAAAATGTCTCAATCATTTAGCAATAATATCAACTCTTTGAACACGATCGTTAATAACGTTACCGCTACCGATGACCGATCTCACATCCTAACCTGGTTATTGCCACTAGAGCCTAAGCTACGGCACAAGGACATCCAAGACAGGCGAGCCGAAAATGTCGGGGAATGGGTCTTAGAGACTGAGGAGTTTGGAAGTTGGTATGCTAGTAGTGAGGGGGGTGGATCCGATAACGCGGTTTTGTTTTGCTATGGTGATCCTGGGGTTGGGAAGACTTTTATTAGGTAACGAGGACGAGTCGCGATGAAGGGAAGAAAAAGGACAGAGGCTAACAAACTGTGATGCTAGCTCATTAGTGATAGACAGGTTGGGCGATCGGGCCGGAGATCAGGAGACCACGCGGTTGCATGTTTTTACTTTGATTTTGCGGCTCAAAAGGAGCAATCCCCGGCGGGCATGCTGGGCGCCCTGCTCAGACAGGTTGTGGGCGGGCTGGAAGAGGTGCCTGGGGAAATAGCACAAGCATATAAAAACTAGAAACAGGTCATTGATGGGCGACGGCCGCAGCTTGCCGATATTGTGAAGATGCTGCAGAATACGGCTTCCATGAAGCCCACGTTCATATGTATCGATGCACTAGATGAGTGTGTGGCGGGATATCGAGTCAAGATTCTTGATTCGCTTAATCAGGTTCTACAAAGGTCTCCGGGCACTCGGGTGTTCGTGACAGGGAGACCGCACATCGAGGCAGAGGTCGGGAGGCGTCTTTCCGGAAGAGGAACGGCTTTACGAATCACTCCGCGGAGACATGATATCATCAATTATCTTCGTAGCAGACTGGACGAAGACACAGTGCCAGATGCGATGGACAGCAGTCTGAAGGCAGACATCCTGGAGAAAATTCCCGAAGATGTTTCTGAAATGTAGGTAGAAGCAAGAACATAGGAGAAGTTGCCTTAAGATATCTACTAATAGATACATATCTAGATTCCTGCTAGTCTCACTGAGCGTCGATTCGATACTGCAAGGAACTACAATCGGTGGCAGACGAAAAAAGCTCAATGAAATGACTGACGGCTCGGGATTGGAAGGCGCTTATGGTGCGACGTTGAGCCGGATAAAGCAACAGGGCAAGGAGGGATTGAGGCTCGGGATGGCTGCTTTATTGTGGATCTCTCACTCGGAGCGGCCCCTGAAGGCCCAAGAATTGTGTCACGCTCTAGGAGTCGAAATCGGATCAACGGATCTCGATGGCGATAATGTTCCTTCAATAGGGACAGTGCTGGCCTGTTGTCAAGGGCTTGCTGTCGCAGACAAGGAGGCTTCCACGGTCCGGCTAATTCATTTTACGCTTCAGGAGTACCTCCGGGCTCATCCTGAGCTTTTTGATAGACCTCACGCGATAATGGTAGAGGTTTGCTTGACTTATCTGAGTTCCGATCAAGCCAAGGCTCTTTCGACTAGTCCCCCTCGCGATCTCCAGGGCACACCCTTTCTGGAATATTCTTCGCTACATTGGGGAATGCATGCAAAAAGGGATCTTTCGGATTGTGCAAGACAGCTTGCGTTGAAGCTATTTGACGACTATAGCAACCACGTATCCCCCAAAGTCCTCTTGGATGCAGAGAAGTCGCCGCTTTTCCCCGTTGATTTGGCTAAACCTTCCTTGTTCAGCGGTCTACACTGTGCGTCCTTCTTCGGGATTGTTGAGATTGTAGCTGGTTTGATAGAGGTGGAAGGCTGTGATATCAACCAAATAGATATCACGGGTAGCACACCTCTAGTATGGGCTGCATTGAAGGGACACAAGAGAGTGGTGAAAATACTACTCGGATAGGACAACGTCAACCCCGATAAACCGGATATCTACGGCCGAACACCGCTTTGGTGTGCTGCCAAGGGCGGGCACGAAGGAGTGGTGAAAATACTACTCGAGCTGGACGACGTGAGCAGCAACTAACTAGATTGCTGTGCTGAACGCCGCCCCAGTGGGCTGTTAGGTGCAGCTATGCGGGAGTGGTACCACTACTATAGCTCCCAGCACCTGCGGCTCCCGGAACGACACACAGCCCTAGAGGCATCGTTCCCCCCTCCACAGAACCTTAAGCTAATTATTTTTATCTTGATCACGGGAAATCATTTGCGGCGTAGATGCACAAATCTATTTATCCGCCCAAACCTCTACACATATTTTCCTATGCAGCCGAGTCAGGATTCGTCAACTTCCGTTTAAGATCTGGGCTTTGGGGTCGGTTGTGGGCTATTTCGGTCGTATTGAGATAGGCTGGTGTATTATACTATATCTTAGAATTCCCATCATGCTTGATTTGTTGATTTCAGATTCTGGATCTTCTTTGTGCATTTATTCATTTGTTTTTCTCCAATTCCTCTTTGGCTTTTCCTTCCCGTCTGAATGTATAGAAATGAAGGTTGTTTAGATACAAGTATAGCGAATGAAAAACATGAAGTGCGAGTAATTTCTAACACATGTGACCCGAGAACTAGGCGTTAGCTTAGGTATCACAGCGCTTGGAGTCAGCCACGGATATGGTTTAATGAAGATCATGCTCGCACATCACGTCCCTCCGGGGGTGAGTTCTAGGCTCAAGAATGAGATTGGGGGGCCGCCCGCACTCTTGAATCTTGCTCGTCAAGGGAAGCTACTATGTGGGGGAGTCTGTGGCCGTGGGGTTAGCTTCCACCCTACGGGCACCATTACCCTGCCCCGGCCTGTCATGAGTGGTTGAATGGCCCACAGCACTGTCCAATATCGACTTGGGGGTTGGGAAGGATATTCCATCCCGCTCTATCCGCCTTTTGTCCACCACAGTTTATTGTTTTCTCCGTTTCTAGGGCATTCTGTACTGTAGGATTGGCGGGTGTGGCGCCGCAAATCGATATGACCCCCCTACACAAGCACGGGAAGCCGTGCTCTTTCCGGGGCATTAGTCTAGCGTTCGAACAATGCTGAACATTGCCGTACCGTATACCGTATAGTCATTATACCATACAGTAAATTCCAGGTGTCTCGCAACTAAAACAATCTGATGCTAGGCGATACTATTTCCAAACGTAGGAGTCCTTATCACAGGCAGTGCTGATATATTAAATTTCCTTATAACGAGCGGTCTTTCTTTCTCTTGCTAACCTGAAGATTGGGCGATTTTAGACAAGAATAAAAGTTGGGGCTTTGATTAACATATGAGGAGGATTGCATGCGGAAGGCGCTGCTAGGCAAGAGGAGAGTCGGATCCGCCATATCTTCCTGCAATGCCGGGAGTTGAGCGTGTATTTGAAAAAGAAAATCAGCATTTCTTTTCTTCGTCTGGGTGTCATGGGGAAACCCTCCCCCCCACCCCCGCCCCCTCTTTACATCTCCATTGGAATCGAGAGTGTTTTTTATACAGGCCTGGCTAAGAGTACCTGAGGTGGGGCCACAGGAGAGTACAGAACTGAATTGGTCTGTGTGCCATATACTGGGGGGCTTGCCACTCAAGCCTGTTAAAATTTGACGAGTGGTGGCCTGTGATGACACAGGATTGTTGGGATGTGTGTGTGGTACGTTGTGTGAGGCGAGATGTTCGTTTATAGACTAGTCGTACAAGAGAGAAACTACCTAAAGGAAACACCCGCGCCAAGCCCACTCCCGCACAACCAATGATAGACCTAACCCACACACAGTAGGCAGTCACTCAGCTGACCCCCAGACATGACCTCAACATTATCGTATAGCTAAAGAGCTAACAAGGATGGGGCGGAGGAGAGGGTGGTGATTATTAGGTTTCCTTCTTAGAGATAGTAGTGCCCAGGTGTAACAGTGTGTGAGAGCGGACGAAAGCAGATTCGAGTTCCTTTTTTGCAATGAACTTGCTGGTCTTTGTAATCTTGCTTATATTTTGGGGTAGAGCTCAGTGCTAAGTTAATAGGGGATTTTTTTTATTAAAAAAAGTTCTCGGAATGGGAAAGCCCATGTACTCCGGTTATGCTAGGATGAACCAATACATCTGCAGGCAATTTATTATAGTGGAAATGACCATAAAAATGGTCGGGTAGACAAGGGGTGTTGTCTCAATGGCTCACTCTCTTTTGGAGATTGGAGGGGATTTTCCTAGTGGTTTGGGTTAGTTATTTGAGTGGTGGACGCTAGCTCCTGATCTAATACTTGTGCCATGGGCTGATAGGGGTTTACTCATTATATTCAAGGACCCCCGAGATCACTGTAATACCTGGGTTAGCCGTCGAAAGGTACTTGGTTTTGACAAACTTACGCTATGGCTATTGGAAATATGGGGTATATTATCATAGATGTATTGTGCTTGCAGCAACCACGACGACACAGAGACCATAATGAAACAGGTGATTTTCTCTAGGAGGAACGCCTGGGGTATGTGTAACGGGAGTCTGAGAAGTTTATGGAGGAGCAGAGCGCACAGATGGGAATGGGAACGGGGATAGGGAAGGGTGTGTGTGTTTTTTGCTGCTACTTCTTCTCCTTCTTTGTAGTTGTCCTGCGGGTTTGGTGCGGAAGGCGTAGCTGGAGGGTGTATAGGGAGTGTTGGAATAAAGTCTTTTCCCAATTTTTTTGATAGGTACAAAGTACTAGGAAATGGCTACTATGACCACGAAGCACCATACTTAACTTGCAATGCAGCAATCTATTATATAATCTTTTAAACTCCACCTATCATAAAAACGCACCTAGTCTACCCTAAATGAAAGAATCCTTTCCGCAGCATAGCACAGTGCTCTCACATATCTCCTACCATTTGGGATCTGGGCATTACGATAGTATATATGCAACAGAAACTCTTTTTAAAACGCTTCGACACGAGGCTACTAAATACTGCTACTATGCTGTACAGTCTTAGAGTACATCCCCCAATCATAAAAAAGAAACGGAAAGGGAAAAAAAGAAAAAAAGACTCCATACGGACCACACCCCCCCCCTCGCTCACTCTCTGAGCAACAACTCCCTGTATCCCTGCCATACATCACTTAACCCCTGACCCGACCCTACGGAGCACGCTATAATATAAGTAATCACTACCGGCACTCGAGTAGCGTAGATCGCACAACCTTGTCACGTTTAACGCAAGGTTGCTCTAAGCGTGTTTTTACCGCACTGGTACCTTCAATGCTTATACCGGGTACTTGTACTAGTACTCTACGGCACAGTACTTCTGCACGGGCAGGCACTCGGTAGGAAGAGTAGGTAGATTAAAGGTATGATATTGCACTCGAGTATTATGGAATGCGGCACGCAGGCTTGGTTGAATATGGTGCTGGAGGGCGCTATGTGGGAGTGTGCTGCGGGGCTGGAGGAATGGTCCCGAGGGATGGCTAGGGAGGGGAGTCGATAGGTGCGGTAATAAGCGTAGTGAGGGGGGGGGGGGTGTGGTGAGTCGATCGAGAGTGGCGTGGGCGAGTGGGCAGGTAGGTATCATATGATACTTCATACCACGCCAATACGATGAGGTAGTGTATAGTACTTTTGGTCCCAAGGACTTTTTGCTTTTTTTTCCAGTCGGGCTGGGACAAAAGCGAGTCATTCAAGTACAATTACGGTGGGGTGCGGTGGCGGTAGGCACAAGTAACAGGTAGGCTTTGAACGTTAGCTAGAGAGAGCTACAACGAGGTCATGAACGGAATCAATCTTCACCGGACCCAACCATAATACAGGAGAAGCAATCCCATAATTTCGCCGGGTATTGGTATATGGTAGTAGTATATTGGGGGCTACTATTGCCTGATACTAAAATACTCCGGTAAGAATGTTGAGAGGAGCCATTCTTGCTCATAAGAGCTTATGGAAAGGGAACAGCTTGATAATATGCCTGAAGGAAAATACCCGGTATTTCGCCTCCTGCAAGGTGCCCGGTCCATGCCCTTTGGCCGTGACAAGAGCCCATACTATCTAGAAAGGGGCGGTGCTGGGCATCCTGAGACTGTTCGTTATTTCCGGGAAGTAGGTCTCCGGATCTTTAGATTTTGGTAGTCACCAAGGCGGCAAGTGTGGTATCCTCACAATGTTAAGCTGGACCGCTGATTTTGTAATATATAGAGGCGATGCCCATTCTTTTAACCTCCCAGGGCAGTTCTTGGTGCAGAGATATAAGCTAGTTAGTTGGAATTTGGAGAATTTGTTCGAAATGTCTCTGGGAAGCTATTCAGCGTCTGCTCATTGGGAGTTGAGGATCATGGATTCGCGGAGGGGAAAGGGGAATGGGCTTCGTAGTACCCTCAATTTTCCCCGCTAACTACACTAGTCCTAATTGTAACCAAGATGCCGTTACAGCAGTGCCTCTTCTTACTTCCTACAAATACTCTCTGCGTCCCAATTCTCGCTTCCAATGCAAGGTTTGCACATAAACAACTCCTCCGCATCCCACTTAGCCTTGATTCTGAGCAGCCTATCATAGTTCTCTCCCCAGAAAACTTCCTGCCAGCGCTTCTCATTTGGGTCCGCCTCATTAATATAAGCACCCATGTCCGGCTCCAAGGCAGCAAGAATGGGAGTCTCGACATCCGTCATGTTCCGTGCTATAATGGCCTGCTCCTGGAAAGGAGTGCTTGTTTTCCACGTCCGTATAAACGAAAGGTGGACGAGAGCCTTTCGCCAGGATGGGTTAAGCGCTGAATCAATACCTTCGTTCCTGGCCACTTGACCACCTGCAACAATACATCCAATGAATACTGTATTCTGGTTTGGGCCGAGGGTCTTGAAGACTTCGCTTAACCTCGTTGGCCCATCAGGGGACTCGAGAAATTTGCGAGAGATAAGGCGAGATGATAACAGTGTATTACTGGCTGTCACGTCGGTACCGGTTAGAATCATGTCTATCCCAACACTGATGGGAAACGAGGGAGGCTGGCCCCAGTCTACCCGTGAATTGGGGTATTCACGTGCTTTCTGGGTAAGTGGTGCAAAAAGGGCTTCGGTGACGTTGGTGTTGGATTGACCAGCGAAGAACGCCGCAATTATGATGGTGTTTGTTTCGTAAGATGTCAGGTAGTATCCCGATCCACCCGCATCGGAGAGCTTTGGGAGGAAACTATGGAAGTCTGCTATGAATGAATAGAATTGGTCCCTGTCTGGGATTGTTGCGTTCAAACTTGAGACTATCACCATATCGTCGGGGAAGGTGCGAATGGTAGCGGATGTTACCACCCCGAAAGTGCCACCACCACCACCTCGAAGAGCCCAGAAGAGATCGGAATTTTGGCACTCATTGGCAGTTACATGTTTTCCCTAGTAGAGTAGACAATTAATCATTTATACAAACTGATGAGGCATTCGTGCGGGGAACTTACATCTGCAGTAACAATTGTGAACTGGTAAGCGTTATCAGACCCCATCCCTTTCCACGGCCCCAAAGGTGAATGCCCGCCCCCCTGAATATAACCTCCAGCAGCACCGACCGTATTGGCAAGCCCGACCACCGCGGTCTTCCCCTTATCCTTCAATGCTGAATATAATGGCTTCAGCTGTACCCCGGCACCAATAGTGACAGCCTCCTCGCCCTTCTTCCACTTGCAACCTTCCGGCGTAAAGTTTCCTGAGAACTCAATGCTGTTCATGTTGTGTGTCCAGATTTGCAATGATCCCCTACCCGCTGATCGGCCAAGGAAATCATGGCCGGTGTTTTTGATGACAAGTCGAAGGTTCCTGTCACGAGCAAAGTCGACAGTCGTTTGAATATGTGTTGGGGAGGTCACTGCAACGGCATATACAGGTACATTCCCTTGACCGCATGGGGAAGATCTGGGAGTATCGATGTAGCAGGTCTCATTTTTAACAGCTGACGTCTCAAAATTTATTTGTTGATATCCACCTGTATGGAAGAAACTGTTAGTGAGAGCCAGGCCCGTAGAGGGGGTACTTACCTGGGAAGCTTCCCCTCCAGACCGAGAAAGTATAGTTGGCTTTGGCGTCATCGCAAGCTGCTTGATCAAATGTCGGATCATGGCAGGGCGATGCAACGGGTTTGACGGCAATCAGAGATCCGGAAACTGATTCATTAAAAGAGGCCCATTCGGATGGTTTAGGCCAGCAAGAATCAGTTGGAAGGCATCGGCATTTCGAGTACTGTTCGCCCCCCGAATCCGAATCATCGGCCGCAAGACCAAGTGGAAAAAAAAGAATAGTAGAAAAGGCAATTGAGAGGATTAGGGACTTCATCGTGAGAAAGAATCTATCTACCGAACCCTTGGGATCAGCCTGAATTGAACGGCATCCAAGAGATCAGGTCTCGCCTTTATATATTCCGGAGAACCAACCCTCTAACCACCAGGCTAAAGTAAACCGGTTTGGTCAAGCGAACGGCTAATGGCTATCAATTTTCCCACTGTAGACCAGAAGGCATCCATATTCACTCTGCCCCTCCAGAGTCTACGCCATTGTGTTCATCTTGGTGACGCCCGAAAGGTAGAGAACGGCAAAGATCTTGCGGCGGTTACACACTCACGACAAGGCGCAGCCTCGCCCAAAGTGCGGATCCCGGCACTTGCATCTTCCCTTCTACAAGTACAAAAGCCAGTTGCGAGGTTCGCGGCTCTCTGAATACGAGGTTGGTTGCGGAGGACTAAGGTGACCGGAGAAACTGTAGGATATCATGCCAACACGCGTTCCCGGCGGCCGACTTCCGAGACGGGGGTTGGCCCGTGGGATACGGTTGCTGGGGGCGTACCGGTGTGGGAATAAAAGACTGCCTTCCCTTAGTTGGATGGTGTGCCGCGCATGCCGTATCCTGCTCCTGTGGGATAGTCGTGACCTGCTGATATACCGGAGAATAAATCGATGTAGAATTGACCTGACGATATATTTCCTAATCGGGTGCACAAGAAGGAGAGAAAGACAGGGGTGCTATGGCCAATTGAGAGAGAAAGGGGAGGATGTGAATTGATTGACGTCTCCTGATGTAGTTGTGCTTGCTTGTGTCACCGGCAACACTTGAATGCTCAGGCACCATGGTTAGGCACCTCAAGAGCTTTACCATGTTTTTCCCGTATACTGATTTACTTGGCTGATTTGTTGTCTGATGGTGAATAGAAGAATGGTTACGGGGCTCACTGCACCGCAGAGTACGGTTTGCAGCGCGATACGGCGTTGATGAGATCAAGTGCGTTCCGCTGGACAAAGATCATTCGTTGTCTTTAGCTAAAGATGGAACCTATATCGAAGTGAAGTTTGCCCAGTGGGTCCAAAAAACCACTCACTCGGGATATTTTTCCGCCGCAATCGAGTCCACTCAAAGTCTTGGGTTATTATTGTCGTTTCCTCTCAACTCTTTCCCCTCTCGATTCTACTACAGTAGGGGCTGAAATTGTTTCTTGACTAAGAGAGGTAAAGTTCATAGACTAGCTGAAAGAAAGAAGGAGGGTGGGTAGTAGGAAATTTTAGTCGGAAGAGGGAAGTCTTCAAGAAATTCTTGCACATACGATTCTTACGAAACTAATGAAGGATTCTTGCTGAAATGCAAGAATCTTTAATGGTAATCGGGTAAGCTCCATAATGACGGCAGTCGGCCCTCTCAATTCATTGGTTGCTTGCCCCAGTCAAGAGGTCCTAACGGTTTAAGGCTGGTTTAAAACTTCGATTTCCCTGCTCGAAATAGATTTTGGGGGCATTCACACTTTCGCCCTTCAACAATTAGCGGGAAGGCAGTCCAGCTACTACAACCCCCATGTCCTTCGTCTCTGATCTCTGAGCTGTTATCGTATATGCCTTGCCAAGCACTCTATTAGAGCTCGCTGACTCTTAGTTACCTTAGCATCAGGCTACTATATGTCGGGACTTTAAAGTTTGGACTTAAAAAAAGCTAAATTTAGCAAGGTATCTAAAAGGCTCTGATAGATTAGTATTTTTCCACCACCACCGGGCGCGAGGATAGGTGGAAGAAAAATAACCAGGAAACAGGAGTCAGATTTTCGCTGCTTGGCCGTTTCGTCGGATGACGTAGGATAAGGCGGATTTGCAACCTAAAGCTACCGGTTGGCTTACCCCGGGACCGCACAAGTACTGCCTGGGGTTGCACATAAGCCTGGATTGGCGGTGGTTCTCGTTATTGGGGCACAAAGAAAAATCGTGAATGGTGAATGCACTACCGTACTTGGGGTGAGCGAATAATCCGGTTTCCAAGAAGTAGTAGCCCCGCAAATTCTCTGTGAGAGTGACATCTTGGCAACCGGATTATATTGCTCACTCCAAGTAGAGTACCGTAGATATTTGTGTTCACTATTCCACCAGCTTGAATAGTTCCTAGTCCTTCTCGTCATAGTCCCAAGCATGCCAATCAGGTGCAGTCTTGTACTCAGAGAGGAGAAACCTATGATATCACCGGAAAATTATTCCAAGTCTCATATTAGCCTTGGATCCTCCCGCGTGGATGTGGCTGTTGCTTAGGCATTGTCACACCACAAGCCACATCGCCCTGCTTTCTTTAGTTCCGCTCGCTGGGGGTTTTATCAACTGGGGTACCCCGATACCCCTAAAAATTACCACACCGTTTCTGCCCTCAACCAACATTTTTGAGAGAGCATCAGGGCCCACACTACAAATGCGCACTCGATCGAATTGGGCGATGGTAATGCCAACCGCGGCAACATAACCGATAGTTTCAACACCACCGTCTTTAAATCCGGCGAGCATGCTGTCTTGTTTTGCTCCGGGAATCCGGGGGTGGACAAGACCTATCTGAGGTAAGTGGCAGCACTCCTTGAAGGAAACGAATGCGGCTGACGGGCGGGAAATCCTAGCTCCTTGGTGATCGACAGCCTGTGCGATCAGGAAAGGAAGGAAGATTTCACCGTTGTATGCTTGTACTACGACTTTCTTGCCCAACAAGAGCAGACAATCCATGATGAGAGCTATTCTGGGGCAGCCAGTAGGCAGAGGCGACATCCCGATTTACCTACGTGAAGAGTTTCAGGAAGGGCAAAAGGAGATTGGTGGTAGAGGGCTCCTACTTTCGGATTTGATGCGAATGTTGAGGACAGCTATTGCTTAGCTGAGGTAGGTTTTTATCTGTATTGATGCGCTCGACGAATGCCTACCGAAGAATCTGCCGGAGCTTCTTGAGTCCCTGAGAGATGTCCGGGAGTCGTCTGAGACGAGAATATTCCTCGCCGGGAGGCGCTATTCAACGATATTTCATGAATCCGGTCGTGATACCCGTCAGCCCTAACACGGATGATATCCGGAGTTACCTGGAGACGAAATTAGACAGGGATGACGGGCCAGAGGCGATGGACAGTAATTTACGGGCTGATATTGTGAAAGTTATTCTGGACAAGATGTCGGATATGTGCGTAGGAGCATTTTGCCTTTCTATCCTATCGATGATGTATGCTTACGAATAATTATGTGTAGATTCCTCCCCGTTTCGTTAGGTATTGGGGCTATTCTAGAAGAAGGGACAATTGGCCAGAGAAGAAAGAAATTTGAGGAGATGGCACGAGGCAATGGACTGGACGATGCCTACACGGCGACTCTGGCCTGACTGAAGGAGCAGAAAAAATTTGAATCAGCATTCGGATTTAAAGTCCTAAAGTTGGTGCTGTATTCGGAACGGCTATTACGAGCGGAGGGGCTCTGTCATGCCCTGGCAGTGAAGACGGGGTCTCTAGATATGGATCCGAAAAACATTCCTGTGTTACGGACACTCTTATCATCTTGCCTGGGACTTGTCACGGTCGAGGCGTCTTCGTCCACAGTTCGACTGGTGCGCTTTACCCTGCAAGAGCATCTCTTAAGTAGCCCGACCCTATTCCATAGTCCCCACTCAAAAATTGCTGGGGTTTGCTTGACATACCTCAATTTTCGATGTATCAAGGTTCTCCCGTCGGCTCATTACCCAACCCCCCCAACAATGCCCCTTCTAGAATATCCTTCTTTTTACTGGGGGAAGCACGCAGGGATGGGGATGACGGGGAATATCAAAATACTTGCGGTGAGGCCCCTGGATAGATTTGATGAACATATATCCACTCGGCTACTCTTATTGCGCTGCAATAAAAATAGAGGTTCGGGCCCTTATTTTCGCTTGGAGAGAGGGGATACTGTATTTACTGTACTCCACGCAGTATCTTTTCTCGGGATAGTAGCGATAGTTGCTACTGTATTGGAGAGAAAGTAATGAGATGCTAACGCGACCGATCGCATGGGGAGAACGGCTCTCACATGGGCAGCTAGAAAAGGGCGCGCAGAAGTTGTAAGGATGCTTTTGGAACGGGAGGGGGTCAATCCCGACCGGGCAGACACTATAATATTATATGGCTGAACGCCAATTCCGTGGGCGGCAGAGGGGGGGCATGAGGGGTAGTAAAGGTGTTTTTAGAACGAGAGGAGGTCAATCCCGACTGGGCAAACACTCTATTTGGCCGAGCGCCAATCTCGTGAACGGCGGGGGGGGGCGTGGGGGAGTGGTAAAGATGTTTTTAGAACGAGAGAAGGTCAATCCCGACCAGGTAGACACCGACCACGGCCGAACCCTACTCTCATTAGCAGCCCGGCGCAGAAAATCTGGGAGAACAGCGATTCCATTAAAACGGAAGGAGCGGCGGTGGATCGATAGGGCACAGGCAGAATATCTTGCCGTAGAGGAAAGCCGCCGTGTAGTCGGGGTCTCTGTGAAGGACTCGGAGGAAAGGGTGCGATAGGATAATAAAAAGTGTATCCGTTGTTAGATGTAGATGGGGAAAAGAACTGAACTATCATAATAATATTATTATGATAGAATAAATTCAGCTTGTGGTGGTGGTCAACCTATGTAGTTGGCCCGAAAACTAGTCCCCTCAGGGCACTAAACCTGGTGACAAACCTATTCGCATATATACCGTAACTTGACATGCCACAATGGGATTGTTCCATCCAGGAGTTCCCTACCTTCACGCAAGCTTTCAAGAACTCGATTGCACTATCATACCATTGGATAAACTTACCGACATCACAGACCTTAGCGCCCAATCTGCACTCCCACCAGCTAACCCCACTGAACGGGAAAGGCTGATTAACCCAAAGGAGCCTCTTCCCGGATCCGCAGACCCCCAGGCTGCCTCAAGCTCTGGTACCCTTCCAGGAAAACTAATACATATCCTAACAACACCCGACCAACCCTCCCGCTCGCAGTTGACCAGTATTCTACTATCTCATCTTTCATTAATTTTGTCTCTTAGATTTTCTCATTTACATCCCGCCTTCCCCGTCACCACACATATTCCCATTCCATACTGTAAATAATTACCTAACGTAGGACTGGTGAAGGCAAGGCCCCTGTCGATTTATGTGAATAGGCTCCGATAGAGCAATTAGGGCACAACACTGGGTATCGTGAGCACGCGGGGTGGCTCAAAAATTTCCCTCCTTTCCTGGTACTTTAGATGGTATTCGGGGGATCCACCGGGAAGGGATTACGAACATGGGTAGGAGTAGATTTCCGGCAAAAAGAAAGCTTCGCGATTGAAGGGTGTTTGTGCGGATAGATGCTCTGCTACGGACCAAGGAACTTCTGTGCTCCCCCCTTTATTTCACCGGAGCTATAATACTCGTGAGGTCTTTGAGTTCCGGACACGAGCAAACCACGGTGCCGGTATCGGGAGGGGAGGCCAATTGAAGGTTCTATATTGACAATAGACGGCAGGCATATTTCTACGCTTGAGTAATTAATCATCTGTTGGGTACTATTGTCGCTTGGTATGATAGATACCTTGTTCAATGCCCGATGCTGCGACCGAGCCCTCTTTGACTGGTGATATTTACTGTGGTACCGGTATTAGTAAATAACAACAACAATGACATCACTACTCAGAGGAAAATTAAAATTAAATACTCGAAATGCTAGTGTCAACAATCGTCTCTACCATCAATCACCAGCAAGTGAAAAGTAGTACAACTTAGTGCTAGAAAAGAATAAGAAAAACAAGTGTGGGAAAAAATATTGAAGAAAATTCGATACTGTGGTTGTTGTGGCAGTAGGTAGCACGATAGTGAGGTTGGCAAATTGGTAGTATGATGGTGGGTGAGGAACCATCCTTGTCGCCCCCTCATATTCGAGTTTTGCGCCCGAGTACCGGTAGGTCGTGTTTATCATGACGGCTCGCAATCCGGAAATGATTGGATGGGGATTGTTGCCACAACAAGCCACATCGCCCCACTTTTTTCAGCTCGGATTACAGAATGTTCATAAACTCCCCTAGTCCCCCCACAAATCGCTACACTATTTCTAGGTTCAACCAACATTTTGGATAAGGTATCATGACCCAAACTTCATATTCAGTCAGCATCGGCGATGGTAATATGCACTCCGGCAACATAATAGGTAGTGTCAACAACACTTTCTATAACTCCGACGAGGATGCGCAGATCATGCGATGGCTCTCTCCACTGGAGCCAGGTAACAGACACCAGGGCGTGCGCACCGATCGGTTCGACGGTGTAGGAGATTGGCTTTTAGAAGCGGGCGAGTTTCGGGAGTGGAGGGGTGGTGAGGGTGGAGCCGATATGGCTGTCTTGTTTTGCTCCGGGAATCCGGGAGTCGGCAAAACATATCTGAGGTGAGAGGGGGGATTCTTTGAAAGGATCGAATACCACTAACATCCAGAAATATTAGTTCCTTGGTGATCGACAGCCTGTGCGATCAGGGGGGGGGAAATATCGCGGTTGCAGCCTTATACTGCGACTTTCTTTCACAGGAAGAGCAGACAATCAACAACATCGTGGGAGCTATTCTGAAACAACTAGTAGGTAGAGGGGAGATCGCGAAGGGTCTACGCCAGGCATTTCAAAAAGCGAAAAGAGAGGTTGGTGGTAGAGGGCCGCGACTCGCGGATCTGATGGGGATGTTGAGGACTGCTATTGCTTCATTACGCCAGGTTTTCATCTGTATTGACGCCTTGGACGAATGTTTACCAAAGCACCTGCCGGAACTTCTCGAGTCTCTGAGAGATATTGGGAGGGAGTCACCTAGCACGAGAATATTCCTCACCGGGAGGCCCCACGTCAAGGAAGATATTCAAAGATGTTTCACCAAGATGGTTGTGATACCCATCAACCCTAACACGGATGACATCCGGAATTATGTGGAGACGAGGTTAGACAGGGATGCCGACCCGGAGGCAATGACCAAAGATTTGCGGGGTGATATTGTGAGAGTTATCCTAGAAAAGATATCTGATATGTGCGTAGGGCCATTTCGCATTTCCACTCCATTAGTGATGTATGCTTACCAACTATTTCGTATAGATTCCTCCTTGTTTCGCTCAATATCGATGCTATTCTAGGAGAGGTGACAATTCACCAGAGAAGAATGAAACTGGAACAGATGACACTTGGCAACGGATTGGGTGATGCCTACACGGCAACCCTAACGCGACTGAAAACCCAGAAGGGATATAAATCAGTGCTCGGGCTGAAGGTCTTGATGTGGGTGTTGTATTCGGAACGGCCATTACGAGCCCAGGAGCTCTATCATGCCTTGGGGGTGGAGATAGGATCCACCGATCTAGATCTTGAAAACGTTCCCGCGTTACGGACACTCGTATCATCCTGTCTGGGTCTTGTTACGGTTGAGGTGTCTTCATCCACAGTCCGACTAGTACACTTCACTCTTCAGGAGCATCTCGCAAGCGATCCGACTCTATTCCATAATCCTCACTCAACAATTGCCGAGGTTTGCTTGACATACCTCAATTTCCAATGTATTAGGGATCTTTCGCCGACTCTTCGCTCGGCACCCGCAGAAACACCTCTTCTGGAATATGCTTCTGTTTACTGGGGAAGGCACGCGAGAAGGGGGATGACGGAAGGTGTCAAAATACTTTCACTAAGGCTTCTCGATAGATTTGATGAGCATATATCTGCTCAACTACTATTATTGCACGATGATCGGGATAGAGGCTTGGGACTGTACTTTAATGGGGAGAGAGGGCCTACGGGGTTTACAGGACTCCACGGAGTAGCATTTCTCGGGATTGCGGAGATAGTGCCTGCTGTATTGGTGATGAGGGAATGGGATGTTAATGAATGCGATTGCATGGGGCTAACTGCTCTCACGTGGGCAGCTGCAAGAGGGCATGAGGGAATAGTAAAGATGCTTTTGGGATGCGAGGGCGTCAATCCCGACCAGGCAGACACCGAATATGGCCGGACACCACTCTCGTGGGCGGCTATGAATGGGCATGAGGGAATGGTCAAGATAATTTTGGAACGAAAAGACGTCAATCCCAACCAAGCAGACACCGAATGGGACTCAACACCACTCTCGTGGGCGGCTACGCAGGGGCATGAGGGGATAGTGAAGATTCTTTTGGAACGAGAGGACGTCAATCCTGACCAAGCAGACACCGGATCTGGCCGGACACCACTCTCGTGGGCGGCTAGGGGCGGATATGAGGGAATAGTAAAGATGCTTTTGGAACGAGGGGGCGTCAATCCCGACCAGGCAGACACCAAATCTGGCCGGACACCACTCTCGTGGGCGGCTAAGAAAGGGCATGAGGGAATAGTAAAGATGCTTTTGGAACGAGAGGGCGTCAACCCCGACCAGGCAGACACCAGATATGGCCGGACACCACTCTCGTGGGCGGCTGAGGGTGGGCATGAGGGAATAGTAAAGATGCTTACGGACCGGAAAGATGTCTGCACCGCTATGCCAGATAACACAAATCAAACCCTATAGCCGTCAGCTCTCTCTGAAGGACATGATGCAGTCGTGAGCATCCCACGGGGGCGTGGCAATGTCAATTGCGCCGCAGCAGATCGTGGTAGCCTGGCATTCCTCCCACCCTCCGTTGTGACTCGGGGCGAGTGTTGAGTGGGGATGCCTTCCGATCCCAAATCCTAATAACGGACTTTAATGGCCAACCTGAACCCCTGCCAGCAGCCCACCATCGGCAACCGAGGTTATTCGACCTCGGGGATTCTATTCCCAAGTCCGCAGATAGTGGCCCCTCAACCCGATCACCCCGGTGGCCCCGGTCTCTCTCTCTCCATCTGGTCCCTAGAGCTCTGGTACCCTCCGCGGAAAACTGACGCCCTTCCCAACACTCAATCCACCCTCTCGTTTGCCGTCGACAGGTCTTTTATCATCGCCTCTCTTATTTGTCTTTTCGCTTTTCTGCTTTACATCTTTCCGTAAATTCTTTCCGGGTGAGGATTGGTGCAGGCAAGACCTCCATAGCTTTACAAATATAGTTTGATAAGGGTGTTTTTCTGGTTCCCGCTGTCTATTTTCCATTTACCAACTTGTGTTTTTTCTCCTTCTTTGCCCTTTTCCTCCATTGGAGTTCTGGTTAGACTGACGCTGTTCTTGTTCATTCCTGTTATTCGTCATGTTGGTACTTGTTTTAGGTTTTGTGGATAGCGGTGTATAGTACATCACGGCCCGTTATAAGAAATTGGGTAGGAATAGATAGTAGTTAGAAGGCATCTGTCCTAGTTCCGTAAGCAGCTAGTCTATCTCCTCCGTTCAGCCCCTCTTACTACCGTCAAGCGATCTCTAGGCGGCTCCCCTTACAGACTATCATACTCCAATGCTAGTTCTGCCGCATGCTAGCAAAGGAGGTCCTAAATTATTGAACCGCAACCCTAATCCTAACTTATCGGATACCCTTCACCGGTGCATTGCCTGGTGGTACCAACAGGATGGCGAGGGCGGTGATTTTGTGGTATGAGGTAGTTAGGCTAGATTCTGTGGTGTGTGGGATCGTAATTTGGCCTGCCCTAGTGGGAATATCTATGGGGTACGATAATAGGTGTAACTCTGATACAGCATAGAATTATCGCAAAGGCACACAACCTGAATATAGTCTACAAGCTCTTCACCCGTAAGTAGTTCCAGATTTTCACTGGTTTCTTTAACGATTGGTATTATTCTAGATCAGAAGACTATGTATAGCTGGTAACAGAAGCGCAAGGTCATGGTTTGTATCGGAGAAATGTGTGCGGCGCGGTTTTGGAACAGACAAAGGATCTGGTGGCGCTAGAAGGAGAGCTACTGGAATGGTGCCGATGTCGCGTTTGTGTTTGCCTCCGCAGTGATGGCGGTGGTGGCACGATCGTGTAGACGCGGTGATAGGATTCGATATCTTTATTTTAACAATATAGTTAGGGAGAAGGATGTCGTGGCGTCTATTCTCTATGGAGGTTGCTGGCCAAAGGTCATTAACTTTTAAGTAGTGAAAACTTCTAGATGTACGAGTATAACCCTATGCATCCATTCATACCCCAGAACGTTCACTCGTCCAGGCTTCAGTGTTCCTCCATAAAATGTGCCTTGCGCTCCTCTCTGGGATTATTATACGAGTACCATCATAACCTTTTCTAACAGCCACTCTGCAGGAGTATTTGTAAGACATATTTCGTGTTAGTCATGGAGGCACTCTCAAAGGGGAAATGATTGGATGGGGATTGTGCCACAACAAGCCACATCGCCCCGCTTTTTTCAGCTCGGATTACAGAATGTTCATAAACTCCCCTTGTCCCCTACAAATCGCTGCACCATTTCTACGCTCAACCGACATTTTGGATAAGGTATCATGGCCCAAACTTCATATTCAGTCAGCATCGGTGACAGCAATGCCCACTGCGGCAACGTAATAGGCAGTTTTAACAACACTTTCTATAATTCCGACGAGGATGCGCAGATCATGCGATGGCTCTCTCCACTGGAACCGAATAATAGACACCAAGGCGTGCGCACCGATCGATTCGACGGAGTAGGAGATTGGCTTTTGGAAACTGGCGAGTTTCGGGAGTGGAGGGGTGGTGAGGGTGAAACCGATATGGCTGTCTTGTTTTGCTCCGGGAATCCGGGAGTGGGCAAGACATATCTGAGGTGAGAGGCGGGATTCTTTGAAAGAAGCGAATACCACTCACAGCCGGAAATATTAGTTCCTTGGTGATCGACAGCCTGTGCGATCAGGGTGGGGAGGAAGATGTCGCGGTCGCAGCCTTCTACTGCGACTTTCTCTCACAGGAAGAGCAGACAATCAACAACGTCGTTGGAGCTATTCTGAAACAACTAGTAGGCAGAGGGGGGGTCGCGAAGGGTCTACGCCAGGCGTTTCAAAAAGCGAAAAGAGAGGTTGGTGGTAGAGGGCCACGACTCGCAGATCTAATGGGGATGTTGAGGACTGCTATTTCTTCACTACCCCAAGTTTTCATCTGCGTTGATGCCTTAGACGAATGTTTACCGAGGTGCCTGCCGGCGCTTCTCGAGTGTCTGAGAGATATTGGGAGGGAATCACCTAGCACGAGAATATTCCTCACCGGGAGGCCCCACGTCAAGGAAGATATTCAAAGATGTTTCACCAAGATGGTTGTGATACCCATCAACCCTAACACGGATGACATCCGGAATTACGTGGAGACGAGGCTAGACAGGGATGCCGACCCGGAGGCGATGACCACCAATTTGCGGGCTGATATTGTGAGAGTTATCCTAGAAAAGATATCTGATATGTGCGTAGGGCCATTTCGCATTTCCACTCCATTAGTGATGTATGCTTACCAACTATTTCGTATAGATTCCTCCTTGTTTCGCTCAATATCGATGCTATTCTAGGAGAGGTGACAATTCACCAGAGAAGAATGAAACTGGAACAGATGACACAAGGCAATGGATTGAGTGACGCCTACACGGCAACCCTAACACGACTGAAAGCCCAGAAGGGATATAAATCAGTACTCGGGTTGAAAGTCCTAATGTGGGTGTTGTATTCGGAACGGCCATTACGAGCCCATGAGCTCTGTCATGCCTTGGGGGTGGAGATAGGATCTGCAGATCTGCATCCGGAAAACGTCCCTGCGTTACGGACACTCGTGTCATCTTGTCTGGGTCTTGTCACGGTGGAGGCGTCTTCGTCCACAGTCCGACTAGTACACTTCACTCTTCAGGAGCATCTCGCAAGCGATCCGACCCTATTCCATAGTCCTCACTCAACAATTGCCGAGGTTTGCTTGACATACCTCAATTTTCAATGTATCAGGGATCTTTCGCCAACTCTTCGCTCGGCACCCGCAGAAACGCCTCTTCTGGAATATGCTTCTGTTTACTGGGGAAGGCACGCGAGAAGGGGGATAACGGAAGGTGTCAAAATACTTTCACTGAGACTTCTTAATAGATTTGATGAGCACATATCTGCTCAACTACAATTATTGCGGTATAGTCGGGATAACCACGATGGCCTATACTTTAATGGGGAGAGAGGGCCGACGGGGTTTACGGGACTCCACGGCGTCTCATTTCTCGGGATTGAGGGGATAGTGCCTGTTATATTGGATATGAAGGAATGGGACGTTAATGCATATGATTGCATGGGGATGACGGCTCTCACGTGGGCAGCTGCAAGGGGGCACGAGGAGTTCGTAAAGATGTTTCTGGGACGGGACGACGTCAATCCCGACCGGGCAGACACCGGATATGGCCGGACACCACTCTCGTGGGCGGCTGAGGGCGGGCATGAGGGAATAGTAAAGATGCTTTTGGAACGAGAGGGCGTCAATCCCGACCAGGCAGACACCAAATATGGCCGGACACCACTCTCGTGGGCGGCTGAGGGCGGGCATGAGGGAATAGTAAAGATGCTTTTGGAACGAGAGGGCGTCAATCCCGACCAGGCAGACACCAAATATGGCCGGACGCCACTCTCGTGGGCGGCTAAGGGCGGGCATGGGGGAACAGTAAAGATGCTTTTGGAACGAAAAGACGTCGATCCCAACCAAACAGACACCGAATGGGGCTCAACACCACTATCGTGGGCGGCTAAGAAAGGGCATGAGGGAATAGTAAAGATGCTTTTGGAGAGAGAGGACGTCAATTCTGACCAGGCAGACACTTATTATGGCCGGGCACCACTCTCGTGGGCGGCTGAGGGCGGGCATGAGGGAATAGTAAAGATTCTTTTGGAACGAGAGGGCGTCAATCCCGACCAGGCAGACACCTTGTATGGCCGGACACCACTCTCGTGGGCGGCTGAGGGCGGGCATGAGGGAATAGTAAAGATTCTTTTGGAACGAGAGGGCGTCAATCCCGACCAGGCAGACACCTTGTATGGCCGGACACCACTCTCGTGGGCGGCTGA
>Ga0307517_10000163_pt1 | contig 107872 bp, 103 predicted proteins | sample 23_EM_MG_FD_194515 | JGI IMG/M metagenome (GOLD analysis project Ga0307517, IMG submission 194515) | Populus trichocarpa ectomycorrhiza microbial communities from riparian zone in the Pacific Northwest, United States - 23_EM | ecosystem: Host-associated > Plants > Roots > Unclassified... | reverse complement strand
TTTTTTGATATTATGAAGGAAGAAAGAAAGGTTAGTTTGTTACCCGTTTCGGTAGAATGGTATGTTAACTTAACTGGTAATGTTTGGACCTCGCCACTTCCCCCCCCCCCCCCCCACACCAACCATCCACTACCACCCGTTTGTGGTTTAGTGGGGGATGATGGGCCAGAGTGGAGTAAGCAAGCGGATATTGATTAGGTACGCATTTTTCTTTTCTTTTTTATTTCTTCACTTCACTTCACTTCACATATGAGAAAGAGAGAAAGAAAGGAAGAAACGGCGGTTAATAGCATTGCGCTCGGGAATTGCCGTTTGGTTTCCTGTGGTTGTGGGTTTGCGGTACTACTGTACTCTACCGGTACCATTACGCCTGCCTGCCTGCCTGCCCGCCTGCCTGCCTGCGTGGGAGATGGGATATACAGTACCGTACTGGACTAGCACTACTTCTAGGATATGATGCGTAAGTAAATGAAATAAGTTGATTTCACTCCCATGGTTTTTACTTTTAGTTAGCTACTGTAGTTAGTTAGTTTCGACTTACGTACGTACGGGTAGGTAGACCATCTGATCTGTACTCGAGTACAGTAACGCCATCCATTGGAACAGACAATAATGGCATGGGTGAATGGATGTTATAATAGCCAGACCATGGATATGGTTCCTAACTGGCTGGCTACGATAGATAGATAGGTAGTCTAGCTGCCGGCTTTTCGCGTTTCTTGGTTGTTCGCACTTGGCACGAGACGGGTACTACTAGTAACTTTACTGTATCATACAGTGTATCATACCGGTACGGTACTGTACAGCTCCCAAGTACATATCGTAGAGTGGACAATTCATGGATGGGCTGATGGATGCGGTATGGAGTACGGTAGTCTATCTATCTATCTATCTATCTCTTGCACAGTGCTACTGTACTGTACTGTACTGCACGAGTACTGTACCCCAGATATCACGCCTTCTGTGAGAAATAAAAATGGAAAATGTACCGTGCTTTCCCTTTTTTTAATTTTTTGCCTAACTGATCATACGTTACCGGTACTCGTGCGGGTGCTTTTCTTTCTTTCTTTCTTTCTTTCTTGCTCGCTTGCTCGCTTGATTGTTTGACTGCCACGCTTACCGGTAATTAATTAATTAATTAATTAATTGAATTGAAGTGAATTGGTTGATACCGGATGCTGGTCTGGCTAGGATGTGTAGTTTATTGTAGTGCGCGGTGTGTGTGTGGTATGGTGTGTGTACTTGTATGTGTGTGTGGGGAAAATGGTAAATGTCAAAATGGTGATGTTTAGATTTATCATGATGACTATTACTATCTTATTGCTAAGCTATGATACGTTTTTTTCTTTCTCTCTTTCTTTCTTTCCCAGGTGTGTTGTATATCTCTGCAATTGAGATTTTCTCCAGTGTTTTCTAGCCCCCTCTCTTCCTTCCTTCCTTCCTCTCCCTCAAGGATGGGGGAAGGGAAGGGAAGGATCGAATTGGTTTACTCCGAATTAGTAGTTAGGGCTTTAGATTCAAGGCAAGCGGCCAACAGCCAGCTACGGTAGGTAGATAGATAGATAGATAGGTAGCTATGTAGCTATAATACTTGTAACTATCTGGACCAGGCTTTTCAGCCCAAACTTAAGCCTAATACTGGGCCTCTCTTTTTTTCCTTTTTTTTCCTTTTCCTTTACCTTCCGGCCGGTGCTACACAGAATTGGCAGAAACCGGTAACTTCTAGATAGAGGGGCGGGGGAGGGCGGGCTGTCATAATATCTGGGTAACGTGGGATAGCCTTTTGTAACCGGATAAGCCATGATACAGTACCGTAGTGGGGTTCAATGACAAGAACGACGGACAACAACCATGCCACGCTATGCCTTGAAACCATGGACTACCTACCGTCCGTCCCCGTAGGAACCCCATAATACTGTATGTACTGTACATCCATTCATCCATCCGTCCATTATCGACAGTAGTACGGTACTGGACTTGTAGCACAATTGCACCAAGAATAATGAGTTAAGGAACCAAAGTCTACGAGTCTTTTTAAAAAACTTAGAGCTCCTCCATTGTAACTTTCCTGTTGCGGTATATCATAACTCCCCCATATTACAACAACAATAATAACAATCATACCGAATAGGTAACCGCTCAAATCAAGTGAGGGAAAAAAAAAGCCAACTAATCTTCTTCCTTTCTTGCTCATCAGTTTATCAAGCGTTTGTGTTTCAGGGAGAAACATTGCTTGTACGAGGCGCGAGTGGAAGTTATAAAAATATAGTTACCGGTGTCACCGGTACATAAACTAGGTTTAGTTTGTTACCTTAAGTTTAATAGCTACCGGTAGCCTTAGTGAGATGGGTGAGACTCAGCTGGGGGGGGGGGGGGGAGGAGGAGGAGGAGGAGATTTCCATCTTTTGTTCTAATATGGTAGGTAGGTAGGAAAGGAAGGGTACGACGATTGAGATATGATTGATTTTCTTCGATTTTCTTTGTTTTTGTTTTTTTCCCGTTCGAAATGAATATAATTACCATTCCACCAATTGTCTTTTTTTATTTTAATTTCAATTTTGTAAAAGAGGATAAAAATGGCTGATGTGATTGGGGGGATATGAGGGTTTGGTAACTGGAGGGGGAGGCTGATTGTTCTAAATTTGGCTAGCGGTTACCCATGCTCGTGTCCACCTGCCGATGTTGTTGTTGATCGGAAGGAAGGGAAGGGGGGGGGGGGGGGGTGGCGGACGTTGAGGGTTTGAGGGCTGGCTGGCTGTATGTAAGCAGACAAAGTATTATTATTATTATTATTATCATATTATGAGTGGGGGGGAGGGGGTGAAAGTGATGAGATATTCTTTGATTCAGTAACTAACTTAGCAAGTGCCGGAGGCAAAAGGTATGATGATATTCCTTCCTTTCGTATTGAAGTGAGGGGGTTTATGAGACCTTGTAGACCATGAACTGACCGAAGTAAGGAAATAATGAATGAATGAACTCAAGACCCTGATGAATATCTAGATCTGGCAGAACCCCGACGTTCAAACTTACCTTACTGTATTGTGGTCGCACTGGTACCGACCGCCTACACGGTACCTGTTGCCCATAAACTTTTTTTTGTCATTCCAGCCTGTTACCATCTGCCTGCTTGCTTGCCTGCCTGCCTGGTTCCTGCCAACGATCATACGACCGTACAGTTATATGCCCGCAAAAGTTTCCCTCCCTCCCTCCCTATCTATCGCCATCTGTCTGTTCTGTCCCTCTGTCCGTCCGTCCGCCCCCTCTTCAATGGAAAAAGGGGAAATATGAGGAGGGTGTAAAATAAAAATAAAAATAAAAATAAAAATAAAAACTACCGATCTTTTGAATTGAAAAAGAAAAAGAAAAAGAAAAAAGACAAAGAGGTTCTCAAATTCCCGCAAAAACTCACAAAGTAAGGAAAAAAAACTCGCAGCAAATAAAAAAAATGGAATTAAAATAAAAATAAATATGAAAATGTCGCGAAGTGTATCATAAACTTTTTACCAGTTGCCCAGTTCCCCCCCCCTTCCTCCAACCCCCGGCCCCCCCCCCCGGCCCCTCCCCGCCCTCCCTCCTCCCTTCCTGCTGACATGGCCAGTACTAATCCAAACAAATCAGTCTTTTTTAGCTTTGCCGGAGAAAAAAAAATCCCACCCGGGTAGATAGATAGACCTAGATATGATAGATACCTTGCTTTTGTATCATATCATACCCCATACGTTGAGGTAGGCACAGTACAGTACCGTACAGGGGGTTGAGGCTCATAGACCAATCGGCCAGCCAAAGAGTCGAATATCAAGTACCATTGTGCCAAGAGTTCGCCTGACTTTTTTTCCACCACGAATTTTCTAGCCAAGATTGGCTGTTCCTCTGGTTACACACACGTAATTTCGGCCAGTAAAACTCGAATTCGCCTCACTTACCGACAACTTACAACGCAGAAGCAGAGTACCGGACGTGCATTGCTATCATTACCCATTCATTCCCTCCTCCTCTCCTCACTTTTTGACAGATATGACAAGTTACCGGTTAGTTCTAGTCTATAGTCCAATCCTCCATTGGAGGGGAGTCCATAGCATATTATTATGATATGTACATAAACCCACTCACTCACTCACTAACCAACCTGCCTGGGCTCAATTCCATCATTATCGTCACAATCGTACATACAGAGCTTCATTCATTCATTCATTCCATGAAAAACAAAAAAAAACAAAAAAAAGAGGGAAAAAACAACCTACACATCATTCCCCTTCTCTCTCTCTTTTGTCTGTTTCTTTCTTTATTTCTTTCCTTCTTGCATCATCCCTTCCTACCGTTACCGCTATCCTACGAGTAAGGCACCACCACCACCACCACCACCATATATCACCCATCATAAACAACGGTGCAACCATGGGGAAATTACAACCGTGCGGCGCCAAATGCAAAGCATCGCGTACAGTAGGCACGAGTGCTGTGGTGGAGCATACTGTAAATCAACAACCACCCCTGTCCCTGCGCGAGCGTACTCCCACACGATTCAGCGTTGGTCCTCGTCATTGGTTCATTATTTCATTTTCCGGTTGTGGATTAGCGGGGGGGGGGCGCCTTTTTTTAAAATTTTTGTTTCCTATTGTCGTGATAATTTCCCAATTGTGACTTTTTTTTCTCTTTTTTCTTTTTTCTTTCTTTTCTCTTTTCTGCTTTGCGCTTTGTTGCTTTGCTTTCATCATGGAATATCATTGAGTTGTTCTCTACTCGAGTGGTGCTTTTTTTTTTTTAATTGGGGAGGGGAGGGAAAGTGGAAGGGTGGGGGGACCATTTTTTATTTTATTTTTTTAACTCAACCCCAAGTACCGGTAATGGTTGGTTGGTTGCTCAGATGGATGGGGTGGGTGGGTGGATGGATGGGCGAGGAGGGGAAGGAGGAGGAGGAGGAGTATTTTTACTCTGGTGAATTATGCCAACCTGAGCTACCGAGATACTACAAGTATGGGAAAAAAATAGAATAAGCGTCGTATAATATCTTGTTTCTCTCGGGATGTGGAGGGTTATGAGCCTGAGTGGGAAGGAGGGACGGAGGGACGGAGGGACGGAGGAGGGGGGAGTACGAGTAGTACAAGTCACTCTGATATGAAGTTTCTGAAACGGATACCCCACCACATCCAGTTCTCCTCCTTCTCCTCCTCCATCCTGCTCCTCCTTCCATCATAACCCACCTACCCAATGGCATTCCTTTGCGCCACTTTAAACAAAATAACTAACCGACGAGCCGACCAGCTACCGTAACTCAACTACGACAACGAAAACAACTTCCCGGAAAGGGCTGGCCGGAACCCCCCCTCCCCCCTCCCCCCTCCCCGCCAAAGCGTGAAACAAAATAGTTTATCCATTTTCAAAAGAAAAGAAAAGAAACGGGGGGAGGAGAAGAAGAAGAAGAAGAAGAAGAAGAAGAAGAAGAAGAAGAAGAAAAGAAAAAGTAAAACATAAAACCCAACCCTAATTCCTTTCCTGTCAGATTCATATTATCATACATTGAGAAACTGGCCAGTAAGACCTCGTAAATGCATATACCTCAGCCCTACGCCTATGCTGAAGGTACGGTTACAGTATTACTTGCATCGCAGGGCAGGGCAGGAGAATCCATCTAGCAGCAAGCAGGCAAGCATAGAAGGAAAGGGAGGGAAAAAGGATGTGGACCGAAGCCAGGAAAATGGGTTTTGGAATTTACGGAGCGAGTGGATGGATGGAGGGAGATGGATGGAGGGATGAAGGGATGGAGGGATGGATTGAGAGACCGAGGGGGGAACTATGTGTTTTGTATTGTGTGGTAATTATGATATGATGAGATGACGGAGGGGGGAAGGTGAGATGAGAGGAAGAAGTAAATAAAAAATAAAAAATAGTAATAAGTAAAAACGTGCTTTTTCGGGAAGGAGAAGGAAAGGAGGAGGAGGAGGAGGAGGAGGAGGAGGAAGATGAGGAATTCCTGGATGGGAATAGTGGAGTGCTGTGGGTTGGTATCGTAGATAAGTACTGTGGTAGGTACAGTAGCTGGTACTGTACTGTGCAGTAGGGTTGCTGTAATGTAGGATGTTTTGCTGCTGCTGCTACTGCTGCTGCTGCTGCTGGAGGAGGGATACCGTGGTGCGGCGGCTGCTATGCAATTGAGCGCGGTGCAGTGCAATGCGATGCAGTCCCTTCCAGCGTCATGGTGGGGATTTTGTTTTGTTTTGTTTTTTTCTTGTTTTTGTTTATTTGTTTATTTGAGGATTTTTGTTTCGGCTGTCGGATAGTACAGTTACAGTACCGGTACTACTACTGGCACTATATCGTAATTCGAGTAACTGCTTGGAGATTCTGCACTGTAATCTGTTAGTATTACGGGGGACATATAGTGTTTTCTCCGGGCTGATGTGCTCTCGGGGGTTACTGATAGTACTACTACTAACGCCTACCGTACTACTTGTACTGTAGAGGGGGAGGTCAGCACTATACAGTACACATACTCTGGTCTACCCATGCCAGTCAGTCATTGCGCTATCTATCAGGACCACAAACGGTGTGTGCTGCGCAGCTAATTGATATTCCTCATCTCTCCTCAGCAACACCGCCACCAATGGGTGGAGGAGGAGCAATAATCAATATATCAGAAAAGCACTTGAAACGAACGAAATGTCGCAAAAAGTGAATTGACTCATCCGGTCAGGCCTCGAGTGAAAAAGTACCCTCCTCCGCAAGAGGTACTTCCCCGTAAGGCTTCCCTGCTCAAGGCCTTAATTGTGGTAATGACTAATTTTGCGAAAAACAAGTTTTCTATTATGATAGGAATCACTTTTTTGTTTCACGGAGGGGGGTGGTGCAAATGAATGGTGTTTGCGCCTGCCAATCACATATTCCGGCTTGAAAATAGCCAGAAAAACCTAGTTCCGTTATGGTAGTTTGGCCAGCATAATTATCAAGCTTCCCCCGTGTAGTTCATATGAAAATGGTATTATAACCGTCCGTACCCATAACACCGCAGTATATCATAACCCCGAACTATCACTCGAAACCATAATACCGCACCCACCACACCAACTCCTATCATACAACAAGTTTCCACGACACACACACACACACACACACACACACACACACGCACACCCGGAATGCGCACGTCCCTAACGGCATTGCGCAACGCGAATCACCAAACCCAAACACGCTAAACCCCCAAGGGCAAAGCGACAACATCAACACCACGTCTTCCCACACTCCCTCCCTTCCTCCCTCCCTCCCTCCCACCCACTCCATCCACCCACCCATCCACCCATCCAAACCACTTCCTGTCGTATAGGTGGTATCATACCTTCAAAGGGGGGAAAGAAAAGAAAAAATTTACAAAAGAAAAAGAAAAAGAGAAAAAAGATGGGCCGCTCCCAACCAAAACTCAAACAACTCCGCATAGATACCTACAGCAGTTCCTCAACCGGACACCAAGTCGGCTCAGGCATCTCAAAGCCCGCCTCGTGGCATAGGTCCCGGAACTCAAAGTTACAGAAACAATTCCGTGAGGCTACTCCTACCATTATCGCTGCCGCCATATCAACAGCGTCGAAACCAGGGGTGAAGAAGAAGAAGGAGGAGGAGGAGCAGGACGGGGGAAAAGAGGAGAAGAAGGGGGAGGAGGCTGGCGTTGAGGTTGTCGAGAGGGAGAAGAAGAAAACGATATTCGCTGGGTGTACGGTATACGTTAATGGGTCCACCGCGCCGCTGATTTCGGACGTCGAGTTGAAGAGGGTGCTCGTTGCGAATGGGGCCGTCGTGACGACGGTTATGAGTCGGAAGAGGGTTAGTCATGTTGTTCTTGCTAGGCCTGTCGATGGGCTTGGTAGTGGGGGAGGGGGGATTGGGGGAGGGCTCGCGGCGGGAAAGTTACAGAAGGAGATTTTGACCAAGAAAGGGAATGGTGTTAGATACGTGCGTGTTGAGTGGTAAGTTGTCTTGTCTTTGGCTCTTTCTTTCTTTATTTCTCTCCCCATTTCGTATTGGCTGGGATTGACTGACTAAACTTACCTTACTTACTTACTCGCCATATTACAGGGTCCTCGAATCCATTGCAGCGGAGAAGCGACTGGCCGAGAGTAAATATCCCGTCTTGAGCTTTAGAGGCGGAACTGCCTCCTTGGATGACATGTTTGCGAGGGTAGCCTAGGGCATTCTATCCTTTCATTTCTGTCATCCAATCTGTGCGTGCTTTTATTTCATTGGACTTTTATACCGGGCTGGAAGTGGAACGTCGTTTGCCGTGAGAACAGTGGCAGCAGCAGCGGGGGTCGTTACGCCCGCTGCGGCGATGCGTTTATACTTCCGTGCTGCGCTAATCTGCCCTTGGCTCATCGTGGTTGATTGATTGATAGATCAACGGTCCTACCTGGTGCGGCTTGGGTTTGGTTCATTGATTATGACTCGAATTGTGTTGAGACCCCCTCTTGAAGAAAGTGCTTGAGTACCTGTGCGTTGTATGATGTGATAGAATCGGGATTTGCATAGCTTGGTTGGGATTGTGTTTATTTTTTTCTCTTTTTTTCTCTTTCTCGCTGGAGGATTGGGATTTGGCCCTGGGATTGTATCGGTGCTGTAATTTGTTGTACTAGTACGGTACTGTTTGATGTTTAATTCTATATTTCTCTCTTTGGGTCTTATAGTGGTATGGTATGGTTTGTTGTGCTGTATGTACGTACGAATTACGAGTACGCTCATGATAGAATAAAGTCCTCAACCTGCGTTTGCCTGAGTGGGTGTCTTCTGTTATGTTTTGGGCCAAGGACGAGGATGCTGAACTCGAGATATGATATATCTGCAGTACAGGGCTGTACCATGCCACGGGCAGCAAGCCTACGAAAATTTAAATTTACCCTGCCAACGGTGAGAAGAAGAGAGAAAAAAGAAAACCTCGCTATGATCACTAGGAGAGACAAGAAGCTAAACTTTTGGCTAAAGGAGACGAAAAGAAAAAAAAGGAAACAGATATTCATCCTAGATCCATCCTCTTCACAATCATCAAACCTAACCACAACCTAATCACCGCTCACCCACCCCTCACTATCAGCCCGCCCAACGCTCATAATCTCCTTCATATCCTCCTCCTCATCGCTATTCAAGCCCAGCCCCGCGCCGCCCGCCTCATTCCTCTCCTTCTCGGCGGCGGCCAACTTCATCGCAACGCGGCGGAAGTAGTCGTGCATGCTGCGCTTCTGCGGCCCTTCCACCGTGCCAATGTATTTTTCGAACACCGCGTCGCCTTGCTGGACCACCTGGAAGATGGCTATGAATGCTTGTTCCGCCGAGAGCTTCACGGGTATGACGATGTCTCGGACCGAAGAGAAGATCACGGGCGCTAGGAGGGGGAGGTGGGGTCTGGTCACCTGTAGGGGTTATAAAAAAGAGTGAGTTTTTTTAGTTTTTTGTGAATGGGATGCATGTGTTTTCTTTTCTTTTCCTTATTTTCTCCCTTATGAATAGATTGGGGGGGGGGGGGAGTGGGCGCTTACTTCTGGTTGTAGGCGGCTGACCGTTCGGATAACCACTAGCGCTAGACGTTTCGTATCTATCGATGCGCTTAAGGGGTTTTTTATGGCTTGCGTGAGCGACTCTAGGATGCTCTTTGTTGTTTCGAAGGACTTGCTCAGGTCCGAGGATATTAAGAATTTGCCTGCGGCCAAAACGCAGTTGTCCGATATGAAGGGCTGTAAATAGTAATTTCTTTGTAAGCTTTCCTTCTTTTTCTCTCGGCTATCCCGTGTGTACTGAAGAAAAGAGAGCGGCCGGTACAGAAGAAAGAAAAAAGAAAGAAAGAAAAAGAAAGAAAGGGGGGACGGACGTTCTTGTGTGATATCCCTTGGGTGATAATCGACGGCGTCTCCTCAAAGAAGGGGGAATCAGTCAGACTAGCAGGCGACTCTACGAGCACGGCATTGAGGCCAAGAACCGATGCTTTTGTGAAGGCGTTGGAAACCGCGTGGGTTCTGCGGGCGGTTAAAGAAAGTTAGATCGCATTTTTCTCTCTTTTGTGCTTTTTCCTTGTGTAATGGAAGGAGAGGTGGGGGAAGATAGGAGATTACCGTATCACTCTGCAGGAATCGTCTGGGGAAAGATGGGGTACTAGAACACCCAATAGGCGGGCTCCGGCAATGGCCATGCGGTCTGATATTAAGTTAGTAACGTGGTTAGATATGGGGAAGGGGAGGATGGGAGGGCGTGTTACCGTCGTCCTGGTCGAGGTCGCTTTCTATGAGTGAGAGTATGGATGCTTTGGACGGCTCACCCATGTTCCCACCAGCCTTGCTGACGACTTCGTAGAGGGCTTTCATCATGGCATCTTTCACACCAGGGTCAGGTGTCTTTGCTCCTGTTACCAATTCTGCAGTAAACCGGTTAGTAATAATCTTCGTGATATCTCAGGATAAGCAAACCAGAAATCAAAGGATCAATTCTAGGTGTCAAAGTGATAAGGGTCCCCAAAGCCTTAGCCGCCCTAGTCCTCAAAAGCTCACTCGACGTGTCTGCAAGGGATTTTGCAAAGGTTCTCTGCAGCTGGGGTAAGAATGGTTTTAAGTATGTCGGGATCTTTTGTAGTAATGAATTCAAAGTTAATAGGATCGCAGCCTTGACATCCACAGACCTCTCCGAGACGACACGGATCAACGGCCCGGTGATCTGGGTGACGAAAGGACGCAATGATTCACCGTTGGTTCTGTCGATGATGTCTGATATTGCTAGGGCGGATTGAGTTCGCTGATCGGGAGTTCCGTACATCAGGCCCTGCAAGAAGATGGGGAGGATGGCGTTGATTCCCTTTGGTAGAGAGAAGCCTGGTAATTCCGCTCCGGAAACACCGACTTGCTGGAGGACTTGTCTGGTTGAGAATACGAGGGCTTCCATTTCCTCCTTTTTGAGCTTCCTGGTTAGCTCGTTGAGGGCGCTCCAGGCGTTCTTCACCACTTGCTTATCACGGTCGTCGAAGGAGATCAGTAGTACGCGGACACAGTCTTGTGTATATTTAGAGTAGTCCACGCCTGTTTCTGCGAAGAATCTGGAAAAGTGCTCGCAAGCAGAAGCTCTTTTTCTGTGATCGTCGTGCTTGACTAATTTTAGCATTTCGCTCATTGCTATGCTCAGACCATCGTACTCGTCCACCGAGAGAAGGACTGAATCAAAGGAGGCATTGAGATCCGCAAGCAGCTCTTCGTCTTGGCAGACGATAATATTGTCCATCAGTGAGTTCATGATACTAGGCAGCCTCCTGTTCAAAGAACTGCTGGCAACTTTCGCAAGCGATGCGAGTGCGCGGGCGTTGAAGTGTGAAATGGGAGGAGAGAGCAATGTCGGAATGAGGACAGGTAGAATGATATTAGAGCGAGTCTGCTCTGTAAGCAATGTGAGGAGTGCCGCCAAAGCATGTTCTGCATCGCCCTCTGACCTGAGAAGGCTGAGGAGGTGCGGAAGAACTTGGTCGACGATCCTCTTGCCAATGAGTCTCTGAAGAGCATCGAACGCCTCCGCCGCGGCCTCTCTTACATCTTTGTCTGCATCTACCAGCGCTGTTCGTACCACGGATACCAGAGTGGTTTCATAGCCCTCCAGTGACTCACGAGACGTAGAATTGACCACTTCCTTGAGGGCAATACAGATACCTTGCTTGGCATCTGTATCCGTGGCGGAGCGAAGACCTTCCTCGAGTGTTGGTAGTAGGGTTGATAAAACACCCTCGCCGGCTTTCCGGATAAGTTCTCCAAGTGCCTGTCCAGCGATAACCTTTTGTTCTGTGCTCGAACTTGCAAGTCGTCGAATGATGAGCTGGGTAAGAGTCGGTACCAACTCCTTGAGTGTTCTGGGGCTTGCCACAAGTGCTTTCCAAACGGCAACGGCTGCAAGTCTAACTTGGCCAGATGTATCGCATCTGCATATGTAGAGTGCCGAAAGGACCTTGTCGCGTTTCTCCTTACCGAGGACCTCAAGAAGAGAGTTTCCGATTTCACCGGTGGCCTCTAGATCATCTTGCTCGGCCTTACCGCTGATACCAGTGAGATTGAAGAGAAGATCCCCAACCAATTCAACTGAAGACAGACGGATTCTGTGGTTGTTGTCTGCAAGCCCTCGCTCGAGCTCAGGTAACAGCAAGTCGATGGCTCTGGTTGCGAAATTCTTGACCAGCAAACGACCAGCGCGCAGGGAGGTCTCTCTAATAGATTCAATATCGTCCGCAAGACCAGAGAGAATCGGGGGAATAATCTTGCTGAGATACGCGCTGAAGGAGTTTCCAAAACAAGCTGGCAAGAAGATGAATAGTGACATGAAGCCCTCGCGGACAGATGGCTTCGAGCTGTTGGCATTTTGGAGAATTGTTGGAAGGGTCTCCTCTAGGCGCTGGGTACCAAGTCCAGAGAGAACTTCCGATAGTGCTTGTGCAGAACCCAATCTATCTCCAGCACCAGTGTCGGACTTAAGAGTAGCCATAAGACCTGGAATGATATCTGGTAGAGCATCCTCGCCAAGCTTCTCGACAAGTGATCCGAGTGCTTTCGAAGCAGTTGCTCTTGTAGCAGGCACTGGATCAACAATTGCTTGTTTCAGGCCAGATACTAAAATGGGGATATGAACCATAACATCCTTCCTCTCTGTAAGATGCGCCAAAGAGCCGATAATCTGGGAGGCCTTCCGTTTTGTGGCAGATCGGTCTCCGAGGCCTCGTTCCAAAATGCGGACAATCTGCGTCATGAGTCAGTCACTCGACCTAAATGGTTTGAGTCAAGCACTTACCAATGCGAGTGATGGAGCATCTAGATAGTGCACGAAAGACACTTTCATAAGAACATCTAAAGCGTCATCCGTATACTTTGTAGGGTCGCTGAGTGCCTTCAATAGAACGTCCACTACGTCCTTAACTTCGGGGTTACTGATAACTTCACCAAACTTCTTCAAACTTCGGTTTGCGGCTGCTCGGACCTCTTTATGCGAGTCATTCAGGACAGTCGTTAATGGTGGGATAATCTCGGGAAGGCTAATAGCCAACTGATGAGGAGCCAGGTAGGCCATTGCCCCGAGGGTTTCGCAAGCACCCTTCTTACTTCTCCATGCCGGTTCATCAAGACCTTCCAACAGATCCGGGAGAATAACTTTGACACCATACGAACTCAAACTAGAGAAACAGACCTTGGCGGCATCTGAGCAAGCCTCTCGAACATCGATGACACTATCGCCAAAGCTCTGGAGTAAAAGTGGCAGTATCTGGATCACATATGGTTCGAACAACCTTCCAAGGATCAACGAAAGGAGTTCATAGGCAAAAAGGGCTCCTTGGCGTGCATTGGGTTCTTTCTTGTTCTCCACCGCTCCTCGGAGCGCTGACATGACCCTGTAGTCCTTCAGCGCGGATATACCCCGTCCCTTGATCACGCCAGCAAGGCCATATGCAGCCCCCCTGCGTGCAGCGTAAGCTTTAGCTGTAAATAACTGATCTAGTAATTTCTTGATGTAATCTGGGGCCTTATCCCTCGAGGCTTTAATTAGTGGGGGAAGGCATTCCGCAACTGCATACTGCACCGTTTCGCTCGGGGTGCTTAATGTGGCCAATAATCGATCAACAACACCGGGTATCCGCTTCTCTCCGCTTCCTAAATGTCTCCCAAGAGCACCGTAAAGAATGATAACTGCTTCGTTGATCCTATCCCGAAGCTCTGATCCATCATCAGGTCCTTCTAGACTCCGCTCGAAAACTTCCATAAGTTCTTCTACATGGGTAGCGCCTTGGTCTGCAATGATTGCGGTAGCAGCTTCAATCATTTCTTCCCGGACAGTGTGGTTTCGATCACCAAGTGGCCCCCCTTCAATCAGGAACGCACAGAATCCCACAAGCCTAGCCGAGATGAAGATTGGTGCTAGCTCTTTAAAAGCAAGTGCAATGCCACTTCTAAATTCCCAGGGATCACGGTTATCGACTTTCTTAAGCATACCAAATTCGTCGTATGCGGGAAGAATGGGTTTGGCCTTCTCGCGGTAGAAGTCCTGTAGGGTATCAAGTGTATTCGAGAAAACATCAGGAAATTGTCTAACAGCTTCCGCCAAACTTCTCGCTGCCGCTGCTCTCAGTGGTTTATCCATGTATTCCAAAAATGGAATAATCTTTCCGGCAGAATCCTGGTGAACTTCTAGAGTGTTCTCCTCCCATATTGATTTCGCTAGTTCTGCATTCTCGTCGAGTTCATCATGGCAGGCCAACCAAAGCTCTTCTGAAAAGTCAAAATCTGTAAGATCGATTTCTGCATCGATAGCCTGTAGAATTGCCGTCCGAACATTGACTTCTGGTGAAATGACACCACCTACTAGGATTTTGATTTCGTCCAATGATATTGAGCCTGCAATACATCTACACAGATCAAGAAGGCAGTCCTTGATTAGTTTATAATGTGCAGTATATCGCTGCATTGAGTTAATCAAAAGCTTCAATATTTTTCCACGAGGAACGTTAGGGTCGGTGCCTATCACGGATTAGTTATAGTGACCTAAAAAGGTAATGCGGCCACATACATGATTCTGTATGGAACGATAGGAATTCTATTGCGAGCACAATCTGTTCATCAGCCTCTTCAGACGCTTCCGCTGCGCCTACACCTCCTTTATCTAAAACTAAACTAACGAAGGACAGCAAGTAAACGAGCGAGACGGTATCGAAGGGGCGCTGCTCTCCGGTGAAGCGAAGTCGATATAGTAGACGTGTTGTCAGAGCTAGGGATAGAGTCAGCAGGTACGATTTCTCAGAAGTGGCTAGTATACGGCGTTACCTCCGAGTGGTTCCTCTTGAACCTCGGGAGATAATTCTCCAACCTTCAACGCTCTGAGACTCGCAATACCAATAAATGCTCTCAGAGCCCCGATTCTGGTTGATACATGTTCAGCGCAGGCCTATGGTCTGTAAGTTTCATCGTTTAATATGGGAACAGGGGTTCAGGTTTGAGTGAGAACAAACCAGATAAGCTTTGACCCCACTATCGCCAATAACCACTCCCGCGCCAGCTTCCATCACCTTGAGCAGTGCTCTCACCGCCGCACCCATCCACATCTCTACAGCAGTGGGCGGCCCTTCGGCAAGGCATTGAATGACACCGATACCTCTGCTCAACTTCAGATTGACCTCTTCTACATTTTTCCGAATCACTGCCTCTTTGGCGACTTGCTCTTCCACCCTTGCTTTTTCATCGGCAGTAAGCTTACGCTCGGCACCTTTCTTCTGTGCAAGTTGGGCCCGAAGTTCTGCTTCCCACTTTAGGGTATCTGCATCTTTTGACTTTTCTTGTCGGACACCGGCGCCGGATTTGGAGAGAACATCGACATAGGCTACTCCTGGAGGAGCCTTCCAGATTGCTGCTTCTTGAGGCCCGATTCCTCTTAGCAATGCCGGGTTAAGATCGTCGGTGAATAGCTGGACAACCAAGGGTGTAATAGCAGCGGGCGCCACGAAGGCCAATGTTGCCGATGACTTCAAGGCAGCTCCCCGAATATAGGAGGATCTCCCACTTAAACCCGTATACATTCTAATCTCGCCGACCAACCTCGCGGCTTTCTCACTCGCCAACTCCCCCGGATCAATTCCGGTCTTTTGGCAAAGACGGATCCAATCAACTCCTGGCATAAGCTCATGATGGGTAACGACCGCAAGATTGACAAGCTGATTCTTGACCATTTCCTCGAGCACGGTTCCGGTTCCAAGCCCGCCTGCCGTGTTGGCTGAGAGACAGATTGCATGGATAGCAAGGCCTATATAAGTTCCCCCGGTCTTAGCAGCGGAAGGAGCACTGTCTTTCTCGTGATTCTCGATCTTCCTTAGCCATTGCCATACCCCGTTCAGCACAACCTTACCGATGGCCTCTGGGCGGCGGATGTAAGCGGAGGAAAGAGCAGATACGGCTTGATTTCGGATCTCGAGCGGAGAGTTGTGGGCACAGAGAAGGTACAAGAGGGCTAGAGCCCATGCGTCCGCGTGGTTGGCTTCGTATTCTACATGATCTGCTGTAGCTTCCAATGCTCTTACCGCCCACTTCTGGTCATCGACTTGTGTAAGCTTAGAGTAGACTTTGTGATTTAAGAGAAATGATAGCTTTGGTGCTGTGGCGAGACATTGTTTGACTATGTCTGCCTTTTTGATTATCAAGGCTATCTTCTCGTTATCCCACTTTGCCATCTTATCCAATGCGAGCGCTGTGAAAACATAACCAGCTGTAACAAGACCAGTCTGGGCTGCAGGGAGTGGGTTCGCTACTACCTCCGCCCAGGAATCCACCATATTTTGCATAATTTTCTCACAAAATTTTATAGTGACGGTAGTTGGTGTCCCTTCCATATCCCAGATCAAATCCCCAATTTTCAAGATCCATGTTCGCCTGAAGTTTTGTCGCTTATCCGCCAACCCTTTGTTGATAGTATCGACTATACCTTTCACTGGCTCGGTCTCTCTCTTGAGCTCTCTGGCTAAGGAATTAAAGAGAGCAGAGGATAGCCTCAGAAGAACTGCCTCGTTCTGTTCCTTGATGGCAATCTCAGCGAGGTTCGTAGAAAAACTTCCACCAACGCGGTCAGACAAAGACAATGTCTCTATCATAGTAGCATATAAAACACGTTGATCCGCAGCTGTGACTTTTCCCGCCTTCACCGGGTTCACCAATTCGTGTATTATTTTGCCAATGGCTTGTTCATCACCCTCAAGAGATTTGTTCATGCCTGTTGTGAATGCGAGGACAGCACCATTACGAATGTTGACATTGCTAGACTTGATCGAAGACAATAGCGGTCTTAATAACTTGTCGGCTATTGCCTTGGATATGTCGATCGTCGGTGGTAGCGACTTGAAAAGTGGGGTAATAAGACCATTCAACACAACCTCAGGAGATCGCAAAAGAGCCTTATCCAGCGCAGGCACTAACTCGGCCTCGAACTCCTCGAGGGTGGTGAATTCTTGGAAAAAGTCATGAAGCGACTCAGATATATATTGGGGAATAGGAGTCCTTGACATGATAAGTTCTCTAGCATAGAATTCGTGGATTTCCTTCTTCAAGCCTCCCAATACCTCCTTCAACGTTGGCACCCTAGCGCACACCCCGCTAATGACACCTAGTAAAAGGGCATTCTTTTGTGTCGATGTAGAACCCTTCGCCGTGAGACCTCCAACCATAGCCTTGATAATAGTCTCGTACTCATTTTTCATTGAGAAAGCTGCCCGCAGACCGCGTCTAGCGACTGTGAGTGCAGACTTCTTAAGGCTCTCCTTTGCATGTGGTGATCCCATGCACAGCCCTAGTAACGATACCTGCGCAGCCAGTAGATCGTTGATGTGAGCATTGAAGAGCTCTAGCGATTTCGATATCTGGGATATGATAATGGAAGCCCACTCAAGTAAGACAAAAGCGCTAGAAGGAGCAATTCCACCCTTCTGTGATTCGTTCTTGGTGGCAGCGACGAGATACCTAATGTATGCACTAGAAAGCGTCTCGGACTCGAACATCTGGAGAAAGCACTTTCGAACAGCGTCCCGGGAGTTCCGATCGTGGTAATATGGGTGCGTTTTGAAAAGTAGCTGAATGACAAGCGGAAACTCCTCCTGTGAAAGTTCTGTTTAGAATCACGTTAATTTATCTATTTTCTAAGCATAGAATCCCTAGGGGTAAATTGGAATCGAAATCTTACCACCCCGCTGTATTCGCTCGGTGAGAGAATGCAATTCGTGGACTCGCCGTTTGGTAGAACTGCTCATTATTGACAAAACCATTGGATTCCCTTCATGAGATGAGCCGTCATTAGCCTCGGACTCGGCCATGATGAGGAAGGTTGATGGATTTGTCGTCTAGGTGTGCCGATTGTTGATCTGATTTGCCTTGCAAATGAATTATAATATGGTGGAAAAGAAACCACTGGGTAGACGTGGTGTTTAGTGGGGCAGACTCCCTGGGCGGAATGTGGGGTTTATTACACACAAGGCGAAGAAACAAATTGTTTGCATACAGTTTTTTGTGGGCCCTGCTACATTTACTTGGCAGCTTGCAGTCCAACACCTTACACGGGGCTCCTGAGGTGCTTGAAGTATAATATACAGGGAATAATTATCATAGTAGCACAACTATGCAATACAATGTACTCGAGTAGAGCTTTGAATATCAGGGTGCAGGTATCGATACCAATGCGTCCAAAACCCTGGAGGCATCGAAGCCCGCCGTATGGAACTCACCAGAATTCCGGGTAACTTTTTCCAGCTTCGCGAGTGCAGATGGCTTGGCTGATAGTTCAGCTATTGACCAGTTGGGAAGAGTTGAAACAGGCCAAACGGAGGCCACAACACCAACTTATTGACTATGATAATATTATCACCACCTTCCGAGCTCTGAAATTATTAACGTCAATTGTTTACACAGCCCATACTGTGAGCTAATTCCTAAAATTATCTATACTCTATTACTTAAGCTGATTTAAACAATTACCTCCAGCAGGCATCGCATCATCACCAATTTGTGACTGGCTCTTGTTCAGTGTGCAGGTAAGGCTTATCTTATCTAATCTAGTCTTTCATCAGATAAGATGTTGGTGAATCTTGGGGTCCTAGCCCGAAGAGTGGGCAGCCTAATTAATGGTGAGGTCACTGGGAAACGCGTTGCCAGGCTTCTGCCTTCCAACCGCTTTGTCGCGTCCCCCCAGCTCCGCACCTTCAACCACCAAACCGCCCTCAACCAACATTCTAGAGAAGAGCTCTACGAAGATCTCTGCGAAACCTACGAAATCGATCAAAATTACGACATGCCTCCTAAAAGTAAGAAGCGTCAAGCAGAGAAGTATAAAAGCGACGACGGATTCGTCGAGGATGCTGCACCATCGAGCAAACGTTCCAAGGTAGAGATTGGGAAGAAGGCTGTTGATAATGGGGGAAACCCCTACTGGGAGGCGAGTTTTTTCTTTAGGCCTTGATGGGTTTGTTCCATGCTTACAGGCCTTAGATCGGAGGCCGCCTCCGTCGTGTTGGTGTGAGCAAATTCAATGGTAGGAACTTGATAAACATCCGCGAGTATTTCGAAAAGGATGGGGAGGTTCTTCCAGGAAAAAAGGTAATATTTACCATGTTTTCGCTTTCATTTTTGATATCGATTTAATGCTGACATTGCATGAGTAGGGTATCTCTCTTACCATAGAACAATTCAACACTTTGTTATCTGTCCTTCCACAGATTGAACAGCATCTTGCAGATGCGGGGGTTACGCTCGAGAGACCAAAATTTGGTGGGTCGGCCGCTGTTGAACACGAGGATGAGGGTGGGGCCGAGGGGGGAGAGGAGGAGGAGGAGGGAAAGGTGGTGGTGGAGGAGGAGGAGGAGGAGGAGGAGGAGGAGGAGGAGGAAGAGGAGCCGAAGCCAAAGGCAAAACCTAAGAGAGGCAGAAAGTAAGCATGGCCCACAGCGGAGCATGGCTTACCCGAGGGAAATATCAAAGGCTTTTGTACTTGTAGAACCATCTGTAGGGCCGACTAGAAGCCCAATACTCGTATGAACCTGGTTCCAGACTCACTGCTTCACCCCATCACATTGACAGTTTTTAATACTACGAGTGTTCCTCTTATGGTCATTATTCTCCCCCTTTCCCTATCTGTCCAAGCCATGTCCCGTCTTCTCAGTGCCTTACCGGTATCTTCCGAACCCTTATAACCGCAGTTCGATTGTGCCACAGGTACCCACCAGCTCTTCCACACCGCAGTGTTGTGGGGCTTGGCTCATCCAAGCCCCCAACAATGTCCCAGACTCGGGCAAGCATACAGTATGGTGAGGGAACTCTGAGCCGGAGTGTTTCGCCAAGAAAATATGGCCGGTCTTCAACCACCAAAGGATTTTCAACCACCAGTCTAATGAGAATTATTGCTCTATTAGTTGATAGATGGGGTGATTCTCTATACACTAATAGAGAGAAAATAGAAATATCTCAAGTTTCCATGGAGATATAAGGGTTTAAAATGTTTAAAATTTTGGACTACAGAGTTCCCTCACCATAGGGGCCCGAAATTAATGACACTCTCCATTCCTGAGTCTACGGGTGCTCTGATGGCAACGATTCTACGCATATCTTAATCCAGAACTTATCGTATGGCGCGTTTGGTGCCGTGCCGTAGTGATCAACAAGCCCTCCACACCGCAGTCCCCTCTGTTTGGATCAAAGTACTGTTCGCGTAAACCTTCCTTCCCACTTATCATGAGTGAGGTATGGCTTGTGCAAGGTTGAGCATCGCGCGCTGGGAACTTGGCTTACGGTAGGTAAGAAGGCGCTTCAGACAAGCAGTATCATACGCCGGAAGACCTACCGGTATCAGCCTCCTGATAGTGGGGGCATCCCAAGAGGGGCATTACTCCCACGAGGTTTAAACACTGATTGCTGACGAGAAAAACATGTGGTACTGCACAAGTGGTAGGCAAGGTTGTAACTTCACTCCTCGATATTGGATTTATGGTAACAGGAAAGCTGCTTAGGCATTATACTCGAGTGCTTGGGTGTTCATGTAAAAATTAGAAAACTATTTCTGTTGATCCCATGGGGATCTCTTTGGAGACAAGGGTTATAACTTTATAGGCTTTCCAATTTCTATGCATTGCACTCGAGGGCAGCCTAAGCGCACGGTCAGTGAGAGGAGCAAAAGCTGCCCTTGGGGCTCATATCACACGCTTGGGTGGGTTCAGTATGTATTTAGGAGATGGAATGGTTGAGCTGTATATCGGAGACTCAGGAGAGCCAGAGGGATCCACTATTTATGTAGTTAAATAGCAACATACGATGGTGTGTGGGAGGCAATAGGGAGGACGGGTGAAAATAAACAGGAACGGAATTGCATATTCGATCAATTGATCGAGCAACGGCACAGGAGAAAAGGAATTGGGGTGAATTGAACTTTGGCATCTTTAAACCAAGACTAAAGAATGCAGACAAGCTCAGAGGCGTAGGGAGTGCATATCAGAAGGTACGATCGTACTATTTCAAAAGTATATAAGTTACTTGACTATTTATAAAGCGTCCGGATGCCCTGACGCCAGGATGTCCCAACTTACACCATTATTAGGCCCCTGCCCGAGTCCATGCCCATTTCTGCGCAGTCACTATGACTTGCCTGGTTTGCTGGAGGCAGCGGTGGGATATTATAGGACATTCAACGTTCTTCACCGGAGAGCGGGCTTGCCAGTGAGTGCATATCATATTCATGGTTTCTCACCGTGACGTGGCCAAGCCACGATTGACATTCGGGTGATGTGGGATGCGGAGAGGAGGTTATGTTCTACGATATCTTCTCTGTAGGCTTGTTGCCGTGGTGGGTTTTTTTTTCTCGTTTTTTTTTGAGGCGGGTGGGAGTTCGTATAAGTGGGTAGCCAGATTGACTTCGTGATAAGGTCTTTTGTTGTATACTGGGCATTTAGAACGCCTCCGGTATTCCTTAGACGGCCGGGGCTCTCTGGTCCGGCCTGCAATCTGGATCATGATGCGGGCCCATTATAGTAATCGGGATGGAAAAGACTCTGGGGCTTAGCATGGACACAGAAAACTCTATTGTGCGAGTATTACTCATCATGACTGTGATAGAAACGACTTGGAGCACGGCTGCTGATTGGGTGGTCACGGTTTCTTGAATAGACTAGTATTCAAGATCGCGAACTTGACTAGAGGGTCTCAGCGATTCAAGGTCTACAACTGCCGTAAGACCTCGAACACTCGAGCAGTCGAGTAATCGGAACATATGCAAGGAGGTTGGATACCTCTCCTCGCGGGGTCAGCTGTCTTTTTTTTTGTCTCGGGGATTTTTTGGTGCGCAAGTATTTTTCTCCACTTTTCCAGAGGAGGGGGGGGTTTGGACCACCTGGCACATGGTCCGCCAAGCCGAGTTTCTTACACCACGATAATACTGTTCCTACTTCCAACCCATGGGCTTCCATACCAACAGGGCGAAGAAACAGATGATCTTATTCCTCCGACGGGATCATCACTAGATGATACAGTGTGCGCATCCTCCCTCTCTCTTGCGGACGCATGCCTAACCGGGGGTAAAAGCTATTTATGGTCAACTTATGCTTTCCCGGGCCAAGCATGTTGGGGGCGTGGTCATTGGGTGCTTGAGTAACATAGCCTAGCGGCTAAGACGACGCCCGCGTGTGTCGGGCTACTCCTTCGAGAACCGCATTTGACGGAAGTGTAGTACAAAGCTTAAGTGAACAACTGCACCCGCTGGGCGAGACATCATGACACTCGGAGAAGATTGAGAAGGGTCTTCCTGTGCAACAAAAACGAAGATCGGATAACAAAAAGCTATCAATTCAAATCATGGCTTATGCATTCATGGGAAGCGAGCAAGTTTATTTCTTTTTCGCAGAGCGAAGCCTCTCAAACGCTTTGGGCTCACAAATGGGCTTTTAAAAGCACACTATCCTCCCCTGCCCCTGGGACCTGGGGCCAACCATTGGTGACAGTTTTTCCCCTGCTTTGCCTGACATCTGTGGAGTCCACCAGAGCAAGCACAGCGCCCCACAGGAGGAGTCCCAGGAGGGAGAGGGCAAAAAAAAAAGAGCAACTTTCACACCGGTGACACTCACGGATACCGTATTTTCCAACCCAGCAGCATCAGGGAATACCCATACGTTCTAAACGAAACGTTACCGGGTTTGCGCGTGGTGTGTGTGCATGTATTATATGTGCGTGGTGGGGGCGAGAACGGTAAGACTGGCACGGAAATTTCATTATTATATCTTATCCAGGGCCCGCACTTTGCGCGTGTTGGGTGATGAGAAAAGAGAGGGAGAGAGGGGAAAAAAAACCAAGTCCAACCACTGCCGAACGAGTGAGAGGAGAGGAAAGGAAGGGTGCTTAAGTACGGCGCTCACATAGTCACATACGGAAGTCGTTTTTCGGTACGATAGGTTCTATGTTGGGAAGGGAACTGAGGCACAAAACACATTCACATCCACGATGACGAGGTGGAGCAATAGCTGTAGAAGTATGCTCTCGTACTTCTTGCTCTTACTGGGGAGCACACCACCACTTTCCTCTCCCAGTCCTACCGCTGCGGTAGGAGCACATCTTCGACCCAGAGAACCAATTCCGCAAGAATGGGTTCCTCCACAGACGGTGACTGTCACTGCAACGACCCACTATACATTGACGGTCCTGGCGACTCTGACTGTCGACCCGGGAATGTCGACCTCCATGGTCATAAGTGAGACCACCTCCGCTACCAAGTCCACAACTACTTTGATATCTACTACCACAACAACCATTACACCGAGCCCCACCGCGGCCCCCAAAGCCCGCCGCCAGGCCCTGCAACAGCCCAGCACTGTGACTGTGACAACCACAATATGGGGCCCGGACGTGACAATAACCTCTACTATCAGTTTCACCGCCCCAGCTGCCTCCTTTACCACAATAACTAGTATGTCAGCGAAGATGACCACAGATATTGTCACTGAGCGTACGACAACGACAAGAATTGTTACTGCCACCGCCACAGCAGGTGTCGTTAGTGCGGCTGGGCAGGGCACAGTGAGGGGCAAGAAGAAAGGTCCGAAGGTGGAGGTTATTGTTGGGACTACGTTTGCGGTGTTTGTGGTTGTTGTCGCACTACTAGTGGCTCTATATGTGAAGTTGGCCAAGGGGAAGGAAGGTAGGGGCGGTGCCATTAGGGAGACGAGAGCGGCGGGAGCCGCTGGTGCTAAGAAGGGACATGCACTGTTCCCGGCGGGGCCAATGAATGGTATGATAACTCCTCCCCGCTTCCTCCCCATTCATCCCATCATCACATCCATTAATACAAGCACCAAATACTAACAACCAAACCCACCAGCAATAAAATCCCTCCTCCCCGGCAAACGACCCTACAACCCGGTCCCAGCCACCGACACAAACCTCCTCAATCCACCCTACAACCCGGCAAACACATCCTTCTCCTCCCGCTCCTTCCCCCCTCCCCCCCAGTCCCACCCGCAACCTCACCAAAACCACCACTCCTACATCTCCTACTCCTCCCCCCCAGCTCAAACCTTCCCGCCAACCTACCTCCCCGTATCCCCGGTTGCGCCCCGTCTCCCGCATATCCAGGTGACCCGAGCAAACACGACCTCGACCGTAAGCTCGCTCAGCAGTTCTGGCCACTCCGACCCACCGGTTCCCATACACCCCCTCACCACCGCCGGGGCAAAGCTGCCGGCGGTGCAGGAGACCCAGTTCCACGCACTCACGACGGCCGGCGAAGAGCGCATGATGAGCCCACCGCCGCAGGAGGGGCCGGTGGAGCCTGAGGCGTCGTGGTACAGTCTGCACAGGGGCGGGAGTGGGAGTAGTGGCGGCGGTGGTGGAGTTAGCGATTGGAGAAGGCCGTTTACTTGAGGGTTTATTTCTTTGTATGATAGATGGGGCTTTGGCGTTCTTGTATTCGATTTCTCTCTGGCGTTGCGTAGGTTGACTTCGTCTTCGCTGGAGGTTTTTTTTTTGGGAGCCTTATTTTCTCCCTTCACAAATCTTTTTATGATGCTTCTTGGGATATCTCTATCACTTTGCCAATTTTAATATCCTGGGGTTTCTCTCCTTTTTTCTTTCTTTCCCTCTTACAACTTATGGGTAAATGTGTATTTAATCATGGCTACAGTTGGAGTTACGCATGATATATGAGTACATTTATGCGGATGAGATACTCAGTCCATATACCCCCCCCGGTATCGTATAACACCATAAAAAAGACCCCTTTACTGAGGACATTAGAGCATCTCCAATCGTGCTAACCTGCGTACAATTTAAAAGCAATCACAAAACCTCACTCGCTGATAACATGCGTTTCCGCAGTCACGTGCACGCGTCGGATTCTACACCCACACTCGCAACCGAAGCGCTTCAATAACAGTGTATTCACTCATTGGATCGAAGTATCCATTCACGCGCCCAGTGGAAACATCGGCAAAAGCACAGAGTAGTGTGATGAAGCAAAGAGGAAAAGCAGCGAGAGGGGTTTGTTTTCTTAAAACAGTCATTACTCATCCATCGTACCGCCAAGGACATCATTTTGGGGAGTTAATAAAGGGGGTTCGACCCAACGAAAGTAGGAAGAGAAAAAAGAAAGTGTCTGGAGAATCAAGAGAGGGAGGGGAAAATGGGATAATAAAACCCGCCTGGCAGGAACATATACACAAATCGGTCACTACCCAGGTCAAGCAATCTAGGACGCAGTTTAAAAGAGGAGAGGAGAGAGGAACGTGAAATGGAAGGGTAGGTTCCAAAATGGGTATCAGTAACCTATTCGACATCCTTTCTCTCGAATAGTACATTCTCGGCTGGGAGCATGGATGCCTGATCCTCCTTAGTTCTATTAAACCATGTCATCCTATTGTAACAGGGTGGTCAGTACAGGTCTAGGATTCGGTGATATAAGAATGCGTGAACTAACCAGCTGCCCCTCTTGCTCTGTCTTTTCTCCAACTTCGCATTTGCATCCTCTATGTCGTCCTTATAATCCCCAGAGATCTTTCGCGAACCTCCTTGAAGAGGCGGGCTGACAAGGCCATTGCTCACATTCTCCTGAACCAATCTCAAAGGCCGGAGCTTATTGCCAGCAATAGGCCCCACGGCTGCGCTATGCGTAGGTGAGGGCGCCGGGCGAGCCGGAAGATCACCGACATCAGAGGCGGTAGAGTCAAGGCTAATATCCGAGTTTCTTGGGCGATTACCCTTATTAAACTGCTCATTTCCATAAAATGTCTGGGACCGTGGCGTAATTATTCCTTCACCGCGATAAAGATTATTGACCACACTGGCACCGGTGTACACCGTATTAGCGTCAGATTGCGACCGTTTGTGCGCACCGACCGGAGGGGCACGCATAGACTGTGACCTGGTCAACACTGCCCCACCTTCAGTTGGCTGTTTGGGGGGTTTCGCGCTATTTCGGTTGGCTAAAGATTTTGTCCTCTGAAGGATTTTACCATGACCGGGCTCTTCCTCAGCTGGTGGGGGAGGTAGCGCCTTGTCGGTGCCGGTTGGGGTGGCTGCAGAGGAGCCGAGCGACGCTGTTTTATCAAGGATAGCTTCGGAATCTTTATGTTGCAGGATCCGCTCGATGATATTGTTAATATAGAGGGACATTGCTTTATTCTGCTCTTTCAGCGCCTTCAACTCGCTCTCGACCTTGCGGTATTTCTCAGTTTCACAATGGGTAGCCTCCTCGAGCTCTTCCGCCAGGTTGGATCCAAGAGAGATTGAATTCCGGGGCGAGCCTTGCACTTTCTTGGCCACATGTGACTCCGGTTCAGGCTCAGCCTCCGAGAATGCATCGTTATAATCGCCACGTGGGAAGTCCCCATTGAGGGCCGCTGATGAGAGGAGAAGTTGGAAACTCTCATTATCCTCCATCAAACGCGCATTCGTCATCCGGGTCTCAAGAAGCTGCTGCTCCAATTGGTGTAGCTTGGTTCCTCCTTGATGGTCAGCTTCGGCAAGCCGGATCTGTGCCTCAGCAAGTTCCAAGCGAAGCGACTCAATAAGTTTGTCCTTCTGGAGAAGAATGCCATTGTTGCGATTGGGAGCTGGGGCGTTATTCGATGGCGCGAATCCAAGAGATTCATCCGTAGAAGGAGACTCGAGGGCTGTAATAAGGGAAAAGATTAGCTTAAGTCTCTGTATATAATATTCAAAGGAGACATACAGTTGCGACTGTCATGATCAGCAGATTTCTCACGCTGAGCAAGAGAATCCTTGAGCCGTTGAACGATGGCGTTAAGTTCTTCCTCTCTATCCATCATCTCTTCTTTTTCTTGCTGCGCAGCGATTCTCTGGTGGGAAAAGGCCACAGTTAGATCAAGTCAACAGTATCAGAGTGAAAGCGCATCCTTACCTCTGCCTCATATATGTTCTCTTGATCCCTTTTTGCTCTTGTCAACTCCTTAATTTGGATTTCAAAGTTTTCAATAACTTCGTCCTTGGCGTGACATGCTTCTTCCATCTTCATTTGCTCACCCAAAGCTTCCTCCAGCCTTAGTTGCAAGGCCTTGACCTGTTTAGCGTACTCTTCAGCAGCGGCCTCAGCCGCGGATTCGCTCTGGGCCAATCTGCTGCGCAGATCTTCTAGAATTGCTGCGCTCTCAAGATCTGCATCAGAAGAGTTAGATGAAGGACGCTTGGCGGCGGAACGAGCACTGAGTGGAGATGAGGTGCTGTTTCTGTTGGGATTGCTCGAGCTCAGCTCTCGATCGCGAAGAGTATTACGGCGTGCCACACCATTGGACGGGCCAACGACCGGCCTGCTAGAATTTGGGGTTGGAGAGCGAGCAGGTCCCTGAGCGGTGGAGGGGGCTGTGGGAGGCATGGAGCGTCGATTGAGTGGACTTGAAACATTGTTTCCCACAGGGGGTTTGCGCGTCGAAGCCATTAATGCGTAAGTTTACCAGGAGCAGGATTTATCAGTGAAAGTATCGATGGTATCCCGGTATCGGCACGAAACGAGTATATGGGCCCCGAATATTTTGCGCACGGCGGAAAGGGGGTGGAGTGGCCAAGGAGTCAAGTGAACAATGGTGCGAGAGAGGGAGCAACAGCGTAGACCCAATACACAATCACCGACCAAGACGAGAGCGCGGTACAGAACACAGACAGGCGATTCTATAGGTCAAGGGGAAGAAGATGAGGCCAGGCTGATATTATTTGAGGCGTTGACGTTGATTAGGTTGACGGCGGCGAATGGGAGCTCATAAGTAGGCCGTTAAAACGGGATAGGAGGGAAGGGGGGAAAGGTGCAGGAGCAGGAGTAAGATGTAGAACAGAAGAGAATAGGATTTAATTGTTATGCTGTCGGATACAAGAGGGTTGTTGATGTTGAGTGGAAAGAGAGGGAAGAGAGAGCTGGTCGGAGGAGAGAAGGAAGGGAAGGGAAGAGAGAGCGAGGGAGATCATTGTTGCTGTCCGTTGCTGGCAACGACGCTGCCGTACAGCACACCGAGCGGGTGAGGAACCTTTCCTGTCAGCCGGGGTCCTTTATTTTGTATCTTTTTTTCCATAATATCACAATAAAACAAGAAATATCACTTTAACTTGCATCCGCTATAACCTCAGTTCTCCCTTCCTTCCAAACACCTTTCCTCCTCCCCCTCCTCTGAAAATTTTACATTTGCCCATGGAAAGAGCAAGAAAGACTCTAACTTATTGTATCTTGTTCACGGTATTATCTTAGTAGAACCAATTGTATGGTACGCTCGCTTTGTTTTCCCCTTTCCCCCCGGCATACTACCGTAGAATCTCGAATAATTGAACAATGTGCTATGTAGTCGAGAATTCCCTACCTCGGAGAAGGGGTGAAAATTGCGGCAAAAAAAGAGCTGCTCAGCCCCTCTGGGAGTCATAAAAAAACAAAAAAACACCAGACCTTACCAGAGAAGGCAACTCCAACGACATAGCACATTGTTCAATTATTCGAGATTCTACGGTACTGGAGGCATATACCTACCATAAGTCTCTATCCGTCATATCGGCTTCTTTGACCAGCTACAGCCTCATTAAACATGATAATCAAGCGTTGTGTTCACGACTTCAATGACTTTTACCCACTGCCCCACTTACAACGTCTGATGATTGCTCTAATCCCATCCTCTCCTCCTCACTCCCTCATCCCCCTTCTCGGTCCTTCTTTCGATTCACCTGTTCCCTCGGTTTATTGGGACAGGACTATGCTCCTAGCGGGGCCTGCGGGGGTTCAAACTGCCCGAACAGGAATACGGCGTTCGAGGAAATATGTTGGGCCTTCTCGGCCGCAGGCTGGCAAGTTATTGGAGCTGTTTGGACTCGCGCAGACATTTTCCCCCATTTCCAAGAAGACAGGGAATCGGCTCTACCCCGGTGAACCCGGAGCCCACGTAATATACAAGCCACACGCCAACCAGAGGCTCGAAGGTGCTCCATTATCGATGCTCATCATATCGCCGAGATCGCTTTAATCAACCGCACAAGGCACCTGAAGGCCCGGCAACTAGTTTTGCCCTTTAGATATGAATATCGTGCCGATACCTTGTCTACAAGTCCGTACTAGATAGATATGTTAGATCCTATATTAGGCTCTCCTTCCTTCCCTCCGCCGCTGGATGTTGCAATTCTTAATTGGAGCAAAGAGAGGACCAGAAGTTCAGTAGCCACAAGTAGGGTGACGCTATGGCACAGGTAAGCACGATGAAGAACCATTCGGAAAAACGAGCGCCCGGTGTAGGGAAGCCTAAGGCGAACATCTTTAATCTCCCATAATTAACACAACAACCATTTTTATCTGGGGCCCGTTTGTACCGCATTCGAGTACAATGCATAGCGAGGCGGGGGAAGGCCCGACTTTACCAATCTCCGTACCTCATTTTAACAGAAACAGCTTTATCCATGGATGTCGTAGCCAAGTCGCACCTGCCTCCTGTACCATACTCAAGTGCTCTGGAGAGCTAATAAACATGTCCCATACATTGTTGTACTCGAGCGCAGTAAGTAACTTACAAGCATTTGGGCGTAAGCAATCTATCCAAAAAAGCCCATACCTTTCAGCTCCCTCACCGGGCCTTCAATGATCCGAGCCACATTGACAAGTTGCCGTCACGGGAGATCACTCGAGGAATGGGGCAGTTGACATAAATCAACCCTCCATCTGGCCTTCCCTATCACTGTAGGATGAGAGCAATGCAAAACTATGCCCTGCCGAAAATATTAAGGAAGTGGTATGAAAAACTCCGGCCGTGCAAAAAGCCATCACAATTGAGCGCGCTGGTACTCCCGCCTCAAACGAAGCGATCAGATATGATCAAGATAAGCCGGGAAAACTCTATATTAACCGTACATGGTGTGAGAGGTCAGATGATCTGGCGTGACGTATAACGGTTTTTTTGGGAAGCAAGATGGCATCAATGGCAGATAGAGTAGTTCTATAAGAGGGAAAGTGGGTGGGGAGATTTTGTGAAGTGGAGGGGTCCAGGTCACGATGTCTCACTCGGGTTGGCAATTGGGGAGGGGGATATGGTAGGGGCCGGGTCCATCCTCTGCGATAACGGAGGGTAGCAGAGCTTGGGGTCGCACTCTTTTTGGTTAGGGAGGTTTAATTGGGGACCGGGAACGTGGGATTGAATTCGTCAGCACTGTAGCTATCTTTCACCTTGTGATGCCCTTGATTAGGTATAGTAATTCAAGTGGAAACCATGCTTGAACCTTGAACTTGTATGGCTCATGAATTAGTGTGAGCTTGAGAATGTAAACAGAGTAAGCAAAGAGGTGTATGGACTCAGTATGATTCCGTTCGGGATACATACCCGAGGTGACTGTGCTGGGGGGCTATATAAATTTACCAAGGGTGCTGGGATCGGATGGTGAAATATTCTCCTAGCCCTCATGATATCCTTTTCTCTATCCACAGGCTGGCCCTCATAGCACGAGGTAAAGCTCGAGCTCGAGCGCACGCGCGTAACAGGACCTCCCTATTGCTCGAGGGCCTGGCTATGCACTTCGAAATTCCCGATCGGGGAGCGAAATCTTAACAATCGGGTTAGCCCAAGACCGCACTTTCCCCATTCTCAGTGTCTTCTTCTGAAACCCTCTATCTCTTATAATACTTTGTTGTCGAATTTCACGTTATTTCTGTGAGGAGCATAAGGAATCGGTGCGAGTAATAGTCAACTGTTCTGAATTGGCACTCTACACTAGATGAAGAACCAAGATGCTAAGGATCGAAAAACTGTGGAAAGAAAACTCTCCACAAAGATGAAACGGAGAGCGAGTACAGTACACCGGTAGGGGAATAGTGGTCGCTTCCCGCGTTAACGGGCTTGGGAGTGGTCGGGAGACATTTGACGACAGAGAGTGTAGGAGGAGGTCGGACAATGTCAGAAGGCACGAGATTCCTTGCTGCCTGAAGTTCTGAAGGGTATGTTTTCTTGGTTTTATTATATTCGTTTTATCTATGTTTTTTTTTTCAGCTGTCTTAGTTGGTATAGAACTAGGATATAAGAGTTTCCGGCTATTAGGTAAAGAATTGTGATTGGTTATTTAAGATTGGCGTGTTGAGGATTCTATTTGCAAAGACAATTACTAAATTACGGGTAATATTTCAATGCTACTTCTCGTAAGAATGTTTTTCTAAATGCTCAATAGGTTGTATATTATAGATAGGCTATGATGGAGGGATTAACGATTACTATATTTGGAGGCTAGAAGCACATGGGTTTCTACTCCTTGTAATCAGCACCTGCTATTATATAAAGCAATAAACTATCATAGCTATGGCAACCTGATATCTGCTGGTTACAGCACTACTCGGACGTTCTATAAGATAATCCAACTTGACTGCAAAAGCCCCCCCGGCCTTCATATGACATCAGGAATGCATGAGCACGACCTATATCGGATTGATAAACTATTTGTTTCTTGACTACTGGTGTTTTGATATCCTACAATAGGAGGGTTCCGATACTATGACTGGTGCGGGTTTCTATTAAACTGTAAAATGATCTTTCCTACCCCCTTTCCATTCTTGAACACCTAGGACCTGCTCGAAATTGCTAAGTAGCTTCTTGGGATAGGTCTCTTCTCTTTGTTAACCGTGTGCACTCGACTCTTATTTAAAACTACCAAGTTATTGCGAAGCATGGGATATATTAGGTATGGAGGCCAGTCCCGGCATGGATTTTATTCTTCAGTATGGGTAGTTTAATTAACAGCATAACCTATATAGAATATATTTTCAACTTGATACTATAATGAGCAGACTATTAGATAGCCGAAAAAAAATTCAACTGGGAGAAATTGTTTAATCAAAGGAGGACTATATTTCAATTATGATTTTCACATATTTATCATGAGGGTAGGATAGATTATGGCTTTTTCGCGTCTTCAGCACAGTCACACCTCTCGCTGAAGATTATGATAAGACAATAATATACCGTAAGAACTCGAATAATTGGAGTTGCCTTTGCTGGTATATAAGATCTGACTCCCTTTTCATTTTTTTTCCATTTTTTGCCCCAAGCCCAAGCTGAGGGGGCCAGTTTCGCTGTGTGCTCGCCCCCTATCCAAGAGAGGGAATTTCAGACTTCTTAGCGGGATGCCCAATTATTCGAGCTCCTACCGTGTATCAGATCCCTCACTTGGCAATATCTTGGCAGTTTTAGATAGGGTAAAAGCAGATTGGTACACTTGCTAACAAAATCGGAGATCTGTCCGGGGACCGCTCAGCAACGCTGGCAAAAGCAGATCCTTGGTTGCCCAGGTCGAACCCCCCCCCCACAGCTCGACCCAACGCCACATTTCGCCTCGGTAATAAAACCTTTGAGAATTGGGTTTTCAACACACAATGCTCATTGGAATCTGCGGCAGTGCGTATTGATACCTTAGATTCAGCAGAGTTATATGGACTAATGCTCCAACAGCTCTCTGCTCTGGGAGAAGAGAAGTAGCGAAATATCTAGCGACAAAACATAACTTCACCGTGGTTCGGGTTGAGAAGGCCAACAACATCAGCAGCAACGGCAGCCACAATTGCGCATCATGGGCCGATGGAGAGAAAAGCTATCCCTCGTGCAAAAGCTTACTGGACTACGTAACCCGGCACTGGTCCAAACGGTTCGTTATGTTGGGAGTGGGGTCGATAGAGCCCAAGGTTCTAGAGGTATTCTTACGCCGCCCGTTCTTCTTACTATTGAGCGTGGATGCCCCGACATTGGTTCGATGGCAGCGATATCAAAAGAGGTTCGTCATACAATCATCTGGACGAGGGAGGCCATGTTGACCGAGTTGGGGGGGAAGGGTCGATAGTTCGTCACTAGAACAGACCTTCGAATCCTTCGTTCGAGAATGCGACACAAGCATGTACCATCCGGACCACGGCATAGCACACCTCGTTCAAAAGTCAACAGTTCGCCTTCTAAACGCTACAAACTCTCTCGAGAAACTACACCAGAACCTTGACGCCCTAAAACTCGAGGACGAATCCCGCCTCCGACCAAACTGGGACGCCTACTTCATGCAGCTAGCCTCTCTCGCTGCGCGCCGAAGTAATTGTATGAAACGCCGCGTTGGGTGCGTGCTCGTCCGGGGGAAGCGCGTGATATCGACAGGCTACAATGGCACGCCGAGGAATCTAGTGAATTGTAATGAGGGCGGATGCAAGAAGTGCAATAACGGGACTGAAGGAGGGGTTGGGCATGTTTGTCTTTGCATCCATGCCGAGGAGAATGCGTTATTAGAGGCGGGGAGAGAGAGGGTCGGAGACGGGGCAACGCTATATTGCGATACGTGCGTGCCCGCTATCGTCGTTGAAATGGTGGGTTTTTCGAATTTTTACTGATTAGTGTGGTTGAGTGTAGGTGTCCGTGTTTGACTTGCAGTATTAAAATCGTGCAGGTGGGCATTACGGAAGTAGTCTATAGTCACGGATATAGTATGGATGCTGAGGTATGAGGATTCTGCCACCGGATGAACCAGATGCTTACTGAGGAGTAGACTGCGATAGTCCTTGAAGCCGGTGGGGTCAAACTTCGAAAGTTCTACGCCGTATGTTTGGCACCAATATGTCTGGGAACCGTGGGTGCTGACTGATGAATAGGCCAAAGAGGGATTGTTGCGCGTTTGAATTGAGCGTTCGGAAGTAGCGGTGGGGTGGTATCGCATGTTTGGGTGGGCTCGCCGATAACCCCGTGATTAGTGAGGCTAGTAATTGTATACTTCAGCTGTAAGTAGAGGTATGACAAAGTGTAATAAACAATATTCGAGTGCAATGCTCGTACTGTGGTTCAAACAGGTCTATTTTCACATTGGCACTCGAGGGAGCCGGATTCTTGAGACACAATCGGTTGTCTTGGCAAAAAGCGGGGCAACTCGCCCACTGTCCACCATGCTGTGAAATAAGTTTCCCTTGCATAAACAGCCCGAAGCAAACTAACTATACACACCCACCAACTTCCCCTAAGCTTTAAAAATGCCAAAGGTTCACCTGCTAGATACAGTATCGTAAGTCCTTCAATTCTTAATTGTCAATTCCAAGCTGTAATCCCTCAATTAAAGGGCTAAAACGGACAAACGTACTAGAGGAAACATCCGTTCCCTGGTGAACGCGATTGAGCGAGTCGGGTTTGAGATTGAATGGATTCAGTCACCAGAAGACCTTGCGGCCGCTGAAGTATCCCCTACTCTTCCTACTATCTATCAATTCCCCTCAACTGATTTCTCCCAGCGCGTTATCTTCCCGGGCGTCGGGCACTTCGGCCACTGCATGCAAACCCTCTCCAAAGCCGGATACACCGAGCCCCTAAAGTCCTTCATAAATAGCGGCAAACCATTCATGGGCATCTGTGTAGGTTTGCAAGCTCTCTTTGCCGCATCCGAAGAATCTCCTTCGATCCCCGGTCTGGGAATAATTCCGGGAACACTAAGGCTCTTCGACCCGGCCACCAAATCCGTTCCGCACATCGGGTGGAATTCCGCTATTGGGTCGTTTTATGGGCTGCGTCCACATAGTAAGTACTACTATGTCCATTCCTACGCGGCGCCGGTGGACGATAGTCTCCTAGCAGACGGATGGGACGTAGCAACCGGAGTGTACGGAGAGGAAGAGTTTGTTGGAGCGATTGGCCGGGGAAATGTCTTTGCTACACAGTTTCACCCGGAGAAGAGCGGGACTGCGGGGTTGCGCGTTCTTAAAGCCTTCTTGAACAGTGTTCGCATTTCACCCTTACCCGACGTTCGGACAGCAGAGCCCGTCCGGAAGTTGGAGTCGAGAGGACTAACGAGACGAATAATTGCTTGCCTTGATGTCCGCACAAACGACCAGGGTGATCTAGTGGTCACCAAGGGCGACCAATACGATGTCCGCGAGAAGTCTGCCGAGGGCACAGGCCAGGTGCGAAATCTGGGGAAGCCGGTTGAGCTTGCAAAACGCTACTTTGAAGCCGGCGCCGACGAAATCACCTTCCTGAATATTACGAGCTTCAGAAATTGCCCGTTGGCAGATCTACCCATGCTCGAGATCCTCCGCCAGACGAGTGAAACTGTGTTCGTGCCTTTGACCATCGGCGGGGGGATTAAAGACTTAATTGACCCGGATGGGACAGTCCATTCCGCGCTTGAGGTGGCAACATTATACTTCAAGAGTGGTGCAGATAAAGTCTCCATAGGCACCGATGCGGTCACAGCTGCAGAAGAGTACTACGCATCCGGCGAGTCCCTCAGCGGCAAAACTGCCATAGAAACAATATCAAAGGCCTACGGAAACCAAGCCGTTGTAGTCTCGGTAGATCCGAAACGCGTATACGTCGCCTCCCCCTCCGCTACCCAACACACAACCTTAAAAACGGCCTTTCCGGGTCCCCACGGGGAGGAATACTGCTGGTACCAATGCACCATCAAGGGTGGCCGCGAAAGCCGTGACATGGACGTCCATCAGCTTGTGAAAGCGGTGGTGGCGATGGGCGCGGGCGAGATATTGCTCAACTGCATTGACAAGGACGGGGCAAAATCTGGGTTCGATCTCGAGCTAATTGATGCGGTTAAGAGCGTCATCAGGATCCCGGTCATCGCGAGTAGTGGGGCTGGGGTGCCAGAGCATTTTGTGGAGGTCTTTCAAAAGACAGGGAGTGATGCTGCGCTGGGGGCGGGCATGGTAGGCCTTTCCATTTTCTCCTACGAGACGAGGATTTTTATGCTAATGAGTGGCAGTTCCATCGGGGGGAGTATACGATTCGGCAGGTTAAGGAGTATTTGGCTGCGAAGGGGCTGTTGGTTAGGGATGTAGAGGATGGGGAGGATGTGTAAGTGAGAGTGGACAGACTAGAATAATAGAAAGCGGTGAGGTCATGAGACTTGGAGCTTAATTAGATCCCATGATCGTGCCCCTTGCAAGCTCGTGTTGATAGTTCTGCACAAGTGGTATCATATTATCTCGTTCGCGCCGACATTTCCTCTTGGAGAAGTAGTGATAGTGATGCGAAAACTGAACCCCCAAATGTCATTGCCCCGCTATACGGGAGGTAGCCATCCTACATTATTAGAGCACAGAATCTCTATCAGGAAATTCACTACAACACCCGCACACTCTCTTCCAACTCACCATTATGCCAACCCAATCTAACTTATACACCAACCCAACCAAGTGCCAAAGGAACCCGCGAACCCAAAAGCAATAATCTTTGAACATCCCGCTCACATACGCATTCATTCCATAGCACCCACAACGTAAACCGACCTCAAAGCCAGGAACACAATGTCCCGAGCGAGAATTATCATAAGTTTATATAGCACTACTATGGTACGACATACGCTTAGCACAGTATCATACTAATACACCACCCCTCCTCCCCCTCGCCCAACGCGGTTCATCAAACAATCATATACTATCACTCGCAGCCTTCAAAAATTTCGCCACAAACTTTTTATTGTATGATACCAATGCTCTGCAAACTACCATCGCAATCTCTCCCTTCCCTTCCCTCTCGGCTAACTTAGCCAGGCAAAAAAAAAAGCCACAAGTAATACCCTAGATAACATATACACAACCTCTCGACTTCTCACCCCCTCCCCCACCTCCACACACCAACTCCCACACACACCCATCAGGAGCACAAAATGAGGAATGAAAAGAAAAAGAATGATGAAACTATCGGGGAATGAAAGAAAGAAAGAAAGAAAGAAACCCAAACCTCCCTCGAACTTTTCATCGTTTTAGCCATCAAGTAGCCTTGCACATTTAAACTTTGTGAACAGATTTTTCGAAAACTGCCCATACACGGGTGACAAGGTAGAAAAAAATAACTGACTAGTGTAACTCGGTAAGTAGGAGAGGGGGGAGGGGGGGCAGATTAATCCATCCGTTTAAAGATGCACCTTTCAGGCAGAAAAGAATAGGACAGTAGTAAGCACGCAAGTAGGTAAACAATGAATCAATGAACCCCCCCCCCCCCACACCGCCATTTCCAGTACAATCCGTTACTCGATTAATACCTTTCAGTATTTCTTGCATACGGATGATAACCTCCAGCACCGCGCGCATACCCACCTGCACCGGTACCAACAGCACCTGCACCTGCACCTGCGGGGGCACCACGAACCGAAGCCACACCGCCGCGACCGCCGCCACGATAATTACTTCCGGAGCCTTTTGCGTTACGCGGCCCTGTCGGGGCGTTCGGCGGTGGGCCGTCAAAGCCGTTGCCAGACCGGCCAACACCTGTTGCTTGGTCAACATCATCCCAGCTGTCATAGTTTGATGGCCACGATGGTTGGAAGGGTTCATTCCTACCACGACCTTGTTGCTGTTGCTGCTGTTGCTGTTGCTGTTGCTGCTGCTGCTGCTGCTGCTGCTGGGGCGGGACGTCATCGTACATCCCTTCCCAGGAGGAAGGTTGGGGCTGAGGGGGCTGGTAATCACGCTGGGAGGGGTGGTGTTGAAAGCTACGTTGCCGATATCCCGCGTTTTGGTCGTTATAAGAGGACGGGTCATAGGAGTGGACTTGCTGGGATTGCTGCACACCCTGGGCGTGTGGATAGCCGACCGGTTGGTTCGGGGAGCCGTATCCGACCTGCTGTTGAGGCTGGGGACCTGGGGACCCGGCGCCGCCCATCGGGCTTTGCTGAGGTTGTCCCTGCTGTTGCTGACCTTGTTGCTGTAGCTGCTGTTGGTGAAGTTGTTGTAGCTGCTGCATCTGTTGGAGCTGTTGGAGCTGTTGGAGCATTGCTGGGTTCATAGCGTTCATTGCTCCCCCACCTCCACGGCCGAGCGTTTGCATGATGGCCGGGTTCACTGCAGGCATAGGCCCGCCCCCACCACGGCCGAACGATTGCATAACCTGCATGTATCTCTGATAATACTGCGCCATCATCTGGGGGGAAATCCCGTTGTATATATTCTGCTGCCCAGCGGGCGCATTCTGGCTCTGTGAACCACCTCCATTGTAATTGCTGTTTCCGTTGTTTCCACTGTCACGGTTCTCGAACCGATCACGACGATCTCCGCGATCCCTAAAGGATCCACCGCGATCATCACGCTCATCGAAGTGGGCATTCATCCTCTCACGAATGTTACCACGTGGCTGAGCTTTCTTGACCTCGATCTATAGATCATTAGCAAAGAGGGGTCATGATGCCAAACTGATGGCATACTAACAGGTTTATCCAAGATAGCCAATGTAGGGCAATTCAACGCATTCTCAACTGCGCCTTCACTATCAAACGTGACGAAACCGAACCCACGGGGCCTACCAGTGTCCTTGTCCATCATCAAAGTAGCATCGAGGACTCTACCAAACTGTGTGAAATACTCCCTAAAGTCGGCTTCAGTCGCTTCCTGACTAACACCACCGACAAAGATCTTTGAAGTCTTCTCCTGCTCATCGCGAGGAATAGCACGCTTAGGATCGATCTATGCAAAAACAAAAAAATCCCATGTTAATAACTCATTAAGATAAAATAAGTGAAACCAAAAGCCAGCGCTCACAATTTTACCATCCAGATAGTGCTCCTTCACCATTACGATGTTGACAGTCTTAGGATCCTTGAAGGTCAAGAAACCGAATCCTCTGGAACGACCAGTTGGACCATCGCGCATAACGGTACATTCAACCACTTCTCCATATTGACTGAAGTACTCCTTGAGAGATTCTATCGAGCGACAAAAAGTCTTTAGTAAATATATGTATCAACAAACGCCGTGAATCTCAGTTGCTTGCGGCAAGGACACTGCAAAAAGGAAAGGAAAAAAAAGGAATTTCATGCAAGGTGGGAAAGTTTCATCTAACGCCTACCATCGGTCGTTTCCCAATTTAATCCACCTATAAACATTTTCCTATTGAATCACGAGATAAGTCTTAGTCAATCATCCATATCAAATAATACAGCAAGGCAAAAAATCAACGCCAATCAAATGCACGCATTTCTTGTTCTTTCTTTCCCCCCAATTTTGAAGCGAGAGGATGGTTCCACAACAACGGCCACTACCGAAAAACAGGGGCAGCCGCAATGGCGACGACTGCCAGGCTCATGCGGAGGAAAGAGTTTTCGCGCGAGAGGCAAATAAAACGAAGAGATCTCTTTTGTCGGGGAGAAGCTTTGACCAAGCGATCTTTCCATTTTCCAATCTTTCATTCCCATTTTCTCTTTTGCTCTCGTACAGAAACTATCCCGCGTATTTAATGCTGAATGTATCTGCTAGCTAGTTCTCGTATAGGCAGTGGTAGTGATAGTAGGTAGCAGGTAGATGACAAAGCAGGAAGCTCTCCTAATCTCCATGGTCCTCTAGCGATCTCCCATGCCGGTGAAGAAATAGTAACCCTCCGATATAGTTGAGGGGAGGAAGCATCCAGCGTCCACCTATAACTCGAATGCCCTCTTCTACCCAGTCTACCTTCACTTCACGACCAGCTTCTCTTTTTTCCTCCCTAACCTAGCCATTTGACTTAAACCTGCATATCCTAACTTTATGTCCCGAGAGTTCCTTGAAACTAGCCATGACCATCACTCCATCCTCTCGCTTCATATAATTCTCCAAAACGCTTGAAACCCTAAGAAAAGTGTAATTTAAATACGCACCCATCCTCTTTGATAGCTGGACTACCTGTCGCCTGCGGGTCACCATAGCCGGCGACGCCCATCCCGTCATAACCACAAGACGCACCGTCATTGTTGTGAATACCATGTCCACTTTGTCCACTATGACCACCAGCTCCTCCTCCAGCGGCAACCGCAGCATCCCATCCACTGTAATTATCCGCATCATCCTCGGCAGCATAAGGATTCTCAATTTTTGTAGATGCATTATGAACATTAACAGAGGGGGGAGGAGCTCTAGGGTCAATTGCCTTTTGGGCCGTGACTTGGGGGGCAGCCGGCTCTGGAAGCTGTTGTGCCTGTGAGTAACTCGCCTCAGGATTCCGCTGAGGCGCTACAGGTGGTAGCGCTGCCGGAGTGTTTACTGGAGAAGCGGGTTTAGACGCTTTTACTGGTGGCGGAGCGGTGGTCTTTGGAGGTTCATCCTCGCCGTACCTTTAAAAATCGTAATTGTGAGCGGATAATAACGCGACGAGAGAGAGTGGGGGGAAGTGTTAAAATACATACAGATCGGCAAAAAGGTCATCATCCATCAACTCGTCTGCTTCCATTTTCGATGAACTGCTGATTAAATTGTAGACAAAAATTAAGTAGAAGGATAGATGGCCAATCAAGTTTTACTGCAACTAGCGTGACTTATTTTTCACACGAAGCGTCGTTTATTCGCCGAGAAGGTAAAAGCCTGGTGATATCGAGTAAACCTATTCGACCAGCTGAGCGAGGAGAAAGAGAAAAGAGGCCTAAGACTTTGTCCCAACAGCTAGCAAGAGAATTAGATGTGAGTGCAAGGGACAAGAGGCGGGTGCGGGAGGAAGAAGAAAGGGTGTGGAGGAGAGAGAGGTGTGGGAAACAAACGAGGACGAGGAGGATGGGGGATGAGGACGAAGCAGGATGAAGGCGGCCTCTTTAGTCCTGAATGGTAGGGGCATCCGTCGGCTTGGCGCGGATTAACCCTCGCTTGAAGCGATGAGGGTCAAGCTGACACGGTAAGCCCAAGCAGCAGCAGCAGCAGCAGCAACGAGCTCATAGTTTGCACAGGCAGCGCAAGGAAAATACGATGAGGCTCTCTCTGGCCAACATGAGCCTTAACGCTTAGAGAGCAAGCCTCGATGATTGACCATAGTATCATCATAACTCTGTTTCTCACTATCATACTACTATCATACGCCCCTCGAACCAATCATCCTGAAGAGAAAGTACAGACAAACACTTTTCTAGGGCCCAGGGTTTCAAAGCTTTACCAAGCAATCCACATTTGAGACATTTTTCTTTATTAGTTCTTAGATATACTGAGCACTGGTACCAGCACAGGTACTCTAACTACCAACAAACCAACGGCGGGCAACTGACAGAGTAACCCACCACACGTCTTCTAATCGTGATCTGACATTTATCACTCTTCTCCTCCTCCTCCTCCTCCTCCTCCTCCTCCTCTCCCCTCATCCTTCGACATAGCCAGCCTATCCTATATACCCTCTACCCTTTGATCCCTCTAGACCCAGCCATGCGAGGGAAATGGGCCCAGCAGCACAAACTGCAAGAGCCGCAGCAGCAAGTAAGACGGAATCCTTCCCGCCCCTCCTCCCCCCGCTCCTTCACTAAATCATTACATTCCCACAGCTTGCTGCAGTCTTTATTTAATAGCTCTAGCTAACATTAGCTTCCGCCTTCTCCTCAGGAAATGGTGCAAGTTGGCATGTCATTCATCTCCCCTCATTAATATCATATTCATATACACACATCTACCTTTGAAGTTGCATATCCACACATGAAACATCCCCAACCATATTCCCCTCCTGTACAAACCTGCGAGCCTTCTCAGTAATGCTAATCGCAATCGCTCCCCTTCTCTATCCGTAGATCGTTCAGAGTAATTCCACCTTCCTCTTCGTCTATTCTAGCTCCACTTACTCCTCAGTCTATCCCCTGCCCCGCCCCGAATCATTTGCGTGCCCGTATTCTGATTCTTGAAATGCACTAGCTCAGTCTCCCCCTTTTGGAGCGGTCGCCCAAGTAATTCCACCGGGACACAGAGGGAGAGTTCGCAGTCGGTTTCCTGCCCCTTATATTAAAATGCTCAAACTTTAAGCCTTTCTATCATAAAACTTACCGGGAACAATCGGCGTAGGACACGAGACCCCTCAAAAATTGTCGGCGCCTCATACTCACATGCCGACATGCTAAAGTTCGAATCACTGTATTTCTCCTTCTCCCCTATCCAAAGACCTTATTCTACGCGGCCATTGTATCTCACCGCCAACCAGATCCGTTCAACCAAAACTATCAGCTGCTCCCGGAGGCCATACACCTTCTCCCCCCTTACCGAATGGTCCAGTAAAGAGCTTCTCCGACTTTATGAATCAGACGGATGACGATTGGGACGCGGATGTAGGGGACGAGACACCAGATGACTTTCTACAGAATAAATTAAAGCCACCGCTATCCATTGAGCACCGGCCCGCTGTTAGCTCCAAAATCGGAGGGCCCTCTAGCGGTACAGATCTGGCTTCGAAGGGGCCGTCATACCCCAGCGCAAGAAGAAAAGACAGCCAGGGTCTCAAGCCACAGTTCGAAGGACTAGTCCGAGGTGAGTCCCCATTGCAATGTGCTCGACTGAGCACAACAATCCGAACTGACCGCCCTCATATGCAGACCCCGGCAACTCTCTACACATGATCTACCATCCTACACTGTCCTTAGAAACCCACACGGAGGCCGAGATAGAGCGGCTGAATGCTCGTATCAAGCGCATTAACAAATTTAAGCGGATCTTGCAATCGTCGACGGTGGACCTGAACGAGCTTAGGGAGATATCATGGAACGGAATACCCGACGAGCTTCGGCCGATGGCGTGGCAGATGCTACTGGGCTATTTACCTGCAAACAGCGACCGTAGAGTCAGCACGTTGGAGCGTAAGAGGAAGGAATTCATAGATGGTGTGAAGCAAGCTTTCGCCCGGGGCACTAGTGGGCTGGATCAGACTATCTGGCACCAGATATCCATCGACGTACCAAGGACTAACCCGCATCTTCCACTATACGGATTCGAGACAACGCAGCGCTGCCTAGAGCGGATATTGTATGTTTGGGCGATACGACATCCAGCGAGTGGGTATGTACAGGGAATCAACGATCTTGTGACGCCTTTCTTCCAGGTTTTTTTGTCAGCTTATATAGGTATGCTTCTCGGCCGGGCACAGCAGACTCATTTGGCTGATTCATTCTAGATGGTGAGGTGGAAACCTTCGATCCAAGTTCTTTGCCAAAAGAGGTTCTCGATGTGGTTGAAGCGGATTCTTTCTGGTGCCTGACAAAATTACTCGACGGTATACAGGACAACTACATTCACACGCAGCCGGGGATTCAACGACAGGTCACAGCTCTGAGAGATCTAGTGCAGAGAATAGACGTGGGTTTAACTAAACACCTCAGCGAGCAGGGTGTTGAGTTTATTCAGTTTAGTTTCCGCTGGATGAATTGCATGCTAATGCGGGAGGTTAGTGTGAAGAACACAATACGGATGTGGGATACATATATGGTGGGTCCCCCGGCTCACGCCCCCTCGCAAAAATACCCAATACTTACAATTCTCACAGGCGGAAGGACAATCCGGGTTTTCAGAGTTTCACCTCTATGTTTGCGCAGCATTTCTAGTCAAATGGTCGGACCAACTTCAAAAGATGGATTTTCAGGTGATTTCGTCTAGTAGGCACAAACAGCAAGTCAATCAGATGCTGACAGTAGTAGAACATCATGATGTTCCTCCAATCTCTCCCAACACAGTCCTGGGGCGAGAAGGAAATGGAAATCCTCCTCAGCGAAGCGTACTTCTCCCTATCCTCCCCATAAGCGAGGTCCACAGCTAACGAAAACCAGCTTCCTCTGGCAATCCCTCTTCCGAAACTCCAGCGCTCACCTCCGCCAGCCAACTTCAAATGCATCTCTCCCAAGCGTAACCTTATGATACACCCATCCATCCACCCATTCACCCTTTATACCACAAGAATGGAAATCACACCCCTTCCGATTCCCCATGTACAATAATAACAAAAGCAAATACAATCAAACCAACCTCCCACCCCCTTCAACCCCATTACCCTTCACCTCTGCTCTAATACCCACCCCCTTGGCCCCCTACCTCCCCTCCCTCCTCTCCCTCATATGCATCAAATACTCAGGATGCCTATGCGTAGGGGGCATGAACCCCAACGCGATAGCGCGACGAATAGCCTTCGCCATCCTTCGCTGATTAACAGGCCTCAAGCCCGTCTCACTCGAGTGTTTAATCCTCCCCATCTCGGTAACGTATTCGCTCAACATACAAAAATTCTACCCCCCCTCCTGTCAGCCCCGCTCCACAGCAAGCCCGCATAGATTAAAAAGTGAGAAGAAGAAAAAAACATACCTTATATTCCCTAACAGGATTAATCCCCAGCAAATCACACGCGTCGAAGCGTGGGCTGCGGCGTGTGCGCCGCGAGCGCTGCTGCGCATGCGAGAGGTCGTGCGGGGCGTATATATCGCCCGCGTAGAAGCGGGATTGTAATCTCTGCAACTCCTGCTCGGATATGTGATCATCTGGTAGACTAGCCGGGGCGAGGTTCGAGAGGGAGTCGGTGAGTTTTTGGGTTAGGTCCCTAGGTGTGGGAGTGGGGGGGGTAGAAGAAGAAGAAGGGGGCGGAGGGGAAGGCGGGGAAGGCGGGAGTTCGTCGTTTTGGCGGTGGGGGGTTGTGGTGAAGCATCTTTGGATTATTGTCCTTGCTAGAGGAAGAGGGGGAGGAGGAGGGAGGAGGAGGGAGAGACGCGGGAGGAAGGAGAGTGTGAGGCGGGGGGGCATTTCGTTCTTTTCGTCAATTGTTTGATCTATTTAATTGGTGGTGGTGGTGAAGATGGTTAGATCTCGACTTGCTCGCCTGGCTTGGTGGGGTGTGTCGCATCGTAGAAGAGCCCGACTTGCGGCTCTACTCTCCCGTTGTATCGTACGCATGGCAATCGGCTTGCGGCGTTGGAAATGCAGAATGCCGGTGCCGGTACCGGTACGGTAAGTAGTCGTGGGGCCATTTCCCGGCTATGGCACCGCACAGAATCGTGTGTCGGCATGTCTTCGGCAAGTGTGGCAACAGATGTCATACTACGGTATACCGAGCCAGCACAAATCCACAATTTTTCTTCTACGATACGATATTATAAAAAAACAAAAAACATCTTGTTCATCCCGAGTAAATGCTTGCGAGTAGATAGTAACGGGAATTAGAATACCCCCCTCAAGATCCAATCACGTATAATAACTTAAGGTGAATCAGCACTTTAGTATGACATCCCGTCTGCGCCCCCCCAGTCTCCCAACATGATCATAATATTAGCTATAGTACTAAGTTATACTATAGCTGAGGCACGACACGATGCACACAACACACAAGTACCATACAGGGCATCTTAGGCAGTATACTAGAGTGCGGTGCTAGTGTGCACACGATAGAGGAAATGAATTATTATTATTATGGAGAAATCTTCCCCTTTTCATCCTACCCTTCACCACCACCCCCCCCCCCCCCTCCACCATCCCTATGGCTCGAATACGAAGTCTGAACCACAGTGCAAATATCATATTAATACTAGCCTATCATACATACTACGGTAGCATAGAGTGCCACTACGGGCTTCAGCCCACGGACATAAATAGACTCCCATACATCCATTCCCGACCTTCTGTGTTAGTAGAGTACAGTACAGCCAAAGCACCGCCGGGTAAGGAGCCAGGAGCCAAAAACCGAGTGATATCACATGCCGCAAGTATTACCACCCACCAGGCACTTTCCCAACACGAATACGAGATAGGTGGAAATAATAGTAGCCTGATAGCTAGAGATTTCATTCCCTCCGTTCATCAAGCATCCAGATCCCCGTCCTCCCTCATTTCATCTCATCCCCCCTCTCTACACAGCCTCGCCCACCAGTCCGCGCCCATTAACAGCTACATAAGATACATTTCCCCCTCTGTCAGCGACAGGGAACTACCATACCAGCTCCCCCCACCATTTTATCCGCATTTCAGCACGAGTCAAGCCAATCAATCGATTTATGGAAAGAAAAGAAATCAAAAAAATCCATTCACCCATCCAGCAGTCATGCAATAAAAACACATTGAACAAATGAAAACCCATAGGGTGAGGCAAAGTAAGTTAAGGCGTGGGCGCCTAAGAAAATAGGTAATGAGAAAGGGAAGAAGAAGGGAAGAGGAAGCAAAAAAAAAAAAAGAAGAAAAAAGGCACCACTCCCTCAACAACGAACCAACCAATCGCAATGATATCCCAAAGAACAAGCCAACGCACCACCAATCTAGAAAAAGGGGACAAAAGGGAAGAGGACGACAAGTTTAAAAAGGACTACAAAAAGACACCATTTCCTACTCCATGCTCCAACTAAAAAAATACTCTGCTTTGTGTATGTGTGTAGGTTCAAGATTAAGCTTTGTTTCAATCGCCCATAAAGCCAGTTGGCTACAGAACTGCCCCAGGGCCAACGGCCGACGTAGCACCATCAGGGTGAACCAATACCGATGCGCCAATGGGCGCGGTTCTAACACGGCCGCTCAGAGGTAATTGGTACTTTAATACCCCTCGAACGATGAGCTCGAAGGGGTGCTGGAGGACTCGTTCCCAGCGCTCCGTCCCTCCTTCCTCGGTCTTGTTACCTGGCTTCGCTAGGCGCAGCTCGCCAACAGAGGTCGCATGTCTGTGGCGGAGGGGAGAGCCGTCAAAGGAGAGGGCTGAGTCGAATGAGAAGATTCGGCCTAGGAGCATTGTTTGGCGGTCCTGCTCCGGGAGGTCTTCCGGTGGGTCGGTGCCTTCGTCTACACCGTCAGGTGCGGTGGTAGCCAAAGGGATAGTGACTCGGCCTTTGCCGAGGGTGAACTCTATCACCTGGCGGCGTCTTGCTTGCTTCTTCCTCCGGCTAAGTAGTCTCCACCAGGGGTCTCCTTCCGGGTCATCATCTCCTACACTTCCGTCCCCATCACGATCATCATCTCCATCACGATCATCATCTCCATCTTTCCCCTTGCCATCACCCACATGAGCACTCTTGGCAAAGAGGTTGACATCCATGTTACCCACCACCACCGGGATGGCGTTAGGGTTGACTGCTGAGACAACGAGATCCAGCATCAGCTCCTGTTTGCTCACTAGAACTCCCGTAATTTCCAAAACTTTGACTTCTTGTAAGGCTTTGGTGGTGGCGAACAAGAATCCTCCTACACCAGTCATAATCAGAAGGACAGCAAACACTGCAACGATACAACATATATAAGTCCGGAACCATCCACGGCGTTGAAGTTGACTGTGCTCCAATTGACGAAGGGTTCCGCTGCCAGGTCTGCGATTGTGGCGATGAGTCCGGTTCGCTCGATTAATCAGAGGAACTCTCTCATCACCGGCACCTTCCCCATCAGCCTCGTACGGCGCCCATGCCCGTGGTGACTTCTTCGACCCATATCCATTCGCCCCATTCCGTAAACTAGAACCATGGCGACCTGATGTTGACTGTCGGGAAGATAGAGTTGAACTAGTTCGTAGAGAGTGTGCCGATGATTTGTGTGACGATGAAAACGGAGACTCTGTGAGCAGACCTCGATGCCCATTCTGACCCTTGGAATTCCCGCCCTTTTCCTTCTGTCCAGAACCTGGCTGTCCCTCCGGCCTTGAGCCACCAGCTCCCCCAACGGCCGCCGATGACCCCGACCCCCCTCCTCCCCCTCTGTCACCGCTTGCTTCTCCCGTTGCCCCATCACTTGCCGCATTCGTATTGCTACCCCCAGAAGTGTTGGCGAATTTCATCCTATTTCTCCCAGCGCTCTGATTTCCATCCATCGAACTAAGCAGTGGTAACCGCAATCCCCGATGATCTGGTCCCCCTTGTATTGATGTTGCGCTCGGAGTTCGTGAATGGAATCTGCTGGTGGGTCTCTGTGGCGCTTCAGGGGGGTTCGATTCGTAGACAAAGGTTTCCTCGGAATCTGATGAATTTGCCTCGTCAACTGCCTCGGCGACCTTCCTTGCAAACAGGTCCGCTTTGCTCGACGCTACAGGGATATAACATCAGTCAAACAGACTCAAAAGTAAGATAGATCTTATCAGTAACTCACGGTTAGCAGGCCCTCCGCCTCCAGCACGTTTCGTTGGTTTCTTCTTGTCCTTTTTAGGTGCTCGTATTGTATCGTTGCTCTTCTTGCTCCTAATGCTTGCCCCTCCAGGCACTCCAGCAGCCCCCACAGCAACCTGCGGAACTGAGCTCACTGTTTCTGTTTCCACCGTCATATTCCTTGAAAAGTTATCCGATCCCATGACTGCAGGTCTCCTTGCAAACGTTTTCGATGGAGGTGGAGCTCTACTGCTGTTGTTGGCATAAGCTGCTTTTTCCTCGCTCTTGTAGCCCGACTCTGATTCGGATTCCGCTTGCGATCGTGGCGCTATCGAAGACGCTATCGAACCGGTTCTATGTTTCCTTGCCCCCCCACCGCCCGGCTTTCCCCCTTCCGGCTCCTCGGGAATTGTATTGTGCTGTTGTCGATTAACCAAAGCTGCCACTTGTTCCGTCAAGGTTTTGCTGGTGCTGATTGCTGGTGTCGCCGGCAAGCTGCTTTCGACAACTGTCTCCAGCGCCGGGCTGTTGTTACTCCTTGGGGTCCTCATACCTGACGCCAAACCAGATTCCTCAAGATCCTCCGGGTTTCCTTCCCTGTCCCGTAGAAGATAAACAGACTGGGGAACGCCGGGTGAAGTGTTGGAATTAGTATGGTCGCCCTTCTTCTGTGGGGAGAGGGCGGGTGATCGAGAGTCTGGGGGAGGAGTCCTCGTTGCAGCCAACCGGGTCGACGGGGGCCAATGAGGAGCGTTCGCTAAAGGGCGGTGCGGTCGTGGTTGATGGAAATCCGGCTGAGATTGCGGTTGGGCGTTTCTAGACGAACCAGCCGCAGGAGTGCCGGAGCGTGTAGGTGAGGTTTCTCGTGACGGCGCGGCTGATCTCACGACATTAGGCTTCCTCTTCTTTTTGAGGGTAGAAGTGGATGTATTGCTGTCAGAAAGGCCAGCAGATGATGTGTTCCTGCGCATGGGTGAAGAGTCCCTCGAATGTTTCTCCGTGCCTGCTAGCTCGCCGCGAATTCTGTCGTGCGAATTCCCATCGAGCTCTCCGCCACTACCGCCCCCCTCACCCCCTCCTAAATCTGCACCACCACCACTACCCCCAGCAGGAATACCATTACCAGTTCCTGCTACGCCCCCGGGACCTCTATTGTTTACTGCTGCCCTCAAGGTCGACATGATCCGTGAGTAGATGAATCAGAATCGGGGTCTAGTCTCTTTCGTGCTCGAAACCGGGGGAGGGCTCCAACCACTCTGAGTCGGTTGTAGAACCCAAAGGAGCGAACGTCAGCGTGGCAGATGCAGGTGGGAGCAACCTTCGGAATGCTAGAGTTTACTTGGGGCTGGCCGTGCGAAAGGAAGGAAGGCCAGCAGAGGTTGGATCAGAAAGCTATGTAGCGTGGGGGTGTGAACTTCGTTGGCAGGAGAGAGGCCAAAAATGAGAAAAGGAGGTTGCGTGCCCTCTGATCAAACCGGAACGCTTTGGTGGTTCGAGCCCCCAAGGTCCAAGGTCCAACGACCAATTTTCGTTTTCCTCACGCTTTTTTTTTCTTCTTGCGTCCTCCTCACTACCCCCTCTAGATTTTTTTCTTTTTTTTTCCCGTTTTCCTTTCTTCTTCAGCCCTCTCCCCTCGCCTCTCCCAAAGCTATGTCTCTAGATTCTGTTTCTGGGGGGGGCGTTCCTTTTCTTTCTTTCTTTTTCTTTTTTTTAAGGATATACCCGTAGACAATGAGGTATTGCGTATTGGAAACTGTCGAGTTAGAGATGAACAAGTGGACCGATAGATAGAGAAAGGATGAAGGGGAAAGGAATGCGTGGGGTGGAGGCTTTTTTTTTTTGTTCTCTCCCTTCCTTCCTTCCTTCCTTCCTTCCTTCCTTCACTCTTCTGGTCTCTCCTCTTGGGACGGCACGTTGCAGTGACAGAAGGTTGTGTAATGGGCAGCAAGTCGTGATGGGGGGACAGATCGAACGGAAGGAGTCGTGTTCTCGAAAGACGCTGACAGTTCTTTTTACACTCCCCTTCGTTGGCTCTTAGTGATGGGCCTCCGGGAGAATAGCTAATCTCCGGCTTACTGACTGGGGAGTGATGAAGTTGGGGGAGGAGGGGCGATTGATTGGGGATTGGGGCACAGGGCTTGTGGCAGGCAAGAAAGTATCCGAAAACAGGGCTTGTGGGTTTGTACGGGGGGGCTCAGAAAGGAACTGACCCTTTGGAATAGGTTTCGTGAATCCCTGCTCTCGGGTACTTCTTGCCTGCTGCGAGTGGAAGCACTGGGGGAAGACTGGGGTGAGGTGAAATGAGGGGAAAAAACGATGAGGGAAGGGGATGTCGGAGAAATCAGCTCGAATAAAAGCTGTCAACTCCAGATTCAAACGCCCTGCCGCCCTTTTGCTCATCTTTTCCCCATCCTTTCTTCTCCCTTAAAAAAAGAAAGAAAGAAAGAAAGCAAGCAAGAAAAAGTGTAAGATTTGGATGATGGAGATGAAGGTGGTATTATGTCACAGTCGACACGGTACCTCGCATCTTTCAACTCTGGCCTTATTCACATGCATCGTACAATACTCAAATAACAAGGAAGCATATCCAGCTGCCGTCTTTTTCCTCTATGATACCTTGACCTCAAGAGAAATGCCCAGCGCGATATCACAAGTACGCAGCGTCAGTAGTTCCCAGTACCAATATCGGCTACCGAAACTTGCCTCAGGCACGTGATAGCTTAAGTTCCCCCCCAAACAACCTACCGGTACGGCATTATTCAATTAATTTTGTTGTGGCCACACCGATGCCGGTCCCGTAACTTACCGGTACCAAAAATGGAGCAACAACCCAGCCCAAATGTGCACCCTCAATCATAGTTTTTATCACCAAAACTCTTCCGCTCCATGTTGTATGATAACCCCTCTTGACTGCCAACCTCTTGACTGCCAAACCTCTTCCCCTCACCTGTTCGCCTACAGATACCCCTACAAAACACACCACAGGCACGAGTACATAAACCAACCAGTTGCCGTAGATACCACATTCCGGCACACACTCTGATAACTTTGGTCAATTTGTTTTTTTTGTTTTTTTTGCCCTTCTTTCCTTCTGCACTACGCTATTTTGCTGGCATTCGCTTCCAGGATGCTTTCTGCACAGTCGTCGTCTCTCGTTGGACAATCGTGCATAGAGTATCATACTCCAGCACGGCATGTACCACTTTGCACCTTGGATGCATTGCTGGCACATCACTGCCGCATGACCCGGGCTTACTGGGTATGGACGGTCTATTTTGCTGTCACCCCTCTGCCTTCATCGCAATGCCTGTGCGAGGGTGAGAGAGAGAACCGTGAGGAGGAAGAAACGGATCATGATACCGTGCCATACCACAGGGTGAGGCTGCTCCGGCTTAGCTCCGCAGTTAGGGATGGGGATCCTCTTTTTGCTGAAGATGCCCGTCCCCCAAAGCTCATTGGTTAGGTGAGCACTGCACTACCGTTAGCATCATGGTATCATAGCTTAAATAAAAGAAATTTGCCTCGGGACGTCTAAGTTTCCCCTTTAAGTAACGCGCTGTTATGTTTTGCTGGAATTTCCTCCCGTCCTTGTCAAATAGGAAACTTTGACGTCCTGAGACAAATTTCTCTTATCCAGGTCAATGGAGTCATTTGGCACTTATTTCTTTACACAAATTTCGAGTCGCCACCCAATACAACCTGTGTCCGTGCACACTAGGAAACTGGAAATAGACTACAGGTATTTCAACAACTACAAAAAATAGGTGCCAAATGACTCTAATAGGGTATCGGCAATTTGATACCGATTTATTCCGAAAAGAAAAAACGAAGGAGTTATCGCACCTTTCCTTACGAACAGTGATCCCCACTCTGGGAACTTTGCGGCTTCTCATCCAGGGTCAACCCCTGGCCATCTGGTTGGCCCAGGACAAACTCCTCAGCAAAGTCTCTTCTATTGACAAAAATTCATATATTGCGATATCACTCCCTTCATCCCACATTCTTCAACTCTTCCAACCCCGAGGTAAGCCAAATCCAAATCCAAATCCAAAGTCCAAGAAACAATATTTTTACACCACTCGAAACTACCGGATATGTCAAAAAATATACCATACATTCCCCACGGCGCCCTGCACTACCGTACCCTAAAAGCACTAATCGATACAGTACAGTACCCCAGATCGCCCAACAGTGCCGGTACTCTATCCGTGAAAGCCTAACCCCTCACCCTCACTCGCCCGGGTAAAAGTATCAGTCAGTTGCCGGTTCCGCCGAAGCACGCTGCCATTGCAGCCCTGATGCAGCCCAACCCAGGCGTCTTTCATGTTGAGCCCTATCTGTCTACCATTGATCACGCCCCGCGGCCCCCGCCTCGTTCGCTCACCGCAGGGCGCTCCTACACCAAGTCCCGGACATCCTGGCCGCGATTTCTGGGGACTGGTTCGAGGGTTACTAGGGACTGGGAGGTAGTGATTTGATGAGTGGTGCAGCATAAGGGAGGGCGGTTTAGATATTATGCGATTTCCAGTATGATAGGTTAGCTGGATTCGCTTGGGGCTCAATGTGCAGTCGGGCTCCTCTAGGGTGAGTTGGAGATGGATCCGAGCTTGAGGGTTTGCCGTCCAGGGAGAATGGGGCATGCCGGGTAGTAGAGATTTGCTCGTACGGCGGTGGTTAGTTGTTGTGTGCTACGTGAGCATCGCTTCGCCCCACTTGCTACCGGAAGTGTCCCCAGTCCCCCGGCACCGTTCGTAGAACTCAGTTTGGCTTGTTACCAAGAGCTTCTTTATTTAATACTCGTAATATTATTTCTTTAAGGGGAGGAATACTTCCCAATTTCCCCCTCTCACGGATAAACTTTTCCCACACCCTGCACTCAAGACAGTGAGGCAGGGCACACCGGTATTCTCCTAGTTTTGCTGGGCCATCGATTATCATCACAACATATCACTCGTGTTTTTTTAGTTGCGAGGCTTTGCAAGACACAAGGCCACAGGAGTGGATACAGGTATTCTATCTTATACCAAACTGGCGCACATGAGCTTACCAAACTTCACCTTATAGCCCAGTCTGTCGGGAATGGATCGCTCACAAGGATAGGTGAGGGTTGAATGCCCCGATTCCAGTTTCTCCTTTTTCCTTTACTGGAGCACTACGCAGCAGGCACAATTAGGACAATGCATAGTTCTTAACAACAAAGTGCTGATAACGACAGAGTTCACTTAAACTGATCCTCTCTGCCACATGGCTGAGCACCGATGTTTTCGGAGCTACTATTACCGTACTACCCGTCATTAAGTCAACTACCTACCGGTAGGGTGAAACCAGGGGAGGATTCAGCGCTACGTCTGGTTTCTTATCGTGGGCTTCTGGGATCGGTAGTATGATACTTGTAAATTTAAATAGCAACTAACAATTCTGGGTATCAATTGGTTTCGAACTCGACTATCCCGGGGACATGCAACTTCTAAACAGAAGCTATAATGGGTAATTATTATAAGTTTATGGAAATACTTGTATCTCCCTGACCTACCGCTGCCGTATCAGTGGAGTATCATGGCCGCAGTACGGGGGTTATTTTTGTGAGTAGCACGATGGGGGCAGCGTAGTTGTGTGCCAGAGATAGCACAAACAGCTTGTTTTCCGGCATGCCTCTCTGTTTGGAGTCTTTACACAAACGACGCAGTGGTTTTGTTCTCTCTGTTTTCTTTCTTTTCTTCAGAAAATTGAGTAGGTTTAGTCATCATGGTGCACAGTGCGGTACCGTACTCGAGTTCCCCTTGCCATACCAGCGGCCAGGTGTTTGTTTTGATTTTCTCCCGCACCAATATTGTTTGTTTTGATTTTAAAAAAGGCAATTTTCATCCCACTTCCCGAATTGTAATATGCATACCCCATCACCCGCATAGCCATCCTGAGGCCGTAACAATTGCTGCACTCTGCGCCTGCGAGTACTTCCATCATTTTTTGCAAACACGGACCAATCGCCCTGCGTTCTGAACATCCTACACTTCCTATTCTGAGAGACAACACCAGGAAGTCTTCAGGTCTTCTCCACCCTTTTCCTGCCTTGGAGCCCTGAGCGACGGCGAAAGGGAGGCAAGCTGTGATCGATGGCCCGGGAATAACGGAACCTGAGAAGTCTGAAAAGGAAGAGACGCCTCCTTCTGGTGAAAAAACAAAGAGAAAAAAACAGAGAACTTGTCTACCAGAACTCCTTTGTCTTCCACCGCCTGTTCAATTCAGATTTCTTTCGTTTGTTTGTTCGCGCCAGTTGAGACGAGGGGTGCTGCAGCTGCCACCGTTTCCTGCCTAATCAACATCAACAAGCCGGCGACGACAATAGAACAAACACGAGAAACCCGCACAATTTCCCCAAGCGAGCGGAGTCGAAGGGAAAGGAAGTCTCATCGAGCATAGCAAGACTTCGTTCGCCCTCCTTCGCCTAACGACAAGCGCGTATAGGAGCGTTGCTGTACCAGCTGCGGGGATTCCACTGTCCCCCCCCCTTCCCTCTTTCATCCCCTCGCTCCTACATCCTGCGTTGCCCCTCTTATCACAAGCGGAGTCCTTGCTTCATACCATTCCCTACTGCAACTCCCGCTCCACTGTGAGGGAGAGCGAGAGGAAGAGTGAGAGATTGCGTGAGAACCTGTTACCACTTTGGTTCACTCCCTAATACTTCTGCTACTCACCACTCTTGCTGCTCCTCATCCTCATCACACATACGCTGCATCCTCTCCCCATCCTCTCCGCCTCCTCCCCTCGGCTGTCACTGTCTTCGTGACCTCTGATTATCTCCTTTCACCTTCTATTTCTCTACACTCACTTTTGTTGTTGCCTGGCAGAAGGTTTGTCCTTGTGCCCCGCTCCATCCAACCCATTTAAAACCGACCAAATTCATTGCACCAGGACCCGATATCCTCACCCCGAAACTCAAGCCCTTTGATAGGCAAAGTAGCGTGGAACGCATCTCATCACAATCGTTTGATTTCGATTCTTTTTAATTATTTTTTTTGATTAAATTCTTGGAACCCTTTTTTTTTTGAGTTATTCTGGGCGTTACGATATCGCTTTGGATTCTCTTTTGACGAGATCACTTTTTTACCACGATTCCTCAACGACAACGGCCTCGATACTCCGACTACATAGAAGAACGACCCAGTACCTGCTCTTTGGGCAGCCGGCCAGCAACAGATACCGGTATATATATATATATATATATCCCGGGCAGCCTTCAGTAATTTCTCGATAGATTAAACAAAACAAACAAACTCCGGGGAGAGATTATAATCGCATAGATCTTGTTGGTATTAATAATTCTCTTTTTTTTTTCTCCTTTGCGTTTTCTCTGTTAAATTCTTGATTCATTCGTTTTCCTTTTTTACTCTTCTTCTCGCCCCGAGGAGCGTTTCTCTGGTGGTTGAGTCTGTCCAAGACCATTATTATTATCATTGTTTTTTTTTGCGGGTTTTCACGTGGTTAGGTGGATATCAGCATTGGTTTGGGTGAGTCAGCCATCATCCCTAAAGTTCTCCCTTCGTTTGTTGTGGTGTTGTTGGTTGGTGTCTGTGGACGGCAACACACCCTAAATTACCCTCGCGACACTCCCCTGAGCAATACTAACGCGTCAACCCCCAGCAACACAGCACACTTGCCACCCGCCCACCCACTTCTCAAATATTATCGGGCATATCACCCATACCCGTGCCGGTGCCTTCGAATCCCGTTTCCTCATCGATCCTTTTTCCTCGACAAAAACAAAACTTTGCATCACCATCTGCAGAGCCCAGCAGTGCCAGCCCTAGCTCCCAAAACCCAACAGTCACCTTTGCGACCAGCTGGAAAGTGTCGCTTCCGACATAATATGGTCGCGTCGTATTCACCTCATCGCCATCACGGCGAAACTGCCACCCTCTTTTCTGCACCACACACAACGTCGCCCTCGCGGCATCACATGCTTCGCTCACCAACTTCTTGCTCATCACCTTTTGCGATTCCAATTCCATCCTCTGTTAAAACACGATCGAGTACAAGACGGCTAACGCCACTAAAATCAAGAGGATCATCGACGGCTCCCGTCAGCCCAGTAAAGTTTCCGCTCTCGCTTACGACCACGAGCCACATGAATTCGAGTGGCATGACTCTTCGGTCCGGTTCCTCGAGCCCCCGAGCGAGTCCTCGCGAAAAAATTGCTCTACAGCGTCAGGCTCGTGCTGGATTGGGTATGGAAAACGGGGCTCAGAGCCCACCATCCACAGGAAGTCCGCTCAAGAGAAGCGATGGTATAATGAATTTGGATCAGGCGAGCCGTGGGTCACCTGTCGCCAAGCGACGGTCTCAATTTGGCTTGTTTAGTTCAGGACACAAACAGCAGCATACCTTTGGATCACCTTCGTTTGGCCAATCACCAACGCCTGTTCACCACAATACAACCCCCAAGAGACATAATGGCATAAAAAAATCGGCTGGTCATGGATTCAGTATTGAGAAACCTTCTTTTGCGCGATCTCGACCCCAGATTCGCCAGCACGATTTTATCACTCCTTCCGACCCAGCATCCAAGATTCGCCGTGTGACTTCGGTGGATAACTTTCATAGCCTACGACGCGGATCTTTAAGTAGCGGCTCGTCGTTACCCAGCGCCTCTGTTCACCCGCATCATGGGGCTGGTCCTGCATTGCAATCGGCAAGTCATCATCCCCATCCTTTGTCACAGAATACTTTTTCGTCGCAATCCCCTGGGCTAGAGTCGGGAAAAGATGGCAGCGAGGGCTCCAACGAATGGCGCACCCCTCAGAACTTTCGATTTGCAAGGCCTAACCCTGCGGCCTTTCACTCTACGGGGTTTGTCCCAAAACGTGGCCGCCTTATGCACACAGATAAGGATCACGGCCCTCAACCAGACACACCTTGCAAGAAACCAAACAATGCATTTGGGTCTTCCGCCTTCCAGAGTGGGATGGGGGGAAATAGGGTCTCTATGACCGATTTCGCAAATACGTCAACACCATTCGGTAATAACGGTGGAGGTGTGAAGCTTGGATTTGGTACCCTCGATAGAAAAGCCAGCACACTGAGTACCGACGACGAGTTGGATCTCGGCCAGTCTCAATCAAGTGGCGATTATGACTTGCCCCCTACACCAACCAAGAAGGTCTACACAAATATTGGAGGTATATTCAATTCTGCTAAGCGAGCACGTACGGAACAGAGCTGTGAGTCAACTGTATTCCTTGATTCTATTTGTTCTTGCTACTAATGTGTATCAACCCAGCGGACGATTTGAGAGTTCGGTATAGTGAAAGGTTTGAACCGCAAACCCCAAGGGATAATATCCAGCCACCGGATCCAAGTAGTCTTTCCATTTCTGGCCGGGCGAATCATGCCCATCGGATGAGCTTGCCAGCAACACCTGCCAGAGATTTCTTTTCAACCCATCCCGATTTTGCTAGCACCACCAAGCCGCGGCCACCTCGAACAGTGCAATCACTTGACGGGCGATCAGTTGAGGTTACTGACAGCTTCTTATCAAGATTTTCGGAAATCAAGCACATAGGATCTGGGGAATTTTCGGAAGTCTATCAAGTCACGGAAGGCCGTCCACGTAGAAACGCTTTCATTGCGTCACTCAATCCATCTACCCCTCATCAACTCGCCACACCAAAGCATTCTTCACCGTTTGGGAGCTCGCCGGTTGGGAATAGCGAACCATTACTGAAAACGTACGCCGTAAAGAAGTCAAAATCAAGATGTTTTGGTGCCCGTGAGAAGGGTCGCCGGCAGGAGGAGGTTCAAATTCTCAAGTCGCTTGGGCGAAGTGAACACGTTCTCGAGTTTGTGGATAGCTGGGATGAAGATGGATACCTCTACATTCAGACAGAGTTCTGCGACAACGGAAGCTTAGACAAGTTTCTAGAGCAGCATGGGGACAAGGGCAGGCTAGATGAGTTCCGTGTGTGGAAAGTTCTACTCGAATTGTGCTTGGTAAGCCTCCGCCATTCTCCTTACGATCCAACATTCTTCTGACTCATTTGTGGTGCATTAGGGACTTCAACACATTCATGACTTGGGTTTTATCCATTTAGATCTTAAGCCTGCAAATGTCCTGATTACGTTTGACGGAGCGCTAAAGATTAGTGACTTTGGGATGGCGACGCGATGGCCAGCCTCACGGGAATTAGAGCGTGAAGGTGACCGAGAATACATCGCCCCGGAAGTCTTGGAGTCACACAGATACGACAAACCTGTCGATATCTTTGCCCTTGGGCTGACGCTGATTGAAGCTGCCGGTAACGAGGCACTTCCCCCCAATGGACCTGAATGGCAAAGTCTGCGTAGTGGCGACCTCAGTGTGGCCCCTATTCTCAGTACTAGTTCTTCTGGCGAGTTGGTCGTTCGTGATGAGGATGGCAATCCCATCTCGACAGTTGTACTTAGTAGCCCATCATCTTCTAGTCTGGATAGTCGGATATCGGACTCATTGCAACCACGCCATATCAGTCGACGTGCTTTACGTACTAGAACAGACCCCGCGTTGCTTCATAAGCCCCGAGCTGGTGATTTGGTCAACCCTCCGGATTTCATGTTGGAGGGCGGGTTAGAGGAACTGGTTACCTGGATGATATCTGCAAACCCGGACCATCGGCCTACTGTCTCACAATTGCTGGAAACGGATTCAGTAAGGTGGGTCGAATCGAGAAGAAGGTTTCCGGCGACAATCTTCGAGGGGCTTTGGGGGCCAGACGTTTCCTCAGCCCGTATTGCTGAGGAGGAGGAGGACGATGTGATGGTGTGGGAGAAGCCCGAAGACAGTTCTCCATGGGGCTGAAGATCTAGAGGCAACGGGAGAGTGCAGAAGATGAGAGGTGGATGGGGGGTGGAGTTGCACTTTTACACCTGTTCTGAATAGCCTCTCTTTTAGTTTCCTTTGGGCGATGGGTCAATGGTCTGAGATTTGTGGTATATTGGGATTCTTTTGGTATAGCGAATGGTTCCTTGTGAGATGATTTTGTCAGCAAAAGCACTGGATTTGGGGATTCTTGTTCTTTTGGCGCCCACTTTCTCCACATATTTTCTCACTGATGGGCGCAAATATTCTCGCTTTGTTCCATGTTTCATTCTCTTTGGTTAGGAGCATGTTTTCTTTCATAGCTTTCTCTGGTTTCGCCTTTTTTACGTACTGGTACTGGTGCATTTGCTAGGATATCCCTTCGTCTACTGTCTTTCATTGTTTTCTTCTTCTTTTTCTTGTGTTTATTTCTGGGATCGGTCGGTTTGTGCTGTTTTTCTTTGCTTTTCTTCTCCGTTCAGCATTCATAATTTTGCTGTAGGTTCTTCCACCGTTGCCGCTTTTTTTCTCTTCCAACTGGGTCGTTTCTTTTTTTCTCCTGTTTTACATTTTTCTCCCTACCCCACCGCCTTTGTCGTTTTTCCTTTTGTGTGGGGCATGACTAGGTGGCTATAGCTTCTGCCTGTATATAATTAGCGTATTGGAGTGTAGAGAGGCGTGGGTTTCTCCTTCGGACCCGTGTCTACCTGAACCAGCAGTTTTTCTGGACATTTGTTTGGTTTTCTTTTTCTTTTTTCGTGATTGGTGTAATACCGGTACTTCTTTCCGCGGCATTTTTATGGAGCTTCTGATGGGGTTTTGCGGTTGGTTTGTTTCGTTTGGTTTAGCTCCCTAGACTTAAAAGTTGGCTTTGCCTCGGGGGGGGAAGGTATTGGGGGCAAGTGAGGGGATGTGATGTTACTCTATGACTTTTTATGAATTTGCGTGCTTGGGGGAGTGTTTGGAGAGCTAGTCTATGGGGATATGAAGGTTGCTTGAAGTGATTGCTAAATTGTAGATAAGAGAGGACAAAAAAAGGTGAAGTTGATCTGTGATAGAGATGATGCGGTTAACGGGGAGTTTGGAGATGAAGTCCATCTCGCTGTGGTGGTCCTGTCCTGCTTAAGGGGGGTGCGACAAGATCCTACTTGGTGCCCGAAGCTATCTTGGAGAATACGATATTGTTGACAATTCGTGGCCCCCCCCGTCTCACCCCCGAAATGGGCATTTTCACCTCAAAATCAGCCAATTGCTCTGCAAAAAAAATATTAAAATACCTCAGAGTCTTTAGACCCATCTGGATATTATCATTTGTATGTAGTTAATGCCCGTTGTGCAATACTAGGAATAATTATGGTGGGCAAAAGGTACCTCTGATTTGTATGAGTTTCCTTGTACTTTACAGCGGCGTGCCAAAAGTTCTGGCATCTCTGCCAGCATCGTGGCGAGATTTTATAGCGGATGTATTGCCCTTTTGTGTTATAGCACCGGCCTAGATGCCAGAACTTTTTGGCACGCTGTGCTGTACTTGGATACTTTACTATCATAGTATATATATTTTCATACTAGAGGTACTTGTACCGTAGAAACTTGAACGATTGAACCGTGTGCTATGTCGTTGGACTTTCCTCTCGCAGTAAGGTCAAGAAAATTTTTTTTGTCTCGGAAGGGGGAAAGGGTTGTGTTTCTGCCGCGTTTTTTGCCCCCGTTCCAGAGAAGGAAATTCCGGACTTCACAGCACACGGTTTAATTACTATTTGAGTTTTACTCATGCAGAGCCTCGAGCCACGGATCCGAGTGACAGCCCCTGAATGCGGCTCGGCTCATAATTTGGAACCACCACTCAGCAAGATCAAATGCAACAACCCCGCCGCCCCACCCACATGCTGTGGAGCCAAACCAAAATCATGGCTGTAGTAACCGTCCTACACCGTATAGCAACGCCCCTGCTATTCTCTCCCCGGGCTGCATACGCGAGCCTCCCAAGATCGTTGTGCGCCCCAAGCATCCGCTATAACTCTTCCTCTTCAAACCGATGGAAATATCGACAGTTCCGCGACGTCTTCGTGAAAGCCGCAAGGCTCGATGAAATGAAGTCCCGTGCCGCCTTCAAACTAATGGAACTGCATGCAAAGAACGGAATTTTCCAGCCCGGGCAGACAGTCGTAGACCTGGGCTTTGCCCCCGGCGCATGGAGCCAAGTCGCGATCGACAGGGTCTCACCAACCGGGCGAGTGATAGGCGTGGACATCCTACCAGCGCAACCGCCTCCCGGGGTATCCACGTTCCAGGGCTCGATGAAGTCTGTGGGCTTGCGCGAGCTGCTGAAGAATTTTCTCATGGACCCGGAGCGCGGCAGGGTGCAGGAGCATCTGTACCTGTGCAAGAGCTACCTGGATCGTGAGAGGGAGGCTGAGCGCGAGGAGGAGTTTGGGGGGATGGCCGAGCCTGACGGGAGTGATAAGGGGAGGACGGTTGACGTTGTGCTTTCTGACATGTCGGATCCCTGGCCACTTCCTGCGCTTACATATAGGAAGAGTTTCGATAACGTGTTTCTTAGGTTGATGAATGTTAGTGGGATTCCGATTAGGGATCATGCGTATAGTATTGTATGTTCACCATCCTCCTGGTATCTGACTGGGCGGAAGGATTGCTGATGAAGGGGTAGGATTTGTGTTATACCGCATTGTCATTCGCCATGGACGTGCTTAAGAGACAAAAAGGGGTCTTTGTTTGCAAAGTTTATAGAGGGGATCAGGAGGAGCGTTTGAAGGAAAAATTGAAGCTGCTGTTTGGGGCAGTTAGATGCGAAAAGCCGGAGGCTTCTAGGAATGTGAGTTTGTTTTCTGGTTTATTTAATGCTCTGGTAGGTGGGATTTGTTTGGCTGATGGTTTGGATTCTTAGGAATCGAAGGAAGTCTACTACGTTGCTAAACGGATCAGGACGCACGTTACAAAGAAGGAAGTTTTTCCTGAAGGGGGTTATTAGACTGGAATGTGGTAAGCCGGGAGTGGTATATTGGTATAGGGGATTTATGAACCTGAAATTGCAATCGCTTGAATACCTTTTCACTGCGGGGAAATTGTAATTTTCCCACATCGTTTGTGTTTGGGGAATGGGAATGGGAATATCTTGGGTCAATGGCCTAGATTAGGGGTGGTATAAGGTTTATTTGTGGTTTGTTTTGTGGTGTTGTATGATATGGAATTACTGGTATCATAACTGGAACCCAGTGGTAGAAAGGGCTAGGACGGAGGTGCTAGATTTGATTTACCTAGACAACATAGACGGGCGTTGGCTGGAGCTTTAAACTAGATATGTTACAAGATCGTCTATGATAAGAATTGGCCAACGCCCTCCTCCATCTTAATCCGTCACCGGTTTTCGCCATCCAGCATCACAATTGACCTTTGAAAGGGGCATATTACCGCTACGGCAACTCCCGACATTAAACATCTGCTACCTATCATAACAACAGAGCCGCCTGCCCCTCCTTTCACTCTCCCCCCACTACCGTTACTTCACATTCATCTCTCCATTCGGCGCACCGCGGTCACCACCCCGCGCATTATGCGCCCGTACGCCTTCCGTCTACCCCGTCGGGGATCCCGATTCCACCTCCGATGTTTCTTCTACCACACAACACCTTTCACCCCCTTGCCCCCGCCAAGGAAAACCCACCCAACTTCCCCACCATCCCCGAAATACCTGCACCAACCCGTGTCCCATCTATGGAATTGGCGTCGCCGCGCCCACCCACGGACATGGAAGTCTATCCGTCGGGACATCATTATTATCGGACAGCTATCACGCTACCTGAACGACCAGATCGGACGACCGCCAGAAAATGAGGAACTGGTGGATGCGTTCTGTGGGATTGTGGAGGCGCACGAGGGGTCCATTATTGTTGATGATTATGCATATGGGCTATTGAGGGTGTACGAGCATGTGGGTAGTCTTCCGATCGAGTCGATACGCAAGGCCCTGTCGGTAGTGTATAGAGGGGCTACGGAGAACCAGGTCCTCCTCGCCCGGGCAATGTTCTCTGCGTTGAGGGGCTCGCCGGGAGAGGGGACGCTGATTGATGGGGATATTGTCATGATTGTGCACATGTTTTCCCGGACGGGAAATTCCGCGGAGGCGTTGGAGGTTGCGGAAGAGTTTTCTGGGAAGTTTGAAAGTTTGGAAAGCGAGAGGGTTGTTTGGGGGAAGGTTCTCGAGGGCTTCTCGTCTGAGGGGAATGAGGAAGTTTTGCTGAGGACATGGGAGAGGTTGGATAGGTCGAAGTTTGAGATGGATCCAAGGTTGTATACACCACTGGTCGCGTTGTATTGTGAGAGGGGGGAGCTGGATGGGGCGAAGATGTGGTACCGGAAGATTGTGGAGTCCGGGGCTGGGCCTACTGCTTCTGCATATGTTGAGATAATCAAGGCTTGTTTGAGCACGAGGAATTATGCTTGGGGGGCTGAGATTATGGATACGTTGCTGAGAGAGAGGGAGAATTTGCACATGGGGAAGGAGGCATGGGGTGTGGTCTTTAGATGGCACTTGGCTCTCGGCGCGGATCCTAAGAAGGTGATCGAATTATTGGATATGATGGTACAGAGAGCAGAAGAGGTAGAGATATTACCTTCGCCTGACATGACCACAATAAACGACATTCTCCGCTCGGGGATGGCGGTAGTAGGGCCAAACTTCCCATTCGAAGACTTCTTGTCCATAGCAGATAGCCGGGGATTCAATCACGATAGAACAACCTTCGAGCTTAAGCTGGAGCACAAACTTAGCCAAGGCGACACCGGGGGGGCCTTGGGCGCCTACGAAGACCTCAAAACCGAATCAATCCCACGGGGGTACCATGGAACAGAAGTCAAGCACCTCCTCCGTCACCTCTGCTCCCAGCCTACCCTCGACAAAGAGATCATCCAAACAATCTACACCGACCTCTTAGACTGGGGCGTCCGCATCGACGTCGAAACACTCTGCCCACTCCTACGCACACTCCTGGAAGACTGCTCCTTCAAGGAGGTCATCGACCTCCTCACCCACGAGAACCCAAACAACCACGAAAAATCCCGAATTGTTGCGCAAATGATGAGCTACATCTCGAGCTCAAGCACGAGCATCGAGGCAGCCTGGGACACTTACCAAATTCTCTACCAAGTCTTCCCCGAAACCACCGTAAGCCAACGAACGGACTTGATGTCGCTGTTCTTCGATCTGGGCCGCAGCGACATGGGCGTAATGGTATTCCAGCACATGCGCCTGACGCGAAAACGCAAACCATTAAAGTACACCTACCGCGCCGCGCTCCTGGGCGTGGCAATTAACCGTGACCTGGAAGCGCTACGAGTGGTACACAACGCCTTAAAGCTTGACTACCAATTCGACCCGGACACCCGACTACTCAATTCGCTAATGACAGCATACGTCGCCTGCGGGCTGTCCGCGCGGGCAATGGAGATATGGGAAAACATCCGCCGTTCGGTTCAGGGCCCGGATCACGAGAGCATAGCCATAGCCCTGGATGCGTGCTCCCGCGTCTCGGAAGGGATCTACCAGGCGCAGGTGCTCTGGGGCCAGCTGCGCGCGGCGGGGTACAAATTCACTGCGGGGGATTACGCAGCGTACGTGGAGGCGCTGGGCCGGAACGGTATGTGGGATGAGGGGTGGAAGATTGCGAAGGAGATGAAGGGGGAGGGTGTGGAGCCTGATGTCCGATTGTAAATTATTTGTCCCCCATCTCTCCTCCCCCCTTGGTGATATTTGTATGATGGCAGTGCTAACTGAAGGAGGGAAGATTGGGCGCCCTGTACACCACCATGATCAAGAAGCGGAAGGACGAAGTCGCTGCCTGGGCCCAGAATTGGTATCCGGACACCTGGGCCCGCGTTGAGGAGCGGTTGAAGGCCCTGCCGGGGAAGCAGGTTGATGTTGTATATAGGGATTTCGAAGAGGGGGTTAGAGAGGCGGAGGAGAAGCGGCGGCAGGTGGAGGCGGATTTGGCAAATTTGCCTACTGGGAAGAGGGAAGGGGATGAGGGCAAGGTGGAAAGAGGGGAGGAAGAGGAGGAGAAATAATGGGTTGTATTTATGCAGGTTCGCTGGGTAGATTGGTAAATGGCTGTGGTCGGTTGAATCATGAGATATCATTCGGTGACGGTTAAAGTTCGGGCGGTAAGTTTACCTCGCGTGCGACACGACGCCGTGCGATGCAGCACGGTAACTTATCGTAACCTTACCAGACACTATTAGCCGGGCAGATGCAGAGATACTTTAGGTCTCAATGGAGACGCAAGAGGGGGGGCAGGGGTTTGGACATGGCCTGGAAAGGAGGAAAGAGAAACTGAATTTAGGTTTTTAAATACGCAATCAACCCCCGGCATTGCGAATAAGAATATTATGGAACCCAACTTGGCTTCTCCTCCTCTCCAACATTACTCTTCAAAACCATAATCAGCGCAGGAGATTTGCATCTAGGCCCATGCATAGCGGGTTTTGGAGCTTAAGTTAGATAGTACTCGTAGGATGGGAGTTAATTTCACGATTAGGAGGAGACTGGCGGGGCCGGATTGAATCTAGACACCCTTAAATAGTAGCAATCACCGGTCCCATTATGAGGTATCATAATATTACCCTTGAAAGGTTCTCATGAGATGTTTGACACTTTTGATGAACCGCGGTCTGGGGAAGCGTTTCTGTAGAGGTTTGGGCGAGTGTGTGTGTGTGTGATAGATAACGTAAGCAGTATGTGCTTTCCCATCGGATATGATTTATTTTTTTCGACCGGGGGGAGATATTTAAGACGGGGTTCTGTGGTATAATATATCATACAGTAGGTAGACTTACTCGGGGGAGGGGGGGGGAGACGGTCGTTACCATGAGGCGGAGGTCGGCAGTGGTCAAGTACCACTTCGGTAGGGTAACCGGCTGCATGCAAGGTGGTAGCACGCGGAAGGTATGAATGAATCTTTGTTGCAAAGAAATATTAAAAATACAAGGATAATTTCGCTTTGTTAGCGAAAAATACTAAAAAAAACGCTAGATATACTATATTAATTAATTGAATTTATTGTGAGGAAAGGGATGCTCTTGTGGTGGTTTGATAAATGATTAAAATGCAGGGGGCAGTGTTTCGCTGAGGGTATGCTATCAGTGACTATCAATACGAGGTACAACCTGCGACGTATCATAGTACCTACGACCCCCTGCCTTATCCAATCTATCCACTCACCTACCTATCTTCTTTAATCTATTTATCTTGAAGTTTATAAACCCTGAGAGAATTACCTACCAGGATATGGGGGGGGGGGCTCGTTGCTCAAATCCCACCTGCTGCGAGTTGGTTTTACAGGCTTGAGTTGCGTGGAGGGTTTCGCGGGTAGAATCGATTTCGTGGAAGTCACTCACTCCTCCCTGAAGGGAACTGCACTAGTACCCCAAGTCTTGATTTCGATCCTTTTTGTCCCTGTGGAATTCTGTGACTCAATTCTGTAAAGCCCGGGTGGGATTTGAGCAATGAGCATTCTTTTCATGTCCAGGTAGGTAATTCCTTCAGGCATTGATGAATTAGAGACAAAATAGATTAAAGAAGATGGGCAGGTACGGGGGGGGGTAATGGTATGTTATCAACCACTACAAACATGGCCATCCAACAATTTACCCCCCCCCTACCACAACCCATCTACCTACCCTCAGTGAACACTGACCCCTGGATTTTGCTCAATTATTGAACCACCCTAAGAGCAGATATTTTCTCACAATAAAATTGATTAATTAATACAGTATGAATAATATTTTTTAGTATTTTTTTCTAACAAAGCGAAATTATTCCTGTATTTTTACTGTTTTTTTGCAATGAGGATTCGTTCGCGCCTCGTGTGCCCCCCATAGCAGCCAAAGATTTTCTGCTAGTTGCATACGGTACAGTTGACTCGCCATATTTTTGGAGGAGGTATGGTTCCGGAAGACTAGACTCTATACTAGTTTTCCTACAAAAAGTGTGACAATTTTGCCTGTAACGCCAAGTGTAACACATCAAAAAACTGTAGCCCTATGACCTAAATTTCCAACCCTTTGTACTTTTGTATAATAACTAATAATAATAAAATGTTTTTGTATGATATCATATTCAAGTTCGAAGTCTTCTCATCAGGGAATTACTGATTCAGAAGTTAATGTCAAGTAGCTTACCTGTTGTTAGAGAACAATATCTCCACTCTGTATTTGGCTGTCTATAATTGAATCCATTGATCAATTAACTACTTCATTGTAATAATACATCTTGAATTCAATATCTTAATATTTCAATTTCTCATTTTAATATCTTAAAGTATATTTGTCAAATTACATAATAATAATTGTGTTATTAATAGTAATACAATAAGAGCTTATATGTTAGTGTTGAGTAGCCTATTAGAGAGGATGACAAATTTAGAAGTGTTACACTTGGCGTTACAGGCAAAATTGTCACACTTTTTGTAGGAAAACTAGTATAGAGTCTAGTCTTCCGGAACCATATCATAGTCTATAGAATTTTTAGAATATCGGGAAGTGGCACCCGCCCTCCAATAGCCTTCTTTTTTGAGTCTGATCTGCTGGTGATATCCCATATAGTCCACAAGCTAGCTGTTTTGGTAGGACTTTCGGCCTGCTTGTGGTCTGCCCCTTTTACACTACGAAGTCAAATAGGAGAATGCAACAACAACGACATTCTGTCCTCTGTCCTCTGGGCTGATTACACAGCTTGTCTATAACCAATGATCTAACATTGTGACTTGTCAGCGCTTGCCTTTTTTCTTCTATTCCTCGAGGTTGGACTTTGTTACCTAATATAAGTCTTCTTAACCCTGCTGCGGCTGTAACAGTTCCCAAATTTGTCGGCTTGTAAGAGCCATTCCCCATATTTTCAACAAGGTAGTCTTGGATGTCCTGGTGCCTTAACTTGGGATATAATGGGGGTAGCTAGGCTGGGGTATTACGTCGGTCATTGGCAATAGCAAAGTTACTCGACACGCTAATGGTCATATAATCTGTGCTTAAGGAATTGACATTATTGCTGGAAGGTTGAAATATTTTCTCTTTTGTGTAGGTTAGGGTATTGCAAATGGGTGATGGATACCAAACAGCGGAGTGGGTTCATCAGATATCACTCCGCAATAACTTGTAATAAAGGTAGTTTGGTAATTTGACCAAGGACAAAACATACCAAAGATGGAGGTCTTCGAGCCATCCTGACTATCGTTGTCACAGAAAACTGAGGGAGACCCCCCCAGTGGAACCCAGTTCATACAGGAGTTTCTGAGGGGTTTTGCTCTCATTCTACAACGGAGGCACAGAGTACTCCCTCCCTAAGGTCCCTGTCAAGAAAAGGGTTTTGTATGGAGAAGATACAGTACATTGCGATGAGAACACTAGGTAATAATGGGGGAGATATAGCCTTGGCGAGTTTTCTTGGGAAATCAGTGGAAATATACCGTCGAATGTATTTTTAATTTCCCAGAAGTGCTCGCCATCGTAACATACTCCTAGAGAATTTGAACAGCCCCCAATTACCTCTAAAAAAACAAACAAAAAACATCTCAGCAAATCTACGACGGTTGATCTTAGTTTGAAAGCCCCAGCACGATGTCAAGGTGTCAACCATGCTGGGGTCCCATGAGCCATCAGCTGATTAGCCAACCCGAGTTGGACGGATGATAGCGAACCATGGTAGAGCCTGTTTGGATATAGATATAACTGTTCCATTTCGTTATCCCATACAAATGACCCCCCCCTTGTGTTTCAAAACGGAGAGAAGGTCATTTTCCCACCCGGAGAAGTCACCCAACAGAATGGTCCCATTTCTTTCCAAACAGGCTCTTATACCATGGCCTAAAGTATCCTTCCTGTCAGGCACCTTCCGTAGGAGGCATGTTACCGTGCTCTTGAGCAACAGTAAATACTGCGAGCTGGGACACTCCCAGCAGGCAGGCGCCCTGGCTGTCACAGTCGCAAAGCTCTTCTGCAACTGTGATGCAAATTCCAGGGAGAGGAAAGAAGAAGATTTGGGGGGAGGTGGCAGTATTTAGAGAGAATCGGAGGGGGTGCTAAGAAGTTTCTCATGCTGGGATTCCGTGGGGGATATGAGGTTTAGGTCTCTGGTAGGGTTCATGAAAGAGTCTTCAGGTTGGTATCATAATATTATGGTTACGGTTGTCCATTCATACATCAGCAAAAAAAAAAGCATACACCCGGACGCACCCTGTGCTCCCTGTGAGTCCGGCGGTCCAGGCGCATAGAACGTAAACTCGCTTTCAGGGTGTGCGGTCTTTTATTGGGTGCTTGTGGACAGGGGTCCATGCCGCCCAGACGCACCAGACGCAACCAAGGACTCAGAAGGTACCCGACGCAGAAAGGTTCTCTGGACGCAATCCGACAGGATAGAACATTAGTGGAAGTACTCAGATGTAACTAGCTATCATCAGATACCTCCTAAGTCAACAACTCTACCTTCGAGGACTTTGAATAAGTTAGTGAAAACTGTGGAGAATATCCAAATTGTCCGGAAATATCCATGCAGTATTACTCATGTTTACTTATTTGAGTCATTTAGATAGTAAAATAGGCATATATTTATTAAAGCTAGTCTAGAAAACAGTAGCACTCGGTAGCTAACAATTTGAAAGTACTTGCCGGGGGAACTCAAGTACAAAGGTTGCGATAGTATTTGAACCTGCGGTCAGACAGCGTCGGGACAGGGTGCGTTGGAATCCGCCGGTCGAGGGGAATCAAGTGGTATAGGTTTCGAAGCGTCCGCATGGCTATAGAGGTCAGCAGAATGAAGAAGGCGGATACCTCAGAGGGCAGATGTCCGCCAGAGTCGGGAAGGGTCTCATTGGAGTCCGCTCGCCAAGGGGAATCGAATGGTATAGGCCTCGAAGCGTCCGCATGCCTGTAGCACCCAGTAGCCAACAATTTGAAAGTACTTGCCCGGAGAACTCAAGTACAAAAGTATGTATAGCCATTCAGCCAGTGGTCGGACAGCATCGGGACAGGGTGCGTTGGAATCCGCCGGCCGAGGGGAATCGAATAGTATAGGTTTCGAAGCGTCCGCATGCCTATAGGGGTCAGCAGGATGAAAACGGCAGATACCTCAGCGGGCAGATGTCCGCCAGAGTCAGGAACGGCCTCATTGGAGTCCGCTCGCCTAGGGGAGTTGAATGGTATAGGTTTCGAAGCGTCCACATGGCTATAGAGGTCAGCAGGATGAAAAAGGCAGATACCTGAGCGGGCAGATGTCCGCCAGAGTCGGGAAGCGTCTCATTGGAGTCCGCTCGCCGAGGGGAGTTGAATGGTGTAGGTTTCGAAGCGTCCGCATGGCTATAGAGGTCAGCAGGGTGAAAAAGGCGGATACCTCAGCGGGCAGATGTCCGCCAGAGTCGGGAAGGGTCTCATTGGAGTCCGCTCGCCGAGGGGAATCGAATGGTATAGGCCTCGAAGCGTCCGCATGCCTGTAGCACCCAGTAGCCAACAATTGGAAAGTACTTGCCCGGGGAACTCAAGTACAAAAGTATGTATAGCCATTTAGCCAGTGGTCGGACAGCATCGGGACAGGGTGCGTTGGAATCCGCCGGCCGAGGGGAATCGAATAGTATAGGTTTCGAAGCGTCCGCATGGCTATAGGGGTCAGCTGGATGAAAAAGGCAGATGTCCGCCAGAGTCGGGAAGCGTCTCATTGGAGTCCGCTCGCCGAGGGGAGTTGAATGGTATAGGTTTCGAAGCGTCCGCATGGCTATAGAGGTCCGCAGGGTGAAAAGGGCAGATACCTCAGCGGGCAGATGTCCGCCAGAGTCGGGAAGCGTCTCATTGGAGTCCGCTCGCCGAGGGGAATCGAATGGTATAGGTTTCGAAGTGTCCGCATGCCTGTAGCACCCAGTAGCCAACAATTTGAAAGTACTTGCCCGGGGAACTCAAGTACAAAAGTATGTATAGCCATTCAGCCAGTGGTCGGACAGCATCGGGACAGGATGCGTTGGAATCCGCTGGTCGAGGGGAATCGAATGGTATAGGTTTCGAAGCGTCCGCATGGCTATAGGGGTTAGCAGGATGTAAAAGGCAGATATCTCAGGGGGCAGATGTCTGGCAGAGTCAGGAAGGGTGTTATTGGAGTCCGCTCGCCGAGGGGAATCGAATGGTATAGGTCTCTAAGTGTCCGCATGCCTGTAGCACCCAGTAGCCACCAATTAGAAAGTACTTGCCCGGGGAACTCAAGTACAAAGGTTTTGATAACATTTTAACCAGCGGTCGGACAGCGTCGGGACAGGGTGCGTTGGAATCCGCCGGTCCAGGGGAATCGAATGGTATAGGTTTCGAAGCGTCCGCATGGCTATAGAGGTCAGCAGGATGAAAAGGTCAGATATCTCAGGGGGCAGATGTCCGCCAGAGTCGGGAAGGGTCTCATTGGAGTCCGCTCGCCGAGGGGAATCGAATGGTATAGGTTTCGAAGCGTCCGCATGGCTATAGAGGTCAGCAGGAAGAAAAGGCAGATACCTCACCGGGCACTGGCCGATGTCCGCTAGAGTCTGCCAGGGCCTTATTGCAATCCCCTAGAGTCTGCCCGGGCCCCAGTGCAATCCGGTAGAGCCCGGAAGGGCCTCATTGGAATCCGCTACAGTCAGGAAAGGCCTCATTGGAATCCGCTCGCTTAGGAGTAATAAATAGTGTCAACCTGGATCGATGAGCATGCCCCTCTCCGAAGGTTGATAATATTCAATAGGTCAACTTATTCGATCATGAAGCCTAATACAAGGTGGGAAGAACTTAGAAACCTTTTGCGAGAGTTGTTAGCAGTGATCAAATAAGGGGTATGTTTTGGGTCGTTACCGGGACAATAGATGGTTAGTCATCCCATGTTTAGATCCTTTTTCGCCAGAACAGCCTTTACCCGGTGATAAAGTAGTCTGTTGTAAGTGGAGGCCATCAGGGGCAGGGAGAGTTCCACAATGCAGATCCCTATGGGTCACTTACCTTGGGTTTCTTCGGGAGATTAGGGAGTGAAATAGACCATCCAGGTGCACTGGGCGGACAGGATGCGGGTTGTATTGCACCCAACAGACTAGGATGCAACCATTGTGCTGGGGCCATCTGAGGGCGGGCTGGGCGGACTGGATGCTCCAGACGGATTTCCTGCGTCCGGACGCAATGCCTATCCGTCTGGAGCAAACGCATTTTTTGCTGATGTAGCACAATGGATGTAATAGGGGACGCCTTCGCATAAGATCCAGCCTTAGAAAGCTCCAAGCTTGTCTAATTCCCATTCATGTCTTTACCACTCTCTCAAATTAGCCTCCGCTGGGAATATAAACCTCCCTAGCCCCCTACCAATCGCTGCACTATTTCTACATCCAGCCAATATTTTGGATAGAGTTCCATTGCCCAAACTTCACATATTCAATCGACCGGCATCGGCGATGGCAATGCTCACAGCAGCAACATGATAGGGGACCACCTTCTATAGGTCCGATACGGAATTACGGATTATGTATTGGCTTTTGCAACTGGAGACAAATAACGGATATCAAGGAGTGCGATCTGCCGGTTAGGCGGTGTAGGAGATTGGTTTTTGGAAACGAGTGAGCTTCAGGAATAGAAGGGCAGTGAGAGTAGAGTTGATAAGACCATCTTGTTATGCTTGGGAATGCGGGAGTGGGAAGACAAGTTTGGGGTAAAAGGCGGGATTCTTTGAAAGAAGGAAATACCACATCAGCAAAAAAACTCGATTTTGCATCCACACGCATCTGAACGCACCCTGTAGTGGAGTTTGCATCTGGTCAGCATCCTGTGCATCACATGAATCGAGTTTTAAACTTCAGAAGCCAAAATAGACATGTAAATATTGTCCGTTAGGGCTGAAAATTCAGGTTTGTCTACGCAATTGTTAGATTAATCTTAAAATGAAACGGGTTTTTTGATTACATAACTTCAAAAAAATTGTCCCACAGAACGCAGCCAGAAGATGCAGGGTGCGCTGAACTGCAAATAACGCAAACTGATTTTTTTTGCTGATGCACTAACTACTAGAAAAACTAGTTCCTTAGTGATCAACAGCCTGTGCAATTAGGCAAAGGAGGAAACTATAGCTGTTGGAGGCTTGTGCAGCGACTTCCTTTCTCAACAAGAGCAGACCCTAACCAACGCAATGAGCGCTATACTGAAGTCATTAGGTAACCCACGGGGCATCCGTAATGACTCACGCTTAGCATTTTGAGAAGAGAAGACGGAGTTTGGCCGTAGAAGGCAATGAATTCTACATCTCATGGGAATATTGAGGATTGCTATTGCTTCGCTGTAGCAGATTTTCATCTTTGTTGATGCCTTGGAATAATATTTACCCTTGGACGTGCCAGAGCTTCTTGAATCCCTGAGGGATATTGTTCGAGAGTCTCCTACCACGAGAATATCCCTCACCGGGAGTCCCCATATCATGGAAGATATTCAGATATATTTCACCAAAGAGGTTGTGATACCAGTCAGCCTTGACACAGATGATATTTAGAATTATCTAGAGATGAGATTAGACATGGACCCCAAGCTAGAGGTGATAGGCAATAATTTATGGGCAGATATTGTGAGAGATAGCCTGGAAAAGATAATCCAATATGTGGATTGGACAGTTTTGCATTTGTAACTACCCTACAGATAGGTAGCTACAGTGGACTAGACTCAAGCCCGTATGGTATACTAGGTGGTAACCATATTGAGGATAGGCCAGTATACTTAGTATACTACCGGTAGACATGAGTTGGTACAAGTGCCTACAAAGCGACTTGGTGACATAGGGTTAGACAGGGTAACCTAGGTAGGCCAAAGTTACCCTACTAGACAGGGTAACCTTCGGAGGGTATGTTCGCATAAAGCTAAGGACCCATAGTAAACATTGCACGGATCTCCAGGGCAAAATTATATGTGGTCGCGTGGACTCTCGAAGGAACTAAAGGCATAACGGGGTAAAGTTACTGTACTTTAGAAACATGATTACCCTACCTTGGGACCCCAGTTACCCTCCTGAGGTACCCCAGTTACCCTACCTTCACCGACAAAGTCATCTGCAGACTTAGGGGAAAGTTATCCCACAATAGTGGGGCTCTTAGATGTTCATAGGCCGCTTCGTATAGTACGAAACGGACTACTGACGGAGCAGGAGTGGTCCGAACCTCATGTAACTTTCAGGGCATATTCCTAACACCCCCCTGCGGCCCCAGCGTTGGTACGGCGTGACAGCACTCTACGGCTGTGTAGTTGTGTGCTTCCTAGTAAAGAGAGATTCATAGGAACGGTCTTACAACACCATATGAGTTGTGGCCGTCCAACCGACCAGAAGCTGTTCGCAGAATATATAAGGGGTATGAGGGTGACCGCCTCCTGGGGCACCACCTGGATAATGCCTGGGAACCACCTACGGGCATACTTTGACCTCGGGGTAGTTGTATGGTTCACAGTAGAGGGCTTGAGGCTGACCGGGGAAGCTACAAGGCTTCCAGGACAACCACCCCAATGCCAGTCCCAGGCTACCCCGTGAACTGTAGCATTACCATGGGTTATTAGTGGACTCTAAAGGTGTGAGTCTTGTCGCAATTTAAGAGGGTCCAGCATGGTTGACTGTGGGTAGCGCCTATACAGTCAGGCAGCAGGAGATTTCTTATCGTGAGAGCATGCAGTCAGGTTTAGAAGCTTAGTATAGCCATGTAGATTTGCCGATGAACTGCGTAGCTTGTATAGACGAAACCACAGCTGGGCCAGTGAGTCCCAATGGATATTATCTCTATGGTAGGCATGTCGGTCAGCCACTGACATGCTACCGATAGGAAAGGGTTTTCGCTCATGCAGATGTAGTTGGAGAGGCATCACCGCAAGCACTTCCTATTTGTGGATATAGTTAACATCCGAGTAGTCCGACTGCCTCCGAGTGTTAGCTCACCTTAGGCAGGTGAGTTGGACAGCCCTGAGCTGAGCAGGGTGCTCGTGAAAGGTCAGAATGGTTGACGGCTGTCCTCTGGCTTTACATTATTCTACTTAACTAAAGCAAGAGACACCCTATGCTGATAACCAACGATCCTCGAGAGAACTTATTGAGTGAAGCTTTCAGGCTTAACGATATTAAGTTTTACCGCTTGATTCTACTTTGAATTATCTTTATCTTTATTTTGATCCTTACTTCTACTTTGAGTCCTCAGTGTGTGCGGTCGCAATCTTAGGATCCGTCTTCCTATAGAGTACCCCTGTTACAGCATTTCTACTCTATTAATGATGTATCCTTACCATCGATTCTTTGTAGATTCCTCTTTATTTTTCTCAACATCGGCGCCATTGTAGGAGAGGTAACAATTTGCCAGAGAAGTAACATGAATAGATGCAGTGTTCCCAACGGGCCAGGCCGGCCAGGCTTCGGTAAAGCCGGGCCCGGCCTGCCCAAATTCTCTGGGATCTAGCCTGGCCCGAGCCTGCAGGCTTGGTTAAGCCTGAGCCTGGCCTGGCCGGGCCCGCCTATAGGCCATATAGGCTTTTTCCTGGCCTGAACGGCTTCTGCCGACCCACTCATAGCGAGCGGCTGTTCTGTGTCAAAAGCAAAATTCACGGTAAATGTTTCCTAATTACTAAATATAATTAAAAATAAAGTAACGGTTTCACTTTATTAGCAAAAAAAACAGAAAAAATACTAGAGGTAGTGAATTAATTAGTTGAATTAATTGTAGAAAAAGAGTTGCTGTTGGTGGATCAACTGTGTGCAGTAGGACGGTGACTGTTTCGAAGGCATCAATAAGAGAGGTTGACTGTAAATAGTTTACAGAACAACATTGAAAATACAACAGTTTCACTTTATTCGCTTGGGGATTTACAGTGGTTGCTGCAAAATAGGGGGGAATGATGGTACGATAGGTTGTGATCGTGGCCCTGGAGGTAAATTTCCAAGACTATTGTGTTGGTTGAGTATCACTCGTTTTGTAATTAATTAAGAAGTAATAGCCGAAGCTAAGGAGGAAAAAAATCAAAGGCGATAAACTTGAAAGAGAGGAGGGGGAATGGGGGGCGTTGAATACCCTTAAAGCAATCTGTTCTCAACGCTAATCTCCGGGCCTATAGGCGCCTATCAGGCCTGATAGGCTTTCGTAGGCCGATCGAATTCGGCCTATATCGGCCTAGGCTATCTTCCGGAGCGGCCTGCCTTGGCCCGGCCTACGGCCTATAGGCCGGCCTACCATCGGCCTGGCCCGTTGGGAACACTGAATAGATGACACTTAGCAATGGATTGAGCGATGCCTACAAGGCAATTACAAAGTGGCTAAAAGCGCAGAAGGGGTGTAGATTAGTACTTGGGCTGAAGGTCCTGGCGTGGGTGTTGTCTTCGGAACGGCCATTACGAGCATAGGAGTTCTGTCATGCCTTTGGGGTGAAGATAGGATCTGGAAAATGTTCTTGCGCTGCTGACACTGCTAGCATCTTGTCTGGGTCTTGTCGCGGTCGAGTTGTCTTCGTCCACAGTCCGACTGGTACACTTTACTCTTCAGAAGCATCACTTTCGTGATCCGATCCTATCCCATAGTCCCCACTCAATAATTGCTTAAGTTTGCCTGATATACTTTAATTTTAGATATATGATATCAGGGATCTTTCGCCAACTCTATTACCAGTGCTTTGCTCTACCATTGACCGACCCTTTGCCGCTGAACCCATATTCCGAATTTTAAAGTATATTATGGTCCGAGAGACCGGACGCATACTGCACAGATCTAGTCTAAAACCTCAACCTATCACGGAGGCAAGGTCAAAAAATAAAATATTTAACAGACAGGGTGTTGGGTATATTATCTTCCATTGTCCTTCAACAATATCTCTGCTTTCCATATCATTCCTCCCCTATATTTGATTGCATTTCTTTATGTGATAGGATTGTTTTGGTTGGGCATGGACTATTCGGCGGTTATCTCTTACAAGTTGGATATCTTTCTACTATCAGGTTTGGGGTGGTATATCGGCCTGGGGCTGGTGATGCCTTTTGGGCTGAAGGGGAAGCAGTCTTCTCATGAGATATTAGGTCACTGGTGTGTGTTTGGCCGTGGCACATTCTTTTTGTTTATCGTAAGTTATTGAAGTTGTTTGAGGTGAAACTACCAAAAACAGCACTGTCCTTCTCATGGATATTTGAGCTTACTCCAACACAGGTATTATTTCTGCTAGTGTTCGGATAATAAGATACGTTTCTGGGCCCGAGTGCGTTACACCGTTGGTATTATACTACAGGTTACGGGCATATAGTACCCGAACACTAGCCAGCAGTCCCACCGTAACATTTGGCAGGGATTGACCCCAGGGCATTACTAACCCTAGACCTACCCCCTAGCAAAAAAAGTGGTTCGCCGAGCATTTTTTAATGCTCGACTACTCCACTGCCCCCCGGATTCGAACTTATGATGGTCCCTGTTTCAAATTAGCCGACCAGTCTCCTAAGCCATTAGACCATAGGAACTGGCCGACAATACTCTTTCTTCTTGATCTTTTGACTGCTTCTTCAGAAAATAGACAGTTCAGGCGCCTGATACTTTATCTTTAGTAAAAAAGAGGCATCGGTATAAAATCATAGTACTCTCTCATGATATCGATAGGACGAGGAACGGGGGGTTCCAGTTTATACCTGTGATCTGCCTCCGAAACACGCTCTCTTTCTCAGAGGACACATATTCTCCGAATTCCATGGTTAGTATCCTCGTTGTAACTATTCGTTGGCATAGGAAAGGGCATGGATAAAACTTTTGTACGGTAAATTATCTCTGAGTATCTGACCGCCCGTACAAAATTCGGACTCAAGTGTTCGGGTTCTATATGCCTGTAACTTATATACGGCAAATTACCATGAATCATACCGGGAAGGTAAAATACCGAAGAACGGCATCCCACTTTAAATTCTGATGTTAGGTGATCCTGTCGTCCACCCTATAAGTTTGCATCAAATTGAGGTAGTCTATACTCTAGCATTTGATACTTACTCCAGTGTGACGAATATTTGGTATGTACTTAAAAAAGCTCATACAAAGATGGAATACACTGGATATAACTTCTCTTCTCCTCTAATTTCCTTATCATCGATTTTGCAAAGGACTTCAGTGCTGGAACATTTCTAGGGTTTTTCTTGTAGGGATGCTTCTATGAAATTAGCCTTTGGAAAAGAGGAGGGAATGAGAAGGTTGAAGAACTGATAGAAAGACACAACTCCTACAAAATATCAGCTAGGGTAGGTGTTCTTGGAAATGATATGGATATCATTCTGCTCGTAAGATACAAGATTATGATTTGAATCTTCAAGGCGGTTTGAAAAAGGAACCTGGTAACCCTACCATACGTTACTGTATGGTACAATATTTCCTTGTATAGTGAGCCTCGGGCACTATTAGCACTGACTCGAAAGGGGTTTAAGCTATCGTTTAAAATCCCACAATCCATAAAATATGAGCTAATTAACGGTGAATTCTGGCTATGCGGGGGGGCCTGCATCATAGGGAAACGTTTTAACTTTACTTCAGCGTACCATTCTAAGTTAATCCTTATCGTTCAACGGTTTATCTCTCCTCTCAAATACCTCTTTCAGCTCTCTATGATCTTTCAAACCAGGTACCAGTTTGGACTAATTAGTGCTCTCTTTTATTGTTCTTGTTATTCTTCTCATATGATTTTCTTGAAGGTCTTTGTTTTCTGGATTCCTTGTAGTAGAGGAATTCATGTGGTAATGGCGGGACTGAACTACTTCGCTACAGGGCTGGGCTACACCTTTCTTGTTATCTATACAGATGATAGTTTTCTCTATCAATAATCTTGACTATTAGCTATCACCACTTCTCTATCTGAACGAGAGCGCATTGCTACACTAATCCATGATTGGATGCCGAGTGAGATATCATGATCACAATTCACCGGCTTCCTCCTAACGAGGACTAAATGCTAAGGGGAGTATCCTCACCGGGACTGAATGAACTACAGTTCAAAGTTGGCTCTTGGCTTGCATATAGGGCTGATTAACTGCTATTGCGGAAGTTCACCTCGCTCCTATGCGGGGGTAGGGGTTTAGCTAAAGCTTTAAACTCCTCACTACTATCCATAAAGCTTTCCTAGAACTCCTCTGTGTAAAGCTTAAAGACTCACGGCGGCTAAAGATGATGAGTGCTAGCCCTCGCCTAGCTGCACTTTGAACCTACAGATTCACAATGCATCTGCCAAGGGCTTTTGATGATGATTGTGATAAGGGTGCGGTGCCCTCGAAGGATGACCTATGCCGCCACAAAGCTATTGCGCCCCTCAGCTAGCACCAATCCTCTATAAATTGAGCCAAAGCTCCTCCTCTCCTCCTCTCCTCCTCTCCTTTTCTTCCCCACCCGCGAACATCACCTCCACGGCTTCATCCAAACAACCATCTCAACCATCTCTTTCCTCCACTTCGTCAAACCACTTTCAAAAATCAAATATCAAAATCGTCAAACACCTAAACAAAATGTTCATCTCAAAGATCACCTTCCTCCTTCTTTCCCTCTTGGCCTTTACATTGCCCGCTCTTTCCCTCCCCGTTGAAGACCAACCCGAATTTCAAACCATGGCCACTCCCGAAGACATCGCAGCGCTCGCTATCATCAACGACCCTACCCCAAAATTCTTTGCAAACGTCACGGTCACGGACGGGATCACCTCGCAGAACATCACAGCGCAAGTCAGCTACACCTGCGACACAACCGACGGATCCCCAAGCGTACACTGGCTCCGCGAGCTTTCCGGACGGCTTCGCGGTGAATTCAAGCATCGGGAATGCATGCAGAAGAACATGTGGGGAAGCAAGTGTACCAAGCTCATTGAGATGGGCGACGCAGCGGCTAGCATTTGCGGAGATTATTTCCGGTGGGTGTCTTGCGACTATGTTGGAGAGGCAGGGTTTTGGATCACGGATCATTGTGCTTGGAAAGGACTGGCCGGGGGGAGATTCTTTTTAGAAGATGGAAAGGGGACTAGGCTTGCATTTCATAAGAGCTAAGAGGGGATACTGGAATGTGCAAAATGAAAAAAAAAAAAGTGGTGAAATTGGAGGTTTTCATGTAACTAGTTGTTTGAAAATATGAACTACTAGTATTCAATCGTGTCTTGTTTCCCAGAGCTTGTGAAAATTTACCTATCTCGGCGTGATCATATGGCCAGAGATTGGGGTTCAGAGATGAGCATAGTGATATTGGTCTTTTATTTATTTAGGAGTTTAGGAAGCGGATTGATATTGGGTGTTTGTGCGGAGAGGGATGGTATAGTGGCCTGAGGATGGACACCGGTAATGGGCTCGGGCATCCCGTTCAACGTGTCCGTTCCTAACATGTTCCTAACATTCTAAGGGGACGGGTGGAGCAACATATAGATATCTAGAATATACTGTAGATGGTGTTATAGAATGAGATATTGAATGCTTGTTACACATCTTCGACTGGTGGCGAAAGCCCAGTGAACAAACAAACAGTGGATGGTCATTTTTCCGAGTGAGATCTTATGGCCACTAACCTCTCTGTTCGTACTGCACACGGGATGCCGGACCATCTGAAATCCCCGCAACCAAAAATAAAATAATAAAAAAACATTCATTGAGCTCTTCCATAATATGTAAAATTCAAAGGAGCCACCGCTGCTGCCACTAAAACTAATATAGATAAAATCTTCCCATGACTAACCACACTGAAAAACTACCTAGCAAACACGCACAGGCGGAAAAAAGGGCAAGAAATCCGACCTTAACAAAACGCCGTAGTACAATGCAAGGAGAGGAAGAATAATAATAAAACTAATACTGCTATTACTATTTCCCAAACAATTTCTTCAAACCCTCGGGTCTTTTCTTCGTAGGTGAGAACTCATTATTGAACGCTGATACACTAGGCACTAACAAACTCGTGCCCTCCGCTAATGCACTGGCCAAGCCTCCTTCTCCAGCGTTCTTCCCATTCTTTCTCTTCTTCCCCCCCGCTGTCGCTGCCGTCGCTTGTGGAGCAGGCGGCTCCTGACTCTCGGTCAAAGGTGCAAGCATAAGTCTTCCGCTACCATCGTCTTCGGTGAATAGGGTCTTTGCGGCGGCGGGTTTCCGCTTCCGTGGTTTCGGCTTTGGCTTTTCCACCTTTTCCGCTGTTATTACTTCGGGAATGTCGGGCTGGGCGGCGGGGTTTTTAGCTTTGCGCTTTCGGCTTGCCCCGGCGAGGAGGATTTTGGTGGGTTCTTTGGATTCGATTACGGCTGGGATCATGGTTGTTTCGCCGGCTTCTGGGGCATCTGCTTCGCTGGTTACAGCTGCTGCAGTTGTGGTGGCCGTGGTTGAGATAGTAGTGGTGTTAGCAACTGAGGTATCCGCCGCGGCGGTCTGGCGCTTCAAGAATGGGGTTATGCTAAACTCTGAAGTCTTCGGTGGAGTCTTGCGCGGCCGTTTGGCCGAGAGCTCGAGGTCCTCCATGGTTAAGGTTGAAGCACGCTTTTTGGGGTTCTTTGTGGCTGTTGATGCTGTTGCTGAGGATGTGCTTGTCTTTGCCGCGGTAGCAGCAGGTGCTGGCGCTGGCGCAGAGGCGGCGGAAGCTTTTGAAGCAGCGAGCTTGTTTCGAGTGCTTTCGAGCTTTGACTCGAGGACTTCATGCTTGGCTTCCCAGTCTTCTTTAGACTTGGCGAGGTCTTTTTCGGCCTTTTCGCGGGCCTTTGTTTCCTTGCGGAGCGCAGCTTTGAGGTCCGCAATCTCCTGGGATCTGCGTTTACCGTCTTCTTCTGCCTCGGTAGTGGCGGATTCACTGGCCTTCTTAAGGGCTGCTTGCGTTTTTTCCAGCTCTGAGCGTAGGGTGACAATCTCTTGCTGAAGCGATTGGTTTTCTGCAGCAGTTGTTTGTCGTTGGCTCTGCGAGTCGAGTCGGAGGGTGGAAACTTCTTGTTGGAGGGATTGGCGTTCCGCGACGTTTTCCCTGTGCTTCTCTTCCCACTCCGTCAACTGCGCTTTTAAGGCATTAGTGCTCTTCTTGTAAGCCTCAAGATCCTCTTTGCGCTTCGATAGCTCGCCATCTATAGTGGACTTCTTCGCGGTAGCCTGCAAGAGCTCATCTTCCAAATGGAGTATACGCTCCTGCAGCGTTTTCTTCGCACCGAGCGCTTCCTCTAGCGATGCTCGCAGAGCTGCAACCTCAGCCTCTTGCTGTTTCTGTTCGCCGACAAGGCTCCGTTGGTATTTCTCCTAGATCATAACAAATGGTCAACCACAACCCAATGAGGAGGAATGAAGCAAGAGAATCAAACCTGCAACTCTTTATTCTTGACCTTATACTTAGCGACCGCGTCCTCATGCCATCGCAAGGACGTGTATGCCTCCTTCAGTGCTGTTTCTACCTGTTCAAAGTAATCCTTGTCCTCGGAATACTCTTGATACAGCTTCTCATACCGAGCTTCCAGGATTATCAATTGCGCGCGGACCTTCCGTTGCCCTTCGTCTGCCTCGATGACGAGAGTTTCGGCGCACGCCTCACGGTAGGCAAGGAGAGCATTGGAGGTCGCGACCTTCCGTCGAGCCTGTTAGAGGCGGCGGTCAGTTTTAATACTGGATGAAGAAGGGAGGAAGTAGGACATAGGCTTACATCCTCGAGTTCGAAAAGGGTGTCTGGGTCGGACATTGTGATTGTTTTACAATATTATGCGAGGGTAATGAGAGGGCTACAATCTCGGTAGGGATTGTAGATGTTGGGAGAGGGTGCCGTAGGTATATATGGTGGGGACAGGGCAGGAAGAATAAGGAATAGAGAAATAGAGGTTTTGGGCAGGGAAACGCGAAGGGAGGCTGGCTGTCAGCAAACGGGCAGCAGAATAGCGTAGTGCAAATGTCTTACGAGCAAGCCACACCTTTGCAGTTTAGCCACGGTTAACTTCTTGATGTAACCGAGAATGGAAAGATTAGGGGCAATTTCTACTGAACACATTGCCTGAACCTTTCCACAAAGCCGCAAGCGAATCTTTTGTGCCTTCACTATCCACCAATACCTTAAGAACATCATAACCTCATACAATTCACGGCCCTTACACGGAAAGGGCGTGTTGACTTTCTCTCCACAAACACCACCGTCAAATATGCGCTCCCTCGCACTGATTGCGGGACTATTGTCTCTGAGTTCTTTACTTCTCTCAACTGCGCTTGCAGACCCCAAGCTCTCAAAGTTCACTTCGCTCACGGCTGGATCGAAATTGAAGGGCATTGTGAAGCTTAACGACGCTCTCTTCACAGAATTAACCACCGCTCCACGGAGTTACTCTGCGGTAGTGTTACTCACGGCGTTGGATCAGAGGTTTAGCTGTGACCTGTGTCAAGAGTTTCAGCCGGAGTATGAATTACTGGCGAAGAGTTGGATCGCGAAGCACAAGTCTAGCGATGGGTTGTTTTTCGGAGAGCTGGACTTTGCAAATGCTAAGGCTACTTTCCAGAAGGTTTGTTGGTTATACTCTAGTCTAGTTGTGGTAGATTGGGCTTACGCTGAGCTTGTTTAGCTGCAATTGACGACTGCTCCCATCTTGTACCTGTTCCCTCCGACCACTGGAGATAATGTTGATGTCGCACATATTGAGACACCATATCAGTTCGACTTCACTCAACAGTAACCAACCACTTTGCCTTGCCTTACCAACGATTGAACGAGCTAACGTTGTATTAGTGGTGTTCCCGCCGAGGCAGTCGCCCGCTTCGTCAGCCAACACACCGCACATAAACCCCCGGTTTCTCGTCCGTTCGACTACGTAAAATTTGGTGGCATGGCCGGCGCTCTGTTGGTCGCTATTACAATTGTCAGCATCGCCTTCTCCATTATCAAGCCCATCATTTACAGTCGCAATCTCTGGGCAGCCATCTCCCTTATCGCTGTCCTCTTGTTCACCAGCGGCCACATGTTCAACCACATCCGCCACGTCCCATACGTTGTTAACGACGGGCGCGGCGGTGTCTCCTATGTCGCTTCTGGATACAGCAATCAATATGGCTTGGAAACTCAGATTGTAGCTATTATTTGTATGTTTACCCGTTTCTACCCTTCACTCACCGTTTAGACCATGGCTAATTAGTATAGATGCCCTCTTGGCATTCGCTACTATCTCATTGGCAATGAAGACTCCCCGCATCGAAGACCCTACCCGACAGAAGGCCGCAATCCTAATCTGGAATGCTATCCTCTTGGTCGGGTTCAGCTTCCTCATGAACCTCTTCAAGCAAAAGAACGGAAGTTATCCTTTCTTCTTGCCACCTCTGTTTTAAAAATTGTAGTGCATTCCTTCTTAAACCATAGATTAGGGTGCGGAAAACTAGGGCTGGAAGTAAAAGTAAAGGAAGTGTATTTCTATCATATTGGGTATCTGGAACTTGAAGGAACCGAAGGAGGGCGAAGGAGCGAGAGGAATGGTTTCCCTTCACGTTTGCCATGAATTTAAATGGAACGGAAGGAATGGGATGGGCAGGCGGCGTGATACCACTTTGAGGTTCATCAAAAAAAATATTTTAAAAAAATGCAAAGCGCCGGCATGAAACAGACGCGTCAACACATGACCTCTCACTCGCTTTTCCACTTTGCCAAGCTTCACTCCATCCAATCAGCGTAAAATCCGGGTAACAAACTCCTATATTTATCTAGTCCCCCACCACACGGACTACCATGCTACCACCGCCTCACCGCTCCCTCCCCCACCAACCACCCTCCCTTTTGTTGTCTTATCAGGCAACAGCAATTTCCACCTTCACCACAACCATATTGTACATACTGTGATGATGATGCCTTGATGCCAATAAACAACATCTACCACTACCCCCGAGTTGATCTCTATCCGTTCATCCATCCATCCACCAATTGACACCAGCTGCGTTCTACTTTGTATCTACCTTTACTCACTCCATAAAGAGAGGGATTCACTCGGAACGCGGAGATCGACAATTGCCTGGCCTGAACATCCTCATTATGCCCAGTTTTCATTACTGTTGAATTGGGGTTGGTGTTTTTGCCTACATTCTCGGTTGGTTGGTCTTGGTTATTCTCGCATTGGGGGGTTGTGCGCAGGGAGTAGTACTAGTGCTTCTACATACATGAGAGTGCCTTCCTACGTTTCCTTGTGCAAGGATCTCTGGGGGAGTGAGGAGTATGAGAGCACTTTAGTGGACCACCATCTCTCCACACTTGTTAAGGAAGTTAGACTTATCTGATGTTCTAGGCGGCGGCTCTCGAAGACCACAAACGTTAGACCAAATAAGAAATAAGGTGCCGCGCGGGTTACGGAATGTTCTTAAGGGCTTATGTATGCTAGTATGATATTATAGCCTTAAACTATCAATCAATAAACAGAGTAGAGGGGCCCTAGCGCGAGGTTTAATTATTCCAGTTCTTACAGTGCGTCCAGTGTGCCACCATAACGCGATCTGTATAGAAGTGGTCATGATAGCTACGGGGTTTCAAAGACTTTTTTTTACTCAACCCAGAGCCAAAATCTCAAAATAACGTAGAGAAAAATAAAAACAAAAACTACTTATCCTCACTGCGCGCGCACGATAAGTAGACCCCGCAACAACAACAACACGGAGAAAAGAGCGCCAAAAAGCCCTCAAATATCCTTCCTCTATTCTCTGTGGTACCGTAAAAACCCGCTGTATCCACTATCGGGGATCGGGCTCTTGACTTTCGCAATCCGAGACAACACCCTGTGAAGGAGTAGCGCTTTCCACACAAAGTATAGTTTGGGCAGGCGGAGCTTGCTGGATCTCATTAACTGGTATTCGTTATTTTGTTGATTTGCTATGCTAGGTCTATTGTGGTTTGGTGCTGTAGTACAGTTGAGATCTTCGATAGTGGATAAGGTACAGCGGGTTTCTACGGTATGGTAGCGCTTACCTGCACAATACTGCAGGGAGGGAGGAACCTTTGCCCCGCCCTCCCACTAGCTACAAAGCTCACGCCCGTTACGCTTGGGGGATTTGCACTCGCAGTGGTGCACACGCACCTAGGGCAATAATTTTGTTCCGGGAGACCTAGCATGAAAGACTCGAACATTTGGCACCCGTATCAATATAAGAGCAATAGCACGCTGTCAACAGCTCCGGCGGCGGCGTTTGTCAGGTGTATGATGTCGAGATTGTGGGAGGGGGGATTATCTATGTCCAAATGTTCGGAGCTAGCGGAGGGAGGCTGGGTTGTCTTGGGGATGTTCATACTGGGTGTGACTGTAGGCCTCGTGGAATGGAGGCGAGTGTGTAGATTTGGTAGAGAATTTTCAGAGTAAATAAGCCTATTGCACGAACTCTGTTGGGTTTTTTTCCAACCTTTTGTATTCTTTCTTCTTCTTTCCCCTTTGTAGCCGCTAGAATCGGATTGAGTCCTGGATTTTTATATTTCACCTGGGAGGGCGCCTGGCATTGTTAGCTGTATTTTCTGTTTTTTCTTTTTCTTCCTTTCTTTTTATTTAGTGCTCCCAACTTGGCTTGCTCTATTATTTCTTACCGGACTTTCTGGTTACTTCCTCTTTGTTGAAAAAGAATGTGCTACTAGTAGCGGGTGGGGGGCTGCCTGTGGTGGTGGTGGTGGTGGTGGTGGTGGTGGTGGATCCCTAAGGGGAACAACCTTCTGAGCGTCTGAAGCGGTGGTGGTGTTGAATATCCCGCTGAGAGCTGGTTCTGCATCTTTATTGAATATAAACAAGGACTCTGGGGGATCTACGGTAGGGGGCTCTGCTGTCATATCCTCCCCTGGAGTGCTTGGGATTCTGCCTATTCTGGGTAGATATCTACTAGCTGTGCTCGATCTTTCCTGAGGGGTTCCCCAAACAGTGACAGATTATCACTCAGTAGAGAATACTAGGTTCTTCTCTTATCAATTCCTTCTTGGAATTTACTATCGGATTTCAATATGAGGATGTTAGTAATTCATGCCATGGATGAAAGCGCACACATCATAGTGGTGTGTCGATTGTATTAAAGTTTTCCAAAATAAATTTATTGGCCTGATATGAGTCAAGCTAACCATAACTATTGGGGAAGGGACGGCCTTTAGCTGTACTGCAAGTATATAACCTGCAGCTCTCCTAATCCTTGTCTTTCTCACGGCCGAACTCACCTTTTGTCCATCGCTAATATTCAGGTTGTAGTCACTCTGCGCAACATGGGATCCTGCCTTTTGGTATCGCTGATTTATGTCTTTTTTTTTGAATAACTAGTTACATGAAAACCTCCAATTTCACCACTTTTTTTTTTCATTTTCATTTTTGCCTATTCCAGTATCCCCTCTTAGCTCTTATGAAATGCAAGCTTAGTCCCCTTTCCATCTTCTAAAAAGAATCTCCCGCCGGCCAGTCCTTTCCAAGCACAATGATCCGTGATCCAAAACCCTGCCTCTCCAACATAGTCGCAATACACCCACCGGAGATAATTTCCGCAAATGCTAGCCGCTGCATCACCCATCTCAATGAGTTTGGTGCAGTGGCTTCCCCCGAGCCAGTTGTTTCCCTGTACGCATTCCCAATGCTTGCGTTCGCCGCGAAGCCGTCCGGAAAGCTCGCGGAGCCAGTGTACGCTTGGGGATCCGTCGGTTGTATCGCAGGTGTAGCTGACTTGCGCTGTGATGTTCTGCGAGGTGACCCCGTCCGTGACCGTGATGTTTGCAAATAATTTTGGGGTCGGGTCGTTGATGATTGCGAGTGCTGCGAGGTCTTCGGGAGTGGCCATGGTTTGAAATTCGGGTTGGTCTTCAACGGGGAGGGCAAGAGCGGGCAATGTAAAGGCCAAGAGGGAAAGAAGGAGGAAGGTGATCTTTGAGATGAACATTTCTTTAGGCCTTTGACGATTTTGATATTTGATTTTTGAAAGTGGTTTGACGAAGTGGAGGAAAGAGATGGTTGAGATGGTTGTTTGGATGAAGCTGTGGAGCTGATGTTTGCGGGTGAGGAAGGAAGGAGAGGAGGAGAGGAGGAGAGGAGCTTTGGCTCAATTTATAGAAGATTTGGTGATAGTTGAGGGGCGTATCATACTGGCCTTGTGCCATAGGTCATCGTTCGGGGGCACTGTACCTTTATCACGATCAAATTCATCCACCAAAGCCCCAGGTAGATGCATCGTGAATCTGTGGGTTTAAAGCGCAACTATGTAAGGACTAATATGTATCAGTTTAACCGCGGTATAAGAAGTCTTTGAGCCTTAAATAGAGGAGCATGGGTCTGACATCAGTTTACAGATCTAAGTTGTTGAAGATTTGATATTAGCAAAGCAGTCAACAGGTTATAAAAAGACGCGTGGAGAATTGTGTTTGTGCTCACGGTTGTCGTTTACTATCGGAAGGAGCCAGTGTTCGCATTTAGTAAAGCATGGAGCCGAGAACTCAGTGCCAGAAAACAACTTTGTGATTTCCATGTATCAGAGCTCCGAACCCGGTGGTTAAATCACGCAGGGTCACTCGTACTCTTAGTCAGTCAGTGACCCTTAGAAATCGGTGGAATATGTCTCAGTCTGGAGGCTTGGTAATTTATTTCCAGATAGGGCAGGGTACTTTACAGGCTTAATTTATCTCTAGTTAAGGAAGGATACCTTCCAAGCCCCGTCATATCTTTAACAAGATCTCTTGGGACCAGCACCTGACTGACTATGCAATAGGAATGTGTCTGGGTCAAGATCCAAAGTGAACCCTTGTGTATCTCTCATAGCGCTACTAACAGAGCGACAACAGAGCCAATATATGTGGGTATCCTACCCCAGCGTAGCCTCACAATTTGCACCATTCTAAAGTTCTAGACAGGTTCTAGTATCCTCGGTTCCAGGAATCTACTCGTGATACTGTAGTGTTTGTGAAGCGGACTGCTATTTCATGCTGCCAAAGTAGAGGTACTGCGATTAGCCATTGGAGAGAAAGCAAGTATCCATAATCGCGAGTGGTCTCAAAGCGGTGGTGGAGTAATTATTTTAAGCGGGGTGCTCACCCAAGGCGGTCGGACCACTAGGGAGCGGGAGCACTGGTCCGGCGGGTATGGTATGCACCGCGCGGAGGTTGCTGGTTTTCTTAGCCTCAGTAGAGAGCTCGGGAGTATAATAAGTGTGAGAATCACCGCGGTTTGTAGATCGTTGGGGGTGCTTGGGAAGGGAGTTCGGGATACCATAGACGGCGCATAGGTATTAGAACCAAATGATGGGATATTCTGCATGGGTGGCGCGGTGGGTTGTATTGTCGCAGGGATTTTTCTAATAATTGTTTGTAGGAGAGGAGCTAGCTAGGGCACTTCGCGGGAGGGGGGGGCTTCCGGGGAGCTCCCGACTGGGACAAGAACTTGGCCTAGGGATGGGAAGGGGAGGTTTTCCCTAGCTTCTAGGATTGAAGAAGAGGAATGCGTATAATCCGGTTTTGTTTTCACCGCTCTAAGGCTCTCCCGTTAGTAGTTCTCCGCCTCCCGTTTCGGCGCTTCGAGTCTTACCACAAACAGAAGCAGAGTGAGAGCTCACGATGAAATTCTAGGCAGAATAACCGGAAACCTCACAGAATATCCCTCACGAGAGCGAAGGGGAAAAGAAAAAAAATAAATCATGACTGTAGTCAGTAATCAGGAACTCTGCATCCAATTAGGGGAGGGTATTTCCAGGGGAGCTAAAGACAAACTCAGAACCCCCCGCAAGCGGATTCATATATCAGGCATTGCACGGGAGTAGCCCACCTGCCATGGCCGGCCCAGTTTCCCCAAAACTCTCCTTTTCCATATCACGGGGGTAGTACTTTCTGGATTTGCTGCGGGACTGGCTGGTTGAGTTGGCTTATCTTGAAATTGTAATATTGTCGGGTGCCAATATGCATGGATTGGCGGTTGTTCCTGTATTTACGAATAAACTTATCGAATCCTTCGCGGGCCTCGGGAAAGCCTTCTTTACTAGTTAGATGTTCTCAACTCTCAAAGGGGAGATATCTGCGGAGCTCTATCTCTTCTAGCATCCTTTGCCCTCCACTCTCCGCAGGGTTTCATGAAAGGGTGTAGAATTAGTTGTTTGACTCTTGATTATGGGATATAAGGGGAGTGCAGAGCCATCCATAAAGCCCACACGATTTCTCGTTTCAATAATTCTTTTGTGGTGTAAGTTAGTTCCAGCCGTCTATACACAACACCTCGATTGATGCAAAGGGGGACGCCTGGGCATAATGTTGGCTCAAAAAAAGATACAATTATGCTTCTAACTCTAACAAATTATATTTTTTTTGAAAAAAAAAAACTCTCCCACTGCCGTAGTCTGAGAATCTACGAGTTGTTTTTCGTGGTCAATTTTATGCTAAGACATCCCCTGTCGCGTCGATCATGCTGTGTACTAGGGGGTAGGCAAAAGTCGGGCGCACCCCATATACACGTGTACAGTACTCGTCCCTGGCAAGAAGTACCCGAAAATTGGACTTTGACCTTTTTTGTATGGGCGCACTGATGTGCACAGACGGTCTGCCATACAAAATCCCCCTGCTCTATCCCTGAATTATCCCTGAATTATCCCTGTTTTCCTCCTAAATTTTCGGGTACTTCTTGCCTAGGACAAGTAACAACGGTTTTACACCATACAAACGGGGTTTTGTGGCTTTTTTTTGTATGGCAGCAAAAGTCGGGCGCACCCCCAGAATAGGAAATAAACCCAGACTTTTCGTGGGACCGCGCCCGACTTACCCTTGTACCCGAGTACAGTACTAGTAGAGGCAACCAGAACCATACCTATGCAATCGTGTGTAACCCATCCTTTATTCCCAGGGTTAGATTTTTTTCTTCAATGGGAAAATGAAAATTGAAACAAAAAACATTAGCAGGATTTGAACCTGTGCTCACGGAGAAAACAGATTTCTTGTCTGTTGCCCTAACCCCTCGACCACAATTCCCTATTTATTGCATTTTGGCGGCTCATTGAAAACCGGAAACAGGGCATCTGACTCAGATACCCCGACACCAAGAAAGCGCAGAAACCCAGGTCTTGATAAATTAGTATGATGAAAAAGCGAAAACAAAACCTATGATAATAAGAAGTGATGTTTCCTTTTTAAGGAATCTGGTCCTGGAGTACTCTATGACCATGAGAGTGCCTTGCCCACAGCATGGCACAACAAGTATTGTTTTAAGATGACCCAGAATACGCTCTCTTTCCAGGTATTGTGATCGCCCGATTGCATTAGCTATGGTTTAGATAGTTTCCGATTTTAATATGTAATACACCACGTTATGATGCTAGGAAAAGAAAGCCTTCTCCCCCACTAACCCAACTAAGCGAATATTCTTGGGAGCTAATTTGCATGGAAGCCCTTCCAAGGCGTTTCCTTCCGCACCAACTTGATAGAACATGACTACGGTTATACTCATCGACGAGTAGAAAATCTACATCGACCTTGCCACGGCAAAGTGTACCTACGGGAATGGCCGCCGGCCGCGGGGAACTCATCGCCCGGGATTAACGTGGTCTCATCCTTTCTAATATACTTTTTTTTAGTTCATGATCACCATCCATCAGCGTAAAGCGACCTATAATGGCTTGGTTGAATGATTCACTACGGACGGCCAGATCGGATGCACGGCTACGACAAGATTCCCGATTGAAGGGCTCCTGATGGAGCCCGTGGAAATAGTACTAACCGGGCTAAAGAGCCGTTAAAGCTTGCTATTGTAGCAAGTGCGGGCTAGCGGCTAGAAAATATGGGTGCAACAGTAAAAAAAAGAAAAAGTAAATCAGTGGAAATGATCGCTGTGACTTGTTTCCTAACTCATTATTCAAGGGAAAAGAAACCGCCACAAAAGACCTCTTCACACCCAGTCTTCTTACCTAGCCAAACCAATAAGGGCCCCTTTACATAGCCCTCTAGTTCTAAAGTTTACGCCGTAAAACTAGATAGTGGCGTGTCAACCTGCATCATTTTCGACTAGACGGCGCAAAAGTGTTCACTGAGCTTTCTACCGTCCTAAATTCTTGTCGCTTGGGAGCCAAAACGTGACGCTGCCTCGGCGGTGCGTTTGGAAATTCTGTCTCGTATGTGACAATACGGTTCCTGCCGTCTATACTTGCGCATTGCGAAAGTGTCTGGAAATGTGGCCCCTAGCGTGGCTCTAACTCAGGTGTGTCAGCCTGATAAAAAAGTGCTAAGCCTAGACTCCACATTTCCGGAAACCTTTGCAATGCGCAAATATACTAGTACAACACCTGGATTAATGCAGCCGGGAGCTGGAGTTGAGCCTGGGCAAGGAAAGTGGTGGGAAGAAGGAGAGTGCGAAGGAGAGGAGGGAGAGGGCCAAGAAGAGGAAGGAGGTGGGTGAGGTGGCTGAGAGTATGGATGAGGATAGGGATAGTGGAGTGGAGGAGTTTGAGAGGGAGGCGGCGAAGTTTTTTAGCGGCAATTGGAGGTTGGGAAATCAGGGTAAGGGGTTGGGTAAATAAAGGTGGTAGTGGGAAAAGTATTTTTTTGAGATGATGGGTAGCGTTAATGCTTTGTTGTAGCTAAATAGAGCGAAATGAGGAGAGTTTTAAAATTTTAATGAAAGAAAAAAATGAAAAAAATGCAGCCGGGGCACCTTGGCATAATGTTGGCTCAGAAAAAGATACGGTTATGCCTTTAACCCCAACAAGTTGGAATAAAAATTATAAAAAAAAAACTCCCCTGCTGTTGTAGGGTGATCATCTACCAGCTTTTTTTCACAATCAATTTTATGCTAAGGTGCCACCGGTCGCATCAGTTGGTGTGCTGTGTATAGGCAACTCGGACCATATCGATGTTATTATGTGTAACCCATCATTATCGCCGGGGTTAGGTTTTTTTCCTCGATGAGAAAATAAAAATTGAAACAAAAAATATCATCAGGATTTGAACCTGTGCTCATGAAGGGAACAGATTTCTTGTCTGTTGCCCTAACCACTCGACCACAATGCCTTATTTATTGTATATTGGTGGCTCATTGGAAACTGGGAAGGAGGGTATTCGGCTTGGATAGCCTAATACCGGGAACAGGCAAAAACCCGGGAATCAGTCAGAGGGACCAGGTCTTGATAAATTAGTATGACGAAAAAGCGAAAGTAGAATCTATGATAATAAGAAATGATGTTTCTTTCTTGGGGAATCTGGCCCTGGAGTACTGCATGACGATGAGAGTACCTTGCCCACAGCATGGCACGGGTATTGTTTTAAGATGACCAAGAATACGCTATCCTTCCAGATATTGTGATCGCCCGATTGCATTGGGCATCTACTTACCTTAACCCGTCTAACCGTCAAGCCCCCTTAACGGTCGGCACCGTCTCGAGCTGCTAGACGGCGGTCTACTCGTATAGGCAAATGGGCCCTAGAATATAATAGAGCCGAATGCACCTGCACGTTCGTCACCACGCAATAGCACCACCGCCCGCCTCTACCAAGCACCCACACCAGACCCCTCTGAGCCATTTCCCCACCAGCCCCACAGCGACCATGCTATGATAATACCGCCACATCCCGAGCAAAACAAAATAAAAACCATAATGGCACGTATACACTCCACAAAGCCCTCTTTAATGGATTAAAAAGTAATCATGGCTATACTTTACTACCTCGCCGAAGAATCACTCCCCCCACCCCACCCCCCCTTCATCGCCTCGACATAGCTACTCGATTGCAATATTTTCCTCGACTCTGTCACGGACATGGACACAGAGGACATGAGCGTCAGTGGGGATGGCCTCCAGTTCGAGGTCATGCACGAGCGGGCCTAGAATCGGGGGAAGGGAGATCTAAGCTGTGATGAGAGTATCCTTTTTATCTTGTTTGACACTATGGAAAAATTGGGTGAAAATTTGCTCTTTTGCTGGGATAAAACAACGTGCTGGATATTCTATGGGGAGGGCCCGGGACTAACTGGTATTGAAAAAGTTTTCTCCCGACGGGTACGCTAAGTTATATCGAAAATCGCTTTAACACCTTTTCCTTAAATAGGCCTATCGCAGAGATTACGTGAGAGGCTTGAAACCCATGATATTAGGAAACAGAAACCAGCCTGAGGTAGAGAATCAACGAGGCTTGATCCCAGAGATTCGATCCTAATAGATAGGTGAAGGTTTGTGTATATTTGAAAGGTTGTAGATTTTTGATGGCCATGAAACAGGTATGATACATACACAAGTTGATATAGATCGGGTTCTCCTCACTTTCCCCCCCTCATTCTCCCGAGCCTAAGTAGCAACTCGGAGCCAATCGCATTGCAGCCACATACCATATTATCTGCTACTTGTATTATCCGGGGCTTCTCCAAGACTGGGCATTGCTTAGGGTTGGGCGTTGTCCGGAGTCTGAAATGGGCCTTTTCAATGCTCCCAGTTTACAGAGTGACCAAGAGGTGGGTTTTAGGTGTCCAGAGAAATGCGGCTGAAGGTAGGAGCGGGGAGACACTCATCTGCAATCGTTGGGATGGCGATCAGACAAGAGCCACACACAAAGGGGTTGAGTACTCGTGCAATCCCGAGGTACAAGGGACAGGCATAAAAAAGTGGTACGGTGCATAACTAATGTCTCAGAAGCAGTGATACACTTGAGAAGGGAAACTTTAAGAGAATCCATGTTTCTTCCCATGCTATGCAACTGATAAAGGAAATTATGTATGAGTGATGAAGATGACCTCTACTCTAACACATTTACTATCAAATCAAACCCTAAGAGGTGTCTGCTGAGGGGGCACCTGAACCTCTAAACTGGGACCATGTTTAATGCTGGCCTTATGATAAGTGGGCTTTAAAGCCTAGTGGCATATTGAAGAAATCAATATTCTTTTTGGATCTATGTGTAGAGGCTACTCTGCTCTGTCATCCTTACCCATTTATTTTCTTGCACACAGGAGTGTTGGTTCAAAATACTTACCCCTTGGAGTTGGTAACTCTATAGTAAAAGATGGGGTTTAAGATGTACTTTACCATCTCAACATATTTTCTGTCTGAGTGTGGTTCGGTTGCTGCGTACCAGAATTTTGTCCAAAATCAACCCACCCCACCCCTGCAGCGTACCACTTTTTTATGCCTGTCCCTTGTATGTAGGCCATCTCATTTTAGGTTGATGTGGGTCGTCCCCTCCTCTTCCATGATTTCTCGTGGTGGCACTAGCGTTCCCCCGGTGACCCCTCAGTGGGCATTCTGGGCATTATTCCAGTGTTTGTAGCATTCTCAGTCCAGTATTGTAGAGATCTTGTCCTTCAGTACCGGTATTTATTAATCCGCGGCAATAGAACACCACACTCTTCGAGCCTCCACAAAGGAGCGCTACCTCATTGTCTACCGCATCACGACGAGGGTCGGCTACGGCGGGTCGACATCGAGTGCAAATAAAAAAATCCTAAGCGAGAGGGAGCCGAAGCGCGGAGGTTGATTACGTAAGTAATTCATTGGGGGCATGGGAATTTGCATTCCCTACAAGATTTCCATCTAGCTACAACCACATGCTTATCTAGCTATAATTGTTTTAATATTCTGTCACTCCTGCACGTTATTTCATTCTACCGCTAATACTCAGCAGGCGGCGCTTTCGTAGAAAAAAAGGACTTCTAAATTAATCTGTAAAACGCCAGAAAAGGAAAAGAAAAGTAAAATCAAAAAAGTGAACGTCCTTCATCTCTATATTTCAGACTTGGTGACATGAACAGACAATCGCCCCGAGAGGCCAAATGAGGATATGGGGAGAGGATAGAAATGGTGGTAAAGGGTCTGCGAATGTTGTAAAATGAGTAGGGTGAAGATGGAGACAGGTGGTATCTTATACCGCTCCAGGAGCTGCGGGCTTTCGGGCCTTGAGTAGCTTCACTACTCCATGATGCCCATTGCGGGTGGCCCCTAAGAGCGGTGTTAGGCCATAATTGTCTGGCCTATCGGGGCTAACGTCTCCCCGTTCTAACAGTAGCTTCACTACTCCATCATGCCCATTCCGGGCGGCCCACGAGAGGGGTGTCCGGCCACGATTGTCAGGCCGATCGGGGTTAACGTCTTCCCGTTCCAACATTAGCTTCACTACTCCATCATGCCCATTCCGGGCGGCCCACAAGAGCAGTGTTTGGCCATCTTTGTCAGGCCGATCGGGATTAACGTCTTTCCGCCGCAACAGTAGCTTCACTACCCCATCATGCCCATTCTGGGCGGCCCACGAAAGCGATGTTCGGCCATCGTTGCCACGCCTATTGGGGTTAACGTCTTTCCGCCGCAACGGAAGCTTCACTACTTTATCACGCCCATTCCGTGCCGACCACGAGAGCGGTGTTTGACCATCACCGTCAGGCCCATCGGGGCCAACGTCTTCCCGTTCTAACAGTAGCTTGACTACTCCATCACGCCCACTCTTGGCGGCTAGCAAGAGTGGAGTTTTGCCAAAATTGTCTCGCCAATCGGGGGTCACGTCTTCCCGTTCCAACAGTAGCTTCACTACTCTATCATGCCCATTCTGCGCGGCCCACGAGAGCGGTGTTCGGCCATCGTTGTCACGCCTATTGGGGTCAACGTCTTTCCGCCGCAATAGAAGCTTCACTACGGTAGTCTATCACGCCCACTCTCGGCGGCTAGCAAGAGCGGAGTTTTGCTAGAATTGTCTCCCCAATCGGGGGTAACGTCTTCTCTTTCCAACAGTAGCTCCGCTACTCGATCATGTCCATTCTGAACGGCCCACAAGAGCAGTGTTTGGTCATCATTGTCAGGCCTACCGGGGCTAATGTCTTCCCGCCCCATCAGTAGCTTCATTACTCCATCATGACCATCCCAGGCGGCCCACTAGAGCGGTGCTTGGCCACCATCATCAGGCATATCGGGGTTAATGTTTTTCCGTTCCAACAGAAGCTTTACTACTCCATCACGCCCACTCTGGATGGCCCACGAGAGCGGTGTTTTGCCAGAATTGTCAGGCCGATCGGGGTTAACGTCTTCCCGTTCCAACAGTAACTCCACTACTCCATCATGCCCAGCCATGGCAGCCCATGAGAGAGGTGCTCGGCCACCATCATCAGGCATATCGGGGCTAAAGTTTTCCCGTTCCAACAGTAGCTTCACCACTCGGTCACCCCCACTCCGGGCGGCCCACAAGAGCGGTGTTTTGCCAGAATTGTCTTTCCAGTTGGGTATAACGTCTTTCCGTCCCAGCAGCAGCTTCACTACTTCATCGCGCCCATTCCGGGCGGCCCACGAGAGCGGTGTTTGGTTATAATTGTCAGGCGTATTAGGGCTAAGGTATTTCCGTTTCAATAGTAGCTTCACTACTCCGTCATGCCCACTCCCAGCAGCCCACGAGAGCGGTGTTCGGCCATAATTGTCAGACCTATGAGAGCTAACGTCTTCCCGTTCCAATAATAGCTTCACTACTCCATCATGCCCATTCCAGGCGGCCCACGAGAGTGATGTTTGGCCATAATAATCAGGCCTATCGGGGCTAACGTCTTCCTGTTCCAACAGTAGCTTCACTGCTCCATCGTGCCCATTCTTGGCGGCCCACAAGAGCGGTGTTCCGCCAGAATTGTCAGGCCTATCGGGGCCAACGTCTTTCCGTCCCAATAGTAGTTTCATTACTCCATCATGCCCACAACAAGCGGCCCACGAGAGCGGTGTTCGGCCACGATTGTCCGGTCCATCGGGGTTGACGTATTTCCTTCGAAACAGTACACCCATTACTTGCGGTGCTCCACGCTGACGGCCTATACTTCCCGGATTGATAAATAGAGGACTGAGAAATAGCTTGACCACCCCTTCGTGTCCACTCCCGGCAGCCCATGAGAGTGCCGTTCGACCATATTTCTTGTCCAGCATATCAGACTGAATATGCTTATGCCGCATAAGCAATTTCACCACCGCTTCACACCCATACCTCGCAGCCCACATAAGCGGCGTCAGGCCTGAACTATCTCTCTGGTTCACATCCCATTTCTTCGTTCCTATCAAATCAATTGCAACCTCGGCAATGCCGAAATACGAAACGCAGTGAAGCGCAGAAAATGGCTTGATGCAACTAAAGTAGATAGGGAACTGCTCCTTGACTGACTCCCAAAGTAGCTCAGCTGATACATGGTTATCGTATTGATTGAGAAGAGCAAGCGCCATGCATCTTGAGCGATCGGAGAGGTCCATTCTCACGTGGGTTCCCCAATATAGAGAAGAATATTCCATCAGGGATGTGCCTCGGAGGTTTCCAGAGAGACTGGGGGAAAGGTCCTTAATGACCCGGAAATTGAGATATGTTAAACAAGTTTCCGCCATTTTCGAATGAGGTCTGTCAAACAAGTCGGCATGACAGGAAAGATACTCTTTGAGTGTGAAATGGATTAACCGAATGGTTGAGGACCCTTCATCGACTGCCGCAAGCCCTTGACAAGAGCCTAACACTGTCCGGATCGAAGGTACATTGTTGGTATTAATATCCGCTGATCCCGCCTCAACAGCTAGGGCGTGGCATATCTCATCCACTTTCAGCGGCCTCTCTGAATGTGAAATCCACATCAGAGCCTCCATCCCGGGTCTTGCTCCATCCCCTTCCTGTGCCTTTATCCGCCCTATGGTTGCATCGTATGCGCCTTCCAAGCCCAAGCCATGAGCCATTGCGCCGAGCTTCTCTCGCCTCCGATGGAGTGTCGTTTCCTGTGGGATAGCCTTGATGTTTAGAGATACAAGTAGGAATCTAGACACAGATCTGTCAGCTTACGGTTTCACACATCTCTTTCAGTGCCATTGCTTCCTACTTACATCGGTGAAACCGTCTCGGGAATGTTTTCTATAATGTCCGCCTCCAAGCTCTTGTCCATCGCGTCTGGTGTTGAATCCTTTTTCAGTTTCGCTCGCAGAAACCGAACGATATCGCCCTTGGTTGGTATAATAGATACAGCCATTACCCTCCCAGAAAGATGTTTCTCCACCTCATCTCGGATTTGCAATCTTCCAGCCAGAAATATCCGGATACTCGGGGAATTACGCAAAACTTGTTTGAGCGAATCGAGCAGCTCCACCCCATACTCCACCATGCATTCATCCATGGCATCAATACATATGAAAGTGGGCCGAGAGGACGAGATATCCTGCAACATCTCCACAATTTCACCTAATCCCAGCTTCCGACCCCCGATAACATTTTTCTGCTCTCGGAAGGCCTGAGCGATCTTCGCCGGAATCTCTCTGAGTCCACAAACAACCTGTTTCAGGAGGGAGCCCAGGACACTCGTCGAGGCTTGCTCCTTCTGGGCCGCGAAGTCGAAGTAGAAGCACGCAACGGCAGCATTTCGCCCCCTCGCCCAATCGCCCAATGTATCTATTACCAATGAGCTGGCATTACAGCTTCTTAGCAACACCTTCGTTTCGTGGAGGATATACTTTCTTACCTAATGTAGGTCTTCCCGACCCCCGGATCTCCGTAGCAAAACAAGACCGAATTATTGGATTCGCCGCCGTGAATGCCGTTAAACCAATTTCGATATTCCTCCGTTTGTAAGAGCCAGCCTCCCACATCTTCGACTCGGTGCTCTCTAATATCCTGGTGCCGTATCCGGGGCTCCAGTGGAGATAGCCATGAGAGGAGCTCATCCCTCCCGTTGGCACCACCGTAGTTATCCACGTTAGACACATGGTTGGTATTATTGGTGGTATTATTGATGGTATTGTTAAACGAGTTGATATTATTATTAAAGGTGTCGGTATTATTATTAAAGGAGTTTCTGTTATTGGAAGAGTTGCTACTTTCCCCGAGACGAGATTGCGACATTTCTGTTGTTTTGGTGTTTGGAACCTGCGGATTCAATGAGGAGGATTCAAAGGATGGGTTCTTGGGTAGGGTAGGGTCGATTGATAGATAGAGTGCTCAAGGCTGAAGAAAGCGGAGCCGCCCTGAACTTGCTGCTTTGTTGTGAACACCCTGCCCAATCAGCTTGTCAAGGGTCCCACATGTACCGTAGGGCACCATACTCAGTTCTAGGACATAGTACCCGTAGTGAGTCGTTTATCCTACCGTATCAGTATCTTACAACAAAACTACCGTCACCTTGGTTTGCAACGCAAGTACAAGTAGTTCTAGCAGGTCCACCCCCCCCCCCCCCCCATGAATACCCCCACCATCATCAGCAAACACATAGGCATTTAAAAGGAAATCGAATGCATTTTATACCGTAGCTTGTGTAGATTTTTGAAACTGTAAAATTTTCGAAATATCATACAAAAAACTGTGCCTTTTCACACAAGTTTTCCGCGAATGCTGCAGCACAGACATGTAATTCAGGTGCCTAAGCCGAATTTCCAAGCCCTTGCACTATTAAAACATAACAGGCTAGCCCAACATCCATAGATATGATAAGTTACAAAGCAAGAATCCCTCAAACCCCTTGAGCATTTTATTTTCTTAACAACTGAGGACGACGTTGGAACTAACTTATCCCTTAGCCGTCGGCCGATCCCAAGAAAACCGGTGGAACCGGTCTCATTCCGAAAATATTAATAATTTATTTCTAGCTGGTGAAGGATACTTCTACGGCGGGTCAAGTATCATACTCGCAGCAACCTTGGCACGAATACTTCCAATCCTTCTCTAATTTAAAACCATGATATAAAGATGGCTTGTTGATAGTATTATATTATAAAGAAGTTATTCTACAGGAGAATAATCATTACATTAATGTTACAAAATTAATAATATTTTCTGTCATGTTTCTACCTGATAGCTGTTGGGTTAGGGCTTTTTTTGAAATGGAATGGCCCAGCGCAGCCAAGAAGTGGCCAAAGGGTGGATGTTGCTTACATAAGCGGACCGGTAGAGGCATGAGAATCCGCATTCCCTCGAAGATTTCCATCAAACGACAACCACCTAATCCTTATCTAACTATAGCCGTTTAATATTCTACTCCTGCCCATTATTTATATTCACTACCCACCCAGCAGGTATGGCAGGTCGCGTACTCGAGTACTCAAAACCCAAGCGAGCGGGAACCAAAGCGAGTGTTTGATTACATAAGCTACCTTTAGGCAATTTGAGTTCCAACTGCTCTCTCGCCTTTTTTTGTTAAGAATACCTCCGCCAGCCCATATTTTGCTGGAGTTCTCACTGATACATGTATGATATCATACTAAGACTGATGGACTTAGGGTTGAGCCCTGAGAGCCGGTAACTAGCTTAACAGAGAACCCTGAACATGGCTTAAAGAATCGCCAAAACACTTACTAAGAGAGTAGTGGATAGAAACAATGCACAGGAGTGACAGCATATTAAACAATCATAGCTAGATAAGGATCATGTGGTTGTAGTTTGATGGAAATCTTCGAGGGAATGCGGATTCCTACGCTTCTAGAATGCTTCTAGAAGGCTGCTTACGTAATCAACATTCGCCCTTTGGCCCTTCTCGCTTGGAATTTTTTATTTGCACTCGATGTCTACTTGACCCGCCGTCGGCCTTCCAGCACGGAAACTACATAGCCCATACCGTAATAGAGCATATCATACCATAAAGTGGTTAGGGAGGCCTCGACCTTGGATAAAAGGTAAATGTGTACTATACATCTTTCAGTTCCGGGTGTATAATATAGTTTATATTTATAAAAATTCTATGTTGGTTGGTGTTTGTGCCAAACTTCCGCCCCCCGCTGCATCGAAGAGCGTTTGATATGTACAGTTTAGTATATGTCGATCAGTTCAGATGACAGAAGAAGAGAAGGGAAATAGGAAAGAGCCAAAGGGAAGGAGACATCCTAGAGTGTGCGAGGCGTTTAGACATCTTCAACTTCAATTTCGGGGGAGGTTTCCAAAATCTTATAATACTGTGCCGGGAAATCCCTCTTGAAAGCGGCCGGGCTACTGGCTAGAATGGTGAATATCGTAGCGGTCCCAGACTAGGTTATTTCATTAGCCGCGGCATCAATCCGGCGATCCCGGGAAGCTTAGCATACCCTCAACGGAATCATACACAACGCCGAAACTTGAAACCCGACCCAAACTGCAAAAGCGAGTAGGGCGTTGACGTGCGCCTTGCTCTCAAAGTAATTAGGCGGTGCTGAATGCACATAAAGATATACCCACATCGCGGTAGCAAAGCTTACGAGCGCTGTAATGCTATCAAGACAACTATCGATACTATTGCTGCTCATAAGCAGCGGGGCAACTCCGGACTCCTCCAGCACATCGCTGTAATTTTCGCTGGCGGCTTCGTAAGATACGTCGTGGAGGGAGATGTATGCGTATATGTATGATGAGCTGTCGTGTATGTGGAAGCAGGCTCTGAGAGGGCCGATGGAGAGGGATCCGATATTTGCTAGAGAGTTCTCGAGGGCCTTGAGAGTTGGCCAGGTGTGGGGCTTTGAGAGGTGGCTGTAGCGGGATACGTAGACTTTTGGATGGGTTAGTTATGTGGCTATTAGGGGATAAGGAGTTGGTTAACCTCCGGATATTGTGCTACGCACGATGTTGTTGATGACTCCACTGATCCAGTACGCAGAGAATGTGTATATAGAAATCTGTGCACAGCAACTGAGGAAGCGCAGCTGTGCCCCTTCCTCCCCCAAGGACTCATTGTATTCTGCGCACACCCCGATAACCTGCTGGGCATACCATCTGGTGAGGAGTCAGCCAATATCCGTAATGAACCCCGGAAGGGAAAAAGACTGACAGCCAGCCTTTGAGCACAACTAAAGCCCCAATCGCCGCTGTGGCAAAAACTCCTAGGTCCCCCTTCCCAAGCTCCACCGACATATCCAACATTGCCGCCGGCAATCCCGCACTACCCCCCCTTTCCCCAACAGAAAAGAAAAGGTCAAGTCCCATATTCAACCCGCCAAACACTAGGAAAGACAGCCCTTCAAGTGGGCGCTCTGCTCCGATGCAGTAAATCCCCAAACCGAAGCAGATCAGTAGACCGATTATGCGAGAGGAGGTGACAAATTTCCGAGGCGCTATCCGGGAAACCGCTAAGAATATGGTGGATAGTAGGTATGCTGCGTCGAAGGCGCGGAGAACACTGGCTGGAATAATGAATTCTACAGGCTGTGTGGGAATAGCGTAGGTCATTATTAGAAGGATGGGGAATTGAGCCACGAACTAGCGGGAGAGCGTCAATTAACATTTGGCGCTATTAGTTAAGTTAAGGAAGGAGGCAAACCAGTATGCCCGGCACCCGGTCTTTGCTTTGCCGCCCCCTGCTAGGTGAAGTAGGACTCAATGGTGAGAGTGCAATGAATAAAGGGGTTTTTTCATCTTTGGTGAGGTAGTCGTCTAGTAGTCCTGTTTCAACCATAGTTGTTCTGTGCTGCTGTGTTTAGTACTGAGTTTGACCTTGTGGGTATTGTAATTTGGGACTGAGATTTTTTTCTGGAGACCCAGGTGGGCTTGGTGAATTATAATACAGAAGCTCCGGCCAGCGGCTGGCGGAGATATAGGATGCATCTGACGTTGTGGTTGGTACAAGATCCGGCAAGAAGTTGTGGAACGGGCTATTTGAGGTTCTCGGCTGTAGTCAAATGCTCGGGCATCCCTGTTAGTTTGGGTTAATTGGTTCCCGCCCTCGTGTTGACTAAGCCACACTGGAATACACCTACCGGATGCCTTGTCAGCACTGTGTTTACCGACGGTGTGAGATTGTCGAACCAACCTTGCAAGCCAGTCTTTGAATCGTCTGTGAGGCACGCAATACGGTACCCAGGACTGGGGGGATCTATAGTAAGTAGTTATGCTACCGGAGGTCCTCATTTATATGGCATACTTAGCGCTTTATGCGCCCTGGCTGAGGGGTGGATGGCTGGATTATTAGTCCTGTAATACCGTATTCGGTGCTATCGACCACGTGCCACTTGCCTGCCAATAGGGAGAAGGCATTGTGAGTTCTTAGTACAAGTACTGTAATTACAGCAATAAAGCACTACCACCGGGCAGGTTCCTGATAAGGGGCATTCCCAGAGGACGTAATACCCAGAGTAGACCCACAAAGGTATTTCCCCGGTATACTGTTCTCTTTTCTGTGAATAGGCGTAGCTCGGTGGCGGAACCTGGAGCTTACTGCCGGAGTTATCCCAGAGGCTTAACTTTGAACCAGGATCCAATTTCCCAAACAGGCCCTGGTAGAGCATGGTAAAGCATCATGTTGCGCAGGTTATTGTAGTTCTCGATTGGCGGTGTCCATGGCCGGACCTGAATAAATCGAGCAAATAAATGCCTGGGACCTTTTTTTTTTTTTGTTAAGTCCGCGGTTTATTCGTAGCTAGCTACAGGAAAATCCATGGCATGCAACCTAAGTTATAGCCTAAAAACCCAAATAACAGAAGAAACTTCACCCCCCTTCCCAAAGAACAAATAAACGGTAAGTAAATACCACATCCAATCCTGTCATAATTGAGAGCAATTTGTATTTCATGAAACCAAACCAAGTTGGCATTTTCTGTCTTTTAGGAAATCCCCCATCAACACAGGAAATCCTATTCTTATTATCACTTCTCTTCCATAACCACAGACTGAAAGTGGAAGAGCCCCCAGCCTAGGGCTATGAAAGAGCATGAGGTAGTCAGCAGTAGTGGGATGCCAGCCATGGTGTTCTTAATCTCAGAGGATACCATTCCAGCACACTTATGAAGCTCCAAGTTCAGTGGCCGGGCAGGATCGTGAGATGTGTTTGTGGTGTTGAACCCCACTTCTCACCTTCCTAAATAGGAAGGTGAAAGGTGGGGTGTGGAAAATCGTTGTGATGGAGCTTGATAAATGCCTGGGACCACATCCTTGCTTCTTCTACTACGGGGCACTGACAGCACCGAAACCGGTACCTCCGCCGCATGGGAAACGGCCATGCACTGTTGGGTAGGGAATGGAAGCATAGTGCGCTTCGGTATGGTGTCTAGTATTCCACCCTCATATAGCCGCTTGTAACGGTACTAGATTCTCTGGAGGTATTTGTCTAATGTTCAAAAAAAAGACCACAATGCTTACTTGCTTTCTGGGAGCGAACCCCCCGGCCCGGCAGAAATGAGGGATCCCTAGAAAGCCGGGCGGAATGGGAGCAAGAGAGAAAGAAGAGAAACGAAAAGAAAAACCTCCACAAAACACTAGAACGAGCAGAAGACTATAGTGAGATAGCACACATGGGAGCAAGTAGGGAGGCTCGAGGTCTCGAGTGGGGCTTTGCTAGCCATATAATACTAGAGTAACAAGCGCACAAAGCACTGATTCTGTTTTAAACCACTGAGAATCTCTCATTAAACACCGTTGAAATATACCAGCAACTGGGGAAGAGACACACTACCCACCCACTAAAATCCCAAATCGAGCTTCCAGTAGGATAAATATTAGTTCCCAAGTTTACATTTCATGAAATACCTAGCTGGCGCAGTGGTTAATACTCCTGTCGCAATTAGCGGGAGCTCAGGAGTTCAATCCATGCTGACAATCAGTTATTATTGAACGATCCGTCATGTAGGGCAGGAGAATTAAAAAATCCTGCCCTATGGGGACTGGGAGATTGAAGAACTTAGCCTTCATCAATAGGGCTGTGGGGTTTATCAATCCTGCTACGAGGTGGTAGAATCCGACTCTAGACCTTAAAGGTTGGCGATCGGCGGGTAGCAGAAGCGAATGGGAGGGGGGGGGGGGGGTTGGCGAAGAAGGAAAAATAATAAATAATAAATAAATAAATAAATAATAAATAAAAGTAAGAATAGAAAATAAAATAATTGTTTCTTTTACACATAACTTTTTTTCTTAGTAAAGCGAGGTAGTTTTAGTTCTTAGTATGATACTGTACAAAAAAATCTTGTTTTTCATAAGGTATCCCCACATCTTCATGAAATAGTCCTTTGTTAAATAGCCCTTTGTTAAATACTTAGGAAGATGTGGAAACGTCATAAGCTTCTGCCCGGAGACCGGGTTTTCGATACCGGTGACTGTCATACCATTTCAGTAAAATTTCACGACAATAGGCTTTTCAAATGCTTGTGCTAGATACCCACCTCATCCCTAAGTAACTCACTAGGGGTCCTCCTATCCATTTTCCCTTGAGTGAAGTATCTGGCTATTCCAGTCATATGATAAACTTGGCCAATAGTGTGACCCGCAGAGATGAGAGGCGATAGTGTTCTCACTCTCCGGGTTTGCGCCCGGGATCACAAGGGAGAATACCCCAGCTTCTATAAGGCCGGTGTAGATTGAGAATACTGTATTATTGGTGATTATGATATAAAGAGGGAGAGCGGCCAGCAGGTGGGAGCCAAATAAAGGTATTGGGGAAAACGTCGAGAATGTGGCTCTTATGTGCGCTGGTAAGCTGTTGGCTGCAATGGGCTATCCAACTGCCGTGTCTGTGAGGGTGAGTCCGAGGTGGTGGACTTGATTTTAGGAGCGCCACCTTGGTATTAGAAGATAAATCATGAATGGCGAAGCGGGGGGCTGAGTGGAACAGAATATAGCTTAACTGTAGAAAAGGTATAATTGTGAAATAGGTTCTCTTGTTCATCCTCTCCCTGAGCAAACAGCGGGGGCAGGAGTATGAAAGACAACGAAATCGTCTTAATCCTTCCATCAATGCCTCTACTTGTCCATTTTTTTCTTTGTGTATCCCCGTTCCATTGCTCTCCCCCTATGATAACAAAGGAACTCCACGATCATAGAAATTTCGGAATAAATCATTTTAACCCCAGAAAAAAAAGAGACTACCCATACCATTCCTGTAGCTTCCATGATTATCTGCGACTCAATGCTAACTGCCGTCGTCGTCGGCTCTGGCGTTAGGCCCGCAGAGGCCTTCTGCATCGCAACACCCTCGATAACTTGGCCCGAGCACCTGCAGAGCACCGCACACCCCACCCCGGGACCAACCAGACCCGCCAACCGGCACTGGGAGCGTAATGCCAGGGAAAAGGCTTCCTTATAACATCTAGGGTTGCCTACTGAGGCAATGTTTAACTAGGGTAGGCTTCCCCATCTCAAGGGAATTGGAAACTATTTACTCGGTTTGAAAGGGTCTTGGGCTTGCTCTTATATTTTCCAAATAGCTAGAGGTGCTTATTATTTCCGATTTTTGCTTTTGTTATTCATTAGCCCGCTCTGTCCTGCCTTCCAGCTATGTATTGTTGTTCACAGGCGGGAGAAGATAGGACAGAAGGAAGGAAGGAGTGCAAAAGAAGATGATCTAGTTCTCTAGATCGTCACAGTGTCTTTTCGTTGCATGGCACAGAGCCACACGAGGTACACTACAATTGGCGACCAATGACAGCCACCTGTAGGAAATACACATCGTTTTTAATCTTATGTATGATCCTGCAACCCAATGACACAAAATTAGGAAGGATCAGGCTACTAGCTGGGGGAGGAGGGGGATATGACAATTTAAACCCTTCATAATGGCCAGAAGCCTGTGGACAACAAAGAAATAAAGATACAATGATTTCAAAATTCCCACAGTCATGATATATCATATATCACACGATGCTCAAAATATCAAAACTCTGCCATGAACCCTGCTGGAGACCTGAACCTCGCATCCCCCACAAAAACCAATCACGAAAGATTCTTGGCACCCACTCCAGTGCTCTATAAATACCACCACCTCCCCCCCAAATTCCCTTCTTTCCTTTCCATGGAATTTGCATCACTGTTGCGGAGGAGCTTTGCGACTGTGACGACAGCCAGGGTGCCTGCCTGCCGGGAGTATCCCGGCTCCCATGAGCAGTATTTACTGTTGCTCAAGAGCACAGTAACACGCCTGGTACTAAGGGTGCCTGATAGGAAGGATACTTTAGGCCATGGTATGAGAGCCTGTTTGGGAAAATAGGACCGTTCTGTGGGACGACCTTTTCGGGTGGGAAAATGACGTTCTCTCCGTTTTCAAATAGAAGGCGGGGGGAGGGTCATTTGTATGTGAGAACAGAACAGAACCGCTGTATCCAAACAGGCTCCAACATGGTTTGGCTGTCATCCGTCCAACTCGGGTTGGCTAATCACCCGACAGCTCGTGGGACCCCAGCATGGTTGACACCTTGACGTGGTGCTGGGGCTTTCAAACTAAGATCAACCATCTGTAACAATCCTATGATTAGGTAGTTGTGCAACAGGCAACGATAGTGATTTCCTATAGTGAGCAAGTCTTCTTCTTTATAATACGGCGTAGGGGAATACTATCTCTTCAGATAGTACGGGACTGGCTTGCTTGTCTTGAGTCGTTTTGCTAGAGGTACTATCTCTTCAGATAGTAAGGTGGGTGGATTGTCGTGCTTGATAGAACTATCACAATAGTCCTATGTTCGGGCAACCTGTCGAGACTATCACAATAGTCTCCAGGTTCTTAGAGCGTA